>Ga0126382_10000198_pt1 | contig 22544 bp, 21 predicted proteins | sample PanSoiMetPlot_30_FD_92548 | JGI IMG/M metagenome (GOLD analysis project Ga0126382, IMG submission 92548) | Tropical forest soil microbial communities from Panama - MetaG Plot_30 | ecosystem: Environmental > Terrestrial > Soil > Tropical forest > Bulk soil | place: Panama | collected 2016-02-17
ATCGCGCACGGCTTCATTTCCCCCAGCCACCTCCCGGCGGTCAGCTTCCTGAAGGCACCCGGCTACCAGGACGGCCACGCCGCCTACTCGGACCCGTTTGACGAACAGCAGTTCATCGTCAACGAGATCAACGCGCTTGAACGCACCCCGGACTGGTCAAGCACCGCGGTCGTCATTTCCTACGATGACTCCGACGGCTGGTACGACCATGTTTTCAGCGGCATCCACAACACGTCCGACACGTCCGCGGTCGCCAACCCGCCGGGGCCGCAGGACTTCCTCACCGGCACCGGGCTCTGCGGGGACACCACCGCTCATCCGCCGCTCGCTGGGCAGAACGGCCGCTGCGGCTACGGGCCCCGGCTGCCACTACTGGTCATCTCCCCCTGGGCCAGGCGCAACTTCGTGGCCCACACGCTGTCCGACCAGAGCTCGATACTCAAGTTCATCGAGGACAACTGGAAGCTGCCGGGGATCAGCGGCTCCTTTGACGCCATGGCCGGCTCGATCAACAACCTGTTCGACTTCAACGGCCGCAACCAGAACAGGACGCTGTTCCTCGACCCAATCACCGGCCAGCCGTTCTAGTCGCCGGCAGAACGCAGCGACCGGCACCCGCGGGTTCCGGTCGCTGCGTTCGCGTCGGCCGCGGTTCCAGCGGCGGCAGCCCCGCGGAGCGGCCAGCGCCCCGCGGCGGAGGGCAACACCCCCCTACGGACGACGGCACGGCCGGGCAACTCCGCCCGGTTATCTGCCGCTGGGCCCGGCGGCGTGATCAGCGGCGTTCATCCGGGACCGATGGGCGGGCCGCCGCGGCGGCCCGGAGTTCGCGCTTGAGGACCTTCCCGGTGGCGCCCTTGGGGAGCTGCTGGACGATCTCGATCGTCTCGGGCAGCTTGTAGGCCGCGACCTGCCCTTGCAGATGGCTGCGCAGGTCCTCGGGGGATGCCTGATGCCCGGTGCGGAGCGTGACAGCGGCATTAACCCGTTCACCGCGCACGCGGTCGGGAACGCCGTAGACCGCGGCCTCGAGGACGGCCGGGTGGGCGTAGAACGCGGCTTCGACCTCCGCGGGCCACACCTTGAATCCCGAGACGTTGATCATGTCCTTCACGCGGTCCACGATCGCGACGTATCCGTGGTCATCCATGGTGCCTATGTCGCCGCTGTGGAACCAGCCGCCCCGAAGCGCCTGCGCGGTCTCGTCGGGGCGGTTCCAGTATCCCTGCATGACGCCGGGTCCGCGGATGACGATCTCGCCCCAGGTTCCGGGCTCGACCGGCTGGTCGAATTCGTCAACGATCCGAAGGTCGAAGTTCTCGATCGCTGTCCCGACCGTCCCGGGCCGGCGCGCAATGTCGTGGTTGTAGCAGGCGAAAGGCGAGGTCTCGGTCAAGCCGTAGCCCTCGTAGATCGGGCGGCCGAACCTGGACTCCCAGCGCGCCCCTATCTCCGCGGGCAGCGTCGCCGCAGCGGAGAACTCGTAGCTGACAGAGGCGAGATCCGCGGGCTCCAGCCCGGCGGCCAGAAGGTTGATGTAGATCGTGGGTACCGCCAAGAACTTGGTGACTTCGTCGCGGCGAATCGATTCCAGCACCGCGTCCTGGACATAACGGCGGTGCAACACGATCGCGGCACCGGCGCGCAGCCCCGAGTTGGTGACGAAATTCTGGCCGAACACGTGGAACAGCGGGAGGAAGAGGATCAGCCGGTCACCGGGCCGGAACCCGCAGTGATGCACCGTCGCCCACGAGTTGGACTCCAGATTGCCGTGGGTCAGCGTCGCACCCTTCGGCTTGCCGGTCGTGCCGGATGTGTACAGGATGACGGCCGGATCGCCAGGATTCATCGCCAGAGCGGGCGCAGGTTCCGCCGTGCCGGTCCAATCGTCGAGTGATGGGCGACCGGTGCCCTCGCAGAGCACGACGTGCTCCAGCGCCGGCAGGGCTGGCCGGTCGATCACCTCACGGCCGGCTTCGGTCGTGAAGCAGGCCCGGGCGCCCGAGTCTTCGAGCAGGAATGTCACCTCCGGCCGAGTCAGCGATGGGTTGATCGAAACCGCGATCGCACCGGCCCGGACGATCCCCAGATAGCAGACGACGAACTCGGGGATGTTCGGAAGGTGCACGGCGACCCGGTCGCCTCGGCACACGCCCCGCGCCCGGAGCGCTCCCGACACCCGGTCGGCGAGGCCGTCCAGCTCACCGTAGGACAGCTGCCGCCCTTCGAAGAGGATGGCAAGACGTCCCGGGTCATGGCGCGCCCATCGTGTCAGCCCAGAGCCCGCGTTCATCCGTCCGACCCTAACTGTCCTCGGACCCGGACGACCACGGGCGGCGCCGGTGTCACCGGCCGAGCACCGGCCACCCATATTGCCTGACGCCATCACTCGTGCCGAAGTGAGCTTGCCGCGCCAGCTAGGGGTGATCCAGCATCCTCGTCAAGCTCCGAACAAGCCGGGTGTCACCAGCCGCCGCCGTCGTCGAAGCCGCCACCGTCGAAGCCGCCACCGTCGAAGCCACCGCTGTCGTATCCGCCGTCGTCGTATCCGCCGTCGCCACCGTCTTGGCCGCCACCGTCTTGGCCGCCGTCGTCTTGGCGGTCGTCGCGGTCGGCTTGGTCGTAGTCCCGGTCGCCGTAGTCGTCCCGGTCGTCGCCGAAGAGCCCGTCGCCTGCGAACAGGTTGCTCAGCGCTTCGGCTGCCAGGATGCCACCGCCGACGCCGAGGGCGATCTGGCCTGCCCCGGCCAGGAAGCCCTGGCCGCCTGACCGCTGCCAGCCGGACGGTTGCTGGTACGGCAACCCGTAATCACCGTAACCTCGCGCGCCTGGCGATCCAGCTTGCCGTAGCCGCTGCTGACAGTCGGCAAGCTGGCTTCGCAGCTGCCGGAGCGCGGCCTGCTGTCCCACCAGCGTCTGCGCCATGTGATAGAGCAGGCCGGGCGGCCCCTGCTGAATGTGCTGGTCGATCCTGGCCTCGGCCTCCGGATCCCGCGGTCCAGCCTGCGCGGCGGACTGGTGGAGGTGCTCGAACAGGTCGTCAATGGCCCGCTGATCTTGTTGGTTCACACGTAGCCAGATACCCCCGCAAGCGCCGGCTGACGCAGCGAGGGCGTGAGCGGCGCGGGAACCGGTGCCACCCATGACCCGCGAGCAGGCTGCTCGTTAAGTATGCGCGTTGCGGCACCAGGTTGCTGGCCGGTAACGCGCTACTTCTCGCGCGGCACCGCCGGCGGTGACTCGGCCGGTTCGAAGGCGGCGGAGAACAGGTAACTGGTCGCCAGGCTGCGGTAGGGCCGCCATTTCTCGGCGATGGCCAGGACCTCCTCCTGAGTGGGCAGGTGGCCGAGCCGGTAGACGCCCTGGATGGCCTTACGGAGCGCAAGGTCGCCCGGCAGGACGACGTCTTCCCGGCCGAGCGCGATGAGGAGCGCGCCCTGCACGGTCCACGGGCCTATCCCCGGAATCGCGGTGAGCTCGGCCATAATCTCGTCGTCGGGCAGGCTGCTCAACACGTCCGGGTCCAGCCGGCCGTCCGCCAGCCGCTCGGCCAGGTCGCGGAGCGTGCTGATCTTCCGCCACGAGAGCCCGGCCTCGCGGAGCTTGCTGGGATCCACGGCCAGCAACTCGGCGGGTGAGGGGAGACGCCCGCCGAACAGGGCCTCGATGCGCGCCAGGATCCGGCGGGTCGCCGGGACGGAAAGCTGCTGGCCCACGACCTGAAACAGCAGGGCACCGTACAGATCCATCGGTGGCAGCTGAGCCAACCACGCCCGGGGGTCGAAGTCCGGCCGGTCGTCGATCAGCCGCGCCAGCACGGGGTCGGCGCCATGAAGGTAGGAGCGCGCTTGCTCCAGCGTTCCGGCGCGCCCGGAATCCTCGGTCACGGAACCCGCTCCCTTCCCCGGCGGCGATCCCTTGTCACCATCGTCACGCCTGAGTCTGACAAAGGTATGAGCTAGTGGCTATCACGGTAAGCGGCCGTCACCCAGTGTCGGCGCCGTGGTGCCGCGGCACCAGTCCTGGGAACGCAAACAGCACCGTGGCGCCGAGGTGGCCGTGGATCCGGATCACGTACAGGACGGGCGCTGGGTCCATGAGGTCATGGTCGAGGGGTGGCAGGTGTCTCCTGCCTGGCCTGGACCGGAAGCCGGCCGCTCACTCGCGTCCCACCGCCCGGCTGGGCCTCTAGATCGAGCGAACCGTGCAGCGCGGCCATGCGATCCATCATGTTCTGGATGCCGGAACCTCCGCGTGCCTTCGCCACATCGATCCCCCGGCCGTCGTCGGCGGCGGTGAAGCGGAGTTCGTTGTCTGATTCCTCGATGCTGATGGTGACGGTGGTCGCGTGCGCGTGCTTGACGGCGTTCTGCAGGGCTTCGAGGCAGCAGAAGTACACGGCCGCCTCTATCTCCGGCGGGTAGCGGTGAATCGATTCTGCGTGGACCTCGACGGTCAACGGTGAACGCGCCGCCTGCGCGTCGAGCGCCGCCGCAAGCCCCAGGTCGGCCAGGACGGCCGGGTAGATGCCCCGGGCCAGTTCTCGCAGCGTTTCGACGGCATTGCTCACATCGGTGACCAGACCTTCGAGCAGCTCCCTGGTCTGCCGCGGGTCCTGCTCCGCAGTTGTTTGGGCCACTGCGAGCTTGAGCTTCAGCGCTATCAGGTCCTGCTGGGCGCCGTCATGCAGGTTGCGCTCGATCCGGCGCCGCTCGGTGTCTTGCGCCGTGACCAGGCGTTGACGGGAAATCGTCAGCTCTTCCAGTCGCTGGCTGAGTTCGGCGGTCAGGCGCTCGTTCTTGAGCATGAGCCCAGCCTCGTTGGCCAGGTCGTTGACCAGCCGGGTCTCGGTGGGCGTGATGTCCTCGCGTTTCACCACGGCAACCGTCCCCAGCAGCTCACCCTGGTACCGCACGGGCACCGCCGTGGTGGCGTCGGGGATGGGCGGTGGCTCGCCCGACTCGAGCGGCAGCCGGGCCCGCCTCGCGCCGCTCCCCGGCCATGAGGCCGCGAGCTGCAGCTCGCTACCGACCCGCAGCCACACCTCAGCGCGGTCGGCTTCGGTGCCCTCGGAAAGGACGCGGGCCATCCGGACTGTCAGGTCCTCGTCGGCGTAGAGCTCGGACACGTGCCGGCTGAAATTGGCCAGTACCTCGTAGGGGCTGGCGCGCTTGCCATAAGCCAACCGGTTCGCCAGCCTCTGCAGGCGAACGCGCACCGGCTGGAAGATGAGCGCGACGACCGCCGCCACGACGAAGGGGATGGCACGGTCGGTCGCCGGGGCGTCGATCCGGGTACCGACGGACACGACCAGGACCAGGTAGATGGCACCGATCAGGGCCACCAGCGCGGCGTATACCAGGGCCCGCCGCAAGAAGACGCCGATGTCATAGAGCTGGTAATGGAGAACCGCGATCCCGATCGCCGCGGCCAACCCCGTGAGGCCGAGCGGCAGAATGGTGCCGCCAACGGGGTTAAAGACGACGTCTCCGTTGTGGTAGACCGTGAAACTCACGACGACCGCCGCTACCGTCAGCGCGGCGAGCAGGAGCGCCGCACCGGCGAACCACTTGATCTGCTGGCGTTCTTCAAACGGCGCCTTGCGATAGCGGATCACCAAGGTAATGGGGGCAAGTACGGCACAGGTGAGGCCAATGAGCTGGCCGGGGAGGCTGAGCACCGTTATGCCGGTCATCTGGCCGGTAATGCCGATGACCGCGCCTGCAAGCGCAATCCAGGCCAGCGCCCGCCAGCGTGGCGTGACAGGCTCACCGGTTGGGAACAGGAACGGCAGGAAAAAGAACGTGAGGATTACTGGCGGGATCCATATCCAGCCGGTTAGCCATTGCCAAAGATGGGCGTCGGGAATAGCCGGGTGCGGGGCGTAGGTGACGTAGCTGTCGAAGCCTAGGACGAATTCTTCGACCCCCCACAGAATGCCGATCCCGCAGCATACCCAGCCTATCCGGTTTCTCGGCCGCCGCCAGACGATCAGCGCGCCGACGATGGCAAAGGCCGTCGCGAAGATCGGGGTCAGATGGAAGTCCTGCTGGGCGGCGCGAAGCAGTGGCGGCAGGTAGGTGTGGGCGGCGTCGCCGAAGTTGGTTCCCACGCCGCAGAGAGCAATCGTCGCCACGGCGAGCGTCCACCCGAGCCAGACCCTGACTCGCGCGGAAAGGGGGTGCGCCGCTGTGGTCATCGGACATCTCCCGGGTCAGGCCGAGACCCGGCAGGCTGGGCGGCCGGCCCAACGTTCATGGCCAACCCCACGGTAGAGGCATCCGGGCGGTCGCGCCAGGGCGGGTGGCGCCCTCACGTCCCCGGGCCAGGCTGGCGTAATCCCGCCAGGTCCTCGGCTGGTCCTGTTGCCGTGTGGCCAGGTGATCTAGCGCTCGGGTCCTGCGGAGCACCGTCGGTTGGCGGGCGCCTGGATGGCAGGTTTGCACGGATGGTCGTGGCCGCCGGGGCCTGCCGTTGACCGGTTGACCGGCTTGGACGTGGACAGCGTGGAGTGTCGGTGGCCGGTGGTAGCTTGCGGGTCGTGAACCGGACCGATCGGCTCTACGCCCTCGTGGAAGAGTTGCGGGCGGTAGCGCCCCGCCCGCGGTCGGCGCGGCAGCTGGCGGGGAAGTACGAGGTCAGCACCCGGACGATCGAGCGGGACGTCCTGGCGCTGCAGGACGCTGGTGTCCCCATCTATGCGCAGGCCGGACGGCACGGCGGCTACGTCATCGACAAGACTCTGACGCTCCCGCCGATCAATTTCACCGCGCCTGAGATGGTCGCGGTCGCTGTGTCTTTGGCTCGTGCGGAGGGAACGCCGTTCGCCTTCGCGACTCGCAGCGCCCTGCGCAAGGTGCTCGCCGCCGCCCCGGCCGGGCAGCTGGCGGAGGCGGCGCAGCTGATGGACCGGATCCGCCTGATCGGGACTGACCGCCCAGCGACCGGGACTGACCGGCCAGCGACCGGGACTGACCGGTCGGCTGGGAGCGGGCCGCGCCCCGTTGGTGCTGCCGGTCCCGCCGCCGCCCACGGCGTGCGTGCGGTGGAGGAGGCAGCGGTAAGGCTTGCGCGCGGCCGCACCAGGACGACGGTCCCACTGGCGATCCAGGAGGCGATCACCGCCCGCCACGTCCTGTTGCTGGACTACCGGGACCGGGACGATGTCGTGACCGTGCGCGAGGTTGAGCCGGTGGCCTTTGCCGGGACGCGGGCCCACTGGTACTTGCTGGCCTGGTGCCGCCTGCGGGAGGCCGCACGGGCCTTTCGCGTGGACCGGATCCTGGCCGCCGTCGACACCGGCGAGCGCGCGCCGATCCGCTCGTATGCCGACCTCGATGTGGACATTCCGCAGGCCCTCGCCCGCGTCCCCGAGCTGGCGGGCTGAAAGCGGCCGGAAACACCGACAGGGGCCTGTCGCATGTGTGCGGCAGTGTTGGTTACGACACACCGCCATCTAACGGAGGAGCCTGGCCCGGGCTGTGCACGTGTGCCCAGGCCGACCGCCACCGTTCTGGTCACGAAAGGAAGCACCCATGACCGACACCACCAGCCCAGCGCTGCGGACCGCGCTGGCCTACCACCAGGCCTGGACCAGTCACGACCTGGACAAGGCCATGAGTTACATCGCCGATGACATCGTCTGCGACGCGCCAGCCGGGCGCCTGGAGGGCGCAGCGGCCTACCGGGGCTTCATGGGCCCGTTCGTGCAGATCCTCAAGGGCTCGGAACTGATCGCCGCCTTCGGCGACGACCGGACCGCGCTGATCATGTACGACACCCGAACCGTGCCTGTCGAAAGCGCACCCGGTGCCGAGTGCGTCACCGTGACCGACGGCAAGATCACCTATAGCCGGTTCATATTTGACCGGGCCCCGTTCGACGCGGCCCGGCAGGCCGGGAACTGAGGTTCCGCCAGCCTGCCTAGTGGCAGCGATAAGCGCCGGGACGAGGGCCCCGCCGGAGCCTTCCCGATCGGTCGATGACTGCGCGGCGATGACGCGAGGTCTACATTGCAGCATCGACAGGAGGTGACATGTGGCAGCAACCTAGGTGCACGAGTTCACATGAATGAGCCGGCACCGAAGATCGAAGCGGCGGGCGGGCCGATCAAAGCCGCCGACTACTATCGCTGCCGCGTCGGCGACGCCGACTACCTGTTCGCGGTCGCCGGCCGCGGCGATCCGGTGCTCCTGCTGCACGGTTTCCCCCAGACGCATTACTGCTGGCGCGCGATCATCCCGGTTCTCGCCGACTCGCACACGGTCGTCGTGCCCGATCTGCGGGGCTACGGGGGCAGCCGCGCTCCGGCTGGCGGCGCACACGGCGAGGGTTTCAGCAAGCGCGAGATCGCTGCCGAGCTGGCCGAACTGATGCGCGCGATGGAGTTGGAGCGGTTCGCCGTCGTCGGCCACGACCGCGGCGCTCGCGTCGCCTACCGCATGGCGCTCGATCACCCCGACCGCGTCGGACGGCTCGCCGTCCTCAACGTGATCCCGACCGTCGACCAGTTCGAGCGCATGGCCGGCGGGCCGTCGCTCGGTTACTGGCCATGGTTCCTGCTCGCCCAGCCGGCACCGTTTCCCGAGCAGCTGATCACTGCCGCGCGCGAGCACTTCCTGCGCTTCATCTTCGGGTCGTGGACTGAGGTCGCGAGCGCGATCGGCGAAGACGCGTTCGCCGTCTACCTCGACGCGCTGACGCCACCCGCGGCGGCGGCGATGTGCAGCGACTACCGCGCCAGCTTCTGGCTCGACCAAGAACACGAGAAAGCCGATCGTCAAGCCGGCAAGCGGATCGAGCGCCCCACCCTCGTCATCACCGCCGCAGCGGAGACGCAGCTGGCCGACGCCGGCGACGTGTGGCGCGAGTGGGCCGGCGACGTGCGGGCGGCGACGGTGCCCGGCGGGCACTTTATCCCCGAGGAAGCGCCTCAAGCGCTCGCCGCGGAGCTCGCTGAATTCTTGACGACGGCCTGATGTCCGTGCGCGCCGCCGAGCGCCGTCGGCGCGGCTGGAACGAGAGCGGGCCGAGCTGGCCATCCCCCAGCGGGTCAGGGATGATCCCGGTGCTGCCCACCACGATCACATCGCCGCCGTCTCGCCTGCGGAGCTGCCTGATGCCGGCAGCCGGGCCGGCGGCGATGGGCGCGTTGTGCCGGCCGGACTCCCGCAGGCGCGGTAGAAGACAATCGTCTCGACGACATCCAGCCACCGCGCTATGGCACGGTCCTTGGGGTCAGGCCGCTCGCCGCCCCGTGTGGGCCAGGACGAGGCGGAGCCCTGGTGGCCCGTGCGGCCCGGCGGCCCCGTGGCGGTCGGCGTTCGGCTACCGCCACCTCGTCGGCGCGCTTGCCACCGCCGCCCGCGCCGACGCTGTCACGGTCGATTACCGGCTCGCGCCCGAGCACCCGCATCCAGCGGCCGTGCACGACGCGATGAACGCCTACCTGTGGCTGATCGACACCGGAACCCATCCTGACACGATCACCGTCGTGGGAGATTCGTCGGGCGGCGGGCTGGCCATGGCTGTCTTGATCGCGCTGCGTGATCGCGGCATGCCGCTGCCCGGCGCGGCCGTGCTGATGTGCCCGTGGGTCGACCTTGACGGCCGCACCCAGCGGCCACCCCGGGAAGCGCCGACCCTCTTCCCACCCGAGATGGGCCGCCGGCTCGCCCAGGCCTACCTGGGCGGCCAGCCCGCCGACGACCCGGTGCTCACCCCGCTGCACACCGACCTGACCGGGCTGCCGCCCATCCTCATCCACGCAGCCTCCGGCGACTCGGTCCTGCAAGAAGCGCAGCTGCTCGCCAAGCACTGCCAGGAATGCGGAGTCGGCACCAAGATCACGACCTACCCGGTGCCCACCCACGACTTTCACGTCTTCTGGACATTCCTGCCCGAGGCCATGGAGGCGATGGATGAGATCGGCGAGTTCGTCCGCGACCAGGCCGGCACCCACCACGGCCGTGCCTCCGGCCACGGCTGAATGCCGCCGGTCGCTCGGCGTCGCCTCGCGCGTGAACCCCCAGCCCACCTCGGTCCCGGCCGCGGACGACCCGGCTGCGGACGACCCGGCCGCGACGCCAGAAAACCATCCGGTAGTACCCGACCGGATGCCGTAGCCTCTGCGTGTGGCGCGCGATGAACGCGGAGTGATACCTCAGAGTGAGGACTTCTCCGCCTGGTACAACGAACTGGTCTTCAAGGCTGAGCTGGTAGACCGGTGGCCGGTGCGGGGCACGATGGTGATCCGGCCCTACGGGTACCGCATCTGGGAACTGTTGCAGGCCGACATCGACCGGCGGATCAAGGAGACCGGCCATGTCAATGCCTATTTTCCGCTGCTGATCCCGGAGAGCTACCTGCAGCGGGAGGCCGAACACGTCGAGGGGTTCTCCCCGGAGCTCGCGGTTGTCACTCACGCGGGTGGCAAGGAGCTGGAGGAGCCGCTGATCGTCCGGCCGACGTCGGAGACGGTCATCGGCGAGATGATGGCAAAGTGGGTCAGCTCGTACCGGGATCTGCCGATGCTGCTGAACCAGTGGGCCAACGTCGTCCGCTGGGAGATGCGGCCCCGGATGTTCCTGCGTACTACCGAGTTTCTCTGGCAGGAGGGGCACACTGCACACGTCGGCGAGGCCGACGCGATGCGAGAGACACTGGCCTCGCTCGACACCTACGTCAAGGTCGCCCGGGAGATCGCGGCCATGCCAGTGGTGGACGGCGAGAAGACGCCCGGCGAGCGGTTCCCCGGCGCCGTCCGGACGTACACGGTCGAGGGCATGATGCGCGACGGGCGCGCGCTGCAGTCCGGCACCTCGCACTACATGGGCACGAACTTCGCCAAGGCCTTCAACATCCAGTACACCGCCGATGACGACGAGCAGGAGTACTGCCACACCACGTCCTGGGGCATGAGCGCCCGGATGATCGGCGGCGTGATCATGACGCACGGCGACGACAAGGGGCTCGTGCTGCCCCCTCTGCTCGCGCCGTACCAGGTGGTGATCGTGCCGATCGGCCGAGGCGGTCAGGCCGACCAGGTACTGCCGCCCACCAGGGATCTGGCCGAGCGGCTGAACCGGGCGGGCATCCGCACGCACGTGGACAACCGCACGCAGCTGTCCCCCGGATTCAAGTTCAATGACTGGGAGTTGCGCGGCGTGCCGATCCGGCTCGAACTGGGGCCGCGCGACTTGGCCGGCGGCTCCGCGCTGATGTCCACCCGGCTCGGCGAGGGCAAGGCCCCGGTCTCGCTGGATTCGGCGCCGGCCCGGCTGGAGTTCGAGCTGACCGCCTTCCAGGACCTGCTGCTGCAGCGGGCGACCGACTTCAGGGACTCGCACACGGCCACGGTGAACTCGTGGGAGGAGTTCGTTGAGGCGGTCAAGACCGGCTGGGCGCTGGCGTTTGCCTGCGGCCAGCCGGAGTGCGAGGACGATATCAAGGCCGCCACCTCGGCCACGCCGCGGTGCATCCCCACCGAGGGCCCACCGGAGGAAGGCCTGTGCATCCGCTGCAACATGCCGTCCGCCTACGGCAAGCGCCTCATCTTCGGCCGGGCCTACTAGCGGGGGAGGCCGCCCGGCGCAGGCCTCGGGCCAGGCCCACCGCGCCGGTCAGCAGCATCGTCGCGAGGAAGATCAGGAAGAGGATTCCAGAGGCCGATCGCCATTCGAACTGGTCCGGGTAGCGTGCGAGCGCGATCGACAGCAGCACGGCGAGCAGGATGTACCCGACGGCGGCGGGCCGCAGACGGCGCGCGTCCCGTTCGGCCAGCGCATGCCCGGCGGCCACCCCCAGGCTGATCAGCCAGGCACCGGTCGCCTGAGCCATCATCGGCGTCAGTTTCCAAGGCCACAGCGGCGCTGCCTGCCCGGGCGCCGCGAACAGTGCTATGCCCAGACCGAGCAGAACGATCGCCTGGACGGCCAGCACGACGTACAGCCAGGCGGGCAGGCCGACCGACCGGGGCGGGTCTACTCCGGGGGTGCGCACCTGCACGGCCAGCAGGATCACGAGCAGCGCCGGAACGAGAACGTAGATCGCGATCCACGCCACTGTCACGATCTGCGTTCCAGTAGCGAACCCGGCGCCGAGATGGAGCCGGCTCAGGTGTGTCAGGGTGGCTGCCAGCGTGAGAACGGTGAAGACGAGCACGGCGGGCACGGCAATACGGGCGTTGGCCCACAGTGCCTGCCGTGCGGCGAGTGCTTCTATGGGCACGGCGGCCCAGTAAGCAGCGCCAAGGAACGCCGCGGCCAGCGGGTTGCCGATGGTCCAGGCAAAGAACTGGCCGGTATGCCCGGTGAACACGAACAGCTGGATCCCGGCCAGCAGGACCAGTACCGACGCGGTGAAAAGCAGCCAGCGCATTCCGGGCACCAGTGGCCTGAGGGCAACTGCCGCGCGGGGCCTTTCTTGAGCCCCCGAGCCCTGCGCCGTTCGCTGTGCATCCGGTTGGGCATACCGAACGGTCTTGTCATCCATCGCCGTCACCTCGCTGCGGCCTCTGGCACCGCAATACCGTCCAGGTAGCGGTGCACGAGCGGGATAGTGATCGCGCCTTCCCCCACGGCGGAGGCGACTCGCTTGACTGCTCCCCGGCGGACGTCACCCGCGGCGAACACCCCGGGCAAGCTCGTCTCAAGAAGCATCGGGTGGCGGTCGGCGTGCCAGCGGGCATCCGGGTCGTCGAGCACGTCCTGGCCGGTGAGGATGAAACCCGACCGGTCCCGCGCGAGGTCCTCGCCGAGCCATTCGGTCCGTGGCTTGGAGCCGACGAGGACGAACAAGCCGTCGGCTGGGACACGTCGCCGCATCCGGGTTTTTATGTCCTCAATCACCAGCGACTCGAGATGATCGGTGCCGGTGCCGTCGACCACCTGCACGCCGTGCCTGACCTCGACGTCCGGCGCCGCGTCGATCTCGCGGATCAGGTAGTCGGACATGCTTTCGGCCAGCGACTGTGAGCGCACAAGGATGGTGACCTGCTCGGCCCATTTGGCCAGGTTCATGGCGGCCTGCCCGGCCGAGTTGCCGCCGCCGATGACAAAGACCTTCTGCCCGCGCATCGCCGGTGCCTCACTGACCCCGGCACCGTAGAACACCCCGCGGCCCTGCAGGTCCTCCAGCCTGGGCACGCCGATCCTCCGGTAGGTGGCACCGGTCGTGATGACGACCGTTCGCGCGGCGAGCGTGGCGCCGTCGGACAGCCGCAGCCGGTAATAGCCGTCCTCGCTGGACAGGCCGACGGGTTGCCGCATGAACAGGAACGTGGTGCCGAAGAACCAGGCTTGCGTGTAGGCCTCGAACGCGAGCCTGGCCCCGCTGACGCCCTGAGCGAACCCGGGGTAGTTACGGATCATCGAGCTGGCCGCCGCCTGGCCGCCGATGGCTTCGCGCTCGATGACCACGGTCCGCAGGCCATCGGAGGAGGCATAGACCGCGGCGGCGAGCCCGGCCGGGCCTGCGCCGACCACCGCGACATCGAACACCTCGCCGTCGGGGATCGGGGTCATCAGGCCGAAGGCGTCGGCGATCTCCAGGTTCGACGGGTTGGCCAGGGCCGATTGCTGAGCACCGAAGCGGAGGACGACAACAGGCAGTTCGGCCGACTCGGCGCCGAATGCCTGGAGCAGCTGCTGCCCGTGCTGGGAGTCGGCGTCATAGAAGCCGATCGGGATCCCATTCCGGGAAAAAGTGTCACGCAGTTCTTGGGAGCGGGCAGACCAGTGCTCGCCGATCACCTGCACTGGCTCGAAGGTACCTCCGTGCCGGCTGCTCCACTCGCCCAGGAACCGAGTGATCGACTCATGGAACTGCTCGTCGGGGCTCTGCACCGGGCACGTGACCCAATGATCAACCTTGCCCGTCGTGACGGCGTCGAACACCGGGCGCGCGGTGTCCCACTCACCCCAGCGAACCGCCGCGACGCTCGACACCGTCCGGTCGATGGCGCGGACCCGCGCCAGCACCTCGATCCCATCTGGATCGGTCTCACCCACCCCACCGACCACCAGCGCGACCGGCGCGCCAGAAGCCAGCAGCTCCCTGATCACTGGTTCAAGCTCTGCTGGATCATCACAAGCGGCGATCCGGTAGTCCATGCCATAGCGCCCGGACAGCTCCTCGGCAAGGGTCTTCCGGATGCCGCCGTCACGGCCAACGATCACGATCGCCGCCCGCCTATCGCCGGTTCCGCGGGGCACCCTGCGTGGCGCACCGATGCAGCCCCCCCGTCCGGCTGGACCGCCGAAGGCGGACCTTCCGTCATCGTGTCTCCTCGCTCGTCCTGACCGCCGTCCCTGCGCCGCGGCCACGGTGAGGCCGCGGCCGGCTGCCTGTCGGCCCGCCGCTGCGCTTGCACTCGTGTACTGAGCCCCGTTGATGGCAGCTTGCACGGGCGCCCGGCTTGCTGGCATGGGGGAGTTCCCCCATTTCCCGGCCGCCGTCGTTCGCCTCACCCCCGAAAGGGCGGAGATCTGGGCCTGTGGCCGAATGCTCATGGCCTACAGAATCAAAGAACGTGCGGCACGGCCCAGCCGGGCAGCAAGAGTCTTCGCAGTACAGCTAGCAGTACCGGAAACAGTCCTACTGGCGTCGGTTCGGGACAGCAGCTCGCGGATCAGGGCGTAGGCCACGGCGGCGGTGCGGCTGGTCACGCCCCGCTTGGCGAGGATGTGCTCGACGTGGTGCTCGGTTGCCGACCCGCTGGCCCCGGCCGGTCCCCGCTCGCTCGGGGGGAAGCGGTGGGACCGGCCGGGGTTAGCTTCACGTTACCGACGGGTAGCTACTGCCGCGTCCACGTTTGATCCGTTTCGCTCTGGGCTGACATGCCTGATCAAAACCAGCGGGATGCACGTGCCGGAAGCCGATTACGGTTTGATAACGACGACCGTTTGAGTGAAATGGATCAGCCAGGCGCGGTTGCCGGAGTGGCCGGCGCGGAGCCGTCACGAGAACCGGGGCCGGCAGCGTTGTCCGACATGGCTCCGCAGCCTAGCCGCCGCGTCGGCCCCCGAACCACGCGGCCACATGCGGCCGCTCCTTCCGGTCGGCGGCTCCGCGCAGCGGGTTAGCCGGCCTCGGAGGGGGTGTCATCGACGTCGGCCAGAAGCCGGCGCGCGGAGGCCTCGTCCGAGGCGGGAACCAGCACGCGAACGCCCTGTGCCTGGAGCTGCGGCTCCTGTCCTCCGGCATCGTCCGCCGACACGGCTGCCGTCAAGCCGTTGTTGCGCAGCAGGCCGACGATCAGTTCCGCCTCGATGCGGCTGGCAACGACCGCCACGGGCACACTCGCGGTCCCGCTGGCAGCCTTCGTGTTCTCCTCATTCGAGCGCCTGCGTTTCACGTCTACGTCCCCAGTTCCTCCGCTGCTGTTGCCGGCCCGTAGGCGGTACTGGCTGGCATCTGGTCGCACCTCGGGGCGGCCCGTCCCGCCCGGGAACCCCCCGCCGGGCGGACGGGCGCGGACAGGTGAGCAGCGATCATGCCAGCCTGCGCACCGTTCGGACGGCGCTGAACTGCATACAGGGTATCCGCGGATCTGAACGCGGACGTCTCCTACCTCAGGGCCCGCCGCCGTCCAGGAACGCGGTGACGGCCGAGACGAACCTGCCTGCGTCATCGAGCCAGGGGTAGTGGCCAGCACCTGGCTGGACAACAAGCTGGGCCACGGGGAAGAGCTCGGCGAACTCGGCCAGCACCGCCAGCGGCCTGACCAGGTCGAAGGCCCCGGCGAGTATCAGCACCGGCGAGCCGAACGCGGCCAGCGCCGCGCGAGTGGCGGCCGCGTCGAATGCTCCCCCGGCTGCGAAGGCGTGAGCGGCATCCTGGTTGGTTTGTGCCTCCTCCGCGGCCCGGTGAGCTTGAGCGGCGGTGTCCCAGCGGCCGTAGACGAAAGGGGCTATGGCCCTCCAGTCGTAAGCGGTTCCTGTACCGGCGTCGATCCGTTCAAAGGCGGCGGCCGCCTCGGCGAACCAGGGCTCGTCGTGACGAAGCTTCACGATCTGGCGCCGCAGTTCATTGTCGGGTTCCAGTTCGACTGCTCGCCCGCTCGGCGTGATCAGGGCAAGCTTGTTGACCTGCTGCTGATGCCGTGCCGCGTACTGCACGGCGATGTTGGCGCCGGCCGAGTGCCCCAGCAGATCGAAGCCGTCCAGGCCGAGATGATCCCGCAGCGCCCGGACGTCGTCCACCAGATGGTCGCAGCGGTAGCTGCCCGGATCGGCCGGCGTAGCTGAATTGCCGGTTCCCCGGAGGTCCAGCATGATCAACTGCCGGTGCGCGGACAGGCCACCGAGGTCGCCCAGGTAGGCAGACGCACGCATGGGCCCTCCCGGCAGGCAGACCAGCGGGACACCCTCTCCGTTTACGTGATAGGCGAGTTCAGTTCCGTCTGCGGCACAGAACGTGGGCACAACCGTGATGCTGGCATCGACCGCAGACCGGCCGCAAACCCGCTACAGAGATTGAATGGCGGGGGTCTGTCTAGCTTTTAGTCCGTGGGTTCCGGGTTCGAGCCCCTGGCGCCCCACGATCTGACCTGGCAGTTCGTACCCTGAACGCGGCTCCCAATTGGCTGGGCTGTCGGCAAGCTCCCGGCCAGCCAGATTCAGGGGAACAGCTTCGAGGCCTGGCGCTGCCTCGATGGCAACCGGCGGTGCTCAGCCGGAGCCGCCGCGGGCCTCCAGCAACCCGGCTATGGCGTCGATGGTCTGTGCGAGGCCGGGAAGCTTGCCTTCGCGTTCGGGCCCGAACAGATACCGCTGCCACGCGTGCAGCAGGCACACGCCGATTATGGCCGGGGCGACCGCCTCGGCGTCGACGGCCGGATCGACCAGCCCGCGCCGTTGCATGCCTGCCAGGCTGCGGCCGAGCAACTCGACCCCCCGATGGGGGCCCAGGTCCCGTTCCGCCATCCGGTCGCCAAAGGTGGACCGGAGGTCGCTGTCGCCCTGGATGGCCCCGAGGACGGGGAGTACCCCCTCGAAAAAGCGCTCCAGCGAGGCGGCGATCGCGAGCAGCGACTCGCTCACGGTCCCCTCCGCGGCGCCGGCCGCGACGGCCGGATCCAGTTCCATGAGCGGTTCCAGCCCGGCCACCATGGCCGCCTGCAGGAGCCCGGCCTTGTCGCCGAAGTGGTAGAAGACGCTCGCCTCGGAGGCACCGGCCCGGCGGGCGACCTCCTTGGTGGTGAGGCGGGCCAGTCCCTGTTCCGCGGCCACGTCGAGGGCGGCGGCCAAGATGGCCTCACGAACCCCCTCGGGCGGGCGGCCCCGCTTGCGCCTGGCCGTCTTGTGCGCGGGGTCGGGCTTCGATGCTTCGGTCACGGCGGAAAGTATAACTGAGTTGACACTCAGGATTGGGCTATCTATTCTGAGGAGAGACTCAGATATCCGCCCTCCCGGGAGTGAGAGATGAAGCTCACGATCTTCGCAGCGACTGGCGGCATCGGCCGGCAGCTGCTCGCCCAGGCCGTCGCCGCAGGCCACGACGTCACTGCGGTCGCCCGTCGCCCGGAGAAGCTGCCCGCAGAGGTACTCGCCGTCCGGGCCGACCTGGCGGCCGCGGATCCGGGAACGCTCGAGGCCGCGGTGCACGGGGCCGACGCGGTCCTCTCCGCCCTTGGCGCGCGGTCGGCGTCCGAGATCGGGGTCGTCTCGCAGGGCACCCGGGCCATCGTCGAGGCGATGACGGCGGTGAGCGCCCGGCGCATCGTTGTTGTCAGCGCCGCACCGATCGGAACCGTGCCCTCGCCCCGCCTGCCGAACCCCCCGAAATACGACCCGGGTGACGGGTTCTTCATGCGGCACCTGTTGTCCCCGCTGGTCAAGGCCGCGTTCCGCAGGTCCTACGCCGACCTCGCGCTGATGGAGGAGATCCTGGGGGACAGCGGCCTGGACTGGACCGCCGTCCGCCCGCCGCGGCTGACCGACAAGCCATTGACCGGCGCCTACCGGACCACGTACGGGCAGAACGTCCGCGGCGGCTTTCTGATCTCCCGCGCCGACGTCGCCCACCTCATGCTCCGCGTGCTCGGCCAGCCCGAGACGGTCAAGCAGGCCATCGGGGTCGCCTCCTAGCGACGCACCGACCGGTGGCCGCCGTCAGGACACCTCAGGTGCAGATCTAGTAGAGCCAGGCAGCAGCGGCAACGGATGCGCTGCCGTTGCCGGGGCCGTTAACATGCGCCGCTACCTCAGCAATAAGATGCGCGCCTTCACCACCGGCCACCCGGACCGGCTGACCGTGCTCCAGCTGCCCGCTTACGCCCCCGACCTCAACCCGGTCGAAGGTGCCTGGTCAGTGATGAAGAACGGCTTGGGCAACCTTGCCGCCGGCACCACAGATCAGCTCGCTGCCGCCATGCGGCACCAACTGGACCGCATTCAGCGACGGATCGCTCTGATCGCCGGATTCCTCGGCGGGACCGGACTCGCCCTGGAAACAGAACCGTCCTGACACTCAGACCCCGGCGTTTCATGCTCAGTATCGCCGCCACCCTGACGCCTCACACGAGCGCTCGAACGGGAGGGGCCGGGCCGCGCCACTGTTTAGAAGCCCTCGCCCCTTTGAAGATTGACAACGATTCTGTTGCCACGCTTCCGGATAGTTATCTTGCTCATAATTTCTTGCCTGAGGTTTCCTGGCAGGCGCAGTGACTGCCAATTACGCTCTTCGGCGGCCCTGACGTCGGCATGAGCGGGGTCGGCCGCCACGACGGCCCTAAGGGCATAGTAAGCACTTCCGAAGGCGTGCTGGGTAACGTGTGCTGTTGCCACCGCCTGACCTGCGGCGTGCGCGGCAAAGAACGCCGCGCCGTTCTCTTTCACATCGCGGGCTGCGGCGTGAGCGGCGAGAGAAGCTCCGCGTATATCGGCCATCCTAAACACGCCTGTGTCAACCCAGGCCCGGCATGCTTCGATGGCTTTGCGGGGCCGGTCATCTGCCGGATATGCGTTCTCGAAGAACGGAAGCGCTCTTTCGGCGCAATCCGCGGCCCAGGTAGCCATCAATCTCTGATCTTGTTTGCTGTATTTTTTCATGACCGTCTCAATCGGCCACGGGCGCGGTGCCTGCGGTCAGGCGCCCACCGTACCGTCGATCCGCTCCCGCAGCAGGTCCGCGTGGCCGTTGTGGCGCGCGTACTCCTCGATCATGTGGACCATGATCCAGCGGAGCGAGAACTCCCTGCCGTCCTGGCTCCCGGTCACATCCAGCGACGGCGCCGCAGCGACTCGCTCCCGCGCATCGGCGCATTCCGCCCGCCAGGTTTCGAACGCCTCCGCCACGTCGGCGCCGTCGACGTCGAACTCGGCCTCCGGGTCGTCGTCGGTGTAGTAGTGATACGGGATCCGCTCTTGGCCCAGCACCATCTTGAACCACTGGCGTTCTCCCTCGGCCATGTGCCGGACCAGGCCGAGAAGCGACAGGCTGGATGGCGGCACCGCACGCTCCCGCAGCTGGTCGCCGGTCAGCCCGTCGCATTTGACCGCCAGGGTGTCCCGCTGGAAATCGAGCCAGGCCTCCAGCATCTCGCGCTCCTGTGCCGCCAGCGGCGGTACGACCCGTTCTACCGTCATGGCCCAGAGTCTTGCCCACTGGCCATGCTGATCGCGAGCTGTTTGCCGCCGCTCGCGGTCAAGGCGCTCACGTGCTGGCTGAGAAGCGCGAGACGACAGCTGCCTGGCGGCGTTCACGTCATCTCATTGCTGCGGACACACAGACCAGCGTCATACGAGTAGTCAGTCCGTCAGCGCGCCGCCCAGATCCCGCCGTCCACCGGGATGACGGCGCCGGTCACCCACGCTCCCGCGCGCCCGCTCAGGTACACCGCGACGCCGGCCATGTCGTCCGGGCGGCCGATGCGCCCGAGCGGGGAGGCGGCAGCGATCTCCTCGCCCCACTCGGCGAGAGTCGCCGCCATCATCTTCGACTCGAACGGGCCCGGTGCCACGGCGTTGACGGTGATGTGCCGCGGACCGAGCTCGCGGGCGAGCACACGCGTGAGCTGGTGCACGCCGGCCTTGCTCGCCGAGTAGGAGTAGGTCGGGAACTCCGGCACCCGCAGGCCGTCGATGCTGCCGATATTGATCACTCTGGCGGGGTCGTCGGCGGTTCCCGCCGCCTCCAGCAGCGGCAGAAACGCTCTGGTGAGGCGGAACGGCGCCTTGAGGTTGAGGTCGAGAGCCCTGTCCCACGCCGAGGCCGGGAACTCCTCCAGGCGCGCACCCCAGGTGGCGCCGGCGTTGTTGACCAGGATGTGGATGCACTCCTCGCGGCGGCCGACTTCGGCGGCCAGCCGCGCGCATTCCTCCTCGCGCGCCAGGTCGGCGGGCACCGACACGACGGGACCATGCACGGAGAGTTCTGCGACCGCGGCCTCACCGGCCTCGGGTTTGCGCGAGCTGATGTAGACCGACGCCCCAGCCTGCAGCAGGCCACGCGCGATCATCAGCCCGATCCCGCGTGTACCGCCGGTGACGACGGCGAACTTGCCGGTGAGATCGAACAGGTACACGGGATCCTCCGAATCGGTCTGCCGGCCGGGCACAGCACCCTGGCCATCGGGCTCCGCGACGGTTAGCCGATGCAGAACGATACGGCCCCGCGACTGTCCCGGGCTGATCGGAGGCCGGGCACGAGGACTGCCGGGCTCGCTGCCGCTCACCGATCCGGCGGCTCTTGCCGGGCCCGGTAGCGCGCGGGCCGGGCGATCAGGGGGGGGCCGTGGATTTCAGGCTGCGCAGCACCGCGACGACCACTCCGAGAACGGATGCCTCATCACCGGGAATCGGCCCGTGATTCGGATTGCGCGCATCCAGCCACATGCGGCCCGCGCGATAACCCAGGACCTTGACCGTTGCCTCGCTCTCGCCGGTCGCTTCGTTCTCTATGAGGGCTGCCACGGTTTGCCCGGTGTCGGCATGGTCTTGCTTGCGGACGACCACCCAGTCGCCGTCCAGAATCGCCGCGTCAAGCATCGAGTCACCGCGCACGCGGAGCAGGAACATGTCGCCATGCCCCACGATCAGCGGCGGTAGCGGCACGGAATACCCCGTTTTCTCCTGCGCCAATATCGGCGTCCCGGCCGCGATGCGCCCGAGCACCGGCACCATGACGGCTTCTTCGCTGTCTGGCTCGGAGGCGCCGGCTGCGTCGCCCGCGTATTTGGGCAGCACTCTAATGGTTCGCGGGCAGTTGAGCTTGTATTCGATGTAGCCGAGGCGCTTGAGCTCACCCAGCTGGTAGTGGAGCCCGCCAACGCCTTGATAGCCGAGTGCCTCAGCAATCTCCCGCTGGTTTGGCGCATAGCCGTGGCGCTGGTGATATGCGATGATGAATTCGGCTATTTCTCGCTGGCGTCTTGACAGCCCCATGCAGCCATCCTCGTCCCGGTGGGACGAGGATGGCACAGCCCGCAGCCGTTTTCAAACCCGGTCGCCGTGTCGTCCCGCAGTGAAGAAGAACATCGTTCTCCCGGCGGCGAAGGGCCGGAATGGCGGGTGAGGCTTGCCGGATCCGGCGCATCACGGCGCCGCGGCGAGCGGTGCCGGACTGTCCGGCGTCGTCGCGGGTATCGGTTGTGATCCTGGGGTCCCGCTGCCAAGTCCGTGAACGGGCTCCGTGCGGGGCACGAGGATGCTATGTTCCGGAGCTACCCCTTCCTGCAGGTGGAAGCATGGGTGGCTTGCCGTCATCCGACGGGCAGGGGCACACCGCCGAGCTTCCCGGCGTAGTTCCCTCCGCCGGGAGGACCAGAAACCGAGCTGGGTCTGGGGTGAATCCGCCACGCGCCACGATCCTTTCAGCGTTTCCCCGAGTGGCCCTGTTGGCCGCAGACGCTGGCCAGGCGCCTTGGCGGCGGCCGCGATCTTCTTGGTCTCGCTCCTGGTGCCGTCGGCTGGGAACGCGGCTCCGGACGCACGGGCTGCGCCCGGCGGCGCGGCCGTTCAGGGATTCCCCGCCGCTAACTCGCCGGGGGAGCTTGCCCGGCTGGAAGCGCGGGCCGCCAGGCTATCCAGGCAATACCGCGGTCAGCTGGTGACGCTCGCTGACGCGCAGGACGCCGCCAGGCTGGCGACGGCAAAGGCACTGGGCCTGCGCCGCCAGCTCGGCCAGGCGCACCGCGAGCTCGCGAGGCTCGCCGCGGCGAGCTACATGGGAGGCGTGCAGGACCCGATCGGCGCGGTTTTTGGCGGCGGCGACCCTCGGCGGGCGCTTGAGGCTGCGGCCACCGCCGAGTACATAGTCCAGCAGCGCAGCGCCAGGCAGCAGGCGCTGGCACGGTTCATGGCGCGCGAACAGCAGGCCGAAGAGGCCGCCCGGGCGAAGGTGGGGGAACTGCGCCGGCTGGTTGAGTCGCTGGCGAGCCAGCGGCGAAGGGTCGACGCCCTGATGGCCAAGTTCCGGCCCGAGTCACCAACGGTCGGCGGGGACGGGATCACGCCACGCATGCGCCAGGTGCGTGATGAGATCGACCGGAGGTTCGGCCCGTTCACTTCCATCGGCTGCCTGCGTGCCGAGGCCGGGGGCGA
>Ga0126382_10000199_pt1 | contig 22515 bp, 20 predicted proteins | sample PanSoiMetPlot_30_FD_92548 | JGI IMG/M metagenome (GOLD analysis project Ga0126382, IMG submission 92548) | Tropical forest soil microbial communities from Panama - MetaG Plot_30 | ecosystem: Environmental > Terrestrial > Soil > Tropical forest > Bulk soil | place: Panama | collected 2016-02-17
CAGGTGAAGTCGCCGGCGGAATCCAAGGGGCCGTGGGACGTCTACAAGACGGTCTCCACCATCCCGGCGGAGCAGGCGTTCCGGCCGCTGCGCGAAGGCGGCTGCCCGCTGGTGACCCAGTAATCTTCGCTGTCATTCCGGCCGAGCAGCGCAGACAAGTTTACGCAGTCTGCGCAAGCTTGACTGCGTTGCGAGAGCCGGAATCCATAACCACAGGCTACGGAATATGGATTCCGGGTTCGCCACTTTGTGGCGCCCCGGAATGACAGCGGCAATGTTGCACTATTGCCGTCTCGCTCATTCAGTCCCAGGATAGCGCGTGATGACCTCGTCTCCGCTGGCATTGCAAGAAGCCGTAAACACCTCGCCGCTGCGGCCGATCGCGCTCGCGACTGTCGACGTCGTGTGCGAGGCGGGGGCCGACGGCAGCACGCGCATGCGCTCGCGCACGTCGCTCGCCGCTTACGGTCCGAGCCTGGCCCGCGTCTTCCGCTCCGCGGTCGAGCGCAATCCGTCGGGCCTGTTCCTGGCGGAGCGTGACACCGGAGGTACCTGGCGCAAGCTGACCTACGAAGCCGCACGGCGGCTCGTCGACGCACTCGCCCAGGGCCTGATCGAGCGTGGACTTTCCGCCGAGCGGCCGCTGATGATCCTCTCGGGCAACAGCATCGACCACGCGCTGCTCACGCTCGCCGGCTACACCGCGGGCATTCCGGTCGCGCCGATCTCGGTCGCCTATTCCCTGCAGAGCCAGGACCACGCCAAGCTCAAGCACGTCAACGAACTGCTCAAGCCCGGCCTCGTCTACGTCGCGGATACCGCGCCGTTCGCCAAGCCGCTCGCCGCCCTCGACCTCGACGGGGTCGAGATCCTGGCGAGCCGCAACGGCGCCAATCTCGCCGCCGTCACCGGCTTCGATCAGCTCGCGCAGACGCGGCCGGGACCCGCGGTGGACAAGGCTGCCGCCGCGACCGCCGCCGATACCATCGCCAAGTTCCTGTTCACGTCAGGCTCGACCGGGCTGCCCAAGGGCGTGATCAACACCCACGGCATGCTCACCGCCAATCAGCAGCAGGTCGCGCAGATCTGGCCCTTCCTCACCGAGCAGCCGCTGGTGCTGATGGACTGGCTGCCCTGGAACCACACCTTCGGCGCCAACCACAATTTCAATATGGTGCTGCGCCAGGCCGGCACGCTCTACATCGACGGCGGCCGGCCGGTGCCCGGCCTGATCGAGCAGACCGTGCGCAATCTGCGCGAGGTCTCGCCCACGATCTATTTCAATGTGCCGGCAGGCTTTGCCGCGCTGCTGCCGCACCTGGAAGCGGACGACGCGCTGGCGCGCTCGTTCTTCGAGCGGCTGCGGCTCATTCTCTATGCCGGCGCGGCGCTGCCGCAGGATCTGTGGACGCGGCTCGAGAAGGTCTCGCTGCGCGCCATCGGCCAGCGCGTGCCATTGACGTCGTCGTGGGGAACGACCGAGACCGCGCCGCTCGCGACCGCCGCGCATTTCATCATCGACGGCGCCGGACCGGTCGGCGTGCCCGCGCCGGGGGTCGAGATCAAGCTGGTGCCGAGCGGCGCCAAGCTCGAGGTGCGCGTCCGCGGCCCGAACGTGACGCCGGGCTACTGGAAGCGGCCCGACCTCACCGCCGCCGCCTTCGACGAGGAAGGCTTCTACAAGCCGGGCGACGCCATGCGCGTGCTCGACGTGGCCGATCCGGCCAAGGGCATTGCCTTCGACGGCCGCCTGACCGAGGACTTCAAGCTCACCACCGGGACCTGGGTGCATGTCGGCGCCGTGCGCGTCGGCGCGCTCGCCGCCACTTCGCCGGCCCTGCAGGACGCCGTCATCGCCGGCGAGAACCGCGAGTTCCTCGGCATGCTGGCCTGGCTCAACGGCGCCGGCTGCTGCAAGCTGATCGGCGCGGAATGTCCCCTCCCCGAGCTTGCGCGCCATCCCGCCGTACGCGAGCATGTCGCTCGCGCGCTCGCGCAATGGAATGCGGCGCATCAGGGCTCGTCGGAACGCATCGCCAGAGTTCTGCTGCTCCCGGATACGCCGTCGATCGATGCCAACGAGATCACCGACAAGGGCTACATCAACCAGCGGCTGGCGCTCGAGCGACGTCGGGCAGATGTCGAGCGGCTCTACGCGGCGGCTCCCGATGCAGATGTGATCGTAGCGAGGCCGCCATCATAATAAGCAGGGAGACGACGCAGCCATGGGCCGGGATGGATGGGCGAGACACCTGCTCGCATCGTTGGTCGCAGTCTTTGTCGCCGTCGCTGCCCTGAGCACTGCGGCATCGGCGCAATCGAGCGGCGACCTCAAGGCGCTCATCGACGATCTCGTCGCCGCCAACCGCATCCTCTACCGCCAGGGCGTGGTCGACGGCTTCGGCCACGTCAGCGCGCGGCATCCGGGGCGGCCCGACCGGTTCTTCATGTCGGCGGCGAAGGCGCCGGGCCGCGTGACCGTCGAGGACATCATGGAGTTCGACCTCGACGGCAAGCCGATCGACGGCCGCGACCGTCCGACCTATTCGGAACGCTTCATCCATTCCGAGGTTTACAAGGCGCGGGCCGACGTCAATGCGGTGGTCCACAGCCACTCGCCAACCGTCATTCCGTTCAGCGTCACGCAAGTCCCGCTACGGGCGGTGCACAACACCGCGTCGTTCCTGGCGGCCGGAGTGCCGGTATTCGAGATGCGCACAGTGGCGGGCATGACCAACAACCTCGTGAGCGACGCCAGGCGCGGCAAGGCTTTGGCCGACGTCCTGGGCGATCGCCCGGTCGCGCTGCTGCGCGGGCACGGCAACGTGGTGGTGGGGCCGGACGTGCGGCGCACGGTGTCGCGCGCGATCTACACCGAGGTCAACGCTCGCATGCTGCTGCAGGCCGTGACATTGGGCGGACCGATCATCTATATCGACCCCGAGGAAAACAAGTTGATCGAGGCCGGCCGCGGCACCCAGATCAGCGGGCACAGCGTGGACCGTACCTGGCAGATGTGGCTCGAGGAGGCGTCGAAGTGATCATTACAACGAACTGAATAGGGCATGCGATGAGCGACCGTATCGCCAGGATTGCCATTGCCTTCGTTGTGGTGATCGTCGGCATCTACCTCGCCCAGCCTTACATCGACCGGCTGCTGTTCTCGGCGTCGACGCCGCGCGCGATCGCGCCGCGCGGCTCGCTGGCCGAGATCGAGCGCACGACCATCGAGCTGTTCGAGCGCGCCTCGCCGTCGGTGGTGCAGGTCGTCGGCCGCGCCGGCACGATCGAGGCCCGGCCGGCCGAGGGCGACAACGGGCCCGGCCAGTCCGGCACCGGCTTCGTCTGGGACGGCGCCGGCCACATCGTTACCAACGACCACGTCGTGCAGGGCGCCGGTCTCCTCGCCGTGCGCTTTGCCACAGGCGAGGTGCTGCGGGCGCAGATCGTCGGCACCGCGCCCAATTACGATCTCGCGGTGGTGCGCGTGGACAATACGCGCTCGCTGCCGCCGCCGCTGGCGATCGGCACGTCGGCGGACCTCAAGGTCGGGCAGTACGTGCTCGCGATCGGAAATCCGTTCGGCCTCGATCAGACGTTGACCACCGGCATCATCAGCGCGCTCCGTCGCCGCCTGCCCACCGCCGGCGGACGCGAGATCACCAACGTGATCCAGACCGACGCGGCGATCAATCCCGGAAACTCGGGCGGGCCGCTGCTCGATTCCGCGGGCCGCGTCATCGGCGTCAACACCGCGATCCTGTCGCCGTCCGGCACCAGCGCCGGAATCGGTTTCGCCATCCCGATCGATTCCGTGAACCGCGTGGTGCCGGAGCTCATCGGCCAGGGCTACGTGCCGACCCCGGGAATCGGGATCGTCGCCGCCAACGAGGCGACGGCGACACGCGCGGGCGTCGACGGTGTCGTCATCCTGCGCACGGCGCCCGGATCGCCGGCCGAGCGAGCGGGCCTGCGCGGCATGGACCAGGCGGCAGGCAGGCCGGGCGACGTCATCGTCGGCGCGAACGGCAAGCCGGTCCGCCGGCTCGCCGATCTTATCCAGGAGCTCGAGCGGGTCGGCGTGGGCAAGCGCGTGACGCTGGCGATCAAGCGCGACGGCCGCGACACGACCGTCGATGTCGATGTCATAGACGTGGGCCGCCGGTCATAGTAGCCAGAAGCGTTCAAGTGAAAAAAAGGAATGACAACGTGATCGATCTCTACACCTGGACCACGCCCAACGGCCGCAAGGCCTCCATCCTGCTCGAGGAGCTGGGGCTGCCCTACACCTCGCATGCCGTCGACATCAGCAAGGACGAGCAGTTCAAGCCGGAATTCCTGAAGATCAGCCCGAACAACCGCATCCCCGCGATCGTCGACCGCGACACCGGCGTCGCCCTCATGGAGTCGGCCGCGCTGATGATCTATCTCGCCGACAAGACCGGCAAGCTCTTGCCGAAGGACGGCGAGCCGCGCTACCGCGCGCTGGAATGGCTCGAATGGCAGATGGGCGGTCCCGGCCCGATCTTCGGGCAGGTCCACCACTTCGTGAAATACAACAAGGGCAAGGCGCCTTACGCGGAGGAGCGTTTCCTGAAGGAAGCGCATCGGCTCTACGGCGTGCTCGACCGCAGGCTCACCGGCCGCGAGTTCGTCGCCGACAATTATTCCATCGCCGACATCGCGATCTGGCCGTGGGTCTCGCGCTACGAGTGGCAGACGGTCGATCTCAATCAGTATCCGAACGTGAAGCGCTGGTACACGACCATCGCCAAGCGGCCGGCGGTGCAGAAGGGCTACAAGGTTCCCAAAGACGTCGGCGAGGTCCCGATCCCCGCCTGACGGGACTTTTCGCAAGAGGACGGGCGATCCCACAAATGCTCCGTTCGCTATTGCCCTGCTTCGTCTTCTGTATCGTGGGATGGACGCAAGCAGCTCACGCGCAGTCACCGGACACGATCGATCGTCCGGTGACGATCTATGTCGCCGGCACGGCGGGCGGCGGCATCGACCTCTATGCCCGCCTGGTCGGCCGCCATCTCGGCCGCCACATTCCCGGCAAGCCGTCGGTGACCGTGCAGCTGATGCCGGGCGCCGGCGGCATCCGGGCGGCGAACTTTCTCGCCGAGCAGGCGCCGCGCGACGGCACCGCGATCACCACGTTCGCCGGCGGGCCGATCCTCGAACCGCTGATCGGCGCGCGCAATCCCGGCTACGACATGAGCCGGTTCACCTGGATCGGCGCCGTCACCAAGGACATCGGCCTGTGCATGGCGTGGGGTGCCTCGCCGTTTCGGACCATCGAGGACGTGAAGAAGCAGCAGATGGTCGTCGGCGGGACAGGCGCGGGCTCGGAAACCGATACCTGGCCGATCGTCCTCAACGAGGTGCTCGGCACCAGGTTCAAGCTGGTGACCGGCTATGTCGGCAGCCAGGAGACCATTCTGGCGATCGAGCGCGGCGAGACCCACGGACGCTGCGTGTTCAGCTATTCCGCGCTCAAGACCGCCAAGCCGGACTGGCTGCGGGACAAGAAGATCAACGTGCTGGTGCTGACCGCGCTGGAGAAAAGCCCGGACTTCCCCGACGTGCCGGCGGTGGTCGATCTCGTGACCAAGCCCGAGGACCGGGCGCTGCTCGAGCTGATGGTCGCGCCCGGCGCCATGGCGCGGCCGTTCGTGGCGCCGCCGGGCGTGCCAGCGAACCGGGCGACGCTCATCCGCCGCGCCTTCGACGCCACCCTGCAGGACCCCGAATTCCGCGCCGAGGCGGTCCGCATCCAGGCCGACCTGGCGCCGACCGCGGGCGAGGACGTGCAGAAGCTGGTCGAGCGCATTTATGCCACGCCGCGGCCGGTCATCGACCGGATCAAGAAGCTCCTGGCTCCCTAGGCCCGAGGGGCCGCCCGCCGGTTGGTCAGCCGCCGCCCAAAACATGGGCAAATGCCGGGACTTGGCCGCCCTCGGGCGGGGAACGAATACCTCTTGGGTTGGCGCGTGGCTTGCAGCTAGGATCGGGTCGCGCGCGGTTTCGCGGGTGGAGCGGGACGCGCGACCCGGGACAACGCATGGCGGCCGTCGCGTTCGACGAGATGAAGGGTACCGATGGGACGTTGCGGCCCGCCTATGGCGAGCTGTCCCGCTGGCTCTCGGAGGTGCCGCCCGACGTTCTCGACTACCGCCGGCGCGAGGCGGAGGTGCTGTTCCGCCGCATCGGCATCACCTTCGCGGTCTACGGCGAGGCGGATGCGCAGGAGCGGCTGATCCCGTTCGACGTGCTGCCGCGCATCCTGTCGGCTCCCGAATGGGACATCCTGCGCGCCGGCCTCGAGCAGCGCATCAAGGCGATCAATCACTACATCCACGACGTCTACCACCGGCGCGAAATCCTGCGCGCCGGCGTCGTGCCGGAAGACCTCGTATTCCAGAACCCGGTATTCCGGCCGGAGATGAACGGCCAGAAGGTGCCGCACGACATCTACGTGCATATCGGCGGCATCGACATCGTGCGGGTCGATGCCGAGACCTTCTACGTGCTCGAGGACAATGCCCGCACGCCGTCCGGCGTCTCCTACATGCTGGAGAACCGGGAGATCATGCTGCGGCTGTTTCCGGAGCTGTTCGCCCGCCACCGCGTGGCGCCGGTGGAGAACTATCCCGACGAGCTCTTGGCAACCTTGGACTCGGTGGCGCCCGCGACCGCGAGCGCCGACCCGTCGGTGGTGCTGCTCACGCCCGGCGTCTACAACTCGGCCTATTACGAGCACTCGTTCCTCGCCGACAAGCTCGGTATCGAGCTGGTCGAAGGCAGAGACCTGTTCGTGAAGGACGATCTCGTCTTCATGCGGACGACGCAGGGGCCCAGGCGCGTCGACGTGATCTACCGCCGCATCGACGACGACTTCCTCGATCCCCTCGCCTTCCGGCCGGATTCGGCGCTCGGCGTGCCGGGGCTGATGTCGGCCTATCAGGCCGGCAACGTCACGCTGGCGAATGCGGTCGGCACCGGCATCGCCGACGACAAGGCGGTCTACAGCTACATGCCGGCGATCGTGAAGTTCTATCTCGGCGAGGAGCCGATCCTGAAGAACGTGCCGACCTGGCGCTGCCGCGAACAGGAGCACCTCGGCTACGTGCTCGATCATCTGGAGGAGTTGGTGGTCAAGGAGGTGCACGGCTCCGGCGGCTACGGCATGCTGATCGGGCCGAAGGCCGACAGAGCGACGGTAGCGGCGTTCCGCGCCAAGCTCAAATCGAACCCGCGCAACTTCATCGCACAGCCGACATTGGCGCTGTCGACCTGCCCGACCTGCGTCGAGGAGGGCGTCGCGCCCCGTCACGTCGATCTGCGCCCGTTCGTCCTCACCGGACGCGACCGCGTCCGCATCGTGCCCGGCGGGCTCACCCGCGTCGCATTGAAGAAAGGATCGCTGGTGGTCAATTCGAGCCAGGGCGGCGGCACCAAGGACACCTGGGTGCTGGACAGATAGATGCTCTCCCGGACCGCCGATAACCTCTACTGGCTGGCGCGCTACGTCGAGCGCGCGGAATACCTCGCGCGCATCCTCGAGGTGACGCAGCGCCTCACGACGCTGCCGCTGGCCTATGTCGGCTCCTCGAACGAATGGGAATCGGCGGTCGCGACCGCCGGCTGCGCGCATGCCTTCGCCGCCGCCTATCCGGAGGCGAACGAGGAGACCGTCACCGACTTCCTCTGCTTCTCCACCGCCAATCCCTCCTCGATCCGCAACTGCTTCGAGATCGCCCGCACCAATGCGCGCGCGGTGCGCACGGCGCTCACGGTCGAGATGTGGGACGCCATCAACGGCACCTGGCTCGAACTCAAGCGCTTCGGCAACGGTCCGACCTCGCGCGAGGAGTTCATGCGCTTTCTGCGCTGGGTGCAGGAAAACTCGCTGCGCTTCGACGGCTCGGCCTATCGCACCATGCTGCGCAACGACGCCTACTGGTTCTCGCGGCTCGGCCTCTACATGGAACGCGCCGACAACACCGCGCGCATCCTCGACGTCAAGTATCACATGCTGCTGCCGGCGCACGAGCGGGTCGGCGGGCCGCTCGACTATTTCCAGTGGTCGGCGATCCTGCGCTCGGTCTCGGCGCTCACCGCCTATCACTGGGTCTATCGCGAGAGCGTGAAGCCGTGGCTGATCGCCGACCTGCTCATACTGCGCGATGAGATGCCGCGCTCGCTCGCCAGCTGCTACGAGAACCTGGTGATCTACCTCGACCACATCGCCCGCGCTTATGGCCGCCAGGGGCCGGCCCAGCGCCAGGCGCGCGCGGTGCGCGCCCGGCTCGAGAACAGCCGCATGGAAGAGATTTTCCAGCAGGGCATGCACGAATTCATCGGCGAGTTCATCGACAGCAACAACCGGCTGGGCGGCGCCATTACCGAGCAATACCTGATGTAGGCGGAGAGCAGGCCGGGAAATCTGGAGATCGGCATCTGGACTTTGTCGTAAAGACTATGTCCTCTGTCGTCCGCCATGCGCCTGCGTATCTCGCACCTGACCAGCTACCGCTACGACCAGCCCGCGACCAGCGTGATCCAGATGCTGCGGCTGACCCCGCGCAACCACGACGGCCAATATGTGGCGCGCTGGCGCATCGACGTGTCCACGGACTGCCGGCTCGAGAAGCACGAGGACGCCTTCGGCAACGTCACCCACGCCTTCACCGCCGACGGCCCGTTCAGCGACCTCGCTGTCATGGTCGAGGGCGAGGTCGAGACCCGCGACACCCAGGGCATCGTGCGCGGGGCCGTCGAGCGTTTCCCGCCGGCCCTATATCTTCGTGAAACGCCGCTCACCAGTCCGGATGCCAAGATCACCGACTTTGCCGGCGCGTGCCGCGACGATGCCGGCGGCAAGGTGCTCGGACTCCTGCATCTCGTGCTGGAGCGCCTGCACCGCGACATGACCTATGACACCGACCCGACCCATGCGGCCACGACGGCCGCGCAGGCTTTTGCGCTGGGGCGCGGGGTCTGCCAGGACCTCACCCACGTCTTCGTCGCCGCCGCCCGCAGCCTCGCCATCCCGGCGCGCTATGTCGGCGGCTACTTCCATCGCAACGACGGCGTGAAGGAGCAGGATGCCGGCCATGCCTGGGCCGAGGCCTTCGTGCCGGAGCTCGGCTGGGTCGCCTTCGATCCGGCCAATGGCCTTTGCGCCACCGACGCTCACGTGCGGGTGGCGGTCGGGCTCGACTACCTCGGCGCGGCGCCGCTGCGGGGCACGCGCTACGGCGGCGCCGGCGAGGCGCTCGCGGTCAAGGTGCGCGTGCACCAGGCGGCGCAGCAGACGCAAAACTGAAGGAGCATTGCCGGTTTGTCATCGAGATCGGTATATAAGGGCGTGTTCTTGGAGGTTGTTCGACGGTCATGACGTATTGCTGTGGCATCCTGGTCCGCGACGGCCTCGTGATGTTTGCCGACACCCGCACCAATGCGGGCGTCGACAATATTGCGACCTTCCGCAAGCTCCATACGTTCATTCAACCGGGCCAGCAGATCATGGCGATCGCCTCGGCCGGCAACCTCTCGATCAGCCAGTCGGTCGTCAGCATCCTGCGTGAGGGCTGGGAAAATCCCGAGACCGGCGAGCTCGAAACGCTGATGAATGCCCCGACCATGTTCCAGGCGGCGCAGCGCGTCGGGCGCACCATCCGCAACCTGCACGAGCTCGAAGGCCGGGCGCTCGAATCCTCCGACGTGAGGTTCGATGTCTCGTTCCTGCTGGGCGGCCAGATCAAGGGCGAGCGGCCGCGGCTGTTCATGCTCTACGCCGCCGGCAATTTCATCGAATGCACCCAGGACACGCCGTACCTGCAGATCGGCGAGCACAAGTACGGCAAGCCCGTGCTCGACCGCGCCATCACCTACGACATCGATCTCTACGATGCGCTCAAGGTGGGTCTGGTCTCGGTCGATTCCACCATGCGCTCGAACCTCAGCGTGGGCTTGCCGCTCGATGTTCTCATCGCGCGCCGCGACGCCTGCGATGCCGAGCTCAATTTCCGGATCGAGCCGGGGGAACCTTATTTCCATGACCTGCGCGAACGCTGGTCGGCCGCGCTGCGGGCCGCCCATGCCGGGATCCCGCGCCCGCCCTACAAGAATATCCGCCAATAGCCGCGGCCAATCCCTACCCTTTGTTCCAAATTTGTGGTCCGGCGGCAGTAGATTTTTACCTCTGATTAACGGCACCGCACGAAATGCGGCGTCGAGACCCCGCAGATATGCCTAAAGGTCTTTCTGCAAACCAAAAATGCAATGATCCGATCTAGTGTCCGGCCCGAAAAACCGTTGTCCGCAAGACGCTTGACGTGAAAACCCTTGTGACTTGAAACCCCCGGGGAACGCTTGGACGAAACGCGGTCGGATATCGGCGAAACACGTAAAGTTGGTTGGAGCCACATACGCCTGAGTATCGTGGTTCCGATCGGCGTGATCGTGGCTGTCGCGATCATCTGCGTCGTGGTGGCGGTGCTCAGCTCCGCGCGGCGGGCCGACGAGGTCGCGCTCGACGCCGAGCGGCAATTGTTCACCCGCGCGCTCGCCAATCACGGCGAACGCGTGCTGCGCGAGGTCGAGAGCGTCTCGACCTCGGAAATCGCCTATCGCCGGATCCGCGTCGCCTTCGATCGCGAATGGGTGCAGACCTATGTCGGGCGGCGGCTGCAGTCGTTCTTCGATCATGACCTCGTGTTCATCGCCGACGCCTCGGACCGATTCATCTATGCGTCGTTCGGCGATCACAGCGTGGATCCGAATTGGATCAAGTCGGCGCCTGCGGACGCGAAGGGCATCCTCGGTATCGTGCGCGGCCGCGCCGATCCCGACGACAGCGGCGTCGATCTTTCCGTCACCCGACATTCCGGCCTGCATCGCACCGTGCGCCTGCAAGGATTTCTTGGCCACACCGCCATCGTCGCCGCCGTGGCGGTCGCGGCGACGGAGCTGGCTTCCACCAACAGTGACCCCGATGCCCCGATCGTCATAAGCGTCAAGTTCATCGACGACGACATGGTGGCGGACATCGCGGCGCGTCTCCAGCTGCGCAACCTGCACCGGCTCGAGAGCACGCCGGTTCCGGCGGGCGAGCACATTCACAATCTGACGGATCCGCATGGCAAGGCGATCGCCTCGTTCGCATGGGAGCCCAAGCAGCCCGGCGCGGAGATCGTCCATAGCGTCGTTCCGTTCATCGCGGTGGCGCTCGCCGGCTTCACGCTGCTCGCCGGCCTGGTGCTGGGCCACATGCGCCGCACGGCCGCGACCATTGCGGCCGGCGAGTCGCGGCTGCGACATCTGGCGCTGCATGATCCGCTCTGCGGCCTGCCCAACCGTATCTTCTTCGGCGAGCGTCTCGAAGCCATGATCGAGAAGGTGCGCCAGGGCGGACCGACGGCGGCCGTGTTCTACATCGATCTCGACCACTTCAAGGACGTCAACGACACGCTCGGGCATCCGGTGGGCGACGAGCTCATCCGCAGCGTGACGCAACGGCTCGCCCGCACCTTGCGCGGCGACGACCTGGTTGCGCGTCTCGGCGGTGACGAGTTCGCGGTCATCACGTCGGGCGGCTTCGATCACAGTACCTTGCAGGCGATCGCCACGCGCATGATCGCCACGATCTGCTCGCCCTATTCCATCGCCAACCAGACCATCGTCATCGGCGCCAGCATCGGCATCGCGGTCATCAACGAGAACGTCGGCGGCGCCGCCGACGTCATGCGCCATGCCGATCTCGCGCTTTATCGTGCCAAGAACGAAGGCCGCAACCGCGCCTGCATCTACGACTCGGCGATGGACGCGGATCTGGTCAAGCGCAAGCTCCTGGAGAACGACCTGCGCGCGGCCATCGAGAGCGACGGCTTGCGCGTCGCCTACCAGCCGATCGTCAACAACAGCGGCGAGACGGTGGTCGGCGTCGAGGCGCTTTGCCGGTGGACGCATCCCGAGCGCGGCGAGATCCCGCCCGTCGAATTCATTCCGATCGCCGAGCACAGCGGACTGATCATCGAGCTCGGCGAGCTGGTGCTGCGCCGGGCCTGCCTCGACGGCAAGGCCTGGCCGGGCGTCACCGTGGCCGTCAACGTCTCGCCGCTGCAATTCCGCCGCGCGGACTTCGTCGATGTGGTCGAACGCATTTTGGCGGAAACGGAATTCGATCCCGCCCGCCTCGAGCTCGAGGTCACGGAGAGCACGCTGCTCGGCAACGTGGACACCGCCGAGCTCGCCATGTTCCGCCTGAAAGCGCTCGGCGTGCGGCTCGCGCTCGACGACTTCGGCACCGGCTATTCGAGCCTGCTCTATCTGCGCCGCTTCCCCTTCGACAAGCTCAAGATCGATTCGAGCTTCGTGCGCAGCATCGAGCGCGCGGCCGACGCCGCCGCGATCGTCCACGCCGTGGTGAGCCTCGGCCGTGGTCTCGGCATGAAGGTCACGGCTGAAGGCGTCGAGACCGCCGAGCAGCAGCTCTTTCTGCGGGCGGCCGGCGTGCACTCCATGCAGGGTTACCGGTTCGGCCGGCCCTGCTCGGCAGCCGACATCAGCATGCGCGTCGCCAAGCCGGAGTCGTTCCGCGTCACAGACGACGAAGCCGGCCTCGCGATGGCTGGTTAATTCAATCGAGCTTCAGGCCGATCGCCTTGATCACCGGCGTCCAGCGGGCGGTCTCGTCTGCGACCAGCTGGCGCGCCTTTTCCGGCGTGGATGCAGGATAGGGTTCGAAGCCCGACGCGAGCAGGCTGCGGTGGACCGGCTCCTCGCCCATGACCGCAAGCGTCGCTTGCGCGACCTGCTCGACGATCGCGGGCGGCGTGCGAGCAGGCGCGAACAGGCCGATGAAGTTCTGCGCGATCATGCCGGGTACGCCCTGCTCCACCGCGGTCGGAATGTCGGCCGCCGCGCCGAGCCGGCTTGGCGAGGTGACCGCGAGGATGCGCAACTTGCCAGTTCGATGGAGCTCGATGATCTGCGCCGTCACGTTGACGCTGGCGATCGGGAGCTGGCCGCTGATCAGATCGGTGATCGAGGGGCCGGCGCCCTTGTAGGGTACGTGCACGATGTCCGCGGTGCCGGTGAGCGACTTCAGCAACTCGCCGGCCAGATGATTCATCGTGCCGACGCCCGCTGATCCATATGACAGCGTGCCGGGATGACGCTTGGCGTGGTCGATGAGCTCCGGGAGCGTCTTCGCCGGCAGCGAGGGATGCACCACGATCGCAAGCCCGGTGGTGACCAGGAGCGCGATCGGCTCGAAGTCGCGGACCGGATCGAACAGCGGCCGGCTGGCCGCGGCCGGCGTGATCACGAGCGCACCGCCACCTCCAAGCAGAATGGTGTGGCCGTCGGGCTGGGAGCGAGCGACGGCTCCCGCGCCCAAGGAGCCGCCGGCGCCGCCGATGTTCTCCACCACCACGGTGCCGAGCAGCGGCTTGATCCGCTCGGCCCAGGGGCGACCGACGGCGTCGTAGACGCCACCCGGCGGAAACGGGATGACGAGGCGGATTGCCCGCTCCGGATATCTTGACTGCGCAGACGTCCGCCGCAGCCCCATGGCCGGCACCGCCGCCAGGCCCAATGCGAGCAGGTCACGTCGCTTCATCGGCGTCTCCCCGTGTTCGTTTCTCTTGTTGCCGGCCGTTCGATACTACCGCATTGCTTCCCGGCGCAGGCAACGACAATAATGGACCCGATCGAGGAGGACCCAACGATGGCTGAGTTGCAAAAAGTTGCTGTCATCACCGGCGCCGGCACGGGCATCGGCAAGGCCGTTGCACTGGCGCTGATGAAGGAGGGCTACGCCACCGTCTTCGCCGGGCGGCGCAAGGACAAGCTCGAGGAGGCCGCGAGCGAGGGCAAATCGACCGGTGCGAAAAGCCTCGTGGTGCCGACCGACGTGAGCGACCCGGCGTCGATCAAAGCGCTGTTCGCCAAGACCAAGGAGACGTTTGGCCGGCTCGATCTCCTGTTCAACAATGCCGGCATGGGCGCGCCCGCGGTCCCGCTCGAGGACCTGCCGTACGAGACCTGGAAGCAGGTGGTCGACACCAACCTCACCGGCATGTTCCTGTGCACGCAGGAAGCCATCAGGATCATGAAGGCGCAGGATCCGCGCGGCGGCCGCATCATCAACAACGGCTCGATCTCGGCGCACACGCCGCGGCCGCGCTCGGCCGCCTATACCGCGACCAAGCATGCCGTCACCGGGCTCACCAAATCCACGTCGCTCGACTGCCGCGCCTACAACATAACCTGCAGCCAGATCGATATCGGCAATGCCGCCACCCCGCTGACCGAACGCATGGTGCAGGGCCAAGGCGTGATGCAGGCGGACGGCCACATGGCGATCGAGCCGCGCATGAACGCCGATGACGTCGGTCGCGCCGTGGTCTACATCGCCAAGCTGCCGCTCGACACCAACGTGCTGTTCATGACCGTGATGGCGAACCTGATGCCGTTCGTCGGACGCGGCTGAGCCGAGGCCAGCGAAGATGGCTGCAAGGATACCCACAATGAACAAGCTTTACCTTGCAGCCGCGCTCGCCGTGATGACCCTTGCCGGCATGTCGGAACAACCAATGGCCGAAGACCGCTTGTTCGACGCGAACCGCCCCCTCGAGATCGCCGACCAGGGCGCGTTCTCGATTCCCGGGCGCTACGTCGAAATCGACAAGCAGACGATCATGGTCGGCCAGATGTTCGTCCAGTATCAGATCCCGAGAAACAAGACGCGCCCCTACCCTGTCGTGATGATCCACGGTGGCGGACAGACCGGGTCGAACTTCCTCAGCACGCCCGACGGCCGCCGAGGCTGGGCTGACGACTTCGTTGCCAACGGATATGCGGTCTATGTCGTCGACCAGTCCGGGCGTGGCCGCTCCGGATTTTTCGGTGACGTCTACGGCAAGACGCGCAAGCCGTCGGTGGGTAACGTCGAGCAACGTTTCACTGCGCCGAAGCTGAAGCAGCTTTGGCCGCAGGCGAGCCTGCACACCCAATGGCCCGGACCAGGGACGCGCGGCGACGCGACCTTCGATGCGTTCTACGCCAGCCAGGTCGAGACCATCGGCGACGAGGGCATGATCGAGGAGATCAATCGCGAAGCCGGCGCGAAGCTGCTCGATCGCATCGGGCCGGCGGTCCTGCTCACCCATTCGCAGGCCGGCGTGATCGGTTGGAGCGTTGCTGATGCGCGGCCGCAACTGGTGAAAGGCATTCTCGCGATCGAGCCGAGCGGCCCGCCGATCCGCGAGAACATCGCCAAGGGCGCTCCGGACTATTTCGAGGAGGGTGCAGTTACCCGCCCCTGGGGCGTGACGCGCGGCAGGATCGCCTTCGACCCGCCGGCCGAGAACGCCGGCGAGCTCAAGCTCGTCCGGCAGGAACAAGCGGATGGTCCGGGATTGGTGCGATGCGTTCTGCAGGCCGAGCCCGCCCGGCAAATGCCGAATCTCCGCAGCATTCCAATTCTCATTGTTACAAGCGAGGCGTCCTACCACGCGCCCTATGATCATTGCACCGCGAAATTCCTCGCCCAGGCCGGCGTCAAGAATTCCTTCGTGCGGCTCGCCGATCACGGCATCCGCGGCAACGGCCACATGATGATGCTGGAAAAGAACAACCTGGAAATCGCCGCATTCCTGCGCCGCTGGGAGCGGGACAACGTGCGGTGATAGAGTCCCGCTAATCCAAGAGCGTTACCTCGACCTTCGCCCCGGCCTTCACCTTGGCCAACGTCTTTACGTCGCCGAGCGCCTTGGCGAAAATGTTGCAGGGGCTCGCGAGCCGCGTCTCGCCGCGCTCGCTGATCGGCGTGCGGCCGTAGCCGAGCGCGATGCTGTGGCCCTCCGGCCAATAGGCGATCTCGCCTGGCGACACCACGGCGCGCGCGCCGGGCTCGCGGGCGACCTTCACCGGCACCTCGAAATAGACCTCCTCGCCCCAGGTCAGCGCCGACGACGAGACCGGCAATGCCGCCGCGATCGCACGCGCCGTCGCCGTATCCCGGAGCTCGGCGTCGAGGGTGAGCGTGCCGAAATCGAAACGAATGCGCGCCATTGCGGCCCCCATAACGCGTGAATTCTGCCGACCGGTATGTCTACAATCATTCCCGGGCGAATCCGAGGGGCATTCTCCATGCAAAATCTTCAATCGGCCATTGGCGTCTTCGCCATGATGGGCATCGCCTGGCTCATCAGCGAGGATCGCCGCGGCGTGGCATGGAAGCAGGCGGCCGTGGGCCTCCTGGTGACCTTCGCCACGGCCGTCATCCTGCTCAAGGTGCCGGGCGTCACCCGCGCCTTCGCCGCCATCAACGATGCTGTGGGCGCCATCGCCGCGGCCAGCCGGGCCGGCTCCTCGTTCGTCTTCGGCTATCTCGGCGGTGGGCAATTGCCCTTTGAGCTCAAGAGCCCGGGCGCCGACTTCATATTGGCGCTGCAGGCTCTGCCGATCGTGCTGGTCATGAGCGTGCTGACCACGCTGCTGTTCTACTGGCGCATCCTTCCCCCGATCGTGCGCAGCTTCGCCTGGCTGCTGGAACGTACGCTCAAGGTCGGCGGCGCAGTCGGACTCTCGACCGCCGCCAATATCTTCCTCGGAATGGTCGAGGCGCCGCTCTTCATCCGGCCGTATCTCGCGGGGCTCACGCGCAGTGAATTGTTCATCGTCATGACCGGCGGCATGGCCGGCATCGCCGGCACCGTTCTCGTGCTCTACGCCACCTTGCTCGGCCCGGTGATTCCAGACGCGCCGGCGCATTTCGTGATCGCGTCGGTCGTCGGCGCCCCGGCGGCGATCCTGATCAGCCTGATCATGGTGCCGGAGCGCAGCGACAAGCACACCGGCGGAAAGGAGGTCGAGTTGCCGCCGGTTGCCTCGAGCACCATGGACGCGATCGTCAAGGGCACCGCCACCGGGCTCGAGCTCCTGCTCAACATCTGCGCCATGCTGCTGGTGCTGGTCGCGCTGGTGCACCTCGCCAACGCCATCATCGGCGTGCTGCCTGACGTCGCGGGCGCACCGATCACGCTGCAGCGCCTGCTCGGCTACGTGATGGCCCCGGTATGCTGGCTGCTCGGCATTCCCTGGAACGAGGCCGTGACGGCCGGCGGCCTGATGGGCATCAAGTCGATCCTCAACGAATTCATCGCCTATGTGGAGCTCTCCAAGCTGCCCGCCGATGCGCTCGATCCGCGCTCGCGGCTGATCATGCTCTATGCGATGTGCGGTTTCGCCAATTTCGCCTCGCTCGGCATCATGATCGCGGGGCTTTCCACCATGGCGCCGGAGCGGCGCAACGATGTGATATCGCTTGGATGGAAATCGATCGTGTCGGGCACGCTCGCCACCTGCCTGATGGGTGCGATCGTCGGCGTACTGAGCTAGTGCCGCGAACCCGAAGTTTGCAAAGAGTGCGCCGCGAGTCCATGCGAACTTCGGAATCGGGACACTAGCGCGCCCCGTATCAATGCAGGCGAAACTCGCCGTTCACCGCACGAATTTCTGCTGGCCTGATCAGCCGCGAATGCGCGACCGTCACCGAATGCAGCGGTCCGTCGAGTGTCTCCAGCCAGAACGCCAGAAAGCGGTTGAGCGCGGGAAATTTCGGACAGAGGTCATAGTCCTGCCAGACGTAGGTCTGCAGCAGGGAGGGATGATCGGGAAGCCGATAGAGGATTTGCGCCGTGGTGAGACCATAGCCTTCGAGCTGGCGCCTAAAGTCCTGGGTGGCCATGAACAATCTCCAATCTCTTCCCGACAACGAGTGTGTTGGAACGGGAGTTCCTATTGCAAGCGTGAAAGTTGAAGAAAGTGTGCAAAATCAAAGCATTAGCAGCATTGGCCGGAGGCTGCTGACAGGCCCGGTCCGGGCTGCCGCGCCGTTGCGGGCGACCCCAATTAACCAAGAAATTTCAGAACCTTGCCGATGCTGCTAGCAGTCGAGCAAGTTGAGTGCTAAAAAATCTCCCGCCCCCACTTGCGAGGCAAAATCGTGCGACCTATGTCGCGGCCAAGCGGTTCGGCGGGGGCAACTTCGCGAATCGCTTCCAGCAAAAAGCTTCCATCTTTTCTGTATCCCAGGAGGACATCATGAAGTTTCGTCCGCTTCACGACCGCGTTGTCGTCAAGCGCATCGATGCCGAAGAGAAGACCAAGGGCGGCATCATCATCCCCGACACCGCAAAGGAAAAGCCCTCACAGGGCGAGATTCTGGCCGTCGGCCCCGGCGGCCGCGATGAGGCTGGCAAGCTGACCCCGATCGATCTCAAGGTCGGCGACCGCGTGCTGTTCGGCAAGTGGTCCGGTACCGAGGTCAAGATCGACGGTCAGGATCTCCTGATCATGAAGGAGAGCGACATCATGGGCGTCATCGAGGAAGGCGTCGCCAAGAAGAAGGCCGCCTGACGCACATCCTGCGTCGATTTCGCCAACAACATTTTCAGGAGACACAGCTATGGCTGCCAAGGAAGTCAAATTTTCTGTCGAGGCCCGCGACAAGATGCTGCGCGGCGTCGACATCCTCAACAACGCGGTAAAAGTGACGCTCGGCCCCAAGGGCCGCAACGTCGTGCTCGACAAGTCGTTCGGCGCTCCTCGCATCACCAAGGACGGTGTGACCGTCGCCAAGGAGATCGAGCTCGAGGACAAGTTCGAGAACATGGGCGCGCAAATGGTGCGCGAGGTCGCGTCCAAGACCTCCGACATCGCCGGCGACGGCACCACCACCGCTACCGTGCTTGCCGCCTCCATCGTCAAGGAAGGCGCCAAGTCGGTCGCCGCCGGCATGAACCCGATGGATCTCAAGCGCGGCATTGATCTTGCCGTCGAGGCCATCGTCGAGGACCTCAAGAAGAACTCCAAGAAGGTCACGTCGAACGAGGAAATCGCCCAGGTCGGCACCATCTCCGCCAACGGCGACGCCGAGATCGGCCGCTTCCTCGCCGAGGCGATGAAGAAGGTTGGCAACGAAGGCGTGATCACGGTCGAAGAGGCGAAGTCGCTCGAGACCGAGCTCGACGTGGTCGAGGGCATGCAGTTCGATCGCGGCTACATCTCGCCCTATTTCGTCACCAACGCCGACAAGATGCGGGTCGAGATGGAGGATCCCTACATCCTCATCAATGAGAAGAAGCTCTCGGGCCTGCAGGAGCTGCTCCCGCTGCTCGAGTCGGTCGTCCAGACCGGCAAGCCGCTGCTCATCATCGCCGAGGACGTCGAGGGCGAGGCGCTCGCCACGCTCGTGGTCAACAAGCTGCGCGGCGGCCTCAAGGTCGCGGCGGTGAAGGCTCCGGGCTTCGGCGATCGCCGCAAGGCGATGCTGCAGGATATCGCCATCCTCACCGGCGGTCAGGCGATCTCCGAGGATCTCGGCATCAAGCTCGAGAACGTCACTCTGCAGATGCTAGGTCGAGCCAAGAAGGTGACGATCGACAAGGAGAACACCACGATCGTCGGCGGCGCCGGCAAGAAGGCCGATATCGAGGCTCGCGTCGCCCAGATCAAGGCCCAGATCGAGGAGACCACCTCCGATTACGATCGTGAAAAGCTGCAGGAGCGGCTGGCCAAGCTCGCGGGCGGTGTCGCGGTGATCCGCGTCGGCGGCGCGACCGAGGTCGAGGTGAAGGAGCGCAAGGACCGCGTGGATGACGCCATGCACGCCACTCGCGCGGCGGTCGAGGAGGGCATTCTCCCGGGCGGCGGTGTGGCTCTCCTGCGCGCGAGCGACGCTCTCAAGCGGCTGCGTACCCACAACGACGACCAGAAGACCGGCGTCGAGATCGTGCGCAAAGCGATCCAGGCTCCCGCGCGCCAGATCGCGAGCAACGCCGGCGAGGACGGCTCCGTCATCGTCGGTAAGATCCTGGAGAAGGATCAATACTCGTACGGTTTCGACGCGCAGTCGGGCGAGTACGTCAACATGATGTCGAAAGGCATCATCGATCCGACCAAGGTCGTGCGCCAGGCGTTGCAGGGCGCGTCCTCCGTGGCCGGCCTGCTCATCACGACCGAGGCGATGGTCGCCGAGGCGCCGAGGAAGCAGGCGGCGGCTCCGGCCATGCCGGGCGGCGGCGGAATGGGCGGGATGGACTTCTGATCCTCGTCCAACAAAAAGCGACGAAGGCCCGGGCGCAAGCTCGGGCCTTTTTCGTTGACGTGCCCCCGCCGTTGCGAGCCTGCCCACGATGCGGGACAGCTTGACCGTACTTCTTCGGGGACTCAGGATATCGCCCGGCCCGCATAAGTTCAGATCAGCTGAGCAATCGGTCTCCAAGGGCGTGTCGAGGGAGGATCCAGTGACCGCAATGCCGCGAGCATTCTTCAAGACATGCGCGTGCTGTGCCGATCAGGAGGCCGGCGTGAGCCGGCGCAAATTCCTCGCATCCGGCGTCGCCGCGGCGGCAGCCGGCGCGCTCGGTGCATCCGGTCTGACCTCCCCTGCCCTGGCACAAGCGACATCGGCCGCAGATGTCAAATCGCGCGGGATCATCGACGTTCACCACCACATTGCGCCGCCGAGCTACCTCGCGGAGACGCGCAGCCTGCAGAACCCGCCGACGATCAACTGGAGTGTGGCGAAGTCGATCGAGGACATGGACAAGGCCGGCGTGGCGACATCGATCACGTCGATCACCACCCCGGGCGTGTGGTTCGGCGACGCCGCGCAAGCCCGCCGCCTCGCGCGCGAATGCAACGACTACGCGGCCCGGCTGGCGCAAGATCATCCCGGCCGCTTCGGCACCTTCGCGTCCCTGCCGTTGCCCGACATCGACGCGAGCCTGCGCGAGATCGAGTACGCGTTCGACACGCTCAAGGTTGACGGCGTCGGCCTGCTCACGAGCTTCGGCGACAAGTGGCTGGGCGATCCGGCTTTCGATCCGGTCATGGACGAGCTCAATCGACGCAAGGCCGTGGTCTATACCCATCCGACGACCGCCAATTGCTGCCGCAACCTCGTCCCCGACATTCAACCGGCAATGATCGAATACGGGACAGACACCACGCGCGCCATCGCCAGCATCCTGTTTCGCGGGACCGTCAAACGCTGCCCGGACATCACGTTCGTGTTCTCGCATGCCGGCGGCACGATGCCGTTCCTGATCGAGCGCTTCATCCGCCTGTTCACGCCGCAGATGCTGGAGAACACCAACGGCGGCGTCGAGGTCGCCCTGAAGCGGTTCTACTACGACATCGCCCAGGCCTCGCACCGGATTCCGCTCGGCGCGCTCGTGCAGATGGTTTCGACCTCCCGCATAGTGTTCGGGACCGACTTTCCGTTCCGCACAGCGGCCGATCACGAGCAGGGGCTGATCAAGTTCGGCTTCAACGAGAGCGAGTTGCGCGCGATCAATCGCGAGAACGCATTGCAGTTCTTGCCGCGCTTCAAGGCCTGAGCCGTCGCTCACCTGTTCAGAAACTCGTCGACCACGGCAGACAGCGTGGTGATGCAGGTATCTTGGTGCTTGTCTCCGGGGTAGACGTCGAGGATGGTCGATCGGATCCACGAAACGCGTGACGGAGACAGCTTGATCTTCTGGACGTCGCGTGTGTCCTTGAGATCAATCTCACGCTTGTAGCCGCCGCTTGTCTCGATGCGCATGCGCTTGACCCGGCCATTCTCGCGGAACGTCTTCTCGCTTGCGGCATATCCGTTGACGAATACGATGGTGGCGATCACGTGAGCCGGCTTCTGATGGAAGGTTATGGTCTGGCCGACGCCATGGCCGGGCACGCCCTCACACCACGCACCGCCTGCCGAAGCGTTCAACTGCTCGGGCCCGTAGTCCTTGCTTCCCTGGGGAGGAAGAACCGAGCTCGCGCACTTCTTGAAGTCGCCAAATTCGGTGCCGTAGCTGTGGCAGACCTCTTGCGCCGCCAATGCAGTTGTACCGGCAAGACCGACCGCCAGGGCCGTCGCCATCAGACAGGGACCAGACGTCATTTTCCCTCCCTCAATTCACAAACAGATTGTGTAATACAGAAAACTTGCTGCCGGAACAGCGTCGTCGGTTGACCGGAGATGCTGACGCCCACTCCCGCGAACGTTAGTCGGAATGTGGGGAAATCCGGTTCAGGCTCGGGTCATAATTTTGGTTGGCGGCGGGCTGCTCCGGTTCGCGTCGGGCAGCGGCGGCGCGCTGCAATTTGATGATGCCGACCCCGGATTGCTCCGGGATCGGCCTTCTCGTCGGTTCACGCCGGCTGGTCCGCCTTCAGGCGCACCAGCTTGGTGATGAGCGCGTCGAGGCCCGCGCCGTCGCCGGCGTGGAGATCGATGCGGCCGACCTTCTCGACCAGCCGCTCGATCGACTCGAGCTCCTTCAGACGGAGGAGCAGCGGGTTCTCCTCCATCAGCTTGGCGGTGTTGAGGAGCGAGCGGGTGGCCGCCGTCTCCTCCTGGCGGCGGATCAGGTTGGCCTTGGCCGTCCGCTCCGCCTCCACCACCTTGTTCACGAGCTCGCGGATCTCGCCGGGCAGGATCAC
>Ga0126382_10000200_pt1 | contig 22493 bp, 18 predicted proteins | sample PanSoiMetPlot_30_FD_92548 | JGI IMG/M metagenome (GOLD analysis project Ga0126382, IMG submission 92548) | Tropical forest soil microbial communities from Panama - MetaG Plot_30 | ecosystem: Environmental > Terrestrial > Soil > Tropical forest > Bulk soil | place: Panama | collected 2016-02-17
CAATCCCTAACCGCCAACCCCCAATCCCTAACCGCCAACCCCCAATCCCTAACCCCCCCCCCCCAATAGTATTGCTTCAACCCCCGGCCGCGAGAACTCCGCCGGCGGTATCTCGCCTTGTGTCAGCATCTCGCGCACTCGAGTGCCCGATAGCGTTACGTGTTCACGAGAATCGTGCGGGCAGGTCTTGTTAGTTGCCATTGAGCCGCAGCGGCGACAGTAGAATGAATGATCGAAGAACATCGGCGTGACTGCCAACGCCTCTGCATCAAACTCATTAAAAATATAGTGCGCGTCATATGTGCCGTAAAAACTTCCGACCCCTGCGTGATCACGACCCACGATGAAGTGAGTGCAACCATAATTCTTTCGAATAATTGCGTGAAAAACCGCCTCCCGCGGTCCGGCATAGCGCATCGAAGCCGGATTGACAGCCAGGAGCGTTCGAGTTCGCGGAAAGTAATGCTCGAGCATCGCCTCATAGCACTTCATCCGAACTTCGGCAGAGATATCGTCGGATTTCGTTTCCCCCACCAGCGGGTGCAGCAACAATCCGTCGACTGTCTCCAGCGCGCATTTGATTATGTATTCGTGAGCCCGATGAATAGGGTTGCGAGTCTGAAACGCGACCACCCGTCGCCAGCCCTTCTTTTTGAAAGTATCGCGCGTCTGTTTTGGGTCGAGACGGTAGACAGGAAATGAGGGGTTTCGCGGCCGATTTAACAAGCTTACGGGTCCGCCAAGGAGCCACTCGCCTTGCTCGAAGAGTGTTCTCACACCTGGATGAGATTTGTCGGTTGTCAGGTAGACACGTTCAGCTTCGCGCTCCTTGTCGTATCGGAACTTCTGCCGTAGATGCAGCACGCCGAGCAGGTGGTCATCGACTGCGTACAGCGCAATTTCGGATTCTTCAGTCAGGCCATCCGCGACATCATCCTCAGCGGATAGGGTCACCGGTATCGTCCACGGTAGTCCTGAAGCAAGGTGCATGTTGCCTCGAACCGCAATGTAATCCTCTTCGCACATGAAGCCTTCGAGCGGACTGAAGGCGCCGTTGGCGATCATTTCAAGATCGGAAATTTCGCGTGCGCGCAGGTTGATACGCGGCATTGCCGGAACCCGCTCGAGCATGGTTTCTCGCTCGACGCCCGCTAGCTCGCAATTAATGAGACTTCCCCCGTGCGCGGGTATTGTTTCCATATGACTTTAGTCCTGATGAGAATTGTTTCGATCGGCCGTAAAAGGCAAGACTCGAAAATACGCGCGGCGATGAACCCTGTCAACGATTCAACACCGTTCACCGCCGCGTAGGTATGAGCGAACCGCGTTTTCGTTAATCGTCGTAGAAACAAATGAGGGATTAATATAGTTGTAGATGCGAAATGCGATCTCTGCGAGAACCAGCGTTATAAAAATGACCAGAAGCGTCTGACGTACCAATCGCATTATCGCTCTTGCCGTGACCATGAGCTCTCCCGAAACGAGTTACTAACACATTCTCAAGCTCGCTTGCGAGCGATTGCCGCGCTGAACGATCGTGATTGACAACCGAAGTTCTTAAGGTTATTGAACAAGATAGCGCAACTTCGACAGGCTCCGCATCTCGTGCGATAATCCTGTCTGATGCAATCAATGATTCACCGGGTACGAATAAGGGGACGCGCGCGATTGATTATAGAGGCCGTGGCAGCAACCGTGACGATTTTCTTGTACGCGACGCTGGCAGCGGCTTCAGACTGGGACCGAGGAGTGTCACTTTACAACAAAGGTGAATATCGCGCCGCACTGGTCGAATTTCAAGATATAGTGATGGAACGTGCTGATGCAGCAGGCGCGTGGTACTACATCGGGCTCTGCGAGTTCAAACTCAAACGTTATGACAGGGTTGAGCTTCCGCTCTCTCACGCCATTGATCTCCTCGAAATCCAAACGCCATCCAGTGCAGATATCGCCGGCGCCTGGTACACCATCGGAATCTCTCATTACCTGCAGGCACGCTACGAAAAAGCGATAGAGCCGCTCAAGCGGTATATTGAACTCAACTCGAAGGCTGCGCGCGAAATCGATCGAAGCGCCCGTACCGCTTTGGCCCGGTCATACTTTTTTCTGGATCGTTTTGACGACGCCCTTCCACTACTGGCATCGGCCGGTGAGAAAACGTCGATCGCAAACAGCGAACGTACCAAAGAGATCGCCGCCAATTTCTACTATCGCGGAGCGATTTTTTTCAAGAAGGAAGACGACGATCACGCGATAGCAGCGCTTCATGAAGCGGTAAAAGGAAACCCAGAGGACGTTCCAGCCCTGGAACTGTTGTGCGAGAGCCTTATGAGGAAGGCTCGTAAAAGTAACTCCGACGCACGCTGGAACGAAGCTGCGGAAGTTGCCGAGAAGCTTAAGGCGATTCGAGATGATCTGAAAACCGCAAACATACTTGGACGGGCTTATCTTGGTGCTCAACGGTTTGATAGCGCAGTTGGACCACTCGAAAAGCTTGCGAAGGCAAATCCGGAGAACGGTCAGGCTTGGCTCTATTACGGCATTTCATTGTCGCGCAGCGGGCGCTTGCGCAAGGCAATGGAAGCCCTGGAGATAACCATCCAATTAATGCCCGAGTCGATCCCGGCGCTCGCAGAACTCGGATATGTCTACGAAGCTGACAAGCAGTATCAGCAAGCTCTGCGAGTTTATGAGAAGGCGTACGCTGCGTCAGGGGAAGCGGCTCTCAAGGAAAAGATAGATCGCGTTCGCGCCCTAGCTTCACAGCAACCTTGATTCAGTACGGCAGCCTTGATTCAGTAGCTTATCTAACCCTTGATTCAGTAGCTCACCGAACCTTGATTCAGTAGCTCACCGAATCTTGATTCAATAGCCCACCGAACCTTGACTCAGTAGCCCATCGAACCTTCGGTAGCTCACACGCAATCTGAATTGTTTGGGATTTCTTTGAATCTGAATCTGCAATTTGAATCTGAATCTGCAATTTGGATCCGCAGTCTTCGATTTGCAATCTGCAATTTGAAAATCTGCAATTTGAAAATCTGCAATTTGCAATTTGAAATCTGATCCTTAGCCGACGAGTCTTAACTCCAAACGCATTCACCTACCCGCCATAAGACGCCAGGGCTTCCGGCTCGTTCTCAAAAGTCTCAAACACAGTGATAAGTTTTGTTATCGCTAGCAGGTCCTGGATACGCTTGGTCAGATTCACCAGCTTCAAGCTTCCGCCTTCACGCTTAGTGGTCGTGTAGCTGCTGATCAACGACCCGAGACCCGCCGAATCGATGTAATTCACTTCGGCAAGGTTCAATAGGATTCGCCGTTGCCCATCCGCCAAGAGGTCCTTTATCCGTTCCTTCACCTGCAAATCGCCTTCGCCGAGCACGATCTTGCCAGAAAGATCCAGGATGCTGACCCCCCCAACAACCCGCTCCTTTATATCCATTATCCACCTCCGTAAGCGTTATTCAGGTTCGTGAAATTAGCATACGGCTCCCTTCACGTAAAGTACACATCCCCGGATTTACTATATGTCAGATTGTCTCGACGATCAGATTAAGCCACGGATCTACGCTGGCTCGGAAAGCCGCAGTTATGAGCGTTGTCGAGCTGTACTCCGTTACAACGGCGGGCCCTCTGAATCTCATCCCAGTTTTCAGCTGTTCGCGGCGATAAACCGGTACCTTCGTCTGACGTTCGTTCAAATATGCCGGTGTGACATGGGAAGCGATGAGCCGCGGAGTTCGGGTTCGATGCTCCCGGGCGATCGCAGGTTTTTGAGTTATTCCAGCGGCGCGAACTCTCAACGATACGACTTCAATGGGTCGCGAGCTGTCAGCGTAACCGTAGCGCTCGCGATGAGACGCGTGAAAGCGTGCTCCAAAGTTTTTACTCCATGGAATATCGATTTCGAAAGACTGACCCGCGTATCGCAACGCTACTGATCTCTTCAGCCTCAATCTATCTTTATCAAAACCCTCGTCTTTGAGATCGAGGATTCCTTTTTGCTCGAGCTCGACAAAGGTTTTCTCAAGCGCCTTCATATCGAGCTCTCCGGTCTTCATCATTACGGTGCGCGAGTAGTCTTTGACGACGTCCCCCAACAGGACGCCTAGCGCGGAAAGTGTTCCTGGCGACTTGGGCACCACCACGCGCGGTATGCGCAGGGCTGCTGCGAGTTCACAGACGTGCAATCCCCCTGCTCCACCAAAGCTCACAAGCGTAAACAGCCTGGGATCCTGCCCCCGTTCTATTGAAACAACGCGAAGCGCAGCCTCCATATTTGCGTTGGCTACGCGAACAACTCCAAGCGCCGCTTGCTGTGCGGTTGTCGGCTTCTTCGTGAATCGTGAAATCTCGTTGGCGAGCCGAGACAAAACGGTCCGCGCTCTGTTGAGATCGATTGGCATCTCGCCTCCGAGCAAGCTGGCCCCGCCGAAGCGCCCAAGCACGAGATTGGCATCGGTGACTGTGACTTCATTCCCTCGTCCGTAACAAGCCGGACCGGGGTCTGCACCCGCTGACTCGGGCCCCACTCGAAGAGCACCCGCGGCATCTACGCGGGCAATCGATCCGCCACCTGCACCCACAGTGTGAATGTCAATTACCGGTACGGCTACAGGTAAGCCGGCCACGACGGCCTCATTAGTCGTACGAGCCTCTCCCCGACACAGCGCCACATCCGTTGATGTACCACCCATATCGAAGGTTATGATGTCTTTTATTCCGGCAACCGAGCAGACTCGAAGAGCACCGACAACCCCTCCCGCCGGACCAGATAGGATTGCGCGCACGGGTTCGGCGGAAGCAGTCGATGCCGAAACTGATCCGCCGTTTGATTGCATCACCAGGAGTGCTTGCGGGCTACTTTGCCGTGCCTCTAGCTTTGAATTGACTCTCGGGTTCCGGCGATTGGCGACGGAGCTTAATCCTTCTCCTAATGCGTTGAGGTAACGTGACATCAACGGTACTAAATAGGCGTTGATTACGACCGTTGATGTACGTTCGTACTCGCGATACTCCGGAAGTATTTTGTGCGACTGAGAGACTGGAATGCCGAGCGGTTCCAACTTGGTTGCAATGGCTTCTTCGTGAGCCGGATTCGCAAACGAGAAAAGCAGACAAACAGCGGCTGATTCGAGCCGAGGATTATGGTTTGAGATTAACTTTACGAGACGTGCGATTGAATCTTCTGCAAGAGGCGTAATGATCTGACCTGTTGGACCTGTTCGCTCTTCTAAACCAAATCTGAGTTCCCTCGATACGAGCGGAGAGGGACGTGTGACCATTAGATTATACAAATCCGGCCGGGCCTGCCGACCGATCTCGATGACGTCCTCAAATCCCTTAGTAGTAATCAAAGCGGTTCGAGCACCTTTTCGTTCAAGCAGCGCGTTGGTTGCCACTGTTGTTCCGTGCACGATCTCAAACGACTGTGGGTCGGATGCCGCAAGTATACGACCAATTCCTGAGAGGATCGCTTCAGCTGGATTGTGAGGAGTTGATGGGACTTTGAAGGTGCTCAAAAGCGAGCCGCGAGAGGCGACGAAGTCCGTGAAAGTACCGCCGGTGTCAATTCCGATCCTGATCGGTACAGTCACACTCTTCTGTTTGCGAGGGCTCATTCGCTATCGATACTGACCAGATGTACGTCGAAGTGTAGGTTCTCGCCGGCCAATAGATGGTTTGCATCGAGTGTGATCTCGTCACCTTCGATGTCGATAACACGCACAGTCATTGGTTCTCCGGAAGGCAGTTCCATCTCGAACGCGAATCCAATGGTTGGCGTCGTGTGAGCTGGAAAGGCGCTCCTGGGTACAACCCTGACAAGATCATCGTAGTATGGTCCGTATGCCTGGTCTGCGGGAAGATCGATCTGGCGGTTCTCGCCCGCGGCCATCCCGCGGACTGCCTCATCGAAACCTGGAATTACCTGTTCTGCGCCGACTCGGAAGCTGAGCGGTTGCCGGCCCTCGGATGAATCGAAAACCGTTCCGTCATCAAGCCACCCTTTGTAGTGCAGACTAATCGTGTCACCTTCTTTGACAACAGACATATAGACCTCTGTAGATTCGCTATGGGGATACAAGCGTCGATCTCTTTTATTGACAACTTTCCAAACGAGGAGAATAGCACGGCGTTAATCTAAATGGAAAAACAGTAGTTTGTTAGGTGATAGAGAATTCCGAACACGTGAAAACAGAGATCGAAAATCCTGGACACCGCGCTATACCTTTTTCATGTTCTGGGATAGGATTTATCCAGATCAGGCAATCCAGAGGTTGAAATGTTTGGAGCTCGTCGGACAAAGACACTGAAGGTAATCCTCTTGTTTGTCATCATCAGTTTTGGGGTTCGCGCCCAGGAGCGACAATCACGAGACCAGGATGAGCCTATCAGGCTCAACAGCGATCTTGTGACGGTCACGGCGTCGGCCACCGGACCCAACGCTGCTGCAGTCAAGACTCTCAAGGCCGAAGACTTCTCAATATTTGAAAATGGCGTGAAGCAGAAGATTGCTCATTTCGCTGCCACCGAGGAGCCGTTCTCGTTGCTGCTGTTGCTGGATATCTCAGGTTCAACAAGGGAAGACATTGCTCTGATGAAGCGTGCCGCCAGGAACTTCCTCGGGGAACTGCGTTTCGACGACCGCGTTGGAGTAATCGTTTTTAGTCGAGACAGCGAGTTGATAGCGGATTTCAGTGATGCTCGTGCAGCTGTGGCAACCGCGATCGACAATATAGGAATGATTGAAGCCGATGAAGAAGGGCACCGATTCACCGCGAAGACAGGCACCTCTTTTTACGACTCGTTGTACATGGCAGTAGATAACAGCCCTTTAAAGGAAGTAGAGGGTCGGAAGGCAATCGTCTGTATGTCTGACGGAGTCGATTCGACCAGCAAGATGGGATTTAAGGACGTTGCGCCGATGGCGGAACGGAGCGAGGCATCATTGTATTTTCTTGAGTTGAATACTGAAGCGGCAACGCTCGAGGGGCTTCTGAAGCCCAAGACCGATTCCGATTATGTGAATTTCTCTCAGAGTCAAATCGAACGTTATTTTGCCGAGTACGATCCCCATTCGCCTCAGCGAACAATGTCGCGGGAGACTCTTATACCCGATATGATTCGCACGATTAACACAGGGCTTTATAAAGTCGCGAGGCGTGAGCTGCGGTTGTTGTCGGAGCGAACTGGCGGTCGCGTTTTCCCGGTAAAAAGACTTGAAGACCTGGCCGGTGTCTACAAACAAATTGGAGATGAGCTCCGCTCTCAATACTCGATTGGTTATTACCCGAGCAACAGAACGCACGATGGCCGCTGGCGCGCGATTCGGGTCGAGACGGGTACGCAAGGAGTAAACGTTAGAGCACGATCGGGATACTGGGCTAAATAGTGAGTCTGTTCGCGAACCCTTTGATTTTAAGGACCAGGGATCAATAAGCAGCTGGTGTGTTAAGCCTTAAGCCAGCTTTTGCAATCAGGATTACAATGACATTGCTGTTGACCGAGGACGATGTAACTTCGTTGCTTAACATGGATACGGCGATTGCTGCCGTTGAAGAGGTTTTCCGCGACCAGGGCACAGCCGACGCAGTCAACCGTCCGCGTTACCGTGTCGCGATGCCATCCTCGCAGTTGCACGTCCTGGCTGCCGGAGATAAACGCCTCGGCGTAACTGGATTGAAGGCGTACACCGTTTCGCGAAAGGGAGCACGATTCATAGTTCTCCTTTATGACTCCGAGAGCGGAGATATGCTCGCGATGATTGAAGCCGATCGTCTCGGCCAAATGCGCACAGGCGCTGCTTCTGGTGTCGCGACAAAGTATCTCGCCAGGCCGGATGCCGACACCGTTGGAATCTACGGCACCGGATGGCAGGCGGAAAGCCAGCTCAGCGCTGTATGCGAGGTCAGAAGGGTCAAATCAATTAAGGCATACGGACGGAATGCGCAGCGGCGGGAAGCGTTCTCTCGAAAGATGAGTTCGTTGCTAAGCGTCGACGTCGTAGCTGTAGAATCGCCCGAAGAGGCCGCTCGTGGGCAAGCGATTGTGATCACTGCCACGACCGCTCGTGAACCAGTGCTCAAGGGTGAGTGGATTGAACCAGGTACTCATCTAAATGTTGTTGGTTCGAACTTCTTATCCAAGGCTGAGGTCGACGTCGAAACAGTCAAGCGAGCTTCGATTATTGCGGTGGATTCCATTGAACAGTCTAGAATTGAAGCTGGCGATTTGTTGCCGGCTATTGAGCGTGGCGTAATTAGCTGGGAATCGATAACGGAGATCGGACAAATAGTAGCGGGTATGCATCGCGGTCGAACGAGCGAGAACGACATTACGCTCTTCAAATCGAACGGCATCGCGTTGGAAGACATCTCCACCGCACTCCGCGTCTACAATCTGGCTCGCAGTAAGGGTATGGGTAAGGAGATCAAGTTGTGGGACGCCTGAAAGTTCCCTGGATTATCATCCGGGCACTCTCCCGAAGACCTGAATCCCTGTAACCGCGGTAAGAAACTGTCCGCTAGATGTAAGCCCGTTCGGCTCTTCGAATCTCCCGGTACCGTTCAAACGCTATCCGTTCGTCTTCAAGGCCCAGGAAATTCTTCAATGAACTGCCACGGAAAGTATGTACAAACATTTTGGGAATGTTTTTTAGGACGAACATCGGACTATGTACAAATGCCGCCGGGATATGGCGGACCTTCATCCAGCGCTCCACCTTCCATCTCATGTATTCGGCTTCTTCCGCGGATACGTGTTCAGTCTTTACTACCGCTGTCGTGCCATCGTACTCCTCGAGTCTCTCGTTGATGATGAGTCCCCGGTCACGAAAGTCCTTCGTCATAGGCGTACGAGGATATGGCGTCGGGTGTTGAATGTACGGCCAGTCGATATATTTCCTGGCAAACTCGAGATTGGTCTGGATAGATTCAACGGTGTCGTCAGGATTCCCTACAATCAATCCGCCAACTACATACATGTTATTCTTATGTATGTAATCGATTGCTTTCAGGGTAGCATTACCAGCTTTCTGTCCATTCTCACGCTTCGTGTTCTTTGAGCTTGCTCTCAAGAACTTCAGATCATCTTCCAGGATGTTTTCGATTCCCAGGAATACGTAGCGAAAGCCTGCCTTGCGCATGAGCGGCGCAAGCGTGTCCCCGTGATTAGCAATCGCGGACGTCATGGCCTGAACCGTATAGTCGATATCGTTGAGTCCGGCATCGATGATTGCCTGACACAAAGCTTCAAAGCGTTTCACGTTCAATACAACATTGTCGTCCACGATAAAGATTGCCCTGGCCCCGCGATTGTACGCATCACGAATGTCGGCAATGACACGGTCAAAAGAATAAGTGAAAAAATTCCGGCCGCGCATTTCAATTATCGAACAAAAACTGCAGTCGAAAGTGCACCCGCGCGAGGTCTCAATTACATCGACTTGACGGCCGAGTATGGTGTAACCGCTCAGTACTCGAGCGCCTCGGTTTGGAAGCTTTATTTCACCATTTTCCAATCCATTCACCGGACGATCATGTGTGTGATAAAAACGGTCGCCGCTTCGATACGAAAGCCCTTGAATATGATCAAATCCGTGTTCGTCTTCTATCGCCCGCAAAAGCTCGCGAAAGGTTATCTCGCCCTCGCCCCTGACTATGAAATCCACGACACCAGAGGAGGAATCGGTGTAAGCATCCGATGCCAGGCTGGGATCATACCCGCCAACCGCTATCCTTACGTTGGGTTTGAGCTGTCGCACCAGATCGATGGTCCTTTTTGCCGTCCGGCGCTGGAATGTCATTACGGACAGTCCGACAAGATCAGGATTGTGTTCAGCCACCAATTGCTCAACGGTCTGCTTGACACGATCCTGGACCAGTACCAGATCGGCAACAGCAACTTTGTGGTGTGGGTCTACATTGCCGGCGAGGGAAGTAAGAGCACCGTTCGGCATTCGGACAGCGACCGTCGGCATATGCTCGAACGAGTCCGGCATAGATAGTAAGAGAACATTCATCGCGTGGGTTCCTTCAATCGAATTGATCAGGTAAAACGGGTCACTCGTTAGATGTTAGAGGCGGAGCCATCTTAGTTCAAGTTAGTCGCTATCAGCAAGGAGACAGAACGTAGACAGTCTGCGCCTCATGAGTTCTAATCGAATTACAGGCTCAAAATGGATCATAGTTTTCCTATGAAATCGAACTCAGCACATCTTGCGCAGACCTGACAGGCTACGCTACATCTTGGTGCTGGCAACCGGCCAAAAACTCTGTCAAGATAAACAGGCTCAATCACAGTTTCGAACGGGATGAAATACTTTTGAAACGAGTACTCTGCGCAATACTAGCTCTTGCTTCTTTGTCGGTCACTGCCGCCACGCAAACCGAACCTCCAAAGCCCGGTCAGAATACCTTAAGCCTCGACGAGCGATTGGGAACTGATGACGGAGCTGCGTTGGCAATTTTGTTCGGCGCAAACATGCACGGCAACCTCGATTTATGTGACTGTAACTACCCGCGCGGCGGCTTGGCGCGAAGAGTCGGCTATGTTGAAGCCTTCAAGAAGAAATTCAAAGACACCTCGGTTATTCAGGTTGAAGGGGGTTTCTTCTTTTTCGGGAGCGTTGGTTACCCGATGGCCGATTTGAAAAACGAACAAGTAGCTCGTGCCTATAGCCGCTTTCGTCCAGATGTGATCAACCTGGGCCGGGACGATCTGAGCTATGCCCAAAAACTTCTGGCTAAAGAAGGTTTGAGCGAGCGAATCAGTAAGTTCCCGATGATAAAGAATCTGATAGCCGCAAACGCTGTTTTCGGTGCCGATGCAGAGCCGCCGCCTGCGTACACGATCAAAGAGGTTGGCGGACCTCGAATTTACGGTGGAAAAAAGAAGATCAAAATAGGATTTATTGGAGTTGCGGCCCCGACCAACCCTGGCGCCGGAGTGCTGGATGCGACTGTAAGCAATATGTATCAAACCGCGACCCGTTTTGTGCTAAAGGCTCGCAAGGAGTGTGACGTTCTGGTGCTTGTCGCTCATTGTGACATTGAATCCGCAGTCAAGCTCGCCTCCGAAAACCTCGAGGTTGACGTCGTAGTCGCAGCTGATTCGGGTGGGATCTATAATCCGCGGAGAATCGGAAATACCCTGGTGGTTTCGACCGCCCCGGGAAACACACAGGAAAGCGATCTGCGTCTTTATATTGATAAGGACGGGCAGATTACCTATAAGTTTAGAGCGAACGACCTGGACGTATTGGTTCCGGTCGATCCCGCGGCCGCCGCGTTCGCAGATGCAGCGCGCGCCGAAAGAGAACGCATATTGCAGTGAGTGTAGGTCATTGACAAGCCTGGACTTGAGCGCAGCTGCGAAGCCACGCTGCGGCTCCAGCAGGGCACATTTGCTCCCGGATTTTGAGTTGGCTATTATTAAAGTTTGTTGCCCGCTTGACCTGGCAAACAGGGAGGATTAATGAGTAAACCATCAGCCAGACTTACGCTGCCGATTCATCCCAAAGAAGTTATCTGGAACCCCTCTGCAGAAGAATTGCGGGTGCTCACTGAGCAGATGCCAAACACGCGAGTGACTCGCCACAACAATACCAATACACAGACTCGAGTCGACGCCCGCTCGAAACTTTCAACCTACGTCGTAACAAATACTCCCGAACGTCACGATTCGCAGACGATCACTCGCGAAGAATATGAAAGGGTTGCGAAGATCCAAAATGAGTATACTCGCGGTTGCGAGATGATTCTTGTAGACGGCTTCATAGGTAATGACATTGAATTTCGTGTGCCCGCGCGTCTTATAATCGAGCGTTCTAACGCAAATGTTGCCGGAATGCAGAAACATCTTTACTATCCGGCAACTGATGAGGAACTCGAAAGCTTCGAGCCGAGGCTAACCATTATTTATACTCCGAACCTTCAAATGAAGGGGTATCCTGCCGATAGACTCATTGCGGTCGATTTGGATAACGGAGTCACGCGAGTATTCAACAGCGATTACTTTGGCGAGTCCAAAAAGGGTGGACTCCGAATGTGGAATCAAATCGTCTACGATCGAGGAGGGCTTGCTCTTCATGCCGGTTGCAAGGTCATTCCGGTCGGGGAGCAAAAACGTGTCGGTTTGATTATCGGTCTCTCGGGCACCGGGAAGACAACTACCACGTTTACAAAACAGAACAACTCTTCTCCAGTTCAGGATGATTTCCTGGCGCTCATGCCCGGAGGCAAGATATATGCAACGGAAAACGGTTGCTTCGCGAAGACCTTTGCATTGAACGTCGACGATGAACCCACGATTTACCGCGCGGTCACAAGCTCTCACGCATATCTTGAAAATGTTTCTCAAAAAGATAATGGGGAGCTCGATTTCTACGACACCAGCTACACACAAAATGGCCGGGCGGTTGTGCGGATGCAGGATATCGCCGGCGCGCTGGATGCTCGTGAGGTCAAATCGGCCGACTTCCTTCTCATCCTTAACCGCAACGACAACATTATTCCCGGAGTCGCAAAGCTGAATCGACACCAGGCAGCTGCCTACTTCATGCTGGGTGAGACGCGAGGCACGTCTGCCGGAGGCGCCGCAGAGGCAGGCAAATTCCTCCGAGTTCCAGGAACTAATCCGTTTTTCCCACTCAAGCACGCACAACAGGGCAATCGTTTTTGGGAGTTGCTCGAATCTTCTCCTATGGAAGTCTATTTAATGAACACCGGTCGCGTGGGCGGACGGGACGAAGACGAACGATCCAGTAAAGTTCGTATAAAACACTCGTCGGCAATTGTGAAGGGTATTGCAGAAGGAACGATTGAGTGGGAGGAAGATCCTGATTTTGGCTATCAAGTCGCGGCGAGAGTTGTTGGAATTGACGGTGAAGATAACGAGATATTGCAGCCGCGCAAGCTCTACCAAAGACAAGGGCGTTTGGATGAATACGACCGGGCGGTCGAGCGGCTGAAGAACGAGCGTCGCGAGTACATCGCGAAATGGGAAGGGCTTAAGCCGGAGATTGCTGCGGCCCTTAGTTGACCTTATATAAGTGATAGTGTCTTTAAGCTGGGGCGGGCAATTCCGCCCCTGTTTTTGCTTGTTTCCGACTGATCTCCCTGTTGCTCCGGTTGTTTCACCTTAATCATCTTAATCGCTACTTGGCCCCGTCCAACTAACTACAAAGCTCATCCAGGGTCGGCTTAAATGTTCAGGCTCACTCCGCGTTCAGCATTCAATGTTCGGAATCCGTCTTATCCTCTGCGTAATCTGCGATCTGACGCTGGAGTGATCTTTATCCACTGATTACGAATCTTTGTCAGAAAATCCAAGCACTTTTCGGAACTCTGAAAGCTGCACGTTGAACTGAACTGATGATGAGTCGCAATTTGATTGAACTGTGCGCGTTGCCTTAGTAGCGTCCCGAATTTATAATCGCCGCGACTCGCAATTCTCTGGGTGGAACAACCGACTGACGACCTCGCTTAAATCACTCCCAATCAGCCGTACTAAGTGGGGATGGGTTCTAACCATCACAGCGCTGCTCTGTTGTTTGTGCACAGTAGGATGCAAGAAGGCGGCGAATATCAACGGCGCCGACGCGATCAGGGTTGGAATCATCACTTCCATCACTGGGCCGGAAGCGCGGTTCGGCCAGGCACAAAAGTACGGATACGAGATGGCGCTCAACGAGATCAATACCAGCGGTCTACTCGGCAAGAACCTGGAGTTGGTCTATCAGGACGATACATCAAAAGCCGAAGTCGCTAGTTTAACAGTCGAAAAGCTTGCGGACCGTGATGACATAGTCGCGCTGATTGGAGCTTATTCAAGTTCGGCCACCTTCCCGGCTGCCTCTGTCGCAGATCGTTACCAGATCCCGATGCTCTGTCCAAGCGCGACCACAGATGAGATAACTCGGCAGGGCTATAAGTGGGTCTTCCGAATCTGCGCCGCAGCGAACGACTACGGCCGAACATTAATAAAGTTTCTCAATGAAGTTGCCTATGCTCACAGGCTTGCGATCGTTTACGAGAACACGCAATTTGGATCGAGCGTAGCTCGCGCAGCGCTTGACCAGGCTTCAAAAGCCGCAATCGATATCGTCGCCTATGAAGCATACGATCAGGGCGGAACTGACTTCACTCCGCTTCTCACTCGAGTAAAATCTGCCGGTCCGGACGCGGTTCTCTTCGTGTCGTATCTTGCCGATGCGACACTTCTCATGCGCCAATCGAAAGAGATCGATCTGAATCCGAAGGTGTTTACCGCCGGAGGCGCAGGCTTTTCACTGCCGGACTTCCTTAAAGGGGCTGGCGATACAGCGGAATATACAATTTCGGTTACGCAGTGGACTCCTGATGCGAAGTGGACCGGTTCACGAGAGTGGGCTGACAAGTTTCGAACTCTGTTTGATTATGAGCCGTCGTATCACAGCGTCCAGGCGTACATGTCTCTCAAGGTGCTCGCTGACGCAATTGAGCGAGCGGGTTCGACGGATCGGCTCGCCGTGCGTGATGGAATCAAGTCTTCAAGCCTTGACTCTATATTTGGTCCGATTCACTTCAACGACGCGGGACAGAATGAACATCCGGTCGCAATAACTCAGGTGTTGAACGGAAAGTTCACGACCGTGTGGCCGTCTTCGGTGGCTATCGGTCAACCAGTTTTGCCTACTCCCCAGTGGTCTGCGCGTAAGACAATCACAACCGGACTAAACGCTCAACCTGGAGTTCACGTGCCGGCATCGGTTTCTGGTGCCGAGAAACTGTTACAGACTCTAGCGAGCGGCCTTCTCACCGGCGGAATCTACGCATTGATCGGAATTGGACTAACGATCGTTTTCGGCGTAATGCGGGTGGTGAACTTCGCTCATGGCGCGCTGGTTATGGTTGGAATGTACTCTACTTATTTTCTGTTTACTCATTCTCGGCTGGATCCGTTCCTCTCGCTGATCGTAGTAATACCGGGCATGTTCATTATTGGAGTAATTCTTCAGAGGATCCTTATAGCTCCCGTGTTGCGTGCGCCGGAACTGAACCAGATTCTGCTTACCGAGGGCATCAGCATAGTCTTAATAAACACTGCGCTGCTGTTGTTCACGTCTAACTATTTGACGATGACGACCAGCTATGCCGGCGCAGCTTTTCACTTTGGCGATGTTTCGCTGAGCAAACCCCAGATGGGCGCGTTCCTGATCGCGATAATAATTACCGGAGCGGTTTATTTGTTCCTGGTTCGGACTTCGACCGGACGACAGATCCGAGCGACCGCTCAGGACTCTGAGGCTGCTCGTCTGTTGGGCATCAACATAAAACGCGTTCAGGCGCTGACGTTTGGATTGGGAGTAGCTGCGGCTGGAGCGGCAGGTTCGTTGCTGATGCCAATTTATTATCGCGTCGAGCCAAACGCCGGATCGCCCTTCACATTAAAGGCTTTTGTGGTGGTGGTGCTTGGTGGAATGGGAAGCGTGACCGGCGCGCTGGTCGGCGGAATTGTTCTGGGAATTGCCGAAGCAATGGGGGCTGTGTACGTCGCCACAGGGTACAAGGACGCCGTGGCCTTTGTAATTTTTCTCATGGTTCTCACCTTGAAGCCTTCCGGGTTGCTCGGGAAATCCAAGGTGTAATGTAGCTTAGTTCTCTTAATCTCGCTTAATTAATGATTCGAGCTAAGCCAATTTTGTTGACAGGGATTCTGTTCCTGCTGATATTTGCGCCTCTGATCCTGGAGACGCGATATTCGCAACACGTGATGATCCTGGTCTTACTTTATGTGGCGCTCGGATCGGCGTGGAATATTCTTGGAGGATTTGCCGGCCAGCTGTCGTTGGGTCACGCCGCATTTTTCGGTATTGGGGCTTATACATCCGCGGTCATTGCCAGCAAGACGTCGCTGTCCCCGTGGTTAGCGATTGTCATCGGCCCTCTTGTTGTCCTGCCGATTGCCTTGATTGTGGGTTGGATCTGCTTTCGGTTACGAGGTCCTTATTTCACGTTGGCGACGATCGCGATTGGTGAAGTGGTGAGGCTGGTGACCCTTAACTGGACCAGTCTGACGGGAGGAGCCGTCGGCGTAGTAATTCGCCCGTCAGTATTCGATGGCACAAGCAAGCTTCCTTACTATTACATTATTCTGATTATCGCTCTCTCATCGATAATGCTCAGTTCAGTGCTTAGCCGTAGAAAGCTTGGCTATTATTTGATGTCAATTCGTGAAGATGAAGAGACGGCGGAATCGATAGGAATAGACACCACCAGGTACAAACTCATCGCTCTTGCACTGAGCGCATCTCTGACCGCTATCTCAGGCGCCTTCTACGCAAATTACTTTCTGTTTGTTGATCCTACCATCGTGTTACCGCTCGCGCTGTCAGTCGAGATCGTCTTGATTGCAATCATTGGAGGTCTGGGAACGGTGCCGGGCCCAATCCTTGGTGCAATCCTGCTCAAACTTTCCTCCGAGTTATTCCGCAATGAATTTGCCCAGGCGAATCTGTTGATCTACGGCGTTTTGTTAATTGTCGTCATTCTGTTTATGCCGGGTGGATTGATTGGTGGCGTACGAAAAATCATGAAATGGGGGGCCAGAAATCCACGACGTGTTTCTGCTTGAAGTGAAAAATCTAACAAAGAGATTCGGCGGGCTCGTAGCCGTCGAATCGCTTAGCTTTTCGGTAAACGCCGGCGAGACGGTAAGCATAATCGGTCCAAACGGAGCCGGCAAAACAACTGTATTCAATCTGATCACCGGGTTCTATCGACCTACAAGTGGTGAAATTAGATTTGACGGTTGGGACTTGATCGGAAGCAAGCCACACAAGATCGCCCTTGCCGGCGTAGGCAGGACATTTCAGGTTGTTAAACCGCTACGAGGCCTCACCGTCTTCGAAAACGTGCTGGTGGGTGCGTTCGCCCACACAGGACACCGATCAGAAGCACAAAGAATCGCGCGCGACGTACTCGACTTTACCGATCTTGCGCCCCTTTCGGACGCTATCGCAGATGGATTGCCGATTGGAATGCGCAAGCGACTCGAGCTTGCGCGATCGCTAGCAACGAGCCCAAAGCTGGTTTTGCTTGACGAGGTAATGTCCGGACTCAACCCAACCGAATCAAAAGAAGCAATCGACCTGATCCGACGTTTACGGGATGAGCGCGGCATTTCAGCAGTTGCCGGAGTCGAGCACGTTATGCAAGTGGTGATGAGTATAAGCGATCGGGTTATCGTTTTGAATCACGGGAGGAAGATCGCTGAAGGCCCGCCGTCGAAGGTCATCGATGACCCGGATGTGATCGAAGCATATCTGGGAAGAGTCAATGGTCAGTAACTCGTGGTTATTAGTGCTCGGTAGTCCGTGGTCAGTAGTCCGTGGTCCGATAATCAGTAATCAACTACGGACGACTGGCTACGGACTACTGACTACCGGCAACATTCGATTCGGTTTCATCCACGATAATTGCACGAGCGCTCCCTCGGGAACATTATCTGGATCGCACACGCCGCACCGCACACATGGATCCGTTGCCGGACATGGCTTCGTAATTCGATCGGCCAATGCTCGCTGATACTCCCGTTTCATGAACTCCGATGTGAGACCAATATCCACCACATCCCACGGCAATTCTTCGTCAAGCGAACGACGCCTCAGCGAATAGTCGGTCCAGCCGCGAATCGACTGGCGCCAATTGCCTGTTCTATCGGCTTCCAAAATGAACTCTGAAACTTTGCGGCTGCCCAGAGACAGTAAAGCCTGGAGTTGGGCTATTCGCGACGACATGGCACGCACTTCGACGTTGTTAATTCGTTTGAAGGCTCGCGTCAAATACTTGATCTTTTGGTCGAGGACTTTTTCAGGCAGTATTGGTTCCCATTGAAAAGGCGTCTGAGGTTTAGGCACGAAGGCGTTAAGCGATACTATTATTGATCCTACCCTTCCTCTCGCCCTTCCGGTTTCAAGCATGCGCTCCCGAATTCGTTCCGTCAGAGACACGATTGCGTCGAGGTCTTCATCTACTTCCGTCGGCAAACCTATCATCATATAAAGCTTGAGATTCAGAATACCGCGGTCAAAAATCATTTGTGCGATTTCTACCACCTGATCATTTGTGAGGTCCTTATTGATCACTCGTCGCAACCTGTCGGATCCGGTTTCCGGAGCAATTGCGATTTGCTGGTCGTTCCGGCGAACCAATGCGTCGAGCAATTCAGGCGATATCTGATCCAAACGCAGCGATGAGACCGAGACCTGATAGTCAAGCTTCTCCAGGCCGTCGAGAATTTGATGGATCTCCGGGTGATCGCAAACTGCCGTAGCTACAAGCCCGATCTTATCGGTGTGTGCGCGCATTTCAGCTGCGCGCGCTAGAAGCCTATCCGCCGAAAATACTCGAGGGGCTAAGTAAGAGTAGCCAGCCCAGCAAAACCTGCATCCCATCGAACACCCGCGGGAAATCTCCATCAAATAACGGCCGCTCATCTCAGTGTTGTCTGTCAGGATCTCGCTCGCCGGAATAAAATCGTCCTCGAACTGACCGTTACCTTCCTGTTTCCTCATCGGGTTGCGCATAGTGAAAACACGGCGGGGCGCTCCGTTCTTCGGCTCCAACTTCTTTACGCTTCCATCATCGTTGTAAGTAATGTCATAGAGGCTGGGGATATAGAAGCCTGGTTCGTGGGCCAGAGTTATCAAAAGTTCCTCGCGTGATTTTGCCTCCTTAATCAATCGAACCAAAATCGGAGCTAACACCTCCCCTTCGCCGACACAAACCACGTCCACGAAATCAGCAACCGGCTCGGGATTCAGGAATGCCGCCGCCCCACCCATTACCACCAGCGGATGCCACTCATTCCGGTCCGCCGACCTGAAAGGTATCTTCGACAGTCTGAGCAGCTTTGGTATGTTGAGATAATCGGTCTCAAATGAGACAGAAATTGCAAGAACATCGAAGTCAGAAACTGCGGTCTCTGATTCAAGGGAAAGCAGAGTGCCACCTGACTTCTCAAGCTCGGGAGTGACGTCCGGGTCAGGAATAAACACGCGTTCACAAGTCACTCCAGAGTAAGAATTGAAGAGTTGATAGACAGCTTGAAATCCGAGATTGGACATCCCAATGTAATAAGCGTTGGGATAGGCCAGTGCGATATCCAGACCTCGTCCTAACGGCTTTCGACTGATTTGCCCGAGTTCGCCGGCAAGTAAATTACGATAGCGATCCCTTAAACGACGCATACTACAAATCCTTAACCACGCACGTTGTTCAAAGCAATAATATACCTGTCAGCCCACTGAGATCAGGCAAAAACTTCGAGCAGATCTCCGATCGACTCGGCAACCAGATCCGGGTTCTCGCGCTCGAGCGCGGTTCGCGATGCCGGACCCCAAAGCGCCGCGACCGAGAGCACACCTGCGGCTCGTGCTGCTGCGATATCGTGGGGGCTATCACCCACGTATGCTGCCGTATTCGATGGTCTGCTCAGATTCTTCAGGGCGGCTAGTATAGGCTCGGGGTTCGGCTTGTGTCGCTCGGTGTCTTCAAGGAAAACTCCGGAATCAATCAGCTCCTCGAGCGAACACAGCCTCAATCCGCGCAGCGCGAGTTCCCGAGTCTTTGAAGTAACCACGCCGATCAAGTAGCCACGTCGTCGCAGCTCTTTCAAAACATCACCGGTGCCCTCGAACGGCCGCGCCAATTTATCGTGATTCGCCGCATTGAATGCTCTGTAGGCTGTCAACAGCTGGTCAATTACATCTTCGGTGTCAGGCGTCTTTGCCAAAACGTCCTTGTTGTCAATTTTGGGTTCAGTCGCTTTAAGCAGTCTATGCATTGCCGCTCTTAGTGGAGTGCCAAACGTCTGAACCAGAGCTTCGCGAGAATGGTAAAAGCCGCAGACAGTCTCCCAGGAGTGATGGAAGCACTGAAGGATCAGGTCGGTGCTGTCAAGCAACGTTCCATCAAGGTCAAAGAGTATCGCTCGAGTGTCGCGGTGGAATCCTTGAGGCTGTTCTTTTTGGTTGAAAATCAATTGTTGAATTATATTGCCCCGGTGTTATCCAGGCAACAGAAAGACCAACTCGTAGAGTGCCGTGGGAGTTGCACGATCGTGGGTAGTGAGCACCGTTTTATTGTGTTGCTTCGCGTCATTTTTTGTATGGAGTTCACCGGTGGCTTGAGGACTGACTCGTGGGTATTGGCCAACTCCAGCTCGAGGAAGATTTATTACAATCTCGTTGGCAATCACAAATGAATACTTGATGAAGGGTGTGGATAGTGAATGTCTGCCGATGGAAACTTTCTTTCCATATGAAGGACCCCAAATGAGGCTCTACCGTCAGGCGGACATTTATTGCTTCTTTGTTAATGTTCTATCTTCGGGGTTTACGCGTAATTGAAAAAGTCTTTGAGAGTATCGGGGATTTGGCACGGACGATGCGTGGTTCTCCTCGGCGCAGTTTACCGAGTGTGGTGCGGCTCTACTTTAAATTGTTCTTTTTAGCATCTTTAGAGTTGATTTGAAGCGCCGTTCGGTTTATCATACGCCTTCTTTTCGCAGTTTGAAGACTTGCTGTTTTCAAATCTTTGTAGCCCCAGCGCCTGACGCGCTTAGGAAAGCGTTGATGGCCCCAAGACTTTCTTTCAGAAGCACCGAAACGAAAGCCGTAGGAAAAGCGGTTCGCACCGACTGCAGCGCCCGCGCATTTTTGTGTGAGCGGGTTTGGCAGCGGGTGCGAAGAGTCCCGCTAAGAGTGAAAAATGTAGTCAAACAATTGCCTCCTGTCCTAAGCCCGGCATCGCCGGTGACCGTTGAATGACTTGGAATCGGGATTCCAAACAACCTGGAGAGGGAATAAAACAATGAACATCAAGAGGGCGATTTTCATGGCGGTGCTGGCAGTGGCCGTAGCCGCGTTAGCGTTGCCGCTGGTGGGGCTGAGAAGTTCTGCTTCTGGCTCGTCGTCAGCATCGAATGCGAGGACCGCGACTGCTAAAGCCGCGGCTGCAAATGCAACTGCGTCGAATGCAGTTACCCAGCAGGTCGAGCAGCAGAGAGAAGAGCTCGGCGAGACGAGATCGAGCGAAAATAAGGAGAGGATATCGGCCGACACCTTGAAATCGCTTGGGGTACGGAGAGTAGCAAATCCCCAGGAGGCCAGCGCGCAGATTTCGCAAAAGTTGTTGGGAAACAATAAGAAATCGCGCAACGGCGCCGTATCAATACAGTCTGGACAGCCCACGATATTGAACGCCCGGAGCGCGCTGTCTTCGGCGTTGATCACTACGATTGGCGGCCGAGACAACCAGTTCTCGGAAGTGACCTTAATAGCCGATTGGGACGGACGTGAAGATTGCGCGGCGGACCGAGAGCAAAAGGTCGACGATTTTTCATTCGTTGAGGCTGATATTGACCAGTCGCTCACACGAGTTGGGATTTCTGAGCACACGGTCGCGAACGGGTTTGCTGAGAACGTCTATTACTATGGAGACACGTTAGGGAATCTGTGGGTAGGGACGGACACGAATCCGGGTGTCAACGTGTCGGCAAATGGCGCTGTTGACTCGTTGCGCCAGGTCAATATACCGGCGCTTGTTGCGACTGGTGCAAGCGGTGGGTTCACCCTACTGAATCCAATTGGCCCTCCGGGGACCGATTGTACTGACGATCAGGTTACGGTGACAGGTATTGCAGTTAATCCAGTTGCGGATCTTGGCGACTTTGGATTGTGCGGAACCATCGGCGAAGTGGTTTATGTGTCAGTGTTCGATTCGGAAGGCTGTGCGGCTAATGCAGCCAACCAGCCGATCCGAACGAGAATTTTCGCTTTCGCGTTTACGGATGGGGTGGGTGCGGCGGCTGCGACCCCGGCGGGCGTGAGGCAGATACTGCGCAGTAAGTTCTCAAATATTGCCGGCGTATCGGTTGATGATGATGGCAGCCTCTATTATCAGCTCGTCGATTTGATTCAGTTTACGGGAGCGTCAATCTTTAAAGCAACCGAGCTATGTCGCAACGTAACAGCCTGTGAAGGCGCGACATTACCAGTTTCGCCGCCCACGAAACCGATAGGAAATGCCGGCGGCGGTTTAGGCAACCCGCGGATCAATAGAGTTATCCCGTCCATTCCGGATCCGCCGACGCTTGGCAGCTGGGTTGGCACGACAGCCAATCCAATAAACGTATCTAACGGAGTCCGCAATACAAACTACGGCGGTGGCCTCTCCACGCTGTACGGCAACATCGTCGCTCTGACAAACGGCGGATGCAACGTGCTGTATGCCGCAGTGTCCAGATCGTTTGTTGCAGGCGATGTGAGCTTTGAGCAGTTGACGGAAGGATTGTTCCCGGCGCCAAGCGCATTCGGAGCGGCGGGTACGCCTTCGATGGTGATCAGCTTTGCCGATTGCTCCGGGTTGTTTGATGTTTGCTCCGGAGAGGCAACCGGCTCGGTGTCAACCAATGTCGGTGGGATTCTGCCGGTAGCAGACGGATTC
>Ga0126382_10000201_pt1 | contig 22398 bp, 18 predicted proteins | sample PanSoiMetPlot_30_FD_92548 | JGI IMG/M metagenome (GOLD analysis project Ga0126382, IMG submission 92548) | Tropical forest soil microbial communities from Panama - MetaG Plot_30 | ecosystem: Environmental > Terrestrial > Soil > Tropical forest > Bulk soil | place: Panama | collected 2016-02-17
CATAGTCGATGCTGGCGGAGATATAGGGCACGCCGTCGAGGCCATGCTGCAGGTGCACCGGCAGCGTGGTGAGGTCGGCGTCCTCGCCGGTCAGCACCACCTCGTGCACCGGCGCCTGCGAGGACGGCACCTCGATCGGCGCCATCGGGTGCCGCAGCCGTTCCCGCAGCACGGCCGGAAAGCCGCTCTCATCGGTGCCGAGCGCGGCGGCAAGCCGCCGGCGTGTGCCCATGACGTTGCCGACGAGCTCGGTCTTCTCCGGCCCGACCGCGCGGAACCAGACGGCGTTGGGATTGCAGTCGAGCACCGCCGCCACGTCGACGAGGTCGATCGGATCGTCGTGCACGGTGCATTCGCCCTGCTGCACTAGCTTCTCGACGAGATGGCGCAAGCGGAATTTCTCGGTATCGGCCTGGGTCATGAACGTGCGTCCAGCATGTGATGAAACGATCCTACCCTACGCGGCGGGGACCACGCGATAGCCGTTGCCGTCCTTCTCGACCCGGCCCAGTCCCGGGAACGGATGGTGATAGGCCTGCACCGGCATCCTGTCCGCGACCAGCATGTCGTACACCCGCCGCCGCGTCGCCGCCGCCTGCACGGGGTCCTGATCGAACCAGCCGTGCCAGTCGGGATTGCGGGAGAACACGATCGCATGGTTGTTGACGTCGCCCTGCACGAACACCTGTTTCCCGCTGGATGAGACGACGAAAGACGTATGGCCGATGCTGTGGCCGGGCGTACCGACCGCGGTGACGCCGGGCGCGACCTCCGCGTTCCAGGCATAGCGCGTGACCTTGCGGCCGAGCGCGTCGAACACGCGTCTGTTGTTGTGGAACAGCTCGGTCATGCGGCCTTTCGGGGCGCGGCTCATCTCGCCGTCGTCCATCCAGAATGTCCATTCGGCGTCCGGCACCTTGATCTCGGCCTTGGGAAACGCCGGCTTGCTCTCGGCGTCGAGCAGCCCGTTCACGTGATCGGCGTGGAAATGCGAGATCACCACCACGTCGATGGTGTCGCGGCCGATGCCGGCGGCAGCGAGGTTGTCTTGCAGCCGGCCGCGCTCGCCCTTGCTCTGCGCCAATGCCGCTTCGCCGTTGCCGGTATCGATCAGCACCCGCTTGCCGCCGGTTTCCAGCATGATCGGCGCATAGGTGTTGCGCATGTGGTCGGTGGGCAGGCCGGCGGCCGCGAGCGTGGCGACGAGGTCGTCCTTGCTGGCATTGGCGAGGTAGGTGTCGGGCGACGCCATGCGGAAACCGTCCGACAGCACCGTCACCGCGATGTCGCCGAGCTTGTAGCGATGAACCTCTGACGTCACGGGCACTCTCTCCGGGTGTTGACCATGAATGGCCGGGGCTTCAGTCTCCACCCATACAGGAGGAGCGCCCATGCTCAAAGGGCTCGGGGTGGCGCTGGCCGGCATGGTCGCGGTGTCCGGCCATGCCGTGGCGCAGACCTATCCGGCGCGGCCGATGACCATGGTGATCCCGTTCGCCGCCGCTGGTCCGACCGACCTGATCGGCCGCGTCATGGCCGCGCGCATGAGCGAGATCCTGGGGCAGCAGATCGTCGCCGAGAACGTCCCCGGCGGCGGCGGACAGATCGGCTCCAAGCGGGTGGCGGATGCGCCGCCGGACGGCTACCAGATGGTGCTCGGCACCGTCGGCACCCATGCCCAGGGCCAGACGCTCTACAAGAGGCCGCTCTACAATTCCGCGACGGACTTCACGCCGGTCGTGTTGATCGCCGATGTGCCGATCATGCTGGTCGTGCGGAAGGATCTGCCGGTGAAGGATTTCCGCGAGTTCGCCGACTACGCCCGCAAGAACCAGTCGAAGATGTCCTATGGTTCCGGCGGCACCGGCGCAGCTCCGCATCTCGCCTGTGTCCTGCTCAATCACACGCTGGGCACAACCATCACCCATGTGCCGTATCGCGGCTCGGCGCCGGCGCTCCAGGACCTCATGGGCGGCCGCATCGACTTCACCTGCTCGGGCATCACCACCACCAAGGCGCTGATCGACGACGGCACCCTCAAGGCGCTGGCACTGTTCAGCGACGTGCGGTCGCCCGCGATGCCTGATCTGCCGACCGCCACGGAGCAGGGCGCCAAGGTCGAGGCCTATACCTGGAACGCGATCTTCCTTCCCAAGGGCGCCCCCGCTGCGGTCGTGCGGACGCTCAACGCCGCCGCCCGCGAAGCCATGAATACGCCGGCGGTGCGCGATAAGCTTACTGGCCTCGGTGCCCAGATTGTGCGCGACGATCAGGCGACGCCGGACTATCTCGGCGCCTTCGTGCGCAGCGAGACCGAGAAGTGGGCGGGCCCGATCAAGGCGAGCGGCGTCTCGGTCGACTGAACAGGGGACACACGATGACGGCGCGACTGATGATACTGAACGGCCCGAACCTCAATCTTCTGGGCGTTCGCGAGCCGGATATCTATGGCACAACGACGCTGGCAAGCATCAGGAAGAGCTGCGAGGAATTCGCGGCCTTCGCGGACGCCCGGCTCTCGTTCCACCAATCGAACCATGAAGGCGAGCTGGTCGATCTCATCCAGTCGGCGCGCGAGCAGGCCGACGCGCTGATCGTCAATCCGGCTGGGTACTCGTTCACATCGATTGCGATGCTCGATGCGTTCAAGATCTTCGAAGGGCCCATTCTCGAGGTCCATATTTCGAATATCCATGCGCGTGACGAGGCGCACCGGCATTCCAAGCTGTCATCCGCCGTCAAGGCGGTGATCTGCGGGCTCGGTCCCTATGGCTACATCGTCGCCATGCAGGCGGCGCTTCATATGCTGGGAAAACTGCCCGCCAGCCTGCCGGCTCCGGTCCGCGTAGGCCCGCAATGAGCTCCGACGCGACCGCTCCACTGCCGGGCATTCTCGCCATCTTCAACAACGTCGCACCCGGCCGCGAGGCCGAGTTCGAGGAATGGTTCCAGCACGAGCACCTGGCGGAGCGGCTCGCCGTACCAGGATTCCTGATCGGCCGGCGGCACGAGTCAGTGTCAGGGTTGCCGCGCTATTTCAATTTCTATGTCACGCAATCGGTGGAGGTTCTCAAATCCGCCGCCTATCTGGGACGGCTCGACGACCCGACGCCGATGACGCGCACGGTCATGTCGGAAATCTTCAAGGACATGATCCGGACGGTCTGCCGTCGCACCTTCCGGCTCGGCGCCATGCGAGGCACGGGAGTGGTGGCGGTGCGGTTTGGTCAGCGTCCGGATGAATCGACGCTGAAAGCGGCCATCGAAAGGTTGATGCGGGACAAGGCGGTCGCCTGCGGTGAGATCTGGCTGGCCGCGCCCGCGCACGAATTCCCGGTGTCTCTGGAGGAGCGGTTGCGCGACGGCGATCGCAAGATCGAGGCGTGCCTGCTGGTGGAGACGCTCCGCGTGCCAGAAGCCGAGACGATCGCGGCCACGCTTGCGACTGAATTTCCGAAGACCGAAGTCGGAGTCTATCGGCTGCTTTGTGAGATCGCAGCTGGGTGAGACTAGCGCGCGCACTCATTTAGTATGCTGCTTCATGGAAGCGACGATCCGCCCGGCATTGACGCCCGGCAATTCGATCCACCTGTAGATCACCGCTGCAATCGGAATGCTGATGACCACGATGCTGAGCCACGAAAGCAGCGCCGCAACATAAGGATTGCCGAAAGCGACGGCGCTAATCAGGCCGGGAACCTGCCGGACGATCGTCAGCAGAACAAGAAAGTGGATCAGGTAAAAGCTGTACGAAACTCGTCCCAGGAAGCGCAGTATTCGGTGCCCGAGCAGAGCTTTAGATCGCGGTAATCCGCCGTGTACCAGCACCGTCAGGAGATACGTGGCACAAATTGCTTCGACAAGAATAGCGCTCTGCGCATGAAAGGACAGAACGGGTCTGGCAAAGATCGCTGCTATGGTAGCCAGCGCAGCCAACGTCGCGAGCGCGCGGGAGGGTGATAACGACCGTGGTAGATCATGGATGAGCATGCCGAGGCCGAAAACGAAGACATAACGGCCAAACATATCCTCCCCGTAGAGTGACCGTGCAAAGGACAGTCCTGCGAGAGCCGCTGTCAGGCCGATGAGACCGGCACAACCAAAGCGTTTTCGAGTGAACCAAAACAGAAGAATGGCCGGCACTGCCAGGATCTCTACGCGAATGCTCCACGTGGGCCAGTCCATTGTGCTGCTGGCGAGCGACATATTGAGCAGGATTTCGCTCCAACTCCTTTGCGTTGGACTGATAAACAGATATGGCTCCAAAAAAGCTGCAGCCATGATGACTGCCAGGACAGCCGGGTAGATGCGGAATAGCCGCTTTATGGTGAAAGCGATCGACGTGCGAAAGGCGGAACCTTCGCTGGATTTGTCGATCGAAAGCTTCAAGACATAGCCGCTAATCACGAAAAATAATGTGACAGCGCTGGCACCAGCCCCAACGAAGAAGTTTGCAACGAGCGTGGTAGCCCAACCGCCATAGTCTCCGGCAGCATAGTTTGTAGGCGGTCGCGGCAATCCCCAAACCAGCCAGAAGACGTAGCCGTGTAACCCTGAGACCATCAGCGCCGCAATTCCTCTTAGCGCTTGGATCTCCCCGACAAATCCGTGCCTTGTCTCCAGCGCGGAGCCTCCGCCACTGCCAAGATCGAGAAATGCCCGATGCACCGATCGCGTCCCCCAAACCGCCGGTCGTCCGGTAGGCGTTGGCCTATGATTGCACGGCCTAGGGCACGCCGTAGCTGTTGTCGATGCGGTCCCAGCGGTCGTAGTGCACGACCGACTTGAATTCCTCGAAGCTCATGCCCTTATCCCGCAAGGCAAACGTGCCGGATCGCATGTCCGCGAGCACGGTCTGCATCGCCTTGGCGGCGTGCATGATGGTTTCGAGCCCGAAGCAGATCGCGTTGAAGCCCATCTGTTCGAATTCCTTGATCGACAGGATCGGCGTGCGCCCGCCGACCAGCGGGTTGGCGAATTGCGGCACGTCGAAGCTGCTGGCGACCTTTTCGAGCTCGGCGACGCTCTCCGGCGCCTCCACGAAGATCGCCTCAGCGCCGGCGCGGATGTAGCGCTCGGCGCGCCGCAGCGCCTCGTCGAGACCGAGCACCGCACGCGCGTCGGTGCGCACGCAGATCAGCGTCTCGGGATCGAGCCGCTCCGCCATGGTCGCCCGGATCTTCGCCTCCATGGCCTCGGCCGGCACGACCTTCTTGCCCGCCATGTGGCCGCAGCGCTTGGGCCAGGCCTGGTCCTCGAGGAACACCGCACTCGCGCCCATGCGCTCGTAGGTCTGCACGGTGTGCACGGCGTTCTTGACGTCGCCGTAGCCGTCATCGATGTCGACCAGCACCGGAACGTCCGCCGCCGCGATGATGTCGCGCACCGCCGCCGCGATGTCGCTGAAGCCGGCGAGCCCGATGTCGGGGACGCCGTAGCGGGCGCCGGCGACGGGGAAGCCGCCGACGAACATGCAGTCGAAGCCGGCGCGCTCGATCAGCAGCGCGCTCAACGCGTCGTAGCCGCCGGGGATGACGAGCAATCGTTTCTCTGCGACGGCGCGGTTGAGCGCCTGGCGAAAGCTCGGACGAGAATGCATGGCGGTTCTCCCTGCCCGTGTCAGCTGCGGGCAGGGATTGACCGAGACCGACACGCGCCGGCCGCTACGATATCGCGGCCGGGGCGCCTTGCAATCAGTAGCGGATCAGACCGGGATGCCGGGGGCCTCGACCTGGAACGGCAGGCTGTAGTCCAGGGACCGGCCGGTCAGGTTGTCGGTCAGCCGGAACGAGACCACGTACGACCCCGCGACCGGCACCTTGAGCGAGAAGTTGACGAACACGCTGTTCAGCGTTTCCTGACTGCTGTGCTTCAGGAACACCAGATTCTTTCGCTCGAACAGGACGCGTCCGTCGGGGGCGCTGATCTTGATGTCCGCCGTCATGTCGATCTGGCTTCGGCCGGTCTGGTCGGACGCGACGAAGCCGGTCGGCTCCACATAGAGCCGGACGTCCTCGCCGAGCTTGAAAGTAGCGTTCGCCCGCGGCTCGAATTGGCCGAACTTCTCGACCTTTGCCGAAACGAACGACGCTTTGGCTATGCCGAGCGACTCGGCGCCCGCCATTGCGAACGAACCAATCAGCACAAGCGCGGCAAGCGCGGCGGTGCGGATATTCCTCATGGCAGCCTCCATCCAATTCCGTGCCTGGGGCCTGGTACCCCTTCGATGGCCGGGATCATGCGAGAAGCCGCGCGGTCGGGCCGTGACCGCCGTCACACATTGGCGCTTTGCCTCCGAGGCGCGGCGATGACTGCACTGGCGCCGGGGCCGCCGGAATCGTACGCTTCGGTCAAAACGGCGATCGGGAGGATCACATGCGACATCGCCTGATACGGGCACTCGTCCTGCTGGTGGTGAGCGCCTGCGCCTCGGCGGCGCTGGCCGCCGACAAGGTGCGGGTCGGCAAGGCGGTGCCGTTCGCCTGGACGTTTACACCGATCGACGTCGGCATCGAGGCCGGCATCTTCGCCAGGCACGGGCTTGAGCTCACCGTCACCGGCTTTGCCGGCGATGCCCGGCTGCAGCAGGGGCTCGTCTCCGACAGCATCGATGTCGGCCTCGGCAGCGGGCCCGGCATGGGCTTTCTGGCGAAGGGCGTGCCGGCCAAGGCGGTCGCCGCCATGGCCAACGCGCCCATGAACATGAGCATGGTGGTCAACTACGATTCCCCGATCAAGACGCTCGACGACATCAAGGGCAGGAGGATCGGCATCACCACCGTCGGCTCCCTCACCGACTGGCTGCTCAAGCGTGTGGTCGCGGACAAGAAGTGGGCGCCGACCGACGTCACGGCGGTGACGGTCGGCGGCATGGATTCGACCAAGGCCGCGCTCAAGACCGGCCAGATCGACGGCGTCGTGATCGCGCTCGAATTGGGCTATGCACTCGAGGCGGCGAAGGAATGGCGGGTGGTGTCGCTGCTCGCGCCGTTTGCGCCCGATTTTCACACCCACGTGATCTTCGCGCGCGACGAGCTCATCGCCAAGAAGCCGGAGCTGGTTGAGCGCTTCCTGCGCGGCTGGTTCGAGACGATTGCTTTCATGCGCGCCAACAAGGAGCGCACAGTCGAGATATCAGCCAAGGTGCTCAACCTTGACAAGGCCGTGATCTCCCGCGTCTACGACGAGCAGATCAAGATTTTCACCTCGGACGGCCGCTTCGATCCCAAAGCGCTGGTGGTGATCCGCCAGTCGCTGGTGGAGATGGGTATTCTGCCGCAAGTGCCGGCGGACGACGTGATGTTCACCACGCGGTTTCTGCCGGTGAAGTATTAACAACGCCGCCGATCCGATGCCTCACGGCTGCCGCATCTGATAGGCTGCGGAACCATCGGCATGCGCCGGCGTTGGCTGGCTACCGTCAGGGTGCGCCCGAATGAAGTTGTTCGAATGCCAGAACTGCGGACAATCGCCGTATTTCGAGCACACGGCCTGCGACAGCTGCGGGCTGCGGCTCGGCTATCTGCCGGAACGGGGCATCGCGACCGCGCTCGAGGAGGCTAATGGGCTGTGGCGCGCGCTCGCCGTGCCGGGGGAGCGCTTCCGGCTTTGCGCCAACGCGCAGCACAACGTCTGCAACTGGCTCATTCCCGCCGAGCAGGAGGGGGCGTTTTGCGCCGCCTGCCGCCACAATCGCACTATCCCCGATCTTGCGAATCCGGAAAATCTCGAGCATTGGCGCAAGATCGAGTTCGCCAAGCACCGGCTCTTCTATACGCTGCTGCGGCTGCGCCTGCCGCTGACCACGCGGCCCGAGGATCCCAATGGCCTCGCGTTCGATTTCCTCTCCGATCCGGTAGGCACCTCGAAGGGCGCGGTGCTCACCGGTCACGCCAGTGGCCTCATCACGCTCAATGTGGCGGAGGCCGACGATCCCGAGCGCGAGCGCCAACGCAAGTCGATGGGCGAGCCTTATCGCACGCTGCTCGGCCATTTCCGCCACGAGATCGCACATTATTATTGGGACCACTTGGTCGCCGATACGCCGGCGATCGACGAATTCCGGCGGCTGTTCGGCGACGAGCGGGAGGACTACCAGGCGGCGCTGCAACGATATTACGCCAACGGTCCGGCGCCGGACTGGGCGGAACGTTTCATCACCGCCTATGCCAGCTCGCACCCGTGGGAGGATTTCGCGGAATCCTGGGCGCACTATTTTCACATGGTCGATACGCTTGAGACCGCGTTCGCCTTCGGGCTGCGGCTGCGGCCGCGGGTGAAAGGCGCCGACCTCGCGGCCGTGATCGACTTCGACCCTCACGTCGCGGAGATGGACCGCATCATCGACGCTTGGCTGCCGCTCACCTTCGCGGTCAATTCGGTCAACCGCAGCATGGGCCAGCCCGACCTTTATCCGTTCATGCCGACACCGTCGGTGATCTGGAAGCTGTCATTCATCCACAACCAGATCCACGCCGTCAGCTCGCACCGTCCGCAGGATTCCGGCGGCGATGCGCTGCGCGCCATCGTCGCCGGGCTCAAGCGTTCGGTCGGCTCGCCACAACCGCCGGGCTGAGTGATCAGGGGACATCGTTAATACCGTGTCCGCGGGCCAGGCTGCTGGCCCTGCGGCGGCGATACGCAACGAAAACGACCAAGAAGCGTTGTATCTCAGCACAAAAGAAGCCGTTGAGTGAATGACCCAAGGTAATGTCGATGGCTGCAGCGGGCCCTGAGGTGGGCAAGCAGTCGCAGGAGTCGCCGATGGGTTTCCATCAGGGGCACGTGCTGTTGGGCGATGTTGGCGCCACGAACGCCAGATTTGCCCTGCTGTCGAACGGCGTTCTTGGTCCCATCAAGTATTTTGCGGTAGCTGAATTTCCCCGATTTACCGACGTGCTCGATGCCTTCCTGGATTTTGATGGTCGGTCATTGCCGATACAAGAGGCAGTGCTCGCAGTGGCAGGGCCGGTTGACGAAAATCGTTGTGTGCTCACCAACTGCCAGTGGACAATCGATGCGCAGGAGCTCTGTGCGGCATTCGACCTGGCGCAAGTCCGCATCTGCAATGATTTCGAGGCGGCAGCATTGTCATTGCCGTGTCTCACGGCGGGCGATCTATATCCGCTGGGAAACGGTGAGGCCGTCGGCGGGGCGCCAATGGTCGTGCTTGGACCTGGAACCGGCCTAGGCGTCGCCTGCCTGGTCCCCGGCTCCAATGGGTCGGTTGTCATTGCAAGCGAGGGCGGTCACGCGACTATGGCCGCTGCCAACTGCCGCGAAGACGCGATCATCGACTATCTGCGCCGGCAGTTCGGACACGTGTCGGCGGAGCGAGTGGTTTCGGGAGCCGGATTGGAGAACCTCTACCGCGCTATCGTCGCTATCGACGGCATTGAGGCCCCAAAGCGTGATGCCGCCGAAATTACCCAGGCGGCACTGGGTGACTGCCCGACCGCGCGGATAGCGCTCGAGCTGTTTTGCGCGATGCTCGGAACGATCGCCGGAAATGTCGCTCTGACGTTTGGTGCGCGAGGCGGCGTCTACATCGCAGGGGGAATCGCTCCGCGGATCACGGACTTTATGGCGCGATCGGAATTCCGGGCGCGATTCGAGCACAAAGGGCGTTTTCGAACGTACCTCGAGGCGATTCCCTCGAGCATCATCGTACACCCCGCTGCCACGTTCATCGGGTTGCGGACAATTGCGCACGGTGCCTCGGGCGCGACCACCGCGTCCAGCACGGTGTGAAAAAACTCTCGGGGAGACGAGGAGTTCGCGAAGTGCAGAGAGAGCGGTCATGGCGAGGAAGCGCATCGGCATTCTCACCGGTGGCGGCGACGTCCCCGGCCTGAACTCGGTCATAAAGACCGTTACCTACCGCAGCAGCGACGACGATGTCGAAGTCATCGGTCTTCGTCGCGGCTGGGAGGGCATCACACAGCTGGATCCTGATGACCCCGCCAGCAGGCGCCGCTACCTCATGCCCTTGGACCGTGAGAACACGCGTACCATCGACCGGCGAGGGGGGACCGTACTGCACTCGAGCCGCACCAACCCGTCCAAAATGCAGAAGCTGCCGGACCACCTCGCCGGCAAGAACTTTCCAGCCTCGCTGAGCACCAAGAGTGGCACCGCCACCAAGACCTGGGATCTCTCGGGGCAGGTCCTGGCAAATCTCGCGGCGCTCGGCATCGAGCACCTCATTGCCATCGGCGGTGACGACACCCTCGGCTACGCGGCCAAGCTTGACGAGCTTGGTGTCAAGGTCATTGCGATCCCGAAGACGATGGATAACGATGTCCGCAACACCGAGTACTGCATCGGCTTCTCGACAGCGATTACCCGCGCCTCCGACGCTATCCAGCGCCAGCGGACGACCGTCGCCTCGCACGAGCGGATCGGCATTTTCCGCGTCTTCGGCCGCGACGCTGGATTTACAGCGCTCTACACCGCATACGTCACCTCGATTCGCTGCGTCATTCCCGAATACAAGATCAATCTCGACAAGCTTATTGGACTCCTCATCGAGGAGAAGCATGCCAACCCGAGCAATTACGCACTGATTGTGCTCAGCGAGGGCGCCAAGTGGGAGGGCTATGAAGTGCAGGAATACGGCGAGCCTGATGCATTCGGGCACCGCAAGAAGGCGAACGTGGCCGAGTCGCTTGCCGACCAGATCAGGCGGCGCACCGGCGAGGAGACGATCGTTTCGGACCTCACCTACGATCTACGCTCGGGCGATCCGGATTTCGTCGACAAGTTGGTGAGCTTGACCTTCGGCAACATGGCGTACGATGCCATCATGGACGGCAAGACCGGGCTCATGTCGGCGCTGGTAAAAGGGTGCTACGAGCTGGTGCCCATTCCTGATCCCAAGCTGGGCCCGCGCAACCTGGATGTTGCCACCACGTACAACACCGAACGATATCGTCCGATGTACGCCAACAAGCTGGGGCTGCCGGTTTTTCTCAATCGGGCGTCGTAGGCGGACATCGAATGCTGCCGTGGCAGGCCGGACCACGCCAGTCCCGCTGCTTCGATGCCGTCAAGCGCCGGAGCGCGCAATTGCACTCCGGCGCCGACGATGACACTCAGTGTGCGACTACGCAGCCTCGGCCATCGGCGCCGTGGCGGCAGCCAGGGCCTGGTCGAGATCGGCGATGATATCGTCGATGTGCTCGATGCCGACGGAGAGGCGCACGTAGCCCGGCGTCACGCCGCTGGCCAGCTGATCGGCTGGGCTCAGCTGCGAGTGCGTGGTGCTGGCCGGATGGATCGCCAGCGAGCGCGCGTCGCCGATATTGGCCACATGATAGAACAGCTCGAGCGCGTCGATGAAGCGTGCGCCCGCTTCACGCCCTTGCCTGAGTTCGAAGCCGACCAGCCCGCCCAGACCACCCCGCAGATATGTCGCCGCGCGCCGGCTCTGCTCGGGGTCGTCGTGTAAGCCGGGATAGATGACGCGCGCGACCGACCGATGGCGCTGCAGATAGAGCGCGACGTCCGCGGCGTTGCGGCAGTGCTCCCGCATCCTGAGCGGAAGGGTCTCCAGCCCCTGGATGAACTGGAACGCGTTGAAGGGGCTCATGCACGCGCCGATGTCGCGCAGCAGCACGACCCTGGCCCGGATGATGTAGGCGACCGGCCCCAGCGGTTTCACCGCCTCGGTCCAGATCGCGCCGTGGTAGCTGGGGTCGGGCTCGTTCAGCGTGGGGAAGCGGTCCGCGTGTGACGCCCAGTCGAAATTCCCGCCGTCGACGATGATGCCGCCGATCGAGGTGCCATGCCCGCCGATGTACTTGGTGGTCGAGTGCACCACGATGGCGGCGCCGTGATCGAGCGGCCGGCAGATCACCGGCGCAGCGGTGTTATCCATGATCAGCGGCACGCCGAGCTCCCGCCCGATCGCCGCCACCTCGCCGATCGGGAACACGGTCAGCTTCGGGTTCGGCAGCGTCTCGGCATAATAGGCGCGGGTGCGTTCGTCGGTCGCGCGCCGGAAGGCCTCCGGGTCGGCCGGATCGGCGAAGCGCACGGTGATGCCCATGGACGGCAGCGTGTTGGCGAACAGGTTCCAGGTGCCGCCGTAGAGATCGGTGGAGCTGACCACGTTGTCGCCCGGTCGGCACAGGTTCTGCAGCGCCATCGCCGAGGCGGCCTGCCCGGAGCTGACGGCCAACGCCGCCACGCCGCCTTCGATCGCCGCGACCTTCTGCTCCAGCGCATCGCAGGTGGGGTTCATGATGCGCGAATAGATGTTGCCGAAGTCCTTCAGCGCGAACAGGTTCGCCGCGTGCTCCGTGTTGCGGAACTGATAGGACGTAGTCTGGACGATCGGCACCGCCACGGCGCCCGTGGTGCCATCGTTGCGCGGGCCGGCATGCAAGACCAAAGTCTCTGGGTTCTTACTTTGCGAAATCATCTTTCCCTCCGTTGCGTCGGATTGCATATGAACGTGTGAGATGGTGCTGACTCAGGGGTTCGCTCGTTCAGCAGCTCAATGCGCGGATCCGCTCCACTTTGCCTCTGACGGCGCTCGCGATCTCGGAGCGGCTGATGCCAATGTCCTGGAGCTGGCGATCGCTCATCGACCCGAGCTGAATGATCGCTGCCCGCTCGATGCGCCAGGTCAGGTAGGCGACACACCAGCGGTTCAAGGTGGCGCCCAGGTCCCTGACCCAGGAATGCTCGGCCAAGTCTTGGGGCGCAGTCGGCGCGTTGGACATCGTGCTCATGTTCATCTCCGTCAGTCTTTGTTGTCTTCTGTGAAGAGCCGCCCGCCGGGCCGCTCAACCCACGGTTACTCATCCGTTCTGGTCGGGACGGATTTGGCCGTAGCCGTCAATTTCGCCAATGATCGCAACGCCGGTTGTCTTGTCCGAAACGCCGATATTGGCGCGTTGGGAGCTCGGCAGGCCGAGGCCCGAACGGGTCGACTATGCCGACGCCGGGCGCCGAAGACTTTGACAAAGGCTTGATTTCTCCTTGAGATGCCGTGGAGAAACCGGGTGCGTCGACAAGGTATGGTCGGTGGACCCGCAGCGGCGATAGGCGGCCCCTATGGATGCGCTGTCAGACGTCTTGCGGGTCATCCGTCTGAAGGGTGGGGTCTTCCTGCATGCGGAATTCACCGCGCCCTGGTGCATCTCCTCGAAGGTATCCCTGAAGGACTGCGGACCGCTGCTCGAAGGCGCCGAGCACCTCGTGCTCTATCACTATGTCGTGGAGGGACGGCTGATCGCGCAAATCCCGAACGGGCAGCCGGTGGAGATCAAGGCCGGCGAAGTCGTGATCCTTCCGCACAATCATGGGCACCTGCTTGGCAGCCGCCTCGACCTGCCGCCGGTGCCGACGCGAGAGGTGGTGCGCGTTCCGGCCGACGGCGGGCTGAGGGTAATCCGCCACGGCGGTGGCGGCGAGCGGACGCGCATCGTGTGCGGGTTCCTGGGTTGCGACCGTCTGGAAGGCAATCCTCTTGCCGAGTCGCTGCCGCCGCTGTTGCGCTTCGATACCCGTCAGGGCAGCGCGGCCGCCTGGATGAAGAGCTCGCTCGAATTCGCCGCGCAGGAGATCGCGACGCGCCGGGCGGGTTCGGAGACCGTGCTCGCAAAGCTGTCCGAGCTGCTCTTCGTTGAAGCCCTGCGGCGCTATGTCGAGGGACTTCCGGACGAGCGGACCGGATGGCTGGCGGGTCTCAAGGACCCGCATGTATCTCGCGCCCTGTCGTTGCTGCACGGGCGCGTGGCCAATGAGTGGACTGTCGACGACCTCGGGCGCGAGGTTGGCCTCTCCCGCTCGGCGCTTGCCGACCGTTTCACGCGCCTGATCGGTGAGCCGCCGATGCGCTACCTGGCGCGCTGGCGCATCCAGCGGGCTGCCCACGAGCTGCGCACCAGTGACATGCCGCTGGCGCGCATCGCCGAGCAGGTAGGCTACGAGTCCGAGGCCGCCTTCAACCGCGCGTTCAAGCGCAGCCTAGGAGTGCCTCCGGCCACCTGGCGTAAGAATGCGTCGGCGTCGCAAGACTCGCCCCCCGGTGCGAATTGAGCTGCGCCGAGCGCGCACGTCTTCGTCATTCGTGGCGTGGGTGGATTCACATCAGAGTGAGTTACCTCGCGTCCAGAATTGGCGCCGTGTCATTTCATGGTTGCCGGCTACGACAACAGATGGAACGCACGCGATACCTGATCAAACAATGCCTTCTTGTCGCTGAAGGACAGCCTGCCGCCACGGAATGCGTTCGCCGGAGCGCTACATGTAATGCTCTGCTCATCGTAGATCGGACCTACGAGTGAAGAAGGCGACCCACCAAGCCAGGCGGTCAGCGTACCGAGCACGGTGACAGTCACAACGGCGATTTCAAACTTGGTGAGCATTGGCACTCCTGTCGCTTGTGTGGGCAACACATCACTCAGGAGAGTCGGACCCGCCGGATTTCATTTCCCCAGGTCACAGGAAAGTGTTCGCTCGGTGGGACTGGCAAGCAGACGGCTCGTCACGACAGCATCACGATTAGTTCAATCCGCGGAATACGGCTCGCCCGGTTCGAGTCTCTTCGCCATGTCGTCACGAGCTGCAATTCGCCGCGGCTCGTCACGCCATGAGCAACGAGGAGACATGAGATGAGCTTGTTTTCAGGATGGGCGGTCGGCCGTCTGACCGCAGTTGCCGGTTTCGTGCTGGCATTGTCGGCGCCGTGCCTGGCGCAATCGCAGAATCTTCAGGACGGCATGATTCGAGACAGCGGGCAGCTGGTCCAATTGCTGCGCTCGGGCGGTTACAACATCGTCGTCCGCCATGGCGCGACGTTTTCGAACCAGGCGGATACCAATCCGTTCAATTTCGATGACGTCGCCAACCAGCGAAACCTCAACGACAAGGGCAAGGAGCTGGCCAAGGCGTTTGGTGACGCAATTCGCCGGATCGCTGTTCCGGTCGGAGAGGTTTATACGAGTAAGTTCAATCGCGCCTACGAGACCGCCGTCCTGGCGGGGTTCGAAGACATCAAGAGAACGGTGGACCTGACCGAGGGCGGGCTGGTGGTGACGCCGGACGAAAACAACAGGCGAGCCGAGGCGTTCCGCAGAATGCTCACGCGGGCGCCGGAAAAGGGCAAGAACAACGTCATGATCACGCACAAGCCGAATATCATCGATGCCCTGGGCAAGGACTGGTTCGACGTCAAAGAAGGCGAGGCCTCGATCTTCAAGCCCGAAGGCGCCAAGTATCGGCTGCTAGCGCGCGTACAAATGGACGACTGGCCAAAGCTGGCCATCAGCGTGAACTAACCGACCGGCGAGATTACGGGCCGGTTGAGACCGACATCCCAGCGGTAGCCTGGGCTCACCTTCGACAAAGAAGCTCTGTGCAAAGGAGACCTAAATGCCCGCAAGGCCGCCACGATGTTGATCGGCTTGCTCATGCTCGGTCTGACCTCGGTGGTCCTGGCTGACGCCCGGTGTCGGTGATGTCCGACGATCGCATCGGCCGTGAACGATGCCGCGAAGCCATTCGCTGCCAAGGGAAGGCTTCGTTCGCCGCGTCACGGCCCGCCGCTGTGCAGAGCGCTCCGATCCGTCGTGGTGGTACTGCAGTCGGAACGATGGCTTGGATCACGCTGACGCAAACTGATTCATATCAACGTGGAGCATGTAACTTCCGTGTGATCTGAATGGATCACTTTGGCCTTGCTGAAACGGGCCTGCTCGGTACGCTCTTCTCTGCATCGGGCAGCCAACTCTGATCAAAGATCTGCTTCGCCAGGACGGGGTCGGTGTGCGGCGCGATCAGCGTTTGATACGCGTAGGCGACCTGCTTGTACTCGTCCTTGCAGTCCTCGGCTCGTTCCTTCGGAAGATATCCCTTCTCCACGAAATCACCGAACAACTGCGGCTCCGCGCCGTATGCGATGCACAGCAGGTTGTAGAAACGTTGCGCAGGCATGCCGTGCACGTCCGCGAACTGCTTGATCGTGAGTGGCCCCGTTATGGCGTCGGCCTCCGTTTTGAATCCGTAGGCGGTGCCGGCGATCAGTCTGCGCGCCTCGGCCTTTCCGAGATGCAGCATGATGTAGGCCGATACCTGATCGGCAGCGTCCTCCTCGCGCCCAAGGACCGGCAGCCGCAGCATGTCGAATAGAGCGTGGGCGAACTCATGCAGGCAGGTGTCGAACAAGGGGCCTACCAGCGCATCGATCGGCGTGACGCCGGCCGCTGTCGTCTGCGCGGGCATCGTCCGCCACAGCTCGTCGACGTACTCGTAGCAGACGACTATCACGTCCTTATCGTATGAGGCGTTGGCATCGCCGTCGCAGCCCTCCACTTTCACCAATAACGTGCGCGGCAGCCTCACCGGGCTGAGGAACTCCTGTAATTTCTCGAGGAAGCGCATCTCCTTGAGCTGTTCGTAGATCGGCTGATGCGCGAGTTCCTTCGGAGGCACGTAGCTGATGGCCACCGAGCCGGCGTGCGCGGGGGCGGTTTGTGCCGTCGCCGCCGCCGGGGCGAGAACCATCCAGGTGGTGACCAGAGCTAAGATTGTTTTCATTGTGTCCTCGCGTCGGCCGGTGGCCGATATGGTACCACATCTGTGGTACCACTTCACCCGGGGATGCAGGGTGGAGCGGGTTGATCGCGGTGCTACTCGGCCGCTACCCTCGGATCGAAACAACCGGCCATCTCCCGCGACAGCGCGGGCTCGCTCGACGCGGCCCGGTCGACCGCCACGTGGCGGCAAGACAGCTTGGCTGGATTGCCGCACCAGACCGTGTACGGATCGACGACTTCGCCCTTCATGAGAAAGGAATCGGCATTGAGCACCGAATGATCGCCCATCGTCACGCCGTAGTGCGCAAATGCTGCGGGGCCGAGCGTGCAGGCCTTGCCGATCCGGACGAGGTCGGACTTGAATACGCCCTCCTCGAGCGAGTGCGCCTGCAGGACACAGACCTCGTTCAGATTCGCATAATCACCGATCTCGACCAATGTACGGTCCGTTGTAATGGAGCCGCCGTCGTACACTTTCCGGCCGATCTTCACTCCTGTCAGGCGCAGGATCAGGTTCCGGAACGGCGTGCCGGCGAACAGCTTCACGATCGGCGAATCCGAGAGCTTCCAATGGCGCTCGTGCGACCAGTAATACGGATCGTAGATGGTGACGATCTTCGGCTCCAGGCACCTGAACCCGAGGCTCGCCCGTTCGAGTAGCACGAAGTACAAGATGGTCGCCAAGGACATGATCGCCGTCGCGGCGAAAAGCGAAAACACCCCGTGTTGCGGATAATACAGCAGCGCCAGCTGCCAGACGACCAGCGTCGCGAACAGGAGGAGCCACCGAAAGAACAGGAACAGCGAGCCCGTGACCAGATTGTAGAGGTTCTTCCGTCGCAGGCGCTCCCGGCGGTCTTCGGGGCTGAAGGCGCCGATCAAGGTCTTGTCGCGCTCGACGATGCGCGGAATCTCGAAGCACGGAGATCCCAGCAGTCCGACGTTCTCGCGCACCGGGCCGTCGATCGGGATCATCACCTTGGTTCCGAGCAGGCAGTTGGCGCCTGTTCGCCCGTCCGGCGGATAGTGGATGTTGTTGCCGAGGTAGTTGTGATCGCCGATGCGGGTCTTGGCGAGCCGGAACGATGAGCTCGACTGGTGCATGTTGATCATCGACAGGCCGTCGGAAACCATCGTCCCGCTGCCGATGTCGCACAGAAACGGATTGTCGTGCTGCTGGTTGGTGCCGAAGTTCGAGCCGGTCTGCTCAACCTTGTTCAGGGTCCAGCCGCAAAGACGCATGTAGTGGACGATCGCGGAGCTGTCGCCGAACAGCAGATTGAAGAACCTGGAATCGCTGAACCGCGCGATCATGTTCTGCAGGCCGTAATGCACGCCATAGAGCGAATAGGTCTTGTCGATCTCGAGGAAGAGCTGGCAGATCCGTGGCACGGCGCAGACGGCGAGCAGACCTGCTGCCAGAGAGCCGAGGAAGGAGCCGACTGAGACCAGCAGCAGGGTCGATATCAGCGCCCCGACATCGGTGCCGCCGGCGAAGCCGTTGGTGAAATGCTCCCACTGTGCGAGCAGCAGGATCGGAACCGGAATGGCGACCGCAAGCAGGCAAAGGAGCCGGATCATTTCGACCGTTGCGCGCCGCAGCGGGGAGCAGGGCGTGTTGTCGATCGGGCAGTAGTCGGACGTGGTCTCCTGCGCGGGCGAGCCGTGATAATGCTTGCCGTCCGGTATGCGTTGGCCGCTCTGCAAGGACGAGGCGTGTCCGAGCTGCGTATCGTCGCCCATGGCGGTGTCGATATCCAGCACGCTGGCTTCGCCGACGAACGCATTGCGGCCGATCGCGATCGGGCCGATGTGAATGAAGTTGGATTGGGCGCGGTAGCCCAGCAGGATGCTGTCCTTGCGAACGATGGTATTTTCGCCGATCGCCATGAGGTCGGTGCAGACCGGGACAAACCGGCAATCGAGGACGACGTTCGCCCCGATTCTCGCCCCCAGTGCGCGCAAGTACATGTTGTAGATCGGGCTGCCGGAGAAGGCCGCCGCGGGGGCGGTGCGGACGAGCGTCTTGACCACCCAGAAGCGGAAGTAGCGCAGGCTCCAGATCGGAATCGCCTCGGCCTTCCATCGTCCGATCAGCAGCCACTTGGCCGCGATGGGAATGGCATTCAACAGCACGAAGGAGCCGACGGCGACCGCCACGCTGCGAAGGTAGGCGTCGAGGGGGTTGTCGATCGCCGCGTAGGTCCATTCGAGGCCGGCATCGAAAAACCACAGCCCGAGCAAGGCGCATGCGCCATAGAACAGAAGCTGCAGGGTGCCGCATCCATAATAGGCAAGGTCGGATGGAACGTGGAACGGCTCGCGCTTCGTTGCCACCACCGTCCCGTCGGTTCCGTGACGCAGCCGCTCGGCGAGCTTGGCGATGGTCGGGTTCAGGTAGATGTCCCGCATCGACACGTTCGACATTCCCGCACACTTGCGAATGCGGGCGCAGAAGCGCGCCATGATCAGGGAATTCGCCCGGAGGTCGTCGAAGAAATGGTCGTCCGTAGAAACGTGGTCGACCTTGAGCACCTCGGCCAGTGCACGTGAGAGAACATGCTCGCCTTCCGTCTTGGCGGCGATCAGCTTGGCGCCGGCCTGCATGTACGGCCGCTTGGGCTTCGGCAAATGCCTGTGATCAGCCTTGTTGCTGATCGTCATCGGAATGAACGGCAACTCTTCGAGATAGGGCGGAACCATGTAGGCGGGCAGCCGGCTTCGAAGCTCCTGCTCGACCTCGCCGCGCGACAGCACCGATGCGTCCTGCTTCAGCGCATAATAGGCCACGAGCTCGACCTGTCCCGGCTCGGGCTCATACGTCGTCACCACGGCCTGCGCGATCTCCGGCATTTCCAGCAGCACGGATTCGATTTCGATCGGCTCGATCCGGTAGCCGCGGATCTTCACCTGGGTGTCGATCCGCCCGTGGTATTCGATCTCGCCGTCCTCATTGAATCGGCCCAGGTCGCCGGTTCGATAGATCCGGTTCGATGGATTGTTCGGAATGGCCAGGAAATCGGCGATGAATTTCCTGCGCGTCAGGTCATCGCGGTTGACGTAACCTGTGGCGAGCCCGATCCCGGCGATCCCGATCTCACCGAGCTCGCCCGAGGGTGCGACCTGATTCGCAACCGGGTCGAGAATGACGATCGAATAGGTCGGCAACGGCCGGCCGATCGTCACCCGCCGCTCCGGGACCAATTCGGCCAGCGTTGCGGTGACGGTGGCCTCGGTCGGACCATAGGAATTCAGGATCGTCCGGCCTTCGCGATGCCATCGGACCACCAGGTTGTGCGGACAGGCCTCGCCCCCGACGAGCAGAATCCGCAGTCGAGGCAGATCGGTTTCGATCGTCGCCAGCAGGGTCGGGCAGCAGCAGAGGCACGTGACCCGCCGGTCCCGCAGGAAGTCGGCGAGCTCGTCGCCCAGCAGCGTCATGCCCGGCGTGCCCGGCACCAGCGTCGCACCGGCCATCAGCGGAACCCAGATCTCCTCCACCGAAAAATCGAAGGCGATCGTCATGCCTTGATAGACGCGATCACCAGGCGCAAATCCGTACCGCTCCGCCGCGACCCGGACAAAGTTGCAGATGCTGGGGTGCTCGACGGCGACGCCCTTGGGATTGCCCGTCGTCCCCGAGGTGTAGATGATGTAGCAGGTCCGATCGACCGGCGGCCCGACCTCGTCCTGCGCCAGCGGCATGTTCGGTTTTGCATCGATGGCCGGCTTCGCGGTGTCGAGCAGGATGTGACGTACATTGAGCGCCGGGAGCTGGGCGCTTAGGTCGGCCATCGACACGACCGCTTTGACATTCGCGTCGGCGAGGATGAAGCCGACCCGCTCGGTCGGGAATGCAAGGTCGAGCGGCACATACGCCGCATTGGCCTTCATCACCGCCAATAGCGCGACATAGGTCTCAACCGATTTGTCGAACAGCAGGCCGACGCGATCGCCGGGTTCGATCCCCTGATCGATCAGGTACCGCGCGAGTTGGTTGGCGCGGTTATCGAGGTCGCGGTAGGTGATGATGGCTTGGTCGGTGACGACCGCCTCATTTGATCCGAATTGCCGGCAGACCTGCTCCAGGAGGTGGTTAAGCCGTTCGCCTTCCCGCCAGCGAAGCGTGCCCTCGCCCGACAATATCTGCGGCCGAATGACCGTCCGCTCCACCCGTTCGAGCGAGAGCGGCCGAGCATCCATGCTTCGGACGCGTGCGCAGGCGGGTGAGGCTGCATGGTCCGGGGAAGGGCGCCCAAGCGGGCCAAATTCGAGGCTATGGGCCATGCGCGCTCAGCACAATGCAATCGGCGCCGCGAACCTGTTGTGGCCGCGGCTCCAAAACGTGGGTTGACGTTCCCGAAGAAATTCCTCCGCGGCGAAAATAGCGTTGTCCCCTCGGGCGCTCGTTACTTTGCTTCTTGGAGCGCAAGTTCTCCTGCTGTCAAAAGCAATGCTCGTACTGCGCTGCAACACGAGCCGCGCTGAAGCAAGCCGCGCTGAAGCAGCCATAGCGTATTCTAATGCAGGGGAGTATCGAAAATCGAGCGCGGCGATCAGTCGCTGCAAGAATGTTGTTGGATGTGTTGTTTGTATCGTGACGGAACCCTTATGGGCGCTCCCCAAACCTGAACGGTTATTCACATCCGAGCTGCGATGCGACCACCGGAGCCGCGCTTACGCGCGCAGAGCGTCGCCGTCCTTCGTACTATTACCGAATGCGCATTGCTTAAGCCGGAGCGCGCTACCGCGCTCCGGCTCCGACAATGCTCAGCGTGAGTCCGCCACCGTTGCCGGCTGCATCATGCTTCTCACCGCGTGCTGGCCGATCTTGCGGCCCATGTCCTGGCCGACCACGGTCGAGAACCGGTAGTGGAAGCCGGCCCAGATGCGGGCCCGCGCCACCTCGTCGGCATAGGTGCGCAGATTGGTCCAGCGATGGGTGACGCCGGGCGCGGTGGAGCTGGTCATGGCGATCTCCGGAATCTCCGCCGAGCCCAACAGCGTCTCCGCCACCGCTGCCAGCGCCGAGCTGCCGATGCAGTGCGCGCACGGATATTCCGGATGCATCGGCGTGTTGTCGATCGGCTGCCACGCGGCGTCGCGTTCGGTGGCGGGATTGCCGTCATCGTCGCCGTTGCGGATGGCGGTGATCGGGCGCCAGAAATCGTAGTGATACTTGGCGTCCATGACGGCGATATAGGCGTCGGCCAACGCGGCTGACACCAAGGCCATGAAGCGGGCGCTGTCGATCAGGCTCATCTGTTTCACCGCCACCAGCTGCCGCGCGATCGGGTCGGTCGATTGCGGCCCCGTGATCAGCCAGAAGCGCGCATCCTCGGTCTGCTTGTCCGAGCGCTTGGCGCTGGCCTTGCCGCCCAGCGTCTTGATCTCGTTGTAGTCGGCAGCCCATTGCTCGCTCTTGAGCGGGATTGGCGGCTCCGGACGGAACTGCGACGGGCTCGTCAGCGCGAACGGCTTCACGTTCGGCCACATCGAGGTGACGGTGATCGGCGTCGGGACATAGACGCCCGGCTTCGCCTTCGGCCGATAGGCGTCGGGTGCGTCGGCGCCGTCCTTGGCGCGCGCCTCCAGGACTTTCGCGCCCACCATTTCTCCGAGCGCGATCCCTTCGGTCTTCGCCGTGCCGTCCGGTAGGGCGGCGAGATAGCTTGCCAATGCCGACCGCAGCTCCGCCGTCGCCTGCGGATGGCCCGCGAGCACCGTGCCGGCCGCCGCTGCCGCCGCCGCCTCCTTCGAGGTCGTGGGCGGCGCCGGCAGTTGAACGAGATATGGCCGATAGCGGCGCTCTATCGAGTTGATCGCGTCGAACATCGCGACGTGGACCATC
>Ga0126382_10000203_pt1 | contig 22323 bp, 23 predicted proteins | sample PanSoiMetPlot_30_FD_92548 | JGI IMG/M metagenome (GOLD analysis project Ga0126382, IMG submission 92548) | Tropical forest soil microbial communities from Panama - MetaG Plot_30 | ecosystem: Environmental > Terrestrial > Soil > Tropical forest > Bulk soil | place: Panama | collected 2016-02-17
CATATGGATCTGCCGCCGGTTGCGATCGCTCTTGGTGCTCGCGTGTGTGTCGCCGGACCTGACGGCGAACGCGAGCTTGCGGTCGAAGAACTGTTTAGGGGCTATTACGAAACCGCGCTCAAGCCGAACGAGTTGATCGTTTCACTTACAATACCGGCGCAGGGCGCGCGCCGCGCCGCCTACTTGAAGGTGACGGCCGGCTCGAGTGACGATTGGCCGGCTCTCGGTGTCGCCGCGGCGATTGATTTCGATGATAACAACGTCAAATCCGCTCGGATCGTGGTCAGCGCTGCAACTCCGAAGGCTATGCGGCTTGCCGCGGTTGAAAAGCTGCTGGCCGGTGCCGCCATCAGCGACAGAGTATTGAGAGACGCTGGCGATGCCGCCGCCGCGGAGGCCGAGATCATTGGCGACCTACGTGGCTCAGCTGCCTATAGGCGCGAACTGTTGCGCGTCTATATTGGCCGCGCCGTCCGCGCGGCAAACGAGAGCACACAATGATTGTGCCGGCTCCGGGCAAGCAAGTCGGACGCTCGATGCCACGGCTGGAAGCGCGTGCAAAAGTGAGCGGCCGCGCAGAATATACCCATACCATGCGGCTACCCGGCATGCTGACCGCGAAGATCTTCCGGAGCACGGTGTCCCACGCGCGCATCAAATCGATCGACGTCACCGCCGCACGCGCCCTGCCTGGCGTGTTCGGGGTCTACACCGGCGAGGACGTCCGCCGAGTGATCCCCGACCCCTATTATGGCCCGGCCTTTCATGATCAGCCGATTCTGGCGCTAAACAAGGTCCACTATATCGGCGAGCCGGTTGCCGTCGTGCTCGCTGCCGACCCACATGTGGCCGATCAGGCAGTGCAACTCATCGCTGCCGACTATCAAGAACTGCCGGCGGTGTTTGACGAGATCGAGGCCGCTGATGACAAAGTATTGGTGCACGAGGAGCTCAAGCCCGCCAGTACCTTTGCCGACCTTAAGCATCTTAAAGGCCGCAAAGGTACGAATTGCGCGCTCGACTTTAAGCTGCGCCGCGGCGACGCAGACAAGGCATTCGCTTCTGCCGCCCACGTGTTTGAGCACACTTTCAAGACACAAAAGGTCCTGCATCTCGCCTTCGAACCGCTCGTCTCGGTTGCCGACTACAAAGACGACGGCGTCACCATCTACACAGCTTCGCAGGGTCCGTCCTTTGTGCGAACCGAAATCGCTCGTCTACTGGGATGGCCAGAAAACCGCGTGCGCATCAAGGTGCCCTATCTCGGCGGGGGGTATGGCTCGAAGCTCTACATCAAGATGGAGGCGCTCGCGGTCGCGCTTTCGATGCTTTCGCGGGCGCCAGTCAAGGTCGCGCTCACGATCGAAGAGGTCTTCTACACCATCACCAAGCATCCAAGTACGTTCCGCATCAAGACTGGGCTCGACAAGGACGGCCACATCGTCGCGCGCCAATGCACGATCTGGTGGAACGGTGGTGCTTATGCCGACATCGGTCCGCGTGTGACGCAGAAGTCCGGCTTCACCGCTTGCGGGCCCTACGACATCGACAACGTCTCGATAGATTCCTACGCTCTCTACACGAACTTGCCACCGGCCGGCGCGCTGCGCGGTTTTGGCATTCCGCAGTTGGTGTGGTCCTATGAGTCCCACACTGACATGATCGCGCGAGCGCTTCGTGTCGATGCGCTCGAGTTTCGCAAAAAGAACTTGCTGCGCGACGGCCGTCCTCAGGCGACTGGAACCATCGTGAAAGACGCTGCAATCGAGAAAGTGCTCGACTGCATCGCCGAGCGTCTCAACTGGAAAACGCCGTTCGACCGTGGCAGCGGCACACTCAAGCGTGGGCGCGGGCTCGCCATCGGGCTGAAAGCGGTGATCTCACCGACCACCTCGGTCGCTATTGTCAACATTGCTGGCGATGGCAGCGTCACCGTTTATTGCAGCACAATCGATATGGGCCAAGGATCTGATACGGCGATGGCGCAAATCGTCGGCGAAGTGCTCAACATGGCGGCGGAGACAATCCGCATTGTGCCACGCGACACCGACGTGACGCCTTACGACATGGGCACCCTCGGTTCGCGTTCGCTATTCCACATGGGGCACGCGGTACGGATTGCCGCCGAGGACGCCAAGGCAAAGATCATGGCGCTTGCGCACGAGGTGGGCGAGCCAGAGGGCAGCAATGTCGCGCTCGGCGAGCTGTTCCGCAAGAAATACGGCATGCAGGCCGGTAATATTGTTGGCACCGGTAGCTACAAGCCGGACTACGTGCCGCCCGACATAGCGACCGGGCTTACACCTAATGCCACGCCGTTCTGGATGACTGCCGGCTCCGGCGCCGAGGTCGAGGTCGATACCGAAACCGGCCAGCTGCGCATCCTGAGACTGATCAACGTCGCCGACGTCGGCAATCCGATCAATCCGAAGATTGTCGAGACACAGCTCTCCGGCGCCGCGCTGATGCAGCTCGGCTTCACACTGTTCGAGAAGATGCATATTGACGCCGGCCAGGTAACCAACGCCTCGCTTGCAGACTATAAGATTCCCGGAATTCACGACGTACCGGTGATGGAGAACGAGACGATTGAGGCCTGGCAGTCGAACGGGCCGTTCGGTGCCAAGGGCGTGGGCGAGCTTGCCACCTTCGGCGTGTCGCCCGCCATTGCAAACGCCATCGACGACGCGGTCGGCGTGCGGCTAACCGAATTGCCGCTGACGGCGGAAGCCATCTTCCGCGCGCTCCGCACGAACGCGGGCATACCGCTCCAGGATGCATGAGATGATTACGCGCACCATCAATTTCACACTTAACGGCCGGCCGGTCTCGGCGGAGATTGCGCCGCACCACAATTTGGTGGAGATGCTGCAATCCCAATTCGCGCTAACCGGCGCCCGCGAAAGTTGTGGCCAGGGTCTTTGCGGCTGCTGCACCGTGCTCGTGGATGGTAAGCCCGTTTCCGGCTGCCTCTATCTTGCAGCGTTCACCGACGGCAGCGACGTCGTTACCATCGAGCACCTGGGCGGCCCGAACGCTCTTGACCCGGTGCAGGAGGCTTTCATCGAGAATGGCGCATTTCAATGCGGCTACTGCACGCCCGGTTTTATCCTGATGGCCAAGGCCCTGCTCGACAATCACCCACAGCCGAACGACGATCAGATCAAAGACTATCTGTCCGGTAATCTGTGCCGCTGTGGGGCCTATCCGGAGATCGTAAATGCGGTCAAGATGGCCGCACGCAAGAAAAAGGCCGGCTGGACCGGCTGAGTGGAAACGCGACCTAGGGGAGGCAACTCATGTCGACCGTGACAATGGGCGGTTCGCAACCCTGGTATCGCAGCCTAGATGCGAACCAGTGGAAGACCTTGCTTGCGTCGAATATCGGTTGGATGTTCGACGGCTATGAGACTTACGCGCTGATTCTCACGGTCAGCGTGGCGTTACACCAGCTGCTTTTGCCAGCCCAATACGCGCAAATCCCAGCCTATGCAGGCACGATCATTGGCATCACTCTGCTTGGCTGGGGAGTCGGCGGCTTCATCGGCGGCATTCTTGCCGACTATATCGGACGCCGGAGGACTATGATTCTGGCGATCCTGGCATATTCACTGACCACTGGACTGTCGGCCTTCGCCTGGGATTGGGTTTCGTTCGCGCTGCTGCGCTTCATAGTCGGCATCGCCATTGGATCGGAATGGTCGACGGGCGCATCGATGACCGCGGAAGTTTGGCCTGACCATGCGCGGGGGCGTGGCGCTGGCCTTATGCAATGCGGGCTCGGCATCGGGTTTTTCGTGGCCTCGTTGGTTTGGCTGTTTGTGAGCGCCTACGGTCCAGGCGCGTGGCGCATTATGTATTTAATCGGTGTGTTGCCTGCGCTGCTCGCACTCTGGCTACGGACCGGCGTCGAGGAGTCTCATAAATGGGAGCATACCAACGAGAAGCGCAAATCGGCACGCGAAAAAAAGAAAAGCGGTGCAACGTTGGCAGCCGAAGATCGTGCGCTCACGCGCTTCACCGCCGCCGATCTGTTCGCCGATCCGCAGATCCGCAAGCACGCGATCATTGCGTTCCTGATGTCCTTGACGACGACGGTCGCCTGGTGGGGCATTTCCACCTGGGTTGCGCCTTTCGTCGCCGCTGCCGCGGGCAAGGCCGGGCTTCCACCCCAGACTTGGGCGGCATATGCCGGTATGAGCTACAATATCGGCGCCATCATCGGCTATGTCGGCCTAGGGTTTCTCGCTGACCGATTCGGCCGCAAGCCGATCGTGATGATTTTCTTCGCTGGGGCTCTGCTGATGACCTACGCGCTCTACATGTGGGTGGCCGATCTGCATGTCTTGTTGCTGGTCACAGCGATCAATGGCTTTTTCACGCTTGGCCAATATTCGTGGATGGCGGTGTGGCTGCCGGAATTGTTTCCGACGCGCATGCGCGCCACCGGAATGGCGTTTGCGTTCAATGCTCCGCGATTCATCGCCTTCCTTGGACCGCTATTCGCCGGTCTGCTGATCGCTCAGTTCGGTGGTTTCAGCAAAATGGCGGTGGCATTCTCGTTCATCTACATATTAGGCTTCATCGTGGTTCCACTCTTGCCGGAGACTAAGGGTACGCCGCTGCCGGCTTGAGGAAGCGTTACGTCAAAAACCAACGGTGCAGCGTACCAAAAGACGCTGCACTGGATTCATTTAGACCGCAGAATGAGAAATGAACGCCTTGGCCATAGCGGACGTCCCAATCGCGCTGACGAATGTCCGCCCTGGGGGATAAAAAGCGGACATCACTCAGACACGCGGCGTCATTAGCGGACATACTAACACAAGTCCGCACGATGTCTGCTTTACTCCCATGAGCGGAAATACGTCAGAACGATTGGCATGTCCGTTACAGAAGCGGACTCTCTGAGCTCTCCGCAACGAAGGACCCCGGGACATTGCCCCGGGGCTCCATTTCTTGACAGCCGGTATCCGGTGAGTGCTTCAGCCGGCTTTGACGTCGATCTTCTTCGAGGGCTTTTGGGCTTCGGCTTTCTTGGGCAGTGTCAGCGTGAGCACGCCATTCTTGAAGGTTGCGTCGATCTTGTCTGGGTCAACGCTCTCCGGCACCTCGAAGCTACGTTCGAACGAACCAAAGTGACGTTCTTGTAAGTAATAGCCCCTCTTCTTTTCTTCTTTTTCTTCTTGCTTTTCGCCCTTTATGGTCAGGATACCATCCGCCACTTTGACCTCGATGTTCTTCTCGTCCATGCCAGGCAGTTCGGCCGTAATTTCGTACGCCTTCTCACTCTCGACGACGTCTACCACCGGCATCGTCCCCTGCATTGGTCCGCGCCTGAATAACGGTTCTGCCGCAAAAAGCGACCGACGAAACGGCTGCCATAAGCCTCGACCAAAATCGTCGAACAAGTGATCGATTTCGTCGCGAAGGCTTTCAAAGGGCTGCCACGCCGGTAGCGATGGTGAGGCTTTGGCCTTTTCTTGTCGTATGGGCAGTTTGGTTACAGGTTCAGCCATAGCGAGCCTCCTATCAATTCGAATGATTTCTTCTAATGTGGCCAAATAAAAATTGCTTTGACGCAGATCAAGGATCCGGCACAAATTGCTGAGGGAGGCAGTGTCGGCTGAGTGGAGCTGTTTGCTTTGCCTCTAAGAAACCGAAAATCCACACGAATGACCTGACATCTGGACATGAACAGGTGAAGGACAAGACCTGTATTATCACGGGCGCGACCGCTGGAATCGGGCTTGAAACCGCCGCTCGTCTCGGTTCCCTTGGAGCCAGGCTATTGCTCGTTGGGCGTAATCGCGACAAAGGTGATGCCGCGGTTGCACGGTTGCGCGCCAAGATACCTGGTATCGCAGTCGGTTTGTACTATGCGGATCTTTCACGGGCTGACGAGATCCTTCGGCTCGCAGCCGCTTTGCTCGACGAGTCGGTGCGCATCGATGTTCTAGTCAACAACGCCGGTGGCATTTTTGCACAACGCCAAACTACACCCGATGGGCTTGAGCACACTTTTGCTCTCAACCATATGGGCTATTTCCGGCTGACGGCGCTATTGCGCCCACGATTGATCGCCTCTGCGCCGGCGCGGATTGTCAACGTGGCCTCCGAGGCGCATCGCGGTGCCCAGCTAGATTTCAATGATCTGCAATCGTCAAGGCGTTATAGTGGCTGGACAGCTTATCAACGCTCAAAGCTTGCCAACATTTTGTTTACTCGCGAACTAGCCCGTCAGCTAAGGAGTACTGCCGTGACCGTAAATTGCCTGCATCCCGGCTTTGTTGCCAGCGATTTCGGCGAGAATAACCGTGGGATTTGGGGTCTCGGTATTAAAGTCGCCAAAAGGCTAGGCGCAATTTCAGTCGAACGTGGCGCTGACACGCCGGTTTATCTTTCATCCTCACCGAAGGTCGACGGCATAAGTGGCAACTATTTCGAGAACTGCCGCGAGCGAGCACCTGATGAGGCGGCTCAAGACGACAAGGCAGCTGCACGACTTTGGGAAGAAAGCGAGAAGCTTGCCGGTTTCCGATTACCCTAACACTGATTTCTCTCGATCTATCCGGGCTCTTCCGCAACCAAATAATAGGCGGGGTAAAAATAAGTCCATGCGTATTATTGGTCTTGACGGATTCAGGAACGGTTGGGTTGCGGTCTGGATCGACAGCGATGGGTCTCGTGATTTTGAATTAATCGAACACATAAGTCTGATCACAAAACATCGTCCTCAACTCGCACTCATCGATATCCCAATTGGGCTAAACGATACGTTTCGCGCGTGCGACCTTGCAGCCAGGGAAATGTTGGGTGCGTGTAGAAGTCGAGTCTTCCTGGGAGCGAGACGTTTCCTTCTCCAGCCAGAGCTCATAGTTGATTATAAGAAGGCGAACAGCTTCGCCAAAAGTAGGTATGGAAAAGGGGTATCGAAGCAGCTCTTTGCACTCTTACCGAAGATCAAGCAGATTGATGATGTTATGACTGAGTTGCACGCTCCACCATTACGCGAGACTCATCCAGAGCTCGTGTTTTTTCGTCTCAATTGCAACCGAAACCTAGCGAATAAAAAAACTGAACAGGGCAGGAAACAACGTTACAGTATTCTGCGGCGGGAAGGCTTCGGTGCACTAGATAATTGGTACAATCGTCTAACTGGTACGGGCGCAAAGATTGACGATCTCTTCGATGCATGTGCCGCCGCTCTCGCGGCAATTAACCCGGCACGACTTTCTTGCGTCTCAGAGATCGATGCAAAAGGGCTGGCAATGGAAATGTGGTACTAAATCGATTTTGTACGCTCGGTTTTCATAGAGTCTGCTAAGCTAAAAGTGGACATCAGTCAGCGCGAATTGAATGTCCGGCCAGGGCCAAAAGCGAACATATCCCACCGTTATTTGATCACTCCGTCGGTGATTAGTAGAAATTCGCGGGTAATTGTAAGACCCAGTTCCTTTTGCTGTTTTTCGAGCTCAAATCGGTTGGGCTACTGCACCGATGACTTTGATAAACTCGCGCCGTCACATTGCCGCCCCAAAACTCGCCCTCCAAGAGTCATACTTAGTCTTGGGGTTGGTAACGCGTAAAATTTGGCCTCAATAGCGGCTCTGGCGGTGGCAGGGTGTTCGATAAATTAGGTGGATCGTCATGCGGATCGATGCAATCAAGATCGGGAACAATCCACCAGATGACGTGAACGTCATCATCGAAGTCCCGATTGGCGGGGAACCAATCAAATATGAGTTGGACAAAGCCGCCGGAACTCTGGTTGTTGATCGCTTCCTACACACGCCGATGCGCTATCCAGGCAATTACGGTTTCGTGCCGCACACGCTATCGAATGACGGGGATCCGATCGATGTGCTGGTAGCTAACACGCGGCCGATCGTGCCCGGTGCCGTCATCAATGTCCGGCCCGTTGGTGTGCTCAAGATGGAGGACGAGACAGGCGGAGACGAGAAGGTAATCGCGGTGCCGGTGTCCAAACTGACTAAGCGCTATGCACATGTTGCAAACTACACAGATATGCCGGAGATCACGCTGCAGCAGATCCAGCATTTCTTTGAACACTATAAAGATCTCGAACCCGGCAAATGGGTGAAAGTCGTCAATTGGGGGGATGCAACGGAAGCTAAGAAGTTGATTGCGGAGGCAATTGCGCGCGCGCAATCACAATAAAGAGGCACTTTTCAAAATACGCACTTTTCTTGATTTTCGTCCCGTCTTTCTTGCGGCGCGGGCCCAAAGGTCATGTCCGCTTTGGGTCAGAAGCGCGAGTTCTTACGCCTGAGTGATGTCGTCTTTACCCCTCGAAAGCGGACATTTATTAGCGCGAGTGGGATGTCCGCTAAGGGCCATAAGCGGACATTGCACCCCTTATCCGCACGATGCTCGCTGTTAGACGAGCCTGGCGCGAAGACGCTGAAACTCGTCGTCGGTTATTGAGCCGGACTTCTTTAGCTGGTCTAGCTTGGTGATTTCGTCTGCCACGCTAAAGCCAACCACACGGCGCAATTCGTCGCGCGCCTGCTGAGCTTGCTGAGCATTACGCTCGGCCATCCCCCTTCCTTGAGTGATTAGATAGGCAAGGATACCGAGGTAGGAGAACAGAACCAGCGCAATCACCCACAGCGCTTTACCCCAACCGGAGATGTCGTGGCGCCTGACTAGATCGCCGAAGATTACAACGAGCAGCCAGAACCAAACGACAAATGCGAATATAGCGATCACATTCATCAGAAAGTTCGAATAGGTGTAGCCTCCCTCGAAGTACATTGCGGTTCTCCTTGAGCACTAAGCTGCCGTTCGACTGGCTGAAGTCAGCGGCTGGTAAGGTTGCAAAGATATCTTTTGCGTCATTCGCACGAACTCAGCCTACGCTATTTGTCCCATCATCTGGTCGCGGTGCGGTTGGGGCCTGTGCTTTCCCCCAAGCGGCTGCCCATTTCAGGCTAGCAAGTCGCAACCTCGTGGCCGAATTGGACCAAGGGCCAACACGGCTAATCATGGAATGTCCGCTTTGGGTCATAAGCGGACATTGGAGTTTATCCGCTGAGATCAGTAGCGACCGGGGTCTCCATAGGGTCGGTCTGGATAAGGAAAATTGTGTCCTGGACCCCATGGATAGCGCGAAGTGCCCTGGGAATCGAACGCTGGCACACGCGAGACATCGGCCCGAGACGTTATGGCACTATGGTTTTTCACCACTGCACTCCGCGAATGTAGGCTCGTGGAATGGCGTGACGGCTGGGCTGCAAAGCTCGCTCCCGAAATCGACAGCAATAGCCCAAAAGCGAGTGCCACAATGTGAAATCTCATGAGCCCTGCCATGGCTGCTCCATTTGACGAATTACCTCGACCGGCTACCGGCTTCCGCAATACTTCCCTCAAAAAAGAAGTCCTTGGGACCACCTCCGTGCGCGGAATCCAGAGTCAAGTATCTAACTCTTTGAGTTCGGAAGCCAGTTGGACCCTGGTCCAACAAACGAGGCGTTAAACTCCGCTTTGGGTTATTTGCGGACATTCGTCGGCGCGTTGGAGCTAAGGGCCAACAGCGGTATTTGCGCTCTGCAGCAATCGACCGAACGAGGACTTGACAGACTTACCTATTTCGGAGGTGCGTCGTAGAGCGGGACGCCCTTGTCCATGAAGTGGACAGCTAGATATTTGAAAGGCGTGTCGCCAAGGACTTTCAGTCCGGCGTGTGGATGGCGGCAGACCGCGTGTCCCGCTTTGGGTCAATAGCGGACATTAGCTGGTCGGCAAGTGCTATTGTGATATGTCGGATCGAAAATTAGATGTTGCCGGTTAACCGGAGGATAGTCTCGATAATGGCATCCGTTGAGATTGAGACAAGGTGTGACACAAAATTAAGGTCCAGACCGATTTGCGAGCCTAACAGCGGCAGCAGAAGGAGCAGTCCAATAAGAATTATCATCCCGTAAGGCTCAAGACGGGCAAGATGCTTAGCTAATACATTGGGAAGCAAGCCTAAGGCAATGCGTCCCCCATCAAGTGGCGGGAGAGGGAACAGATTAAAGACCGCCAGAACGACATTGATGATGAGCGCGTTCTTTAGATTCAAACCGGCCCACTGAGCTACTGTGGCGGGAAGATAGGCTATCAGGTGAAAGCTCAAGGCAGCAACAATTGCCAACGCGATATTCATTGCAGGCCCGGCCGCTGCGACAAGCACCATGCCGATACGGGGACTACGAAGTGCCCGAAAATTAACAGGCACCGGTTTGGCGTACCCAAATAAGAATGGCGACCGTGCAAGCAGCAAAAATCCGGGCAGAATAATCGTGCCAAAAGGGTCAATGTGTCGAAATGGATTGACGCTGACACGTCCGAGTCGTGACGCCGTATCGTCACCAAGGAAACGGGCTACATATCCGTGAGCAGCTTCGTGAAACGTGATCGCAACAAGAATCGGCAATAGCCAGATTGAGACGGTGTAAATCAGGTCCATACCGTGGTGTGTAACCAGAAAACATGGTGCACGCTATGGCCCTTGAAACTCACATCGGGCGTAATAGTTCTCCCTGTGCGGAGAAGGACACGGCATATGTCGGAGCGAGAGACGAATACCAAAAGGAGCGGACGGAACATCCGACATGTACAGGTTTTTGTAGCGCTCGGGCTTACAATCGGTCTCGTTTTCATCATTGCAGGCGGCTGGCTTATGAACAGCGAAAATCGCGACACCAGCAGTACTACGGCGCACCTGCGGACTACTCCAAAAACATCCTCAACGACTGGATCACGTTAAACTTAGATGCCCGCGTGATGCGGCTAGGTCGCCCCTTGAGCCCTCCAATACGTAGGCCTCCGGGCAGCACTAAACTTAGCCATCGCATGTCCGCTTTGGGCATGAAGCGGACGTACAGCTCTCTATTTGTCCAGGCTGATTAGACACCGTGTTTGGTGCGGGCGGCGCGCTCGAGATGAAACAAATTTAATGTGGTTTTCATCCCACATTCACATTTCCCGCACCACAATGAGCAAACTACCATGTGGGGCACGTTTAAGTTAACAAGGCTAAAGAATGGCCCACGATTCGCACGCGCAGAATGTGGTGGCACTGCACCGCTTTGGACTAGCACCTAAGCCTGGATTGCTGGCGTCGATTAGTGACATGCGCTCGGCTTTGTTGGCTGAGATTGATCATCCTAGCGCGGGTCAAATTAAAAACGATGCTCTGCTCAGCTCAGGTGAAGCTGCTCGTGCGGCTTTTGATTTCCGGCAACATCGCAAGGCTGCGCGACTCACCGCACGCTTCCAAGACGACGCAAGCAAGCGGCCAACAAACGGGAATCCTTCCTCGTCATCAGCGCCACAAATGGCGCAGCAAGATGCCGCGCCCAAACTTGACGCAGGCGCCGCGGTGCCACAGCAGATCTATCTTGAAGAGGCCAAGGCACGCCTTGACAGCGCCCTAGTTGCTGACGTCGGCTTCGTTGAGCGATTGGTATGGTTTTGGTCTAACCATTTTTGCGTCTCAGCAGATAAGAGCGGCGTACGTCCACTTTGCGGTGCATACGAACGAGAGGCTATCCGTCCGTACGTGCGTGGAAAATTCGTTGATATGTTGCTGGCAGTAGAATCGCATCCAGCGATGCTGCTCTATCTGGACAACGCTCGCTCAATCGGTCCGAATTCATTTGCAGGATCGCGCCGAAATAAGGGTCTTAATGAAAATCTCGCCCGTGAAATTCTAGAATTACACACGCTTGGCGTTCGAACCGGCTATTCGCAAGACGATGTCATCAATTTCGCGAAGGTGATCACCGGCTGGAGCATCGTGCCACCGATGCAATCTACCGAACGCGGTGGAGAATTTGTGTTCAACCCCCGCCTGCACGAGCCTGGTAGTCAACGCATTATAGGGCGCGACTACGAAGATCGCGGTTTCGAACAAGGTCGCGCCGTGATGGTTGCGTTGGCAAGGAGCCCGGCCACGGCAAATCATATCGCTCGCAAGCTTGCTTGCCATTTTGTCGCCGATGATCCGCCTCGCTCGCTGATCTACCGGCTTGCGCGGCGCTTTATTGATACCGAGGGTGACCTGAAGGAGGTCTCGAAATCTCTTATCACTGCCCCAGAAGCTTGGGATGCGGCGCCTACAAAGCTCCGTCGTCCTTCCGAATGGCTGGTTGGCGCGTTGCGGGTGAGCGGCATCAAGCCACCGGATGTGCGGCCGACCCTTCAGGCCCAAAATCTGCTGGGTGAACCTCTCTGGAGGGCTCCTGCCCCGAATGGATTTTCCGACGACAGCGCGGCCTGGATGGATGGTCTCGTCCAACGGCTCGACATCGCTAACCAGATTGCACGCCGGGTCGGCGATACGGTCGATCCAGAGGCGGTCGCACAGAATACATTCAGCGCGTTCCTCTCAAAGGAAACGAAAGACGCCTTGGCCCGCGCTGAAAACCGATCACAGGCCTTGGCGCTTCTATTCATGGCTCCCGAATTTCAACGCAGGTGATGTCATGATTTTTCCTCATCGACCTACCCGACGCGAACTGCTGCTCGGCTCGGGCGCGTTATTCGCATGGGCCTATGCACCGCGTGTCCCGCTGGCGGAAGGGCGTGACCCGCGCTTTTTAGTCGTCGTCCTTCGTGGCGCCCTGGATGGCCTTGCCACGGTTGCTCCGGTCGGTGACCCAGATTGGGAGCGTCTCCGCGGCAGCAGTGCGCTTACGCTAGTCGGCCCTACCCCAGCGCTACCACTCGATTCTTTCTTCGCGCTAAATCCGGCCATGCCGAACTTGCACCGCCTCTACAAGGCCGGACAGGCGACCATCATTCATGCCGTTGCAACCCCATACCGCGAGCGGTCGCATTTCGACGGACAAGATGTACTCGAGAGCGGTCTCATACGGCCCGGTTTCGTCGGTAGTGGTTGGCTCAATCGTGCCCTTTTTGGCCTGCCAGCGGCTGGCCGTGTTAATCCAAAGCAAGCCTTTGCCGTCGGGCCGATCGCCCCTCTGGTTGCACGTGGGCCTGCACCAATCCTCGTTTGGACTCCGTCAAGGCTGCCGCCGGCCAGCAATGACACAATGAGCCGGCTACTCGATTTATATCGCCACACCGATCCAGCATTGGCACGCGTGCTTGAGGAACGAAGCGCCCTAAGTGTGATCGCTCAGACCAGCGGGATGAATGAAGCCTCGATGAAAGGCCCGAAGACGACTGGCGTGCCGGGCGCGGCATTAAGCGCCTATTTTGCGGAATCAGCTTCCGCCGCTGCCAAATTTATGGCGCGGCCAGATGGCCCGCGTGTGGGCGCGCTTGCCTTTGACGGTTGGGACACTCATGCGAACGAAGGCGCTGCAACAGGGCGTTTGGCTGTTCTTCTGGCGGCGCTTGATGGTGCTATCAACGCAATCGAGGCAGACTTGGGCGAGGCTTGGCACGAGAGCGTGATCGCGGTTGTCACTGAGTTCGGTCGCACGGCTCACATCAACGGTACCGAAGGCACCGACCATGGCACCGCAACGGTAGCTCTGCTTATTGGCGGTGCGTTAAAGGGCGGTCGCTTGATTTCGGACTGGCCGGGTCTAAGCGAGGCAAACCTCTACGAGGGACGCGATCTAAAGCCGACGACTGATCTACGCTCGGTGTTGAAAGGGATTCTCAAGGACCATCTGCTCGCTGACGAACGTTTCTTGACGAAAGATGTGTTTCCCGGCAGCCAAGGGGTTCGGCCGTTGGCGGGCCTGGTCGCTTAATTACATGACCTAAGCTTTGTTAAGACAGCAATGTCCGCTTTGGGCCATCAGTGGACATCGGTTTGTTCCTCAAATCCAAACGTCATTTTTGGCCGTGCGATCGCCGGCCTCATGGCCCGTATTGAGCACCCCCCGCGGCTCGATCAGCAATAGTTTGACCTCGTGCTCGGCATAAGGCTTGTGTTCGACGCCCTTCGGGACGACGAACATTTCGCCAGCCGACACGTGGACTGCGCCATCCCGAAAATCGATCCGCAGGTTGCCTTCTAGGACAATGAATGTCTCATCCGTATTCTTGTGATCGTGCCAAATGAAGTCACCCTGGAGCTTCACGATTTTGAATTGGTAGTCGTTCATTTCGGCTATGACCTTCGGCTGCCACTGCTCGTCGAATAACTTGAACTTCTTGCCGAAGTTGATGGCCTCATATCTCATGTGTCCTCTCCATCGGCAGTCGTTGCGCGAAGCGGCGTCGCTCACTCGATGACCTCGTCGGCTGCGACAAAAACAGTGTAGCGTCTCGCCGGACCATTCTTGAAGAGGTAAATGTCCGCTTTGGGCCAGACGCAGACGTGATGCGGTATGGAAGTTCGTGTCTGGGGATGTATGTCGCGATGTATGACGAGCTTCGGAAGCATGGCACGCGTCTGGTGCTGATCGCCTGCTGCCTGGCGATACTGTCCATCGGCGAAAACAGTACTGCCATCATGGCGGCGTTGCCCGCAATGGCGAGCAGCCTCCGCATGCGTCCTGCGACTGTGGAATGGGCTGTCAATGCCTATCTTCTTGCCTCGGCAGTGTTCATCATCATGGGGGGCGAAGTGGCGGACCTATTCGGGGCGCGTCGTTCCTCGGCGGCCGGTTGTGTGCTGTTCGCTCTCGCATCGCTGATGATAGTCGTTGCACCGAACGGAATCGTGGTGGTGGGCGCACGCGCGCTGCAGGGGCTGGGCGCGGCCTTTGCTGTCGCAGGAACGCTTGCCGCGGCGACACAGGCTGTCCCCGAGGCAGAACGTGCCAAGGCGGTCGGCGCCTGGACCGGCTTTCTGTTGCTCGGCTTCAGCATCGGGCCGCTAGTGGGTGGGGTTGTGACCCATTACGCAGGGTGGCGTGTCAATTTCGCACTGACAGGGCTGGCCATACTTCCGGCAGGACTGGTGCTGTGGCTGCATTCAGGAGCGGGTGGTCGGCAGGCGAAGCGGATCGATTGGCTCGGTCTTGGGCTGCTGGCGTTCTTCATGGTGCTGCTTACCTCCGGACTGCACGCCCTGGCCGACGTTCGTTCGGCGCCGCTGATAGCCATCGTTCCACTTGTGCTCGCCGCGATCACCTTCTGCGCCGTGATTTGGGCCGAGAGACGCCATCCGCGTCCCCTTCTCGACTTTGCTCTGTTCGGCAATAGCAACTTTGCGCTCGGATGCGCCCTGGCGTTTCTGCTCATGTTCGACATCATGGCGCTGCTTCTCTACTACAATCTGTTCGCGCAGAGTCCAGACGGCCTTGGCATGACTGCCGTCGCCGCCGGCCTGTCACTTGCGCCCCTCTCGGTTGCGCTGTTTGCGTTTGCGCGGGCCGCGCATCGACTCGCTCCCGCGATCGGTCTGCGAACAATGATGGCTGCGGGCTCGCTGCTGCTCATCGCGGGCTGTACGATCGCGGGGGCATCCTTTGCGGACGCAGGATTTGTGATGTTGCTGCTCGGTCTATTCGCGATCGGCGCCGGCATCGCGTTGCCTTATGCATCGGCCCCACATATCGCCCTTGCGGCACTGCCGCCGACGCAAGCTGGAAAGGGATCCGGCATCGTCAATTCGTGCAGCTTTCTTGGCGGAACGGTCGGCGTTACCTGCGGGGGCATTGTGTTCGCTGCTGCCGGCTTCTCCGAAGTGCTTGTGCTGGTAGGGCTCTCCGCGGTCCTCATCGCTGGGCTTTCGCTGCGTCTCCGCGCGGCTTAGCCAGTCGTCGGCCGCCAATTCCGCATGCGGCACTGTCACATTCTGGGACCCTTCCGATAGATCGCTTCTAAGCTGACGAAATTCTTCAAGACATCGAGCGCCGCTGCCGATGCCCCGCCTGCGGATGGCGTCGGGCATACCTGCGACCGGATTAGAGTGTTCGGCAGGCGGCGCAAAACATAAATTTCAAAAAAACTTCGGAACACCTTCCCACGCGGGTCGGTTGTCAGGCGGGGCAGTCAAAGGAGCCTCTCAATGAAACTCATTATTCCTGGAATTGTGGTCACGGCCTTAGTGCTGACCTCACCTGCTGCTTTCGCGCAGATGGGACCGGGCTATACCTCGACCCCCGGTTCGAGTGTGGCAAAGGACGAAAAGACCTACCCGACCACACGATCAAAAAAACACGCGGCCCGTCATACGCGACACCATGCCAAGCACATGGGCTCCAAAGCTCAAACAACGGGCTCTGGCAGTTCATCGAAGTACTAGCCAGCGTAGAGGTAGAGCCGTAGTGACCTCAGACCACTGCGGCTCTTTTCCTAAAGGTCTTCCTTCACACCCTGGGGCGTAACTTTGCTGTGCCGGTCAGGGCGCGGAAGTCAACGTCCACAAGAACTGTCTTTGTTAACGGCGCCTATGCTCGCGGTTGAAGCGATCGTTTTCGCCTTGATGATGTTTTATTTCGACTTGGCGATCATTTTGTCTAGCTGAAAGACCAATTACTGCTTTGGTGAGGTGCGTGTTTACCGACCCCGATTTCGTCGTTCCATTTGAACCACTTGAACGACCGCTCGGCCTGCTAGGCTTGCGAACAAAAAAACGGGATAACCTTAGTCGATGCCAAGCGGCACCTGTGACCAGCGATGCCGCTGCTCAATAAAATTGAGGCCATGAAACCTGTCGGCCAACAAACGATTGGCAGAGATGTGGTCAAGCTGACGATTGCCTTATGGGTTTTCGTCTTCCTCTGGACTGATGCCTTGATCGCGCAGCCTGACAGCATTGACGATGTCTACACGACGCGCGCGGTCGTAACCGGGAAAGATGAAAGAAACCGACCTCTCGGCTTCAAGCTTTGTTTTGAAGACGTGCTGGTCAAAGTATCTGGCGACGCCAGTATCGTGAGCGACAGCCGGTTTGAGATTCTCGCTGCCGGCGCAGGACAATATGTTTCCGCGTTTTCCTATCGTGACCGACTTGAGGGAAAACCGGTTCACGACGAACAGGGCACATATGACAGACCCTTTTTTCTGACATGCCAATTCGATCCGCAGAAAATTGATAGCGTTTTGAAAACGTTGGGTAGAAAGCCATGGTCGGGGCACAGGCCGCGGCTCGTAATATTGGTTGTCGTGCATGGCCGCACGAACAGCGGTATCCTTTCTAGTGACGGGGCCTTCGATCCCGATATGCGCGAAGCGCTATCCAATGCAGCTCGGCGTTACGGCCTGACGGTCAGTCTGCCGAGTGTCGCCACCCTCCAAAGCAATCAGATTAGTATTGATACAGCTGCGATCACCCCTGGCGATCGATTGTTGAGAGTCGCCGAGTTGTCGGATAGCGAATTGCCGCTTGTCGGCGACCTACAATGGAGCGATGCCGCGCTTGGGTGGGTTGCCGCCTGGAGCCTCGAGGCGAGCGGGCAGCGTTACCGCTGGTCTGTCAGCGGCGTTAATTATGACGAGGCGTTTCGGAACGCTGTTCGGGGCGCAGCGCGGGTGCTATCTGGCAACGGCGAACCCCTGTGAAGATCCAGCTTTTAGAACAAGCGGAACCTGGGCTGCTTAGAAGCTGCGGGACCTCATGTCCGCTTTGAGTCAAAAGTTGGCATTACAAAGTAGGCAGCATGTCCATTACTACCAATTGGACAGAAAAAGGAGGAGTTCATGCGCCTGCAATTCATCGGTTGCGGCGACGCTTTCGGGTCTGGCGGAAGATTCAATACTTGTTTTCATCTTGATGGCGTTGGCGGAAATTTGCTGATCGACTGTGGGGCGTCTTCGCTCATCGCCATGAAAAGGCTGCCAATCAACCGCAGCGCGATCGATACCATTCTGTTAACGCATTTTCATCCGGACCATTTCGGTGGCGTGCCATTTTTCATACTTGACGCACAGCTTATTGCCAAAAGAAATCGCCCGCTGACGATCGCTGGTCCCCCCGGCCTGCCCCATTGGTATGGCCGATTATTCGGTGCCACTTTTCCCGGAGATCGTGAGCTACCGTTCGAATTGAACTTGCGCGAGGTGGAAATTGGCGTACGAAACCAAATCCAAGAGCTTGCGATAACTCCATTCCATGTTCGTCACGATGATAAGGCTGGGCCATGCCTCGCCTATCGCATCGAGTGCGAAGGAAAAGTCATTTGTTATTCCGGCGACACCGAATGGACTGAGTCACTGCTCGATGCAGCGCGCGGCGCCGATCTCTTCATCTGCGAGTGTTATATGTTCGAGAAAGTCGTTCGAGCGCACCTTTCCCTTTCAACACTACGCAATAAGCTGCCCGTGATTGGCGCAAAACGAGTGATTTTGACACATATGAGCGACGATATGCTGTCACGAGCCTCCGAGATTGAGTTCGAAACGGCAAGCGATGGCAAAATAATTTCGGTATGACCGATATAGCGGTAAAACGGTGACGCACTCACCGTCGTGTAGTTTTGGTCCGGCTTATGATTAATTGCCCTGCAAAGGATATCTCCGTGTTGACACCAGTTTGCGTAATAAAACGTATTTAACACCGACATGGTCTCTAGCTCAAATCCGACGCATCGGATTTGTGGCAGCGAGGAGAAATCCGACCGTCGTGAACGTTGCGATGAGAAAAAACGCGAGCCGGAATGCAATCTGGATATCCGCCATCATAGCCGCTTCCTGAATAGTCGGGACCTTGGGCGTAATATGGCTCGTGTGCTTCACCATCAAAGCAAAACTACGCGCAGCCTCCGGATCACGGATGTCGAGAAATGCGAAGAGAACGCTGGCCACTAGGGCAGTGCCGAAAGCAGCACCAATGGAGCGGGAAAACTGGACTGCAGCTGCGGCTTCACCTAAACGCGAGGTGCCTGCCGCGCTTTGCACTGTGACCTGTACGACCCCCATGACGGTGCCCATTAACAGGCCAATGACAAGTAATAGCCCGCTAAGGGCCTCTCTACTAAGCACTGATGCCCATAAAGCCATAGCGACGAGGGACATGGTTGCCAAAGCAAGGCCCACTGCCGGAAAGATCGTTGTCCGTCCTGACTTACTGACTAGCCGGCCGGTCATCAGCGAACCGGCGCCAATTCCTATTGTGAGTGGAACGAGCAAGAGTCCAGTGGTTGAGGGCGATTCCCCACGCACGACTTGGAGATAGACTGGAAGAAACGTGATCAATGAAACGAGGGCGGCTCCATGGCAGGCTGCAAGCGCGTCGCTATGCCAAATGGCTGGCTGGCGCAATAGATTGAGAGGGATAAGCGGCGACGGCGTTTTGTTCTCGTGGCGAACCAACAATATGAAGGCAATCACTGCAACGACAAACAAGCCGACAATGAGAGGAACCGCGTCGAGATGCACCCGTTGCGTCTGCTCCAGCGCGAGCAATATGGTTGCAATGAAGACTGTGAATAGAATGAGCCCACCGGGATCGGCACGCCACTCCACCCGCTCCGTGCTCATCACAGGAAGACGCATCGTCAGCGCGACTGCAAGAATTCCAATCGGCACATTCACTAGGAAGATCGCTTGCCATCCAAAATGTTCAGTCAGATATCCGCCTGCCACTGGACCAAATGTGTTGGCGCAAACAGCAACTGCAGCGAGATACCCTTGGTAGCGCGCCCTTTCACGCGGCGGCACCGCCTCTCCTACTAACGCCTGCGACAAGGTCATTAGGCCGCCTCCACCGAGCCCCTGCAAAATGCGCGCGAGGCTTAGCAATTCTATCGTCGGTGAGACTGCACAAAGGATTGATGAGAGAATGAAAACGGCTAGAGCAACGAGCATCAGTCGCCGGCGACCCCATGAGTCTCCCAATCGACCGTAAATCGGGGCGGCAATCGTCGCTGCAATCAAATAAGAAACTACTATCCAAGAGGTGCGCTCGACTTGCCCGGTTGCTGCTGCGATTGCGGGTAACGCGGTTGCGACGATAGTTTGATCCACGACCGCCAGAAACATTGGCAGCATGATCGATGGGAAGACAGTGAGGAAGCCGAAGCGCTTAGATTGAACAGCTTGGGCGATCGCCGACCGGCCTTCGGTCTGGACATTAGGCGATCCTTTAGGTGGATGCATTTTCAGTGAGCCATGAACACGGGGAGCGTCGCATTTTCTAGGATGTGGCGAGTGGCTCCGCCGAATATCAGCTGGCGAACGCGACTTTGCGTGTAAGCACCTTTCACGAGCAGATCACAGCCGAGCAAAGCAGTTTGACGAAGTATAGTCTCTCCAGTCGTTCGTCCTTCCGGCTTCACCGTCAATGCGCTTGCCTTGACGTCGTTGCGCCTTAGTTGACCCGCGGCTTCTTCTCCGGTCGGACCCGGCGTCATCCCACCTTCTACCGTTAGGACGATCACCTGATCGGCCATCCGCAGGAGAGGAAGTGCGAACGAATTTGTGCGCGCCTGTTCTATGCTGCCGTTCCAGGCTACCAGCACATTGCGCCCGAAAGCCTTCGGGACGGCAGGGGGGACTACCAACACAGGGCGTCCGGCATCGAATAGCGCCGCTTCCAGAGGGACCATCCGCGGATTTTCTGGGTCATCGCCAGGCCGGCCAAGAACGATCAAATCAAACACGCGGCCATGAGTCCCGATAAAGCTGTCGTCGGCCCCTTCTGGGTTGGGCCAGCCATAGGAACAAACGGCCAATGCAGCCTCCGATTGAGATACCCCTTGCTGCTGCATAAAAGCCTCAAACCGAGTTTGCGCGAGACCGGGTGGGTCGCTCTGGTATTCTCCAGAAATCGCCACCCCACTCAGTGGTTCGATCGTCACGGAGGCTCCGATCGAGGGTCGGACTGCGAACCCTTCGATGTAGCTGTCAAACGTGCGGGCTACGAGTAAGGCGGCCTCCAGAACTGCCGTCATGGAGTCGTGATTTTCAACTGGGACAAGAATCGACTTCATATTAAAGAGACGCTACGACAGGTGAGGCTCAGCTAACCAGCAATCTTGCCATTTGAAAACAGGCCGAAGCGCCGCGCGATTCATTGGCGACGCCGGGAATGCAATATGGACCAGACGATTTATTGTTTTGTTGGTTTCGCAGTTTCCGGCTTCGCGCGATTTCGAAACGGATCGCTATTGGCACCGCAGACTGGACACGAAGATTAGACGGGACGGTTTCGGCGGCAAGACCGAAGATCAATAGGCCGTCACCCCAGACAGTAACGCTCCCGTGCAGCGGCGATTTAATCCAAGTCCGGGTTGGGTCATGAGCGGACATGGGGATCAGTTTGCGGGATATCCGTTTTCAACCCGAAAGCGGGCATTTATCGGCGCGTGCTGTACGTCCGCTTTGCGGCCAGAAGCGGACATAGGGCGCAATGTGGTATGGTCCCAGTGTTCCTAGACGGGAAAAAAATGAGACGGCGCACGCTCATTTTGCTGGGCTGCTTCCTGGCCTCTTCAGGCGCGGCGAGTGTATTTGCTACCTCCAACGCAATCGCCGACGACATTCTGAAAGTCGCTATTGGCCAGATCAATAATTGGGACAACCAGATCCCGCAGCTTGGCCAGCGTGCCGGGATCTTTAAAAAGCACGGGCTTATTCTGCAGATAATTGGCACCCAGGGTGCTGGTGAAACACTGCAAGCCGTTAACTCTGGCATTGACATCGGTATCGGGGTCGGGACTGTCGGTGTAATGCGCGCTTATATAAAGGGCGCCAATATCCGTGTGATTAGTGCAGCTTTTACCGGCGTCGGTGATATCTACTGGTACGTTCGAGCCGACTCTCCCATCAAGAAGCCGCAGGATGCCACCAACAAACACATGATTGCCTTCTCTACGAATGGCGCAGCCAGCGATTACATCGTACGCGCTTTCGCAAAGGAACTCGGAGTTAAGGCAAGACCGGTTGCAACTGGAAGCGCCGCCCCGACTCTGGTGCAAGTTTTAGCAGGACACTTGGATATCGGTTGGGCATCACCCCCAATCGGGCTTGAGGAATTACAAGAAGGCAAAATTCGTATTTTTGCCCGGGGTAGCGATTTGCCTACAATGCGCAATCAGACCACACGAGTTCAAATAGCAAATGCCGACACGTTAAACGATAGAAAAGAAGTGATTGTTCGTTTTATGCAAGCTTATCGCGAAGCGCTCGAATGGATGTATTCGGATGCGCGCGCACTCAAGTACTACTCCGAAGCGATTGGCAAGCCAGAGACCTTGCTGGCATCATCACGCCAACAGTTCCATCCAAAGGAAGCAATGTCCCCCGATCGGCTCTCGGACATTGATTCCATCATGGCCAATGCCGTAGCACTAAAATTTCTGGAAAAACCACTGACGAGGGATGAGCTCTCTGAGCTGATTCAAATTCCTCCACCGTAACAACGGTCCGTAGGCAACTGAGGCTTGTTATGTCCGTTTTGGGTAAAAGGCAGACATCGCCACGTGTCTAATTGATGTCCGCCCG
>Ga0126382_10000204_pt1 | contig 22184 bp, 20 predicted proteins | sample PanSoiMetPlot_30_FD_92548 | JGI IMG/M metagenome (GOLD analysis project Ga0126382, IMG submission 92548) | Tropical forest soil microbial communities from Panama - MetaG Plot_30 | ecosystem: Environmental > Terrestrial > Soil > Tropical forest > Bulk soil | place: Panama | collected 2016-02-17
CTAGAGAATGGGTTGAATAGATTTCTCATCCTCATTATCTTTCTTCGCTTTTTTCCACCTGCCCTCGGATAGTTGCTCGCCAGTTCCGGGGTTCCATTGGAAGCGGCTTCTTCCACGTAGTAAAGAATTTATTCGTCCCCGTTGGTATGTTAAAAGCCAAAGAACGAATAAATCCATCACTACGTAGGGCGCCGAACGTGGCTATGAAGCGGCGAGCTTTACGTTGTTCTTGTCGCGCTGCTTGGCCTCATACATCGCCGCATCGGCCAGTTCGATCAATTTCTCCGCCTGAGTGGCGTGCTCGGGAAAACTCGCGACCCCGAAACTTGCCGTTAAGTAAATATCCGCGCCGACGCCGCCTTTGAATCGATGGGCTTCTATTCTTTGTCGCACCCTTTCGGCCATCTGAAGCGCGCGTTTTGCTGGAGTTTCTGGCAACATTAGCACAAACTCGTCGCCGCCATACCTGGCTACAAAGTCGGAATCTCGAACGGATCTCGTGATCACCTGTGCGACTTCGGTTAGGGTGGCACTGCCTGCGCGATGACCATAGGCGTCGTTAACCATCTTGAACCCATCAAGGTCCATAAATACCACTGAAACAGCTGAGCCGTACCGGCGAGCCCGCCTAATCTCGCCTTCAAGGGTTTGATACAGATAGCGTACGTTGTATAAGCGGGTCAGATCGTCTATCAGTGTCTGACGCGTCGCGTCGTGATAGTCGATAGCATTTGCGAGCGCTGTCGCAAGCGACGAGCAAACAAGCTCAACGACGCGTGCCTCTTCTTGAGTGAAGGCTTCTCCGCTCCTGCGAGTTGCCTGGACCGCGCCCACAAGGCGTCCGCTGGCGATCAGTGGAACGCATAATGCGGCAAGCGGAACCACGTACTCCAAATCGGACTCACCGCTATCACCAACTTGATCCGCGATAATTGTGCGCTGCTCATTAACCGCCCTGGCAATCGGAATCGGCGCCTGTTCTATTTCGACAAACGGACCGACGGGCAGCTGAGTCGCGTTGATTGCTCTAACCAGCTCAAGCCGGTTTGTCTGCTCGGTTTTTATGAATACCGCCCACGACTGGGCATTTACCAATACTGGAAGGGACTCCAAAGCGCGAGCCACAATTTCGCTTGCATCCAGTGACTCGTGCAACTTCATCGCCGCACTAAAGATCGATGGTCCTATTTCGTTATGCATTCTCCGCCTCAGTCTCTTTGCAAAATACACTCACGGCGGGTTCAATGAACGCAGCCCATTGAATAGCTCTGCACTTTCCCACTTGCCCATCGATTGGGCGCTCTAACCGAGCAAGAGACTGTTTGCAAAGGGAGAAGGACCACTTAGCGTAAAGCCGAGGCGGTGGATGATTCAACAAACACAGTGTAATTATAAATGGCCGTCGACGTTTGTTACTAAATCTTACACTTATATCGCGGCCACAACTTACTGCTCGCTTAGCGCCCGTTTATTCAGCTCCCGTTCTAGTAAATCTTTTGACCACTTAATCTAACACGGACACATGCCCCACGCAAGAAAGTTTTTTTTGTAGGCTTTAAAGAGGGAATGTAAAGGACTGAACCAGGGAACAGGCCGCCGACCGAACAGCGACGTAACTCACCGGCTATAAAAGGACAAAAAAACAAGAAATGGCATCATTTTGACTTCTTTGTTCTTTTCCCGTGGATTGGTCCTGTCGTCCCATCCAAGCTCTTGCGTCCACTTGCCAATTCATTGATGCGCCGGAAAACACCTGTTATATTTGAAGCAGTTAACGGGGAGATCAAGAAAATGGCGAATAACATCAGATACGTCCCCATCGCGATCCGCAGAAACCTATTCGCGGACTGACTACTCCACTAAACACCATCTGTCACAGGCCCCATTGGCCCGGGGTCAAGATATTTTTCTGAGGTTCGTGGAGGGTTTATGCAAACAATTCACAGAGGCACATTGCCTGAAATAAAAACGAAACTTCCTGGCCCAAAGGCTGAGGAGATGCTGAATCGCGACGCAAAATACATATCGCCCAGCTACACCCGAAGTTATCCGCTGGTTGTGCAGCGGGGTTACGGGGCAATTCTCGAAGATGTTGACGGCAACACATTCCTGGATTTCAATGCCGGCGTTGCGGTGGCTGCTCTGGGACACGCTCATCCTGAAATAGCCGAAGTAATAGCTCGACAGGCCCGAGAGTTCGTGCACATATCGGGTACTGACTACTATTACCCGCATCAAACAGCATTCGCCGAGAAGCTTGCGCAAATTACACCTGGTAGCTTTGCCAAGAAGGTTCATTACAGCAACTCCGGAGCTGAAGCGATGGAGGCTGCATTGAAGGCCGCGGTCTATTCAACGGGGCGCGACAAGTTCATTGCGTTCCGCGGGGCTTTTCACGGCCGTACTTTTGGAACTCTTTCCCTGACCGCTTCACGAGCCACACAGCGTCGAGGCTTCGGGCCTCAATCCCTGGATGTAACCCATGTTCCATTCGCAAACCCGATTCGCTTTCCTCTCGAGCGACAAGCGGGCGAGAGTGTCGGCAAACGAGTCGCGCGTTACATCGAACAAACAATATTCAGAACGACCGTGCCGCCTGAAGACTGTGCAGGTATCGTCGTAGAGCCGATTCAGGGCGAAGGCGGATATGTTGTGCCTTCAGCAGATTTCCTCCCCGAGCTTCGCCGCATTTGTCACGAACACGGAATAGTGTTGATCGTCGATGAAGTACAGACAGGCGTGGGGCGTACCGGTAAGCTCTGGGCCATCGAACACTTCGGAGTTGTTCCCGACATTATTTGTATGGCAAAGGCGATCGGCGGCGGGCTTCCGCTTGGCGTAACTCTCACCAAAGCGGATCTGATGGACTGGCACGTCGGCGCACACGCTTCTACTTTTGGCGGGAATCCGGTCGCCATCGCCGCCGGCATGAAAACTTTAGAGATCCTGGAAAACGGCATTATGAAAAATGCCGCTGAAATGGGCGAGTATATGATGGAACAGTTGCGCGTTCTTCAAGGGCAACATCCAGCAATCGCCCAGGTCCGTGGTCTCGGGCTCATGATCGGAGTTGAGATCTCACGCGACCGTGAGGGTAACGAGCCCTGGGCGGAGCTGCGAGACCGAACGGTTGTGGAATGCTTCAATCGCGGACTTGTTATTCAGGGCGCGGGCGAATCCGCAGTTCGCTTCTCCCCGCCGCTCATCGTAGACCGCGAACAAGTAGACTTCGCGGTAAAGGTGTTTGACGAATCATTGAGGCACGCTAACAGTTGATATTTCAGGTGGGGATTGTGGGAACTCAATCCCCATTCGACTCTGCGACCTGCAATCGCTGGATAGCGATGCTCCTACCGCTTCTCTCGTCAATTTCGACAACTACGCCATGCAGTTTAGGTTTGTCGCGAGCCGTCTGATAACGAACCGGCAGCCCGCGGATAAATCGAGTGATCACCAGCTGCGATTCAACGCCGATTATGCTGTCGTGTGGCCCCGTCATTCCTAAATCTGTAATGTAACTTGTACCACCAGGCAAAAGCTGCTCATCCGCTGTCTGTACGTGCGTGTGCGTTCCCACGACGACTGAGACTCTGCCGTCCAGATATCGGCCCATCGCAAGCTTCTCAGAGGTGGCTTCGGCATGATGATCGACGACGATTACCGATGCGCGCTTCCCGATTTCTTCGAGCAAACGATCCGCAGTTCTAAACGGACAATCAGTGGGAGGCATGAAGATCCTGCCCTGTATGTTTATGACCGCAACCTGAGTACCAGATACCGTAGATCCCAACCACAAGCCATGACCGGGAGCATCCGGAGAATAATTTGCTGGACGAAGTAAGCGAGGCTGATTCTCAATGTAAGGAATAACGTCTTTCTTGTCGAAGATATGATTGCCCGAAGTCATAACGTCCACTCCGGCATTCAATATTTCATCTCCCACCTTTGGCACCACGCCCGCGCCTTCGGCGGCATTCTCAACGTTAGCAACAACGAATTCAGCCTCGTGTTCTTCTTTCAGCCGCTGCAGCATCGACGTGAGAATCTTGCGTCCAGGTTTCCCAACTATATCTCCAATGATTATGACCTTCATTATGCCTCCCAGTGCGTACTGATGGCCTCGCACCTTTTCATTATCACTAGAAGTACAGATTCAATACATCATTTATCGCAAAAGACACCAGAGACCGCAAAGAGGTCACACGATTTCTCCGATCGATATTTCTCGAGTTAGCGTTTGCTCGCGTTCTGATCAGTGCATATAATCCTCTTCTGGGCGCCTCAACCTTCGCATGTGCAGGAAAGATGTAAACGTTATCTAGAGAGGTCTGCTTAATGCGGCGAACTTTGGTTTGTGTTTTGATACTGCTGATGACGTTCGTAACCGCTGACGCAGCTTCGGCAAAAAAATCCCGTTCCAACGCCTCATCTTCTCGTAGTCACGTAAAGCGAGACGCCGGGCGCAGTCGTTCCACCAAGGCGCGGTCGTCTCGGGACAAACGCGGAAATAAGACAGTAGCCTCGCGCGGGAAACGGGGCCGCCGTGGTGCTCGTGGGCGCAGCTCGAGACGGGAGATGTCGGACACAGTGGCCAGTGCCTCCTCCCGACCTTCCCCGGGAATTCCGCAGGAACGAGTCTCGGAGATTCAGACAGCTTTGATCAAGGCGGGGTTCCTGGATGGTCCGGCAAACGGACAGTACGATGACGCTACGATCGACGCAATTAAGCGGTATCAAGCTCAAAATGGAATGGCGCAGACCGGATTACCATCAGCACCTTTTCTAAAACGACTTGGAGTATCTAAACGCAGCAACGACGGCTACGCCGTACCGGTGAACGCCGTTAGCGAGACAGAAAAAAAGCGACCAACGGGCGAGAAACCTCAGTTGTGAGAATAATGTTTGTTGTTTTCACCATCTTGACAGTTAGGTATAATGGGTTCTGAAAAGCGATTCGCCCCGATTCAGTGGATATAGGTTGGAACTGTTTGGCCTCCCCCTCAGTTCGTAACAAAAGTTTAATCGGGTTGTATTGTTATGCCCGAAGAATATTTCATAGAGCGACTTCAAGCTCAGGAAGACGAGATAGAGTCTCTGCGCGCGACCTTCGAAACGGCTCGTCAGCGAGGTAACAAGAAGCTGATGGGCATCTCGCGCAAGCGGCTGGAATTGGCCCTCCACCTGCGCGAGATGTATAGACGAATGCTCAAACGAGAAGGCAATCCGACGCAGACAGCCTGATAACTCTCGCAACCTGCTGCGCGTGTGCGTTTTTTACCGCAGCCGGCAGTCTGGCTCTTGGGTCAAATCGCGTCCACTTACTGGCCTCCTCCTATTCTGAAGCGCAGACCGGCGCTGAAATTCAATCTGTAGGCGCGAAAGCCCAGAACTTCCTCGTAATCTTGACTTAACAGATTCTCAATCCTGGCGAATAAATCTATCCATCGAGTCGGTCGATACGACCCAGAAAGGTTAAGCCTGGCGTACCCGTCGTTAAAAACAGGCCTGCCATTAACGTCGAATTTCGCAAACGGGAACGGAATAAAATCTCGCCGTTCTCCCACTAACGAACCGTCAAGCGTTAAATCGTATCGCTGATCAATCCAACTCAGGTCAAATGCGCCAGAATGTTTGGGTCGGCGAAGCAACGGTAGCCCCAGTTCCGGGTTGGGGCCGAACACGCCTTCAAATGTTGGCGGTGGAAACGTCAACACATCTGCTGCCTTGTCGAGCCGGGACCTAAGATACGTGTAGCTACCCGAAGCTCGTAGCCGCGACCAGATACCGCCCGGTCGACCGCTCGCTATTATTTCAACTCCCCGACCCGATGCCCGATCCGCATTAACAAAGTTCGTTAAGGTCCCATCCGGAAGCTGGATTGGTTCAGAGGATGCCGTTGATTCGAAGGTGATAAGATCTCGAAACCGGTTGTCAAAATACGTTACTTCGAGGCTGAGTCGCCTGCTCAAAAACTCCTGAACTACCCCCGCATCGAAACTAATCGTTCGCTCTGGATCCAGAGATGGATTCCCAAGCGCGAAAATGCTCGGACCAAATGCTTCATCAAGCGTTGGCTCTTTGATCCCCGTCCCAAAGCTACCTTTTATTCTCGTGGCCCCCAAAACTGTATCGCCCTTGTGCCGGTGCGCAACAAAAGAGATCGCGACCTTTGGATTGGCCGAAAATCCAAATCCGACATCGCCGGTTGGTGCGCTCGAACCCAGTGACAGGAGCACTGCTCGCAAGTCGTCCGGCACGTTACTGGTATTGTGCTCAATTCGTACGCCGGCTGTCAGGAAAACCCTGTCGCTCCATGCAAACTGGTCCTGAACATAGATTCCGAGATTGTTCCTGGTCGGCGATACACGAGCTCGAGAGAAATCGTTGCTGCTATCAATCACTGCCGATTCGTGTTCGAAATCGAGACCTGCAGTTAGTAAGTTGGAGTTGTTTATAGTCGCAAGGGCCTGGTACTGAATGCCGCTGCGCTTCTGGTGATCTTTGAACGTAGACGCAAAATCAGCACCAAACGAAAAAGGAGGTAGCGGCGGCGTTCCCGGTTGGGTCAAGTCCTGAGCGACCGGGTCGAAGTTGTTTGTATCAAATTCCGAGTAAATAAATCGCGCACTCTGATGAAATCGACTGGCTGTTTTTAAGTTCAGTGCAGCACCGAGCGCGATGTCGCGGTGTTTTTGGCGGGCATCCGGATCCGAGAACAGTATCGCTGTTGGACCCGGGACACCAAGAGTGTTGTTGTCCCAGCGCGACGTTATTCTAAGTTGCGATGTTCTAGTTAATCGAAAACCAAGATTGGCCGAAGCCGAGCGATTGATGTAGTCGCTGTTGGGAACTCTTCCATCAGTTGAGCTGTAGCCGAAACTACTCGAATAGTCGAACCACCGTGCGATCCCTGAGAGCCTGGCGATTTCCCTGTGGGAATCGAAGCTGCCGCCCTCTCCTGAGAATTCAAACTCCGGGGTCGACGTCGATCCTTGACGCGTAATCAACTGGATGGTACTGGTCATCGCGTCGGAACCGAAAGGCGCAGTTTGCGGGCCGCGCGCGATCTCTATTCGCTCGATGTTCTCCGATGTGAGAAATGCAAAATCGAATCCGCCGCCGGCTCGGTTAACCGGGACCCCATCGATCAAGACTTTGTTGTAATCTGACTCACCTCCGCGAGAGAAGATTGACGTCAAACCACCACGGCCGCCGGTTTGAACCACGGCGAGACCCGGCACGGATCGCAAAGACTCTGATACAAGCGACTGATTTTCGCGGGTAAGGTCCTCGCCAGAGATAACGTTGATGGATCCCCCGAACTCATTTTTAGGCGCCTCTGTTCGGGTCGCGGTGACCACCAGTTGGTCAGATAGTGCGGCCAATTCGAGCCTCACGTCTACGTTTTCACGCCCTCCCGGCCGTACTTCAACAACTACCTGGGTTGGTTGGATGAATCCCGAAGCTTCAACCGAGACCCGATAGCTTCCTTCGGCGATACTGGAAAATGAAAACTGGCCGTTGGAATCGGACCGAGTTTGATAAGCAACTATTCCTGCCGAATCGCGTAATAGAACGCGGGCTCCGGAGATCTTGGCGCCTGAAGGATCAGTGACAAACCCAGTCAATCCTCCACTCACATTTGTTGCCGTCGCAAATGTTAAGAGTCCGACTAACATTACTGCTGCAGACAGTGTCCTGATAACTGTAAACATGAACTTTGCTCCTTTCCTCGAAAGAGTCATTCCGCAGATCGCTGAGCGGGTTCCTGACTTAGCGCCTTGTGTCTATTCCAACGCCGGCGCCTTCCCACCTCGGTTGAGGCAGTGGCCGTAGCCGGTTCGTTGCGCTTTACAGTTGCGGGACAGTGGCGGATTCTCACCGCCTTCCCCGCAGAGCGATCCAGAAAATAGGACATATTAGGTCCTATTGACCCGCAATCAGCGTTACGCGAGGCGCGCCGCTGATAGGACTATCATCGACAATCAAATCGGTCTCGAATACGCCGCGAAGCACTTCCTCGGTCATGACCTCTCTTGGTGGGCCAGACTTGATAACTTCTCCTTGCCTCAAAAACAGCACCTTGTTCGCGAATTCCGCAGCCAGATTCAATTCGTGAGTGACCACCACTGCTGTCATTTCTTCTTCAACAGACAAGCGCTTGATCAGCCCCAACATCTTCACTTGATGGGCAACATCGAGGTTCGCGACTGGCTCATCCAACACAAGCACCTTTGGTCTGACAGCAATCGCTCGAGCCAACATTACCCGCTGCCTTTCACCACCCGATAACTCGGTGACCGGTCTCGCAGCGTATTCTAATGTTTCGGTTACACCCATCGCCCACTCGGCTTCGCTGATATCGCGTTCGCTTTCAAACCCAATCAGCCGACCCTGTGCAAACCGTCCCTGCAGTACAAGCTCCATCGCCGTTAGAGGGAAGCGCATTGCAGATTCTTGAGCTACATACCCGACGAGCTTCGCAAGATCGCGTCGCGGGATTGACGTTAAGTCTCGCCCGTCAATTGATACGGTTCCACGTTCCGCATGGAGAATACCCACGATGATCTTTATCAAGGTGCTCTTCCCCGAACCGTTCGGTCCTAAGAGAGCGAACAATTCTCCCTGGCCCGCGGAAAAGGAGACGCCCTTTAGCACCGGCCTGCCATAGCTGAATTCCAGGTTATACGCTTCGAGCATTGCACTAAATAGGACTGATAGGACAAATCGGTCCTATTTGTCCTATCGGTCCTATTGTTTCAATTGGTCCGTCTTAGCAGGTACACAAACACCGGCGCCCCAACCAGTGAAGTGATGACGCCAATATTCAGTTCACGCGGCGCAACAACAGTGCGCGCAATCGTGTCGGCAAGCATCAAAAAGGCCCCGCCAACTAGCGCCGACGCTGGAATCACCAAACGGTTATCGCTGCCGCCAACCAGGCGCACTGAATGAGGAATAATCAGTCCTACGAAACCTATCGCCCCGCTAACCGCGACCGCCGCACCAGTCAACAGCGAAGCCGCCAAATAAACTGCGATCTTCACACGGCGTGTTTCAACGCCGAGCGTCAAAGCCTCTTCCTCGCCAATCATCATGAGGTTCAAACTGCGGGCATTTACATAGACTGCTCCGATACCGATCATCACAAACAAGGCAACAGGAAGCAGGAGTCTCGATTCACCGCTCAAGTCACCAATTAACCACGAAAGCACGCTTCGTTGACGCGCGCCCGACGCGCTTGTAACCAGAAAAATTACAATTGACGAAAGCGACGCGTTGGTAATTACTCCAGCGAGGATCAATCGCTCAGTTCCACTGCCGCGACGGCCCTGGCCCAACGCATAGACGACTGCGATTGTGAGGACTGCGCCTACAAATGCCGCTACAGGACGGCTGATTGGAAGCGATTCGGCAAAAATTGTTGCGGTGATTGCGCCTAACGCTGCTCCGCTTGAAATCCCGAGAATCCCGGGATCCGCCAGGGGATTTCGCAATAAAGCCTGGTAGGCGGAACCAGCTACCGCCAGAGCTGAGCCGACCACAATCGCCATCAGAACTCGAGGCAACCGTATCTCAGAAATAATCAGCCTGTGCTCAGGAGACACATCGGCTACTCCCCCAATGATCTTTTCAGAAATAATTCGAACAACTGTTGAAAAACTAACCTGCTCACTTCCGGTAGCAATCGAAATTATTCCAACAATGAAAAGCAAAACAGCGAGCACACAAAGGGTGAACACCAGCCGCTGTGTTGTCAGCCTTTCCGGTGTTCCGACGCGCTTTTTCATTTTCGTGACGGCTGTAGTCATCCTTAGCTGAACGACCTGCGTCATTGTGGATGCAGCTTTGTCGCTAGCTGCTCCAGAGCGTCAACAATTCTGGGTCCCGGTCTCAATAAAAGATCATCATCGATGTGATACACGTGATTAGAACGACCGGCGGGAGTTTGACGCAGGCGATCCGTGAGCCTCTCCTCACCGGACTGCAAAAGAATGATCTCCGGCTGTTTCGCGATGACCGTCTCGATGCTGTATTGCGGATAGTCGCCCGGATCCTCAGAAGAAATTGAATTACCTCCGGCGCGAGTTATCAGATCGGTCACAAAGCTTCCCTTCCCTACTGTTATCAGAGGCTCGGTGCCCAGGATTACGAAAACAGCAGGGCGAGACAGACCGCCAACCCGCGACTCAACGCTGGCTATACGGGCTCGTAGCTGTTGTGTAAGCCGTTTCGCTTGATCGCGGGCATCGATAAGCTCTCCGATTCTGTCGATCGACTCGAGCACGCCTTCGATATTCCTCGGATTGCTGACGTAAACCGGTATCCCTAGTTCAACAAGTTTCTGAAAGATTGCTTCAATCTGGCTCGCAGTAGAGATGATGACCAGATCGGCGTTTAGCGAGACAATTTTTTCAACGCTCGGCTTCAGAGTATCGCCGACAATCGGTTTTTGTCGCGCTTCGGGTGGGTAATCACAGTAGGAAGTCACTCCGCCAATTCGATCCGCGGCTCCGAGGCCGAATAAGATCTCAGTTATTGAAGGAGCCAGAGATATGATTCGCTGGGGACGAATCGAAACGGCAACGCTACGGCCTAGCTCATCGGTGACTGTCCGGATCGGCGGAGAAGATGATCTGTTGGTTGAACAGCCCGAGAAGAATGTCGTGAGAATAATCAGGATTGAGAGCCGGCAAAGCACAATATCAGTCAGCCACACCGATGCGGAGAGTCTTTGCTGAGCAATATGGGATTTGTCACTGGCCAAAAGAAAAAAGCCCCCGCCAACCATCTCCGCAGGTCGACAGGAGCTGCTTCCCGTGCTCCAGGAACGCCGTGCTCTCTTCCGCGAAGAACAGCTGGCACTTAAGCTCCGGGCAGGTCTCCTGACTTAGCCTCGCAGACGTCAGAAACGTCTTATTGCCGGGCAGCCTTCCCGATGTCGAATCAGTGGCGGGTAGCCGGCAGCGTCGAGAGCATCACAGTGGCGGGACCGTGCGGGAGTTTCACCCGCTTCCCTATTCTCCCCAAAATCGGGGCACCCGAAGTTCGGTCTCGAGTTACAATTAAAGATCAGATGCGAAGCAGCAACCTAACATGTTGAGAGAAATGTGGTCAATACGTGACGCATGTCAATAGTTTGTGTATTGCGATAAATTGACAGCGACTCTGGCGCGGGCTATTCTCAATTGTACTCTCACGCAGAAGGTCAAGTGGAGGCGCTTCCCCCCGCGCCTAAGAGTACCTGAAAGGAATGAGACTTGAGCGATTATAGGCCCATCATCGGTATACCCTGCAGGTATAACTGGAATACATCTTACTATGAGCTGCGTGAGACTTACGCCGAAGCACTGTATGCTGCCGGTGGCACACCGTTACTTCTTCCGCTAATTCCAGAAGGCGATTATGTCGAATCTCTTATGGCCCACGTCGACGCGGTCTGCCTGTCCGGGGCGATCAATGACGTAGACCCGCTTCGTTATGGGCAAGAACCGAGGCCGAAACTTGGCCCGGTCGTTCCACGCCGCGACGACACTGACATGATGCTTCTGGGGGCGGCTGAAGCCAGAAGTTTGCCGGTATTGGCGATTTGCTTCGGGATACAATCGTTGAACGTCTACCGTGGCGGAACTCTGATTCAAGACATCGACAGCGAAGTTAAAGAACCGCTCAAACACATGCAGGGCGATCTTTTCTGGCGACGCTCTCATTCCATCAACATTACTGAAGAGTCGTTGATCGCCAGGCTTGCGGAGTCAACTCATACTACGGTCAATAGCCATCATCACCAGGCGATCGACATCGTCGGCCGAGATCTTGAACCAATTGCCTGGGCGCCGGACGGAGTGATAGAGGCGGTGATCAACACGCGACCTGAGCAGTTCGTGCTTGGGGTTCAATGGCACCCGGAAGTCGGCTGGCAAAATGATCCGCTCTCGCAGGCCTTATTCAAGCATTTTATTGCGGTGGCTCGCGAAAGAGTTGCTTCGCGTGCGAATGAATCGGTAGCTGCCAAGCGATAACAGCGTGACTATAATCTTAGGAAATGATGCGAAGAAGAGATAAGCTGACACTGGCAGCCCTATGCGCGGGGCACTTCGTCAATGATTCTTATTCGAGCATCATCTATCCCCTCCTACCCTTAATTAAGATCAAGCTTGGTCTTTCCGCGGCTCAAATTTTCTGGCTTGCGCCGCTCTACGCAATCTCATCGTCGTTGATGCAGCCGGTGTACGGGATTATCTCGGATCGCTACTTTCGCCGGTTCTTCGCGGTATTTGGTCCGATAATAACGGGCATATTTGTATCGCTGATTGGTCTGGCGCCAACCTACGGAATCTTAATCGTGTTGCTGGTAGCCGGCGGAATTGGTATCGGGTCATTCCATCCGCAGGCTGCGGCCATGGCTGCAGCGGCGTCAAGCGAACGTCGTCGAGTTGGAATGGCGCTCTTCTCGGCATTGGGCACTTTGGGATTCGCGGTTGGCCCTCTGGTGATAACAAGAGTAGTCTCAGCGTTCGGCCTCGAGCACTCGTGGTACATCATCGGGACCGGAGTTGTGATGTCGGCGATACTCTATCGCGTGTGTCCTCCCCTTCCTGTCCAGGAGGTAATGTCGCTGGGAGTTGAAAAGATGAAGTGGCAACTCCTTTCTGCGCTGCGAACGGCATGGAAGCCATTAACGCTGCTGTATCTCATAACCGTCATCCGCTCGGGCTTGCAGATGACGACCAACAACTTCCTGCCTTTTATGCTTGAGGATCGCGGCTACTCACTGACCGAAATCGGCAATGTGATGACAGTGTTTCTTTTGCTCGGCGGAGTCGGGGGCGTAGTTGGAGGCTTCACAGCGGAGCGGTTCTCAGGGCGCGCAGTGACGTTGTATTCAGGGCTCCTGGCGGGTCCTTTGATGATTTGTGCATTCGCAACTAGTGGCGTCCTGAGCATCGTCTGTTTGGGGCTTGGCGGATTCATGTTGCTGGCAACAATTCCAGTCATTGTCGCGATGGCCCAGGAACTGGTTCCTGGCCAGACGAGCACTGTGTCGGCGCTGATGATGGGAGCGGCATGGGGAGTAGGGGCACTTTCGCCGCAAGCCCTGTCGAACCTGGTACCATCGCTTGGTTTCCGCAATGTCCTGATTGTCGCGTCGGCCATTTCGCTGATCGCAGCAGCACTGGCCTACTTCCTTCCCCGCGACGAGCGTGCTCATCGCACGGTTGTTGACTCCGACCTGGTCACCGCGTCAGCAGTTGGCGATTAAGTGCCATCTCATTCCGCACCAATGATCAATCTTAATGGTAGAGTTGCGATAATCACCGGGGCATCGCGCGGCATCGGTGCGGCAACAGCAATCGCTTTTGCCAAAGCCGGCATAAACGGCCTGTTGATCAACTACAATCGGGATCGTAGATCGGCCCAGGCCGTCGAAGCTGAATGCGAGAGCCTTGGGGCAGACGCAATGATCCTGCGAGCTAACGTGTCGCGAGTCTTCGAAGTCGACCGGATGATAGGCGCAGCCGTCGATCGCTTCGGAACCATCGATATACTCGTCGCCAACGCCGGTATTTGGAAGGAGGCTGCAATTCAATCGATGACCGAGCGGGAATGGGATGAAACCATCGATGTAAACCTCAAATCGATCTTTGCATGTTGTCGCGGCGCCGCCGCGGTGATGACCAAGAAAGGACACGGGACCATTATCCTGATATCTTCCACTGCGGGTCAGCGCGGCGAGGCGTTTCATTCGCATTATGCGGCAACAAAAGGTGCAATCATTTCAATGACCAAGTCACTGGCAGCGGAGCTTGGCCCACGGGGGGTGACCGTCAATTGCGTAGCGCCCGGTTGGGTTGCTACTGATATGACCGAAGAAGCGATGAACGATCCGAAAGAACGGCGCAAGATTCGAGAGCTGATCCCGCTTGGTCAAGTTGCGACTCCGGAGGAAATTGCCGGTCCGATTTTGTTTCTCGCATCCGATCTTGCGAGCCACGTGAATGGTGAAGTGCTGAATGTTAATGGGGGATCGGTTTTGTGCGGGTAACCGAATAGAGATTGTGTGAGAAGTTCGTAGTTCGGCATTCGGGCGGAAGTTCGTATCTTGATTTTCGAGCAAATCACGAACTTCCGCCTGACGGCCGAACTACAAACCTCTTTTTTCGCGCAGTTCTCGGCAGCGGGTGTTACTCCGACTTTCCATTTCACAGTTATGATTAAACTCGGGCTTGAAATACTCCTTGAAAAGCAGGTCGATTTGCTTGACGGTGCCAGAGTTGGGTTGATCGTAAACCCGGCTTCCATAAATCAAACCTTCCAACACGCAGCCGATCTGTTTTACAAGCACCCAAAGATAAAGCTTGTTGCGCTTTTCGGTCCGCAACACGGTATTCGCGGCGAAACCCAGGACAACATGATCGAGTGGCAAACGTTTCGGGATTCCCGAACCGGATTGCCGGCCTATTCACTCTACGGAAAAACAAGAAAACCCACACCGGAAATGATCGATGACCTGGACGTATTGGTCTTCGATGTTCCCGATGTCGGCACACGGGTTTACACATTCAACTACACGATGGCGCTGGCGATGGAAGCGGCTCGCGAAGCCGGGAAACGATTCGTCGTTTTGGATCGGCCCAATCCCGTTACCGGTGCTCATATTGAAGGCAACATTCTTGAACCTGCGTTCAGATCGTTTGTCGGGATGTTTCCGCTACCGATGCGTCACGGGATGACCACCGGTGAGCTTGCATTAATGTTCAATCGCGAGTTCGGAATCGGATGCGAGCTTGAAGTCGTAAAGATAGATGGATGGCGCCGCGTGATGTGGTTTGACGAAACAAATCTGCCTTGGGTGCTGCCGTCACCAAACATTCCTACGCCGGAGACTACGATCGTGTATCCGGGGGCAGTAATGTTCGAAGGCACAAATGTTTCGGAAGGACGTGGGACTACAAAACCATTCGAGATAATCGGTGCACCTTACATTGATCCTTATGAGCTGATAGACACATTAGGAAAAGACAATCTGCCGGGAGTCTTCTTTCGGCCTGTTCACTTTCAACCAACCTTTCACAAGCACGCCGGCGAGTTGTGCGGAGGAGTCCAGATTCATGTCCTCGACCGTGAAGCGTTTAAGCCTGTGGTCACGAGCGTCGCCATTGCTAGTGCTATCCATCGGTTACACTCGAAGGATTTCGAATGGAAGCAGCCTCCATACGAATATGTCTATGACAAGCTGCCGTTTGATGTGATTAACGGCAGTTCGGTTATTCGAGATCAGATTGAGGCAGGTACCCCGGTACCTGAAATCGAGAATGGCTGGCAATCGGGCTTGAGCGATTTCGCCAAGCTCCGTGAGAGATACCTCATTTATGAATAGAATCGCTCCGCTACCCTTACCCTCCTTCATCTGACATGCCGAGTGGGTCTATAATCAGCAGTAGCATGGAAAGCCTGGAAGAACTTCTGGTTCGCGCCGAGGAATCGCACGGTCATATGTGTGCGGGCCAGGTGCTCGGCGTACGCATGGCGATGCTCGGCTGTCATGCGGTCGGAATCGAAGACCCACGCGGCGCCGATCAAAAAAATCTGATCGCTTATGTCGAGATTGACCGGTGCGCCGCCGATGCAGTCAACACCGTAACCGGCTGCAGGCTTGGGAAACGGACACTGAAATTCGTTGATTACGGCAAGCTTGCCGCTACCTTCCTAAATGTCAAAACCGGTGAGGCGGTTCGTGTAGTGGCGCTGGAATCATCACGCGAAGCTGCAAACTCAGTGTTCCCAGAAATCGAGAATAAGTACGAGCGCCAGATGCGCGCTTACAAAATCCTTCCAGACGAGCAGCTCTTCAAGGTCGAATCTGTTCGCATTGTTCTCACGCCCCAGGATAAGCCTGGGAGGCCTGTCTCAAGAGTCTCGTGCGACGATTGCGGCGAAGGAATTAATGATCATCGCGAAGTCAGGCGAAATGAGCGCACGCTTTGTCGCGCCTGTGCTGGTGATTCATATTACGAAAAGATCCCGCGCAATTCCTAGGGTTGTCCCCGGGAACTATTTGATCACCGCGGCGTCTAATCTATCAGTCGTGGTTGCTATGAAACGCATCGTTTTGATCCTCGCCTGGCTCGCTGTCTCTTCCGTCCCGTCATCGGCAATGTGGGCGTACATCTCGACTGAGGAGCTTGTTCAAGATAGTGACCTTATAGTCGTTGGCACGCTGGATAACGTCACTGAATATTCGAAAAACGGTATCGACTTTGCCCAGGGAACAATAACGGTGGAAGAGGCAATCTGGGGAACAGCATCCCCTGGAAGCATCCTCACCTTGAAATGGCAAAATGAATCAGACCTGGTTTGTCCGCGTGTGGAGCACCGCCACAATCAGAAAAAGAGCGGCATCTGGTTACTCAACGTTCAGAATGACGGAGTGGTTCAGGCAAACTATCCTGGCAGATTCGTCGACCTCTCCGAACGAACAACAGTTGAACAGGGTCTTGTCAGAAACAAGATCCGTCTACGCACCACCCAGCTTTTCTTTCCTCCCAATGAACCCTTGATCGTATCGATGGTTTTCAGAAATGCAATGCAAGATCCAGTCGCGTTCCCTGGTGTGGAATACAACAATGGTCGACTAACGTTTGGGCCTGGGTTGGTGCTCGCGGTGCGACATGGTTATGGCGAAGGGTTAACGATCGACAAACCTATTCCAGGTCGAGTTGTTATGTCGCGAACATTGGCGCCGATCATTGTCGCGCCTCGGCAGGAAGTTACTGTTGGGATAGACGTGCGAGAGCTTTTTTCGATCGCGAACGACCAAACATATGTTCTTCAGCTTCGTAGCAAGGGCCTTGGTCGTCCGAGCAACATTTTCGTGTACACGGGCCCGCCCCCGCCTGAGCTTGCCGATCACGCTATCAACAGAAGCGCGCCCAGGGAACCGATTTCAAGACTGAAGCTGCTGATTCCATCCGCGCTCGCAATAATAGTCTCGTCGATCTTTGTTTTTCATCACGCCAGAGAACTGGGATACGACATGACCACGAGCTGACGTATTTACTTAACCGGGTTCGGTGGGCTCAGATACTTTGCCAGGAACCGATAAATCTCTGCGCGCGAATCCTTCGCCAACCTCGTATCCAATCTGTTAAACGCATGCCCACCAGGAGCATTCTGATAGATCTTATATTCGAACTGCTTCCCTGCAGCTTTTAATGCCGCGATCAAGTGCTCAACTTCCAAAACGTTAACGTCTTCATCGTTGGTGTTGGTATGAATCAACAGTGGCGTCTGAAGCTTTTCTGCATTAAACGCTGGGGATCGCTTGCGATATTCCGCGACGTTTTCATCCGCGGACTTGCCCAGGTGATATGATGCGGAGAACAGGTCGCGATAACTCTGACTCTTGTATCCCATTCGCGCCACCAGATCGCTTACAGGTACGCCTGCGTAAGCCACCTTGTAATCTTTCGGGTGGTTGAAGATATTCATCAGAGTGATCATGCCGCCATGACTCCAGCCGATAATGCCAACCCGCTCAGGATCAATGTTGGAATAGTTTTCCAGCATCCACTGTTTGCCGGCGAGCACGTCATCGTTCTCCAGCCCGCCGTAGTCAATCAGCCGCCAGAATTCCCGGCCATAACCCGTGCTGCCTCGATAATCGGGCGCAATCACTGCGTAACCTTGTTCGACCATTTCGCGGACCATATGAACGGCGCTCGATTCGAAGCTACTGTGCACGCCTCCGTGAACATAAACCAAAAGAGGGAGCCTGCCCGATGAGGCGTACTTCTTAGGCATAAATGTGTACGCGGTGATGATTACCGGATTGCCGGCACCCTGACCGGTGGGGTTAGGAATCACTCGCGGCGGCGGACCGGTATAACGGACCTTATCCACAACCGCAATGTCTTCCAGCGCGCGAATCCACATCAAGTCGTCGATATCCTTCGATATCGCTTGTTGGAGGAAGGTGAGCCCCTCTTCCAGCGCGCGTAAGCGATCCTGAACCGGATCCGCGGGCGGTGCAGCGGGGCGCTGTTGTGCCGATGCTGATGGGCTACTGGATAGAAAGAAGAAAATCAGAAGTAGAAGTGCAGCGGGAAGTCTCAAAATCATCGGGGCTCCTCTCTGATGGATTCTTGTGCGAGCGGAATTCAATTACCGCGCGATACTAAAAACGGTTTCACTTGCGTATTGAATTCCGAGTCTGACGGCCCGGCGGCAGGAGTTTACTAGAGGAACCTCTCGGCGGCAAAGATTTCGTTTGTCCTTCAAGATTTGCGTTAGATTAAATGCCGAAGGCTCAAGGCCAGTCTGGAAATAGGATCTCCATTGGATCCGGTGTATCGAACCAATAGTCGTAAAAAGCTTCGTCGCACTTTTTGACTCGCTTGCCATATTGCTCTTCGAAGTGATTGGACCACATCGGATGGCTTCCATCGATATCGGTGAAACCATATTCCTGCGCAAGATCCCACGAACTAAAGACGCGACCGGTTTTTGCGAACATATCGGGATCCGATGCTACTGCTGCAACCGCACGCCCCAGGTAGAATGGAGTTTCAGAAACAATGAAGTTGGGATCCTTCTTCGCTCCGTCTCGCCAATTTTCTTCGGTCACGCCGAAGTGTTCGAGCATTGCTTCAGAGCGCAAGAACCCGGGCGTTATTGCAACTGACGTCACGCGCCGCGAACGGAGTTCTCTGGCCATCGCAAAAGCGAGTCGTATTACCGATGTCTTCACGAGATCATAAAAAATGTTCCCGCGATAAGTGAAAGAATCTCCGTCCGTTATCTCAACAATCAATCCCTGACCTGCTTCAATCAAGAGTGGAGCCGCATAGCGGCTGGTAATGATATGCGAAAACACCGCTTGATCTAACAGCTGGCGGCCCTTATCGAGAGACACCTGCCAAAAGGCCTTGCCAAATTCAGTTAAGACATCGCCACCCCAAACATCATTCACCAGAATATCGAGTCGGCCCTGCTCCGTCTTGACTCGACTGAACAATGCGCAAACATCGCTCTCGACGGTATGGTCGGTACGGACAGGAATACCGGTGCCGCCGCGCGCAGTGACCATTTCAGCCGTTTCTTCGATAGTTTCAGGTCGATTTCCGCTAGCGGGGTTACCTCGTACACTTCGACCACTGCAGTAGACGATGGCCCCGGCTTCGCCGAGTGCGCAAGCAATGCCGCGCCCAGCCCCACGAGTAGCTCCGGCGACGACTGCGACTTTTCCTTCAAGCGATTTCATAAAGCCTCCCGTTCTCAAGAAGTTCTCCAGCCTGCATTTCGTCCGCAATCGACAGATTGAGTCTGTCTAGTTCGAAGTATATTTACCGAATTTGACAACTCCTGTCATATTTCTTTGATAAAGTTCCGAGAGAACTCAACTCCGCAAAGGGGGACTTATGCGAGCAGACCGGCTGCTTTCAGTTCTACTTCTCCTCCAGGTACATCGTCGTCTGACCGCACGCGAACTGGCACGGAGGTTGGAAGTTTCTGAGCGGACCATTCATCGAGACATGGAAGCTCTAAGCGCAGCCGGGTTCCCTGTGTTTGCAGAGCGCGGCAGCGGCGGCGGCTGGATGCTGGTCGAAGGCTACCGAACCAATCTTACCGGATTAAATAAGGATGAGATCCAGGCGCTTTTCCTTACCAAGCCGTTGCGGCTGCTCGCCGATCTCGGATTAGACAAAGCTTCCGACGCTGCTTTATTGAAACTGTCGGCCGCGCTTCCTTCCGCACATCGCGATAGTGCCGAGCAGGCGCGCCAGAGAATTCATATCGACCTTTCCGGTTGGAATCGCTCTAATGAATCAATCGAGTTTCTGCCGACGCTACAGGAAGCAGTGTGGCAGGAGCGCAAACTCAGGATTACATATCAGCGCGGCGGTGCTTGCGATCCAGTTGAAAGGTTGATCGACCCGCTCGGCTTGGTGGCGAAAGGAAGCGTGTGGTATCTAGTCGCAGCCGTAGATGGTGATCTTCGCAGCTATCGCGTATCCAGCATATCCGGAATAGAACAGACCGGAGAGCCTTGCGTTCGTCCGAAGAATTTCGATCTGGCTTCGTTTTGGGAGCAATCAACGGCCAGTTTTAAGGCAAGCCTGCCGCAGTACCAGGCTACAGTACGTGTCGCGCCCGAGGCTTATCCATTTTTGCGTTTCGCAGGACGTTTTGCGCGAATTCTACAAACTGATCCACCGGATGCTGAGGGATGGATAAAGGTGAAATTACGCTTCGACGTGGAAGAAATGGCTGTCGGGTATGCATTGAGCTTCGGTGAGAAATTGGAGGTCTTAGAACCGGAGATTCTGCGAAAAAAAGTGATCGAAGAAGCACGAAATCTGATCGGATTCTACGAAAGAAAATAGGTCCTATTGGACATAAAGTGCCATTCTTCTTGTCCTATTTTCACGGTCCCGACCCACTGTATACAATCACCTGCGTTCCAACGGGCGTTAAATTGCTGAACTCTACGGCTGCATACATCGGAATCCTAATACAACCGTGACTAGCGGGCGTCGCAGGGACTGCCTTGTTCCCATGAATCGCGATCCCACCGATAATGTAATTTGGATAATACAATTCGCCCAGTGGGCTAACTCGCCATCCAGTGAGTTTTCGATACACGCGGAATCGCCCCGTAGGCGTAACCGCAGTAACCATCTCGCCTTCGAGGTCAAACTGCTTTCCATTTCCAGTTGAAACCGGAAGAATTCTCGAGACCTTCCCATCATCCGATACCATCATTAGTACCTGACGAGTAAGATCTACCTCCACGTGCGCACCGCCCCGCTCTCGTGGCTCTGGACGACTGGCATTTCGCAGAGCCCGCACGTCCTCCGCCGACAAGCGGCCGGTGCGCGTCCGATGCTCAATCTTTTGAAAAGCGATTAAGCCGTGGCGTGACGCCTCGCCCCATTTACCGTCCGCCGCTCCGATCCAGTACCCAAGATCAGTCAAACGCTGTTGGGCTTCGCGGACAACTTCCCTGGTGATTTTAATTGGCTTTCCGGTACTTTTTTTCTGTGGAGCACGACGCGCTTGTTGCACGCCCGCGAGGACTTCATTTGATCTGATGGTGACCGTCATTACTGAGTTAGCGCCAACAACGACGGCCATAATACAGCGTGCCACATTTAGTGAACCCGAAACTCTCATAAGCCGAGCATTCGCTATTGCAAGTTCAGGGCCACTTGCCCGGTGAACATATTTTACCACTGTTTTCGAAGTTTTATGATGTGCGGTTTCGAAATCGCCAGTACATCATGTTATTATTCCTGCCATTGAGAACCACGGGTTTTACTGAGGCAACTCGCATGTCTTGTACGAGCCGGCCTAACTCAGAAATCGAAAGTGTACAAGCGTCCTGGTTGCAGACAGCAATTTATCTCCTTCACATAATAACTCCCAAACCACACAACAAGGCGAGGTCTCATCATGGCACGGGGCAGAAAGTTCAGATCAACGCGGCGCATACCAGATACCGAGCGCTCTTTGTTCGAGCAGAAACTGACCGGACGCTACTCCCGCACCCTGGATCGCACTGATCTCCTCGGCTTGATACGCGGAGGAGAGGATACTCATCTCGAATTCAAGATTCGCTTAGTTAATACAGACAAAGTCGTAGCGGAAATCGTCGCGCTCGCAAATGCGGGAGGCGGCGCAATCATCTTTGGAGTCAACGATCAACGACGTCTTGAGGGTCTCGACAATCCGGAACAAGTCGAAGAACAGTTGATCGATATTTGCCGGAATCAAATCAAGCCTCCTGTGTTTCCTCGCATCGACAAAGTCTCCTTCGACAATGGCACTCGCATCGTAGTGTTGCAGGTTGATGACCGTCGTGCTCCTCATCAAACGCCGGATCACCGGTATTATATCCGAATTGGCTCTACCAAACGTGAAGCCGAGGGCTCGGAGATCGCAGCCTTGTTTGCAAGATCGCGGGTAGCCGCGCTTGAAGATATGCCTCTCGTGGCCGCTGCGGTCGAGGACGTCGATGAGGCGCTGGTTTGGAGCTATGTACGCGATCTTGAAGGCGATACTTTTCGCGAACCCGATGGATTCCCAACGGCTCTGGCAATGCGGGATCTAAAGCTTGCGACGGATTACGGCGGAAGCATCGCGCCGAGCCTGGCCGGCTTCCTCTTGTTTGGCCAAACCGC
>Ga0126382_10000205_pt1 | contig 22183 bp, 21 predicted proteins | sample PanSoiMetPlot_30_FD_92548 | JGI IMG/M metagenome (GOLD analysis project Ga0126382, IMG submission 92548) | Tropical forest soil microbial communities from Panama - MetaG Plot_30 | ecosystem: Environmental > Terrestrial > Soil > Tropical forest > Bulk soil | place: Panama | collected 2016-02-17
GTCGGAGAGGCCGGCCTCGGCGAAGATCGCACGATGCATGTCGATAGTGGCGCGCGCCGCTTCGGGCGTCGTGACGGTAAGCGGGCCGAGGTCCTCCGCGGCGCCGCCCGGGACCGGCACCTCGGTGCCTACGACATAGACCGGCGGCTCTCCTCCCGCCTGAGCACGAGCGCGCTCGGCGACCGCGCACAGGCGCGCCGCGCGCCGCGCGATCGCCTCGTCCGACAGAGCCGGCGGATCGCCCGCGCACGACATCGAGCAGTCGAGATGGATCTTGCGAAAGCCGGCGCGAACATAGTCATCGATCATCACTTCCGCGCGCGCCATCGCCGCCTCGGCCGACAGCGCCTGCCAGGCGTTGGGGCCGAGGTGGTCACCACCAAGAAGAATGCGCTCCCGCGGCAAGCCGGCGCGATCGGCGATGCGGTGGACGAAGTCGCGAAAGTCCGCGGGCTTCATGCCGGTATAGCCGCCGTCCTGGTTCACCTGGTTCGAGGTTGCCTCGATCAGGGCGAAGGGTGCACCGGACCGCTGGGCATGCCGAAAGGTCGCCTCGATCACCAAGGGGTGCGCGGAGCACACCGAGAACATCCCGCACGGCTCGCCTGCCTTGTGACGTGCGACCAGGTCGAGAATGGCTTTCATTGAAGCTCAGGACGCCGTGGGTTTCGATTTCGTGTCAACCGTGGTTCCCTCCTCCGGCGCCAGCGCGAGCAGGACGGCGGCGATCGACGCGAGCACAAGGCCGACGATCTTGAGCGGACCGGGCAGCGTGCCGATCACGATCAGCGAGATGATCGCGGTCATCAGCGGCGCACCGGCATTGGCAAGCGGAGACACGACGATCGCCTGCCCGTAGCGGAACGCATAGACGAGCATGAGCGCGCCGATCGCGTTGAGAACCTGGATGCCGGCAGCCAGCCAGGGGCCGTCGGCGCCCCAATTGATCGGCTTGCTGAAGTCGGTCATCAGCCAGGCGACAGGCGCAAGGATGAGCCCCGTCACCATCATGTAGAAGAAGATGCTCTCCGCGCTCATGGTACGGTTCGCGAGCTTCATGAAGAAGGCCTGCACGCCCCAGGCCCCCGTCACTATCAGCGACAGCAGGAACCAGCCCAGCACCCTGCCCTCGCCCAGCCCTTCGGCCGAGAAGTCGAACAATGGCAGCGCCAGCAACGCGAGCACGATCCCGGCCGCGCCCACGATGTTGGTCCGTTCGCCGAGCAGCACATAGGACATGGCGATGGTCACCACCGGCGACAGCGAGATCAATGGAAAGATCAGGAAGGCGGGCCCCATGGTCAGCGCATAGAACAGCACCATCTGACCGCCGGCGCCGAGCAAGCCGATGATCATGCCATGGGTCAGCGATCGCGCATCGCGATCGAGCCGCCAGCCGGTGCGCGCCAGCGCATAGAGCGCCGGCGGGATCATGGTGACCGACCAGACGCAATAGACCAGCGTCTCGGGAAAGCCCCACTCGGCCGACAGACCCGTGAACGCGCCCCAGAAGCCCCACAGGACCATGGTCGCGAAGGCATAGAGCAGCCACGCTTTCGGCCGCGCCGCCTGATGCAGAGCGATGTCCGACACCGTCACGTCCCCTCGATCGGCATTGCCTCGAGCAGAAGGAAGCGCTCGAACGACACCGACAACCGGTTTGCCGATGCCGATGCGGAGCCGACCGCCTTGCCCGTCCAGTAGTCGGTAATGTTGTAGTTCCCCTTGCCCAGTCCGCGCAGCTCGACCACGCCATCCCAGCGATCGGCGTAGAACGCGTAATAGCAACGGTCACCCTTGGTGACGACATGGGCTTCCGGCTTGTCGAACCCGATATCGTAGAGCTCGCCCCGGTATTGCCCCTCGGGCAGCCGCTTATCGTTATAGAGCGCAATCCACTTGCGCCATTCGTCCTCCCGCTGGGCGGTCAGCAGGAAGCTGTCCTTCGGTTTCGGATCCCGCGGCCAGGTGAATTTCGTGGAGACGATCGCACCGACCCCGACCGTGGATGCGAAATCATGTCCGCCATCGCTGAGCTCCACGTGGTCGCCCGCATAGGCGGCCGCAGGTCCCATCAGCGCCTTGATCGTCTTGCCCTTGTGCCGGACCTGCCACGACGACTCCGGGTCGGAGGCCACCGCCTGGTTCATGTAGGACATGTGATGAAAGGCCTGGCATGTGCCGCAGGGGCAGATTTCGATGACCGCGTCCGGATTGATCGCAACAGCCTCCTGATAGAGCGCCTTCCAGAAATCCTGCAGCTTTTCCACGGACTCTTCGGGACGAGCGTGCTTGTGCGCGGGATTGTAGCAAGGCGCGACGCCGTTGAGATGCTGACCGTCGAGCTTGAGTCCCGCGTAACCCCATTCGCCCATAACCTTGCGGATGAGCGCCCGGCTCCGCTCCACGGTCTCGGGATAGGCGGGGCACAGACAATAGCTGTCCCACCAGGTGATGTTCTGTACCGCGCCATCCTTGTCCAGGAGCAGGAGATCGGCGTTGTCGCGGAGCAGATCGGAACTCGGATACGCGGCGAGCGGCGCGATCCAGAGCTTGGGTAGCATGCCCGCATCCTTGATCGCCTTGACCAGCGCGATCATCTCGGCATCGCCGCGCGGGAACTTGCGACGGTCGACGTGCCAGTCGCCCACCGCGGCCTGCCAGCCGTCGTCGAGCACCGCCCAGCCGAGCCCAAGCTCGGCCGCCTTGGGCAGCGTGCCGACCACCTGGCCGACGGTGAAATGGCGCTCATAACCCCAGGCACACCAGATCGGCGCATAAGCGCTCGCCGGCACCTTCGCCTGGGGCATCCCGCGCTCCGCCAGGATCCTGCGATAGGCGTCGAGCGTCGCAAAATAGTCGCCGCAGTGAACGGAGACGAAGGTGTCAAAGGTCGAAAAGCTTTCGCCCGCCGCCAGCGTCACCGCGTGATCGCATTCGACCGCGACGCGCGCACCAGCCGGCATCATCGTCAGCGGCAGCGCCAAGAGTTTCGGCACCGCTTCGACGTGGCCGGCCGCCAGCCCGTAGTCGCGCCGCCAGACGTCCACCACCGGCGTGCCGCCGCCATAGTCGGATGCGTTCATGCCCATGAAGTTGCGCTGATCGAAGTCCGGACGCAGCGGCTGCACCCAGTCACGGCGGTCCTCGTACGATGCGCCCGAAAACGACCAATAGTCGCTCGCGCCATCGGCAGCCGGCTTCAGGACATGCGCGCCGTTGACCCAGCCTTCGATCCGGACCGGCTCCGCGCCGACATTGCGATAGGCAACGTTCATGAGCGCGAAGCCGGGATAGCGGTCGTAAAAACTGATGCTGACCTCTTTCTCGATCCCTTCATCGGCGCGGCCACGCAGCACCTGACGCGTGCCAGGGCCGTGCGCGCCCTCGACACCTTCACTGCGGCGGTCGAGAAACTGGAAAAGATCGATGTGCTTGCCGCCGGCAAGCCGCAGCGTCTCGCTCGGCTCGAAATCCGTGAGCGGCTCGGACGCGCCGCCTTGCCGCGCGACGACGCGGCTGCGCAAGCCCGTGTCGAATTCCAGGCCCATGACCGCGTCGCCCACCTGCGCCGCAGCCTCGGCGGCGAAGCCGAAACGAACACCAAGCTCGCTCAGGCCGGCACCGGCAATCGAACCGGCCAGCAGCTTGAGGACGGTGCGCCTGCGGGCAGTCGGCGCGCTTCCTGTGGGCATTATTTCTTTCCTATCCGTGCAGGACATGGGCAGCCGGCTCGGCCCGCGCAATATGCTTCATCAGTCAGCGGCAAACCACTCAAAAAACATGCGAATCCGGATCGAAGATCCGGATTCCTTGTCGCAGCAATATCGTCGCGAAGCCGGAAAATTCAGGGCGAGCCGCGGAACACGCCCTCCTTGAAGAAGACCCGGAACGGGGTGGTGCCGGTGGTACCGCCGTCGAAGGCGCGCCATTTGCCGTTCTGGCAGAGGGTGCCGCCTTGCGCGGCGACCGCCTCGAACTCGATGAAATTCGGATAGACCTTGGGCTCGGCGCCGGGCTCGACCGCCATGAAGGTGGTCAGGCATTTGCCGCCGGTGACGACTGGGTCATATCCCTTGATCATGATCCCGCCGCCGCCGGTCGAGGGAAAGGTGCTGCGCAGCAGAGGCCAACTCTCGTAGTTCTCCTGCGCCGACGCGCCCGGCGCCGCAACGACCAGCAAGGCAAAGCAAGAAGCCGCAAGAACGCGCATGGGGTGGTCCTCCTTGTCCGCGCCCCACGACGGCGGCGCCTCCGCTTGGAGATACACGTGAAAAGCCGATTTGGATGCAATCGAGCGGACCCATCGGTGGTTTTTTGGCTCATGCCGATGGCGGCGCGCGCGACGCGGCAGCGGCGCGTTCGAGCATCAGCTTGCGTTCGCGCGCATTGCGCGTGAGCGACGCGGCGCGCTCGAACTCCGCGCGCGCCTCGTCGAGACGGCCGAGCTTGGCAAGGAAGTCTCCGCGCACGCTCGGCAGCAGATGGTAGGTCTGCAGCGATGGCTCGGAGGTCAATGCATCGACGAGCTCGAGGCCCGCGGCCGGGCCGAGCGCCATCGAAACGGCGACGGCGCGGTTGAGCTCGACCACGGGCGATGGCATGAGCTGCACGAGCCTCGCATAGAGCGCCGCGATGCGCATCCAATCGGTCTCCGCCGCGGTACGCGCCCGCGCGTGGCAGGCGGTGATCGCCGCCTGCAAGACGTAGGGGCCGGATGCGCCGCCGAGCGCCTCGGCCCGTTCGAGCGCAGCAAGACCGCGGCGGATGAGGAGCTGGTCCCAGCGTGCGCGGTTCTGGTCGAGCAGCAGGATGGGCTCGCCCGCAGCCCCGGTGCGCGCGGCGAAGCGCGACGCCTGGATCTCCATGAGCGCGACCAGGCCATGGACCTCCGGCTCCTCCGGCGCCAGCTCGGCCAGGATGCGGCCGAGCCGGAGCGCCTCCTCGCAGAGCGCGGGCCGCATCCAGTCGTCTCCCGCGGTCGCCGCGTATCCCTCGTTGAAGATGAGATAAAGCACATCGAGCACCGACGACAGCCGCTCGGCACGATCGGGCCCACGCGGGAGTTCGAAGGAGACGCCCGCCTCGGCGAGCGTCCGCTTGGCGCGGACGATGCGCTGGGAGACGGTCGGCTCCGGCACCAGGAACGCGCGCGCGATCTCCCCGGTCGTGAGACCGCCGATCAGGCGCAGCGTGAGCGCGACGCGGGCCTCGGCCGAGAGCACCGGATGGCAGGATATGAACACCAGGCGCAGGAGGTCGTCGCCGATGTCGTCGTCGAGAACGGCGTCCAGATCCGGCGTAGCCCCCTCGCCGTCCGCCTCGATTTCGCGGCCCAGTTCCTCGTGCTTGCGTTTGATGAGCTTGTTCCGGCGCAGCCGGTCGATCGCGCGATTCTTCGCGGTAGCCATGAGCCAGGCGCCCGGGTTGTCCGGGATGCCCGTGACCGGCCACCGCTCCAGCGCGGTGACGAGCGCATCCTGCGCAAACTCCTCGGCGAGGCCGACATCGCGCAGCATCCGCGCGAGGCCGGCGATGACCCTCGCCTGCTCAATTCTCCAGACCGCGTCGATCGAGCGATGGATATCGGAAGCCGTCACGGCTTCCGATTAGCCCAGCTTCATCCTCCGGCGCAACCTCGCGGAACCGCTGCGTCCTAACGCTGGCCGGACTTCGACTGCATCTCGGCGAAACCGGACGCCGCCTCCTGCACATCGGCCGGGAAGTCCGACATTTCCTGCACCTGGCGAACTTCGATCACCTCGTTGTCGCCGGCCGGGCAGCGCGACGCCCATTCGATCGCCTCCGCCTTCGACTTCACCTGGATCATCCAGTAGCCGCCCAGCACCTCCTTCGCCTCGGTGAACGGCCCGTCGGTCACCTTGGGCTTGCCACCGGAGAACGAAACTCGGGCCCCCATCGAGGGCGGATGGAGGCCGTCGAGCGCGAGCAGCACGCCGGCTTTCTGCAGGGCTTCGTTGTACTTCATCATCGCGGCGACAGCCTTGGCGTCCGGCGCAGTTCCCGGCGCGGCGCTCTCGTATCCCTTGGGGATCATCAGCATCATGAATCGCATCGTGGTTACTCCTGACGGTTTTCAAACTTGGAAGCTGGTGTAAACGCCCGGTCTACTTCTCCGTCCCGATCCCCATCTCGCGAAAGCGCTCGACCGTCTCGCCGGGAACGGAACCGAAATCCTCGAGCTCGTAGAGCTGCCGGACTTCGATCTCGCCGTCGTCCAGATGGGGATTGGGAAAGCGCCTGACCCATTCCATCGCCTCTTCCTTCGACTTCACCTGGATCAGGGTGTAGCCGGCGATCAGCTCCTTGGTCTCGGTGAACGGCCCGTCGATCACGGTGCGCTTCCCGCCGGAATACTTGACACGCCAGCCCTTCGAGCTCGGATGCAATCCATTGCCGTCGAGCAGCGCGCCGGCTTTCTGTAGCTCTTCGTGGTAGTTCGCCATCTCGGCGAAGAGCTTCTGCCACCGTTCGCTTTTCAGGGCCTCCGACATGGGCACGGTTTCCGAGTCCTTGGTGGCTTTGACGATGATCATGAATCGCATCGCGACGTCTCCTTCTGTTCGGAGCTCGGGTTCCGGGACGGTCTCGACCGGCTGCGAACTCTCGCTCTGTCAACGCGACGAGCGGGAGTCCGCGGGATCGACACGTCGCACAATCTTTTTTTCGGCAGGGCCCAAGTGCTTGAAATCCCCACCGGTCTCGGTTGCGGACGGCGCCGGTCGCCGTTGCGATCCGGCTACTTCGGGAACATGGCAAAGTAGGGTTTGGCCTCGGCGACGGCCCGGGCGAACGAGGGGCGCTTCATCAGACGATCGAAGTACGCCGCCATGTTCTTGTGGGTGTCGCCAAACGGCACGACCAGGTTTGCGTAAAACAGCGCCGGCGCGGCGGCGCAATCGGCCATGCTGAATGCGTCGCCCATCGCCCAAGTCCGGGTTGCCATCTCCGCGTCGATCAGGTCGAAGGCGGTCCGCATACGCGTCTTCGCGCTCTCCACGCCGAACGGGTCCTTGTTCCCCGCCGGACGCAGCCTGTCGCCGACTATCTTCTGCATGTGATGGTGCACGTGGTGATCATAGAAGCGGTCGCGCAGGCGGGTCTGCCGCGCGAGGTCCGCCTCGGCCGGCACAAGCTGGGTCTTGCCCGGATAATGCTCGGCCAGATATTCGATGATGATGGTCGACTCGGGCACCATCTGCCCCTTGGCATCGTCCTGCAGCACCGGGAATTGGCCGATCGGCCAGACCTTCAGGAAGTCGGCACGCGAAGCTTCGTTCCCAAGATCGACGAGGTGCGGGTCGAATGGCGTGTCGTTCTCGTAGAGAGCGATCAGCACCTTTTGACAGAACGACGACAGCGGATGGTAATAGAGCTTGAGGGACATGGGGCGGCACTCACGTTCGCTTTCGACTCGATCGGACGCGCTCCTCCGCCCCGCGGGAAGCGGAGGATGCGCGGCATCGGAAACCAGAGGCTAGGCGCTGACCAGGGACTTGAAACCGCCGAAGATCATGCGCTTGCCGTCGAAGGGCATCTCTTTCGGATTCATCATCTTGGCGAGCCGCGGGTCCTTCATCACCTTCGCGTTGACGCGATCGCGATGCGCGCGTGACTTGTACACGATCCAGGAGAAGATCACCGTCTCGCCGGGCTTGAGCTTCACGCTGCGCGGGAACGACGTCCACTTTCCCACCTTGACGTCCTCGGCGACGAATTCCTGAAAATCGAGCGCGCCGTGATCGCGCCAGACCTTGCCGCATTTCTTCGCCATGCTGCGATAGGCCTTCAGGTTCTTCTTTGGGACCGGCACGACGAATCCGTCGACGTATTGCATGTGAGTGCTCCTTCTTCCTGGCTGAGCGCGGAACCGCGGTTAGGTATCTTTGGCTGCCTGACAACAGGATTGCGCCCCGTCGGCCGCGTCGTACTCGTCATGACGCTTCACCCAATCCATGATCTCGGTCTCGTTGCGGCCTTTCGGCGTGAGATCGAGATAGATGAACGCGCCGATCACCTCCTCGTTGCCGCGCGCGTAGCTGGAATAGGTGTGGAAGACGTCGCCGGCCTCGTCCTTGTAGAACACGCTGAGGCCGGGAAGCTCGTCGAAGCCGTCCTCGGTCATGGCGTAGTTGTAATACACCTTGCCCTTCGCCAGATCATCCTTGGTAAACGACACGTGATAATCGTAGTTGAAGTCGCTGCCGTAGGATGACACCCATTTGGCGCGCCAGCCCATGCGTTTCTTGTAGGCCTCGAGCTCGGCGAGCGGCGCCCGCGACACCCGGACATAGGTCACATCGTGATGCTCGAGGTGCACGAGTGCGCCTTCGGCATGGTCGGCCTCGAACGAGCAGCTCACGCAGCCCTGACCGAGGTCCCAGCGCCACATGAAGTGATGGACGATCAACTGGCTGCGGCCTTCGAAAAGGTCGGCCAGCGTCTTCTTGCCCTCGGGCGTGTCGAAGACATATTCCTTGTCGACCTTGACCCATGGCAGCGCGCGGCGCTCGGCGCTCAATTTGTCACGCAGCCGGGTCAGCTCCTTTTCATGCACCAGATGCGCCTTGCGCGCGGCCAGCCATTCTTCGCGGGAAACGATTTTGTGTGGTTGCATCGCGCTTGTCCTCCTGCGCCTATTTCTCGGCGATCACCTTCAGGTTGGCGAGACCGGTCTCGAACTCCCGGCCGATCATCTTGTCCACATTGCAAAACGAGAGCCATCACCTTCCCGAGAAAGCGATTGGAACCATAGATGGCCCAAGTAACGTGCGTCGCGACGTTCGTGGCGTCGCCCTTGGGTTCCATCGCGATCTCGGCGGTGGGTGGGCCTCGAACGGTTTGAGAAAATCCATCTTGAAAACGACCTTGGATGGCGAGGCATCCGTGACCTCCATCCGCCCCTGCCCGATGTTCTTGTTGCCGTCCCATTCGTACACGGCGCCCTTGCCGCTGGCCGCACCGCTGTAGGTCCGCTTCATCCCGGGATCCTTGTGCTCCCAGGGCGACCAGGCGCCGTGACTGCGCAGATCGCTGACCAGCGGAAATATCTTCTCGGGCGACGTGGCGATGGTGGTCGAGCGCTGGACACGGAATGTGTCGGGCCTGGTCGCTGCATAGGCGAGCACGACCACGAGCAGAACGACGATGACGAGGGCGATGATGGCAATGGTCTCGAGCATTGTTCTCTCCTCTGTGGCTCAAGGCAATCGGCTCTTTTTCAGTGGCCGCATTTTCTACGGAAAACGTGCCCAATTTTCCGGAAAATGCTTTAGCGTCGAAGCGGGAGCAGCGCGCGCAGGCGCTCGTCGCGCAGATAGAGGCCGCCCCAGACCATCAGACCGAGATAAACGCCGAACAGAAGATGGCTGAAGGTCGGGCTGCCGACGCGCAGATGCGTGGCGATCGCGCCGCCGAGCAGGCCGGTCAACAGGACCGCGCCGAGAACCGAGGTTTGCGGGATGGCGTAGAGGGCGGCGCAGACAAGCGTGAGGATGCCGAGACTGCGAGCCAGGCTCGGCGGATATCCGAGATGGCCGAGCGTCTCGGTGACGACCTCCAGCGGAAACAGCTTGATCACGCCGTCGAACAACAGAAACAGGATCACCAGCGCGCTGATGATGTGTCCGGCCCAGAACGCCTTACTGGAGACCGGCGCGGTTTGAACGATCGTCGTCATCACGTTGTCCTCGAGCTTGCTGAAAGTCATGTGGGCGTCAGGTCTTCTTCGGCAACGGCGCGTTCAGCATCCAGCGATGCCCGAACGGATCGTTGAGCATGGCGAAGCGCGCGTCCCAGAACATGTCCTGCGGCTCCAGCTTCGGCTTGCAGCCCGCCGCGACCGCGCGGCGGAACGTGGCATCGAGCTCGGCCGGGGTGCCGAAGTGGATCACCACCGCCACTGCCGCCGGCTGCTCCGGACTGGGTGCGCGGATGGCGCCGTGGTCCTCGTACTCCGGGAACTCGTCAGAAAGCATCACGGTGCCGCCGTTGAAATTGAGCTCGGCGTGCATCAGACGCTGACCGTCCTGCGCCAGCAGCCGCGTGATCTCCTTGGCGCCGAAAGCCTTCTGGTAGAACGCCATCGCGTCGGCAGCACCTCGAACGGTCAGATAGGGATTGGTCGCCTGCACAATTCTCTCCTTCGATTGGCATCGCGCGGTCGGTCGTCCAGCGGTGAATTTTGGCGTTTTCCGCCCCTGACGCCCCAAGGACGAACCGAGGACCGGCGATCCGACAACCCCACAAAATTTTTTTTCTGGACCCCGGGGCGGCCCAGGCAACAACCAAAACCTCGCTGCGCGCTGCGGCTTTGTTCCCGGTCGGGCCCAGGTCCGACCAACGCCGACGCAACCGGTGCCGGCAAGTCGTCAGTTCCGGCCATACCCCCAAGCGAGCGCCGGACTACCTTTTCCGGCCACGTTTCTTCCCCTTCGCTTGCAGCTCCCGGAGGTAAACCTCCAGGCGGTCAAAGCTCTGGTCCCAGAAGCGGCGATAGCGCGCGAGCCACTCGTCGACGTCCTTGAGGGCGCGCGGCTCGATCCGGCAGGGCCGCCATTGCGCCTCGCGGCCGCGCGCGATCAGGCCCGCGCGCTCCAGCACCTTGAGATGCTTGGAGACGGCGGGAAGGCTCATGTCGAAAGGCTCGGCCAGCTCGGTCACCGAAGTTTCGCCGAGCGCGAGCCGCGCCAGGATGGCTCGGCGCGTCGGGTCGGCGAGGGCCGCAAACGTGGCGCTGAGGCGATCAGTCATGGGATCACCGACGGTTAAATAACCTTTCGGTTAAATACGTCCCGAGCCCGCACTCTGTCAAGCGACCAGGCCGGAACGTCCTTCGCCGACGGAAGCGGCGCGATCCCGTCTCTGAGAAAGGCTCAGCCCCCCTGCACGCTCGATTGCCAATCCTTCTGGTGCAGGGCGACGGTGCCGCTGCCGCTGGTGAAAGCCCGGTGATCGAGCTCGGGGAGCAGCATCTCGAAGCGCAGCGGCTCTGGCGGCCGACGCCACCAGCGATCGAAGAAACCGAAGTCCTCGCTCAACGCCGCGTCGAGCGTGAGCTTGAACTCGAAGCGGCCGGCCGCCTGCACGATTTGCATCACCTTCTCGTCCGTGCGGGCGTGGAACAGGATGGTTTCAGTGTGGCTGGTGCGGCCCGGCAGCGGGATCGGAGCGAACGGACGAAACTCCCCTTTTTGCGCTTTCTCGATACCCCATTGGCCGAGATCGGCGCTGTAGAAACGCTTTGAGACCTTGTTGACCGGATCCGTGACCTCGAGGCTGATCGACATGACCGTCCCGGCGCGCGCGCCGGTATTGGTGATCGTCACCGGGATCGCGAAGACCTCGAAGTTGGTGTTTTGGTACGGCGACGCATAACGAATAACGGGCGCCACGAACACCTTGAGGATCGAACGCTTCAAGGACGTCTCCCACAGGCTGTATGCGGAAAACAGCATCGCGACCACGGAGAAAAAATTCGACGCACTCAGCAACGACTGCATAGGAAGCCCCCCAACCGACGCAAACAACGACGATGACACGAATTCGCTAGCTGCGACGCGTCACGCCGCGTTCGTCATGGTGGAGCATCATGCTGCTATTGTGACCAAGCCAAGTTTCCGTCTCAAAGGTGCTGCGTACTGAACGCTGGGTAGCAAGGCGCCGATCACTTCAACAGGCACGGGGTATGTCGCGGTATGCAGTCTGATCAGAAGAATCCGGACCGGCGATCCAAATTCACGCTCGCCGGGTGGCGTGAGATCCTGTTGGCGGCGGGACCCGCCATCGTGCTGATCGCCGTGACGGTCTGGGCTACCTCCCGCTATGTCACGCCGGCACCGCCGAGCAAGATCGTGATTGCGGCGGCCAGCAAAGGAAGCCCCTATTACCGTTGGGCAGAGCAATATCAGAAGGTGCTGGCGCAAAGTGGCATCACGCTCGAGATCAAGGAGACGAGCGGCTCGTCGGAGAACCTGCGCCTCATCAACGACAGCGGGTCGGGCGTGCAGCTCGCCTTCCTGCAGGGGGGCTTGGCGAGCACGCGCGACGGCCCGCAACTGCGCTCGCTTGGACGGGTGTTCTACGAGCCGCTCTGGGTGTTCTACCGCGGCGACGCCACGATCGATCGCCTCGCCGGACTTGCCGGTAAGCGCGTCCTGGTGGGGCCCGCGGGCGGCGGCACCAACCAGCTGGCGACCAAGCTCTTGGCGGCAAACGGGGTGACGGCCGACACCGCGACGCTGATCACCGCGCAGTTGCCGGATTACGTGGAGGCGCTCGAGAGCGGCCGCGCCGATGCCGGCTTCCTCGTGCTCGGGCCCGAAGCAAGGACCATCGAACGGTTGTTCAACAGCCCGGACATCCGGCTGATGAGTCTCAGCCAGGCCGACGCCTACTCGCAGCGCTTTCCCTTTCTGGCGCGGCTCGACCTGAAGCAGGGCGTGGTCGATTTTCGCCGCAACATTCCCGCGGCCGACACCACACTCGTCGCCACCATGGCGGCGGTGATCGTGCGCGATGACCTGCATTCGGCGCTGACCAACCTGATGGCGCAGGCGCTCGTCGAGGTGCACAGCAAGCCGGTGATCGACGCCAAGGGCGAAGCAGCGCTGTTCAGCCGCGCGGCCGAGTTTCCTGTCGCCGCCGATCCCGAGTTTCCCCTCGCCGACGAAGCCCGCCGCGTCTACCGGTCCGGTCCGCCGTTCCTGCAACGCTACCTGCCGTTCTGGCTGGCGACGATGCTCGATCGGCTGGTCGTGATGCTCGTTCCGGTCATCGGCCTGGCCATCCCGCTGGTGCGCTTTGCCCCACTGCTCTACACGTGGCGGATACGCCGGCGGATCGTGCGTTGGTACGGCGAGCTGAAGAAGGCCGAGGCCGGCGCGCTCGGCGACGCGAGCCCCACGCGAATTGCGCAGGCCACCGCCGAGATCGATCGCATCGACGCGGCCGTGAACAAGATCAGCCTTCCGCTCGGCTTCACCAACCAGCTCTACGACCTGCGCGAGCACATCGACGTCGTCCGCCGTCGCCTGGCGTCGCTGCGCCACCAGCCGGTCACGGGCGCCAAGGTGGTCGGAATTTGACGATGACACGAGGCCGGCGCAGACGGCTCAATCGACCTTCGTGCCGGAGAGAGTGATCACCTTCTCCCACTTCTCGATCTCGGACTTGACGAAGGCGCCGAATTCCCCCGGGCCGCCCGCGATCGGCGTGGAGCCGAGCTCGGCAAGCTGCGATTTGATTTTCGCCGAGGCGAGCCCCGCATTGAATTCGCGGTTGAGCCTGCCGACGATGTCGGCGGGCGTCCCCTGCGGCGCGCCGACGCCGTACCAGATGATCGCTTCGTAGCCCGGCACCGTCTCGGCGACCGGCGGCACGTCGGGAAGCACCTGCGATCGCGCCGCGGTCGTGACGGCGAGAGCGCGCAGTTTGCCCGACTGAATATGCGGCAGCGTCGAGATCAAGGCATCGAACATCACCTGCACCTCGCCGCCGACCAGATCCGTGAGTGCGGGCGCCGAGCCGCGATAGGGAACGTGGACGAGGTCCACGGTTGCCATCGACTTGAACAATTCGCCCGCCATGTGGCTGGTGGTGGCGACGCCGGCCGAGCCCATGTTGATCTTGCCGGGATTGGCTTTGGCATAGGCGATGAATTCGGCGACGGTGCGCGCCGGCACCGATGGATGGACCACCATCACGCTCGGCCCATAGGCTGATCCGGCAACCGGCGCGATCTGCCGGAGCAGATCGAACGACAGCGTGCGCTTGTTGACAGTCGCGTTGATGGCGTTGGCCGACGTGACGGAGAGCAGCGTGTAGCCGTCGGGGGGTGAATTGACCACCGCCTCGGCCGCGATGTTGCTGCCGGCTCCCGGCTTGTTCTCGATCAGCACTGTCTGCCCCAGGCGCGTTTGCAGCCAGTCGCTCAAGATCCGGGCGACGATGTCCGACGATCCGCCGGCTGGGAACCCGACGACCCAGCGGACCGGCCGCGTCGGATACTCCGCCGTCTGGGCCGATGCAGCGTCCGCCGCAAACACGATCGCAAGCAATGTCGCGGCTGCGACGAAACGTCCGCGGATGCTTGTCGGCGCCGCCCGCCGGCCGGTTGTAGCCATCGCAAATTTCCTGTCTTCAACGCGCGGGCAGCATTTCACGGCCGCGACCGCTTGACCAGTCAGGAAGTCTCGAAAGATAATCCAGCAATGCATTCTCGCCGATTGCGCTGTCCGAAATGTCGGACCTCGTCGCAGCGCCGCTGCCCGATCGGACGCAACGACAATTGCAATGGAGACACGCGATGACGCGCGCCACTGGGCTCGATGCCGAGCTCGTCGAAAGCAAGAAGAACATGATCAGCGGAAACTACGTCCGCAATGCGTGGTACGTGGCCGCGTGGTCCGACGATCTCGCCGACGCGCAATTGCTCGCCCGCACGATCCTGAAGGAACCGGTCGTGCTCTACCGGAAGTCGGATGGCAATGTCGCGGCGCTGCAGGATCGCTGCCCGCATCGCTTCGCGCCGCTGCACATGGGAAAGATCGTCAACGGCGATTGCGTGCAGTGTCCCTATCACGGCCTGGAATTCAATTCAGCCGGCGCCTGCGTTCTCAATCCGCACGGCACCAAGAACATTCCGCCGCGGGCGCGCGTGCGCAGCTATCCGGTGACGGAGAAGCACAAGGCGATCTGGATCTGGATGGGTGACAAATCGCCCGACCTGTCGAAGGTGCCGGACTTCAGCGTGCTCGACAATGTTCCCGAGATGCACGCGACCAAGCGCGACCGCATCACGATCCGCGCCAACTACGAGCTGATCATCGACAACCTGCTGGATCTGAGCCACACGTCCTATCTGCACGACGGCATTCTCGGCAATTCGGATACCGTCGAGTCCGCCATCACCGTCGAGCAGGACGGCGACGACGTGGTCGTTGGGCGGCACGCCAGCAATGCGACCGCGCCGGGGCTGTTCGCCATTCTCATGCCGGCTGGGTCGCCGCGCGTCGACAAGTTCACCAGCATGCGCTGGATGGCGCCGAGCAATCTGCGCCTGGTGACGGGCATTTGCATGCCCGGCGCGGTCCCCGAAAGCGGCACCGGCTATCACGCGATCCATATGCTGACGCCGGAGAGCGACAAGACCACCCATTATTTCTTCACCGCCGTGCGCTTCAACGTCCTCACCGCCGACGACGAGGTGAACGCGCAGATCCAGAACAAGATATCGACCACCCGCCGCTTCGCGTTCGAGGAGCAGGATGCACCTGTCATCGAGGCGCAGCAGGAGATCATCGACAACTCGCTGACGTCGGTAGACCCGGTCATTCTGGCGATCGACGTCGGGCCCGTCCGCTACAAGCAGGTCCTGCAGAAATTGATTCACGCCGAGCAGGCACAATAGCCGCCGACAACGGGAGGGGACCGCCATGGAGCTTCCGCGCCGCGGGTTTTTGCGCCTTGCGGGCGCTGCCGCCGCCCTCCCGCCATATCCCGGAAGGCGGACGCGCAGGCCTACCCGGCGCGGCCGGTGCGCATGATCGTGCCGTTCGCGCCCGGCGGTCCGACCGACGTGTTCGCGCGGCTCGTTGCGCAGAAATTGAGCGAGAACCTCGGCAAGCAGTTCTATATCGACAACGTCGTCGGGGCGACCGGCAACGTCGGCACCGGCCAGGCGGCAAAGGCCGCGCCCGACGGCCATACCGTGCTGTTCGCCTTCAGCTCCTACGTGGTGAACCCGACGCTGTTCGACAAGGTTCCCTACGATCCGCACAAGGACTTCGACCCGGTCACGCTCGCGGTCTCCTCGACGACCGTGCTCTCGGTCAACCCGTCGGTGCGGGCGAAGAGCGTCAAGGAGCTTGTCGACCTCATCCGGTCCGGCACCGGCAAGTACAGCTACGCCACCGGCGGCGCCGGCTCGCAGACCCACCTCGCGGGCGAGCAGTTCCGCCTGTCGCTCGGCCTCGACCTCGTGCACGTTCCCTTCAACGGCGGCGGCCCGGCGATCGCGGCGGTCGTCGCCGGCCACACGCCGATCGGCTTCAACGCGCTGACGCCCGCAGTGCCGCAGATCAAGGACGGCCGGCTGCGCGCGCTCGCGGTCACCAGCAAGACGCGCTCGCCGAGCATGCCTGACGTGCCGACCATGACGGAAGCCGGCTACCCGGACATTCAGGGCGACACCTGGGTGGGCATCCTGGTCCCGGCTGGAACGCCGAAGGAGATCGTCACGCTTCTCCATCACGAGACCGCCCGGATCATCGCGCTGCCCGACGTCAAGGACCGCCTGGCGACGATCGGCTTCGAGCCGGTCGTGAGCTCGCCCGAGGAGTTCGGCAAGCAGATCGGCGCCGAGATCGAGCTCTGGGGCAAGGTGATCCGTGCGGCCAATATCAAGGCGCAGTGATGCGGCGCGCTGGCACGCTGCCGGCGTGGACCACGGTTGAGGCGAGCATGACCGTTGCCCAATCGCTTGTTGCATATGTGCTCGCGGCCGGCCTGCTGACGATCACCCCGGGCTTCGATACCGCCCTGGTGTTGCGCACGTCGACCCTGGAAGGTGCAAGGCAGGCGTCGCTGGCGGCACTGGGTATTGGCGTCGGTTGCCTGACGTGGGGCGCCGCCGTTGCGCTGGGGCTCGCCGCGCTCCTGGCTGCATCCGAGCTTGCCTACGACATATTGAAATGGGCAGGTGCAGCGTATCTCGCCTGGCTGGGGCTCCAGCTGATCCGCAAGCCGCGGGCCGATTTCTCTCCCGGTTTGAACGCGGATCCGTCCGCCGCGCCGGGCAATCGGTTGAGCTCCTTCTGGAAGGGACTGGTCGGCAATTTGCTCAATCCAAAGGTTGGCGTCTTCTACGTTTCGTTCCTGCCGCAGTTCGTTCCTGCCGGCGTGCCGGTCTCGGGCTATACCTTCATGCTTGCCATCATCCATGTGGTGCTGGGAGCGATCTGGTGCGTGGCGCTCATTCTCGCGAGCCAGCCGCTCATCTGGGCCTTGCGCCGGCCGAGGGTGATCAAGACGCTGGACCGCCTGATGGGTTGCGTCTTCATCGGCTTCGGCGCCAAGCGCGCGTTGTCGAACCGGTGAGCGCAGCCTGACATGCCCGGCGTCTCCACCGTCCGAATTGCCGTGGATATCGGCGGCACCTTCACCGACATCGTCCTGATGTCCGGCAACGGCGTCCTGCACGAAAGCAAGGTCTCGACCACGCCTGCCGATCCGAGCATCGCGGTGGTGGAGGGTCTGCGGGCGCTGCTCGCCGAGCTCGCAATTCCTCCCGGCGACGTCGCCGAGGTGCTCCACGGCACGACCGTCGGGTCCAATACGCTGCTGCAACGGTCGGGCGCGGCAACCGGCCTGATCACCACGCGTGGATTTCGCGACGTGCTGGAGATCGGACGCATCCGGATGCCGGAGATGTTCGACCTGACCTGGTCGAAACCCAAGCCGCTGGTGCCGCGCCGGTATCGGCTCGAGGTCGCCGAGCGCATCGCGGCCGATGGCGCGATCGTCGAGCCGCTGCGCGAGGACGACGTCGTAGGCGCCGCACAGCAGCTGGTGGACGCCGGGATCGAGGCGATCGCGATCTGCTTCATCAACAGCTATCGCAATCCCGCGCACGAGCAGCGCGCCGAAGCGCTGATCCGCGCGCTTCATCCGGGCCTGCTGGTGTCGGCATCCTACGCAGTGCTGCCGGAAATGAAGGAATACGAGCGCACCAGCACCACCGTGGTGAACGCGTATCTGCTCGCGGCCATGCAGCGCTACCTGACGCGGCTGATGGGCGGCCTGCGCCACATCGGCATCGCCGCGCCGATCCTGGTCGTGACCTCGAATGGCGGAATGGTCGCGGCTGCCAGCGCCTGCGAGAAGCCGGTGCTGGTCGTGGCGTCGGGACCGGCCGGCGGCGTGATCGGCGGCGCGCGCCTCGCCGCCGCGCGCGCCGAGAAGGACACGATCATCTTCGACATGGGCGGCACCACCGCCAAAGCCACCATCATCGAGGACGGCCGTCCGAGCATGACGTCCGAATATGAATTCCGCGACGGCATCAGCACGTCGAGCCGCTTCATCAAGGCGGGTGGCTACATGCTGAAGGTGCCGGCAATCGACATCGCCGAAGTGGGCGCCGGCGGCGGCTCGCTCGCCGGCATCGATCATGGCGGCCTGCTGCGCGTCGGGCCGGAATCCGCCGGGGCCGATCCCGGCCCCGCCTGCTACGGTCTCGGCAACGACCGCCCTACCGTCACCGACGCCAACGTCGTTCTGGGCTATGTCAACGCACAGGCGCTGGCCGGCGGGCAATTGCCGATCGACCGGCAAAAGTCGCTGGCCGCCATCGAGGCGCACGTCGCGCGGCCGCTCGGCATCGCAGTCGAGGACGCCGCGCACGGCATCCGCGCCGTCGCCAATGCCGCGATGGCACGCGCGGTGCGCGCCGTCACCGTCGAGCGCGGCCGCGACCCGCGCGACCTGACGCTGATCGCGATGGGCGGCAATGGCGGCATCCATGCCATCGACCTGGCACGACAGCTCGGCATCGGCCGCGTGGTCGTGCCGCCGCTGTCCGGGGTATTTTCCGCCGTGGGCATGCTGGGCGCGGACGTCGAACACGTCCATCTCAAGACCGTGCTCGTGCCGCTCGACGCGCTCTCCCGCTCCGATCTTGCCGCCTGGATGGCGGAGCTCGCCGCGGAGGTCTCCGCCCGGCTCGCCCGCGACGGCTATCGCCGCGAGCGCTCCGAGATGATCTGGCAAGCCGACCTGCGCCACGAGGGACAAGCGACCGAGCTGACTGTCGGCTTCGACGCGGACGATGCAGCCGTGACGGCGATGCGGGACCGGTTTCTCGCCGAATATCTGAAGACCTACGGCTATCGTGACGAGACCGCGATCGAGCTGGTCAAGATTCGCCTGATCGGCCGTGGCCTGCGGCCGGTTCGCCTCGAATTCGGCAATATCGCCGCGGCGGAGCGCAAATCCGGAACGAGCGGCGGCAGCCGGCGGGTATCTTTCGGCCGTGGGCAGGCCTTCGTCGATGTCCCGATCCTGCCGCGGCAGGCCATCGACCGGGCGCCGCGACCGGGACCGCTGATCGTGGACGAGTTCGATGCGACGATCGTGGTGCCGCCGGATACCCGCGTCTGGCGCGACGAGGTCGGCAGTATTGTGATGGAAGTTGGAGCCGCGCCATGAAAGTCGACCCGATCACCTTCGCCGTCATCAAGAGCGGGCTCGATTCCATTGTCGACGACATGGCCTATACCGTCGTCCGGATCGCGCGCTCCGAGATCGTCAAGGACGTCATGGATTTCTCGGCCGCGCTCTGCGACGCGCAGGGACAGATGATCGCCCAGGCTAAGACGATCGCCCTGCATCTCGGCGCCGTGCCGGAAGCCATCGCCAGCGTGCTCGCCAAGTTTGGCGACGACCTACACGAGGGCGACGTCGTCATCATGAACGATCCCTATCACGGCGGCATGCATTTGCCGGACGTCTTCATGTTCGTGCCGATCTTCGCGGGCGGCAAGCGACGGGCATTCGCAGTCGTGATCTGCCACCATACCGATGTCGGCGGACGCGTGCCCGGCTCCAATGCCAGCGACTCCACCGAAATCTACCAGGAGGGCATCCGCATCCCGCCGCTCAAACTCTACGAGTCCGGGCGCCTCAACACCACGCTGGCAGAGATGATCAGGATCAACGTTCGCGTGCCCGATCGGGTCTGGGGCGATCTCCTGGCGCAGTATGCAGCGTCGCAGGTCGGCGCCAGAGGATTGGGGAAGCTGTTCGAGCGCTACGGCACCGATACGGTCGAGCAATATGTCGCGGAGTTGATCGACTACGCCGAACGCATGACGCGCGAGGAAATCCGCCGCTGGCCCAAGGGCACCTACCGCTTCACGGACTACGTGGACTCCGACGGCTTCTCGGACGCCCCGATCCCGATCAAGGTCGCCATAACGGTCAACGACGACAGCCTGACCGTCGACTACACCGGCTCGTCGCCGCAGGTGAAGGCGGCGCTGAACTCGACCTCAAGCTACACGCATTCATGCACCTATCTCAGCGTGCGCTGCGTTCTCGATCGCGACATCCCCAACAATGTCGGCGTCTTTCGCTGCATCGAGGTGAAGATACCGGACGCCTCGGTGCTCAATCCGGTGCTGCCGGGGCCCTGCGCCGCCCGCGCGCTGACCGGCTATCGCATTTTCGACACCATGCTCGGCTGCCTCGCGCAGATCGTGCCCGATCGTGTCCCCGCCGCCGGCGAGGGGGGCAACAGCGTGGTCTGCATCAGTGGCCTGCGGCGCAACCGCAAGCCGTTCATCATCGTCGACATGCTGTGCGGCGCCTGGGGTGGTCGCCCCGACCGCGACGGTGTCGAAGCGATCACCAATCCATCGCAAAATCTCTCGAACATGCCGGTCGAGGTCATGGAGGCCGAGCATCCCGTGCGGGTCGAGGAATACGGCCTCGTGCCCGACAGTTGCGGCGCCGGCCGTTGGCGCGGAGGCGTCGGCATCAAGCGCTCCTACCGGATTCTGGCCGACGAAGCGCTGCTGCAGCTGCGGTCGGACCGGGTCCTATTCCGACCGTACGGCCTCGCCGGCGGCAAGCCGGGCGGCGGCTCCCGCAGCTTCATGACGCGGGGAAACGAGACGGTGCCACTGCCGGGCAAGGTCACCATGACCGTCCCGCAGGGCGCGCTCATCGTCCACGAGCAGGCCGGCGCCGGCGGCTATGGCGATCCGCACGAGCGCGACCCAGCCCTGGTCCGGGAAGACGTGGCCGACGGGAAAATTTCGCGCGCGTTCGCCCGCGAGCATCATGGGCTCGAGATTGAGGACGGCTCTTCGCACGACTCCTGACGGCGTTAGCTCTGCCCGCTGAAGCGCTTATTCCCGCTTGGCTGCGCGCCCGCGCGGAAATTTCAGCACGCGGTCGCCGCCGTCGTCGCGTGCTGCGCCGCGCTCCAGCGCTTCACGCAGCGCCTTCTCCAAGGCGGCCAGCTGGAACGGCTTGCGCAGCACCGTGAAGCTCGCGTTCGCGGCCTGCACGACGTCGCTGTAGCCGCTGGTGAGCACGACCGGAATCCGCGGGTAGCGGTTGCCGACCTCCTGCGCGAGCGCGAACCCGTTCATGCTGCCGGGCATGACCACGTCGCTGAACACGAGATCGATCTTCTCGTCGCCTTGCAGCTTGTTGAGCGCGTCGGTGGCATTGCTCGCGCTGACGGTCCGGTAGCCAAGCTGCTCGACCAGCGACGCCGTCACGACCGCGACCTCGGCATTGTCCTCGACCACGAGGATGGTCCCCTGCCCCGGCACGATCGGTTTCGCCGGCGGTGCGGCGGTGGCCGCGACCTGGGCCGCGTGCTTGCGCGGCAGATAGATGGTGATGGTGGTGCCGCTGCCGATGGTGCTGGTCGCAACGACGGTGCCGCCCGACTGCCGGGAAAAGCCGTAGACCTGCGCCAGTCCCAGCCCGGTGCCCTTGCCGAGCGGCTTGGTGGTGAAGAACGGCTCGAAAATCTTTGGCAGCACGTCCGGGGCAATACCGACGCCGGTGTCGGTCATTGCGAGCGCGACGAAGTCGCCCTCGAACTGATCGATCCCGTCGCTCTTCTTCAGGGTGACGTTGCGCGCCGACAGCGTGATGATGCCACCGCCCGGCATGGCGTCACGCGCGTTCACCGCGATGTTGACCAGCGCGAGCTCGAGCTCCGCGATGTCCACCTCGACCGTCCAGATGTCGGCCGGGATGTCGCATTTGAGCGGAACATTGCCGCGCAGCGAGCCGAGCAGCATTTCGTGCACCGCCTCGACGCGCTCCTTGAGATCCGTGATGACCGGGTTGAGCGGCTGGCGGCGCGAGAACGCCAGCAGCTGGCGCGTCAGGCTCTCGCCGCGATTGGCGGCGGAATGGACGGCGTCGATCGCCTGCAGATGCTTGGGGTCAGTGAGCCGGCGCCGCAGCAATTGTGCGTGACCGCTGACGATCATCAGCAGATTGTTGAAGTCGTGGGCGATGCTGCCGGTCAGTTGCCCGAGCGCCTCCATCTTCTGCGACTGCGCGAGCTGCTCCTGCGCCCGCTCAAGCGAGGCCTGCGCCTCGCGCCGCTCGGTGATGTCGCGCGTGATCTTCACGA
>Ga0126382_10000206_pt1 | contig 22183 bp, 15 predicted proteins | sample PanSoiMetPlot_30_FD_92548 | JGI IMG/M metagenome (GOLD analysis project Ga0126382, IMG submission 92548) | Tropical forest soil microbial communities from Panama - MetaG Plot_30 | ecosystem: Environmental > Terrestrial > Soil > Tropical forest > Bulk soil | place: Panama | collected 2016-02-17
ATCAGTCCCAGCTCTTTGCCTCTCTGGACCGCCTGTGTTCTTCGCCTGGCGCTGAGTTTGTCGAACAGCCTGCTGGAATGGGTCTTGACGGTGTTCTCGCTAACGAAAAGTCTTTCAGCAATCTCGCGGTTACTGAGACCATTTGCAATCAACCCCAGTATTTCCAATTCGCGTTTGGTTATCGCCAGCTCCTGCAGGCGCTTTTCGTTCAGAGCAAACGGCGTCGCGGCGGGAACCGGAACTTCTTTTTCGACGATCAGTTCCCGTTCGACGATGACCTGCTCTTTCCGAGTAAGCTTGAGCCCGAGCCAGATGCCCACGCTCGCGAAGATCAGTGCCGTCAAGCCGCCGTAAATCTCGATCGAGTGTTCCACTACTATAAAGCGGTATTCAATGACCTTGAGCGCCGCGATCAGCAGCCCGCCACAAAGGCCGTAGATGAGACCATAAATAAGAATTTGTTTCTTCACGTGATCAGTCGCTTTCGGCCAACAACATGCTTGTGATCAGACCGAGCGTTAACGCAGAGCCGCGATTATTTTATTACTCCCGGGCAAAATACGGCTATGAAAACTCCCCATGAACTGGAGCGGATTTCAATGCTGATCGAGACCCGCGCAGTAATCACAAGCGGCTGAATCCCCAGGAATTGGCTGAGTGTTTCAAAGGGCGATACACTGCGCCGCCAAACTCAATCAAGAGCGTTACATTCAGATACAAAAATAATCGAAGCGGCGATAAGTCAACATTAAGTTAACTTTTATTTTCATATCTGTTCAGACCGAATCAATCCGGCGAGTATATACTGCCTGCCTCCCAAGTCTCTTGCTACGAAATTTTCATTATCGAGAGTGATCCAGGGAATTGGGGTGCGCTATCCGTACTATTGGGCCCTTTGGGATCCGCAGCTTCTGCTCCGACACCGATTTTGCCGGCATTCTGGTCAAGAAAACACAGCTCTTGATTCTAAACTTCAAGGACTTTAATCGAGGAGATAAACGTGAACAATAGATCCGCTAAACCGATCTTATTTCTGCTAGTTCTGGCGACCATGCTAAGCGCATGGGCAGGCATATCACTTCAGCGGGTTCAGGCTGCACGAAGCAACCGTGTTACCAACCCGACAAGTTTAGCCCCTATTCCTCCTTCTGTGATGGCGGTTGATCTCTCGACATATCGCCGGGCGGGGCGATTCGATTTGCCCGAGCCTACGCGCAGTGCTCACCCGCCAAACAGTCTGCTTGCCCAGGAAGCTTCGGCAGTGACCTACAATTGGGACAACGACACGCTGTTCGTTGTAGGCGATGGCGGTACTTCAGTCGTTCAGGTCACCAAGACTGGTCAATTGATCGACTCAATGACCCTGGCGCCTGGACCTAGCCCTCAGGGCACAGATTTCTACGATACCGAGGGAATTACTTACATCGGCGCCGGCAAGTTCGTTTTGATGGAGGAGCGAGATCGCCAGGCGAATTTGTTCACGTATGTGGCTGGCGGCATTCTTCACAAAACTGACGCGCAAACCGTCAAGCTGGGCACCACGATCGGAAACATCGGGATTGAAGGCATCTCCTATGACCCACTGACGAGTGGATACATTTGCGTCAAGGAGAAGGACCCCCAATCCATATTCCAAACGGGGATAGACTTTATGACGGGCACAGCGACCAACGGTTCGCCCACGACAACCGGCTCTACCGATCTATTTAATCCTGCTCTCGCCAACCTTGTGGACTTTTCAGACGTCTTTGCGCTCTCGAATCTTCCATCTCTAAGTGGGCAGCCCGATTTCAGTCACTTATTGATCATAAGCCAGGAGTCGGGCCAGATCGTCAATATCGACCGCTCCGGAAACATCTTCAGCGCGATGACCATCGTCTCGGATCCGGGCAATCCGTTGAGCGTAGCCGGCCAGACGAATGAAGGTTTGACGATGGATCGCGACGGAAATCTCTACGTCGTCAACGAGAATGGCGGCGGCGACGCCAACCATCCGCAGCTCTGGGTGTATGCGCACACCGATGATACTAATCTGGCGCCCACCGCAGTGATCCTGAATAGCCCGGTAAGCTCGATCCCGGACAACACCCTGACGACTACTGCGCTGAAGTTAGCGGACATCATCGTCACAGACGATGGGCTCGGCAATAATCACTTGAGCGTCACTGGGGCTGATGCAAGCTTCTTCCAGATCATCGGTACTGCATTGTTTCTGAAAGCGGGCACCGTTCTGAATCACACCACGAAGCCCAGCTACAACGTCACTGTCAGTGTAGACGACACGACTGTCGGAGCAACGCCGGATGCAAGTATAAACTACATGCTGACGATTACTGCCCCACCTCCTGGCGGCAGCGCAAACCTCAGAATTACCGAAGTGACGCCCTGGTCCAGCAGCAGTTCGGTCGGCGCCGACTGGTTCGAAGTCACGAATTTCGGTACTGCCACAGCGAATATCACCGGCTGGACTATGGACGACGATTCTGCCAACCCGAACAGTGCGCTCCTGAGCGGCGTCACGGAAATCAAACCGGGTGAATCGGTCGTCTTTATCGAGGTCCAGGTAGGGCAAAACCCGACGACTATTAAGAATGGCTTTATCAATGTCTGGTTCGGCGGTACCGCACCGCCGGGATTCCAGATTGGAAGCTACACTCAGGGGATGGCGGGCGGAGTCGGACTGGGCGCTGGCGCCGGCGGCGATCAGGTGAATTTATTCAACGCCACCAACGGCACTCTGCAAGCCAAGGTCATCTTTGGCATGTCGGACAATGTTAATCCGCTCCAGACTTTCGACAATGCGGCTGGACTGAACAATACAAACATTTCGACCTTGAGTGTGGTTGGCGTCAATGGCGCATTCGTTTCCTCAACTGATCCGAACCAGATCGGCTCTCCGGGAACCATCGGCGCTCCGACCACGCCAGTCGTTACCATCGCCGCCACGGATAACAGTGCATCGGAAGAGCCGGGTGGTAATACCGGCAAGTTCCGTATTTCCCGCACCGGCAGCACCGTCGGCGCGTTGTCGGTTAGCTACACCACTGCTACGGGTGCCGGACAGGCGACCAACGGTGTTGACTTCACGCCTCAGCTGACAGGTGTAGCAACCATTCCTTCAGGACAGTCCTTCGTAGACATCACCATTACGGCGGTCGAGGACACGCTGATCGAAGGAGATGAAACGGTCACTCTGACGCTTGGCGATTCCGGGAATTACGATGTGGGCACTCCGGCAACCGCGACGGTCACCATTACGGACAATGCGGTCGGGGTCCAGCCCTTCCTTGGCGTGGCCGCGGGCGATGCCGACACGAACAGCGCAGTGCTGTGGACGCGGGTCAATCAGCAGGCGATGGTGCCGGTGCACGCGCAGGTATCGACGGCTTCTGATTTCAGCGGTACGGTGCTGACATTCACCGGAATGAGTGATCCGGCCAGGGATTACACTGTGAAGCTGGTAGCCAACGGTCTGGTGCCCGGCACGCGCTACTACTATCGATTTGTGAACGATAGCACACCGGCAACCAGTGGTACCGGCACCTTCAAGACCGCGCCATTAACGAATGCCGCCGCTACGCTGCACTTCGCCTTCAGCGGTGATAACGATGGTCTGATGCGGCCTTTCGCTCTTGGCAGTGTGCTGCCGTCACAGCATCTCGATTTCTACTTGAATCTCGGCGACGTGATTTATGAAACCGCAAGCAACGTGAGCGGAAACATCGGCACGTCCTATCTGAACTCGCCATCGGTTACGCTCTCGAATGACTCATTGAGCTTTAACGGCATTCCGAGAGCATTCATCCCAGGAAGCGCTCCCTTTGCGACGCAGATACAGTTGAAAGCGGACTATGAAAAGAAGTATCGCGAAAACTTCCTGCCGGTTAACGCCGGTGGGCAAAACAGTCTGCAAGTTATGTACGCGGGGCAAGGAAACTACACCACCTGGGACAACCACGAACTGGGCAACCGCAAGTACATAGACGGCGGCGCTCCGGCGGGAGGGTCCGTGGGCGGCCCAACCGGCACGGATATGCCAACTGGCCGCGGCGTCGACGCTCGTAGCAACGGCTCCGGCAATCCCAACAACGTTAATGACGTCAACATGTCTGCGACGGACTTTATGAACCGAGCCGTCGGCTTCCAGACACTCGAGAACGTCTTCCTCGAATACCAGCCGATCGCCGACCGGGGCACCATAACCGCCCCGAACGATCACCGAACGGACGGCACCCGGAGGCTCTACTCCGGCGTACAATGGGGGCGGAACGCGCTGTTCGTGAACACAGACTCGCGCTCGTATCGCGACATTCGTTTGAAGACTGCGAATGCCGGCGCGGACGACACGGCATCGCGTGCCGATAATGCGAACCGCACCTTCCTCGGCGCTACCCAGCTGGCGTGGCTGAAGCAGACATTATTGGATGCGCAGAACAATGGTACGACCTGGAAGTTCGTCTCCGTCTCCGACCCGATTGATCAACTCGGGCCGATCGGGGGTGTGCTGAGTGGTGTGACCGCGGCGGCCATGGCGCAATTCAGCGGCAACATTAACTATGCTCCGGTCAACTCCGACGGCGGCAAGTCTTACATGGGCGGCTATCGCGCCGAACGTAACGACCTGCTCAAGTTCATTGCGGACCATCACGTCACCAATGTGGTCTTCCTCTCAACGGACGATCACCAGAACCGCATCAACGAACTCTATTATTCGCCTACGGGACAGACCGGTGTCCAGTCCAGCTATGTGAAGGTTCCCTACACCTTTGCGATCGTCTGTGGCCCGCTGGGTGCCACGGGACCTGATTTGTTCATGAACCATACCTTCGCCGATGTGAAGGGCGCGGCCGACCTGATCGCGCATGCGCAAGACACAGCGGGCATTGACCACATAGGTCTGGAGAACTATCCAGGTCTTCATAACCTCGTCCGCGAGGGCGACCCCACAGCGGCCTCTAGCCCTCAACCTGGAGACTTCTACAGCCCGGACACATTTAACTTTACCGTGCTGGATGTCAGTCCTAGCGGCAAGACGCTCACGGTAAAGAGTGTGGGCATGAACTCCACAGCACAGAACGCAGCCGTTGAGCCCAATGGCATGCAAGCTCGGACGATCTTCAGCTTCCAGATCGACGGCTTCGAATCGTTGAAGGGATCGACAGAAGCGATCCGAAATGAACTCAGTGATGCTCGCGACAGCGCTGAAAATAACAAGGACATCGACAGGCTCACGGACGCGATCAGAAAGTTGGACGATGCATCCAACCCGGACGTTTGGCTGCCCGACGGCAACCATCTCGTGTGCACTGACGGTGATGCGATATTCAATCGCTACAAGGACGCGGTCCAAAAGCTAATGGAGATGATCCAGGATACGAGCACGCCAGCGATCCCGGATGCTACGATTCAAAATTGGATAAACGTCCTTGTGGCGATCGACCGCGACCTCGCTCAAACAGCTATCATCGAGGCAAGCGATCCTAAGAAGATTGCCAAAGCTTTAGAAGATTTGGACAAGGGTGATGCGGACGCGGCCCGCGGTGATTTCGACACGGCGATTGAGGACTACAGGAGGGCATGGAACGGAGTGAAGGACTGTAGCAACCCATAGACATGGCTTACTGATCAAAGACTCGCCGCCGGAGCCTGCCCCGCGGCCTTTGATATTCCACTAAAGTCTAAGGGTAACGATTTCAGTCAACGGAGGTCGAGCCCAGGAGGCTTCGTGTCTTGAAGAGGTGCGACTGAATCACGGGCAATCACCAGCCAAAAAACATCGGAGGTCCGACGGATCTATTCGTCGAGCGTGGTCGCCCTGCGAATGATCTATCGGACCTCCAAACCTCAAACTGGAGGCTTCGGAAATCAATTAGCTGGAACGAGCTTCTGATACGCGGCTGAGTACTGCCTGAAGGCTTCCACGTACTTCTTCTTCGCCACAAAGCGCACCAACCCATCAAAAGTCGCCGGCCAAAGATAACCGTCGCGCGTCTGCACAAGGTCGCGAATCGTGTTTTGCGGCAATCCGTTATCCGCCGTCCAGTTATCGAACCGATACTGGGCGTGTGTTGTCTCGCTGCCAAACAGGAAAGAGATAGAAAGCAGTGAAGGCGAACAGTATTTCTTCATTAAGAGCCGTTAAGGTTCAACTTCATTATTCCGAATCACCTATGCTTATGCCTGAGGAAAGAGGGGAACAAAAAGGCCAATATACACCAATATTTTACTGGCAAAGGAGTTTGTGTTGTTCAATTTTGTTATTAGGGGAGTACCACGGCTGCTGGCGGCTCATGGGAGTTCCAACCTTGGAGCTTTTGGGGATTTGACATCAACAAAAATTATCTACAGTGCTTTACTTTGGCAAAAGAACGAGGTTAGTCGCGTAGGCGTGTCTCGCTATACATTTTTCGTCATTCTACGAATAACAAAGCAGTACAATCCTGGTAGCCGATCGCAAGCCGAATTCTGTAGTGCATTCGGCTGAAAAAGCCCTTTGCACAAGCGTCCTTAAAGGTTCCGGGAGCGTCAACCTTTTCCAGCCCAGGCTCCCTCATCACCTCGTTTCCGATGTATTTGACCACACTGCCTGTGTAATTTTGATTCCTTGCACCATCTGTACGATGTGTTACAATGCGCGTGTTCGCATCCAGGTAGAACCAATTTCACAGTCCGATCGGCGCCTGCGCGCCATTAAAAGAGGAGGACTTCGGTGTCTACTCAAATGATCGAAATCAAGCCTAACCCTTATCCTACGCCGAGCCAGCCAGCGGTGTTTGACCCGAAGGCCGCGGTGTGCAACGCCGGCGACACAATAACATGGCACAACGGCGACACTCGAGCTCATTGGCCGGCACCCAGCGCTTCGAACCCAACTGGGTGGTTTGCCTATCAGATCCCCGCAGGGGCAACCTCCGACACTCTCTCACCTGGTCCTAACACCACTACACCGAACCAGCCTTATGTTCTGAGTTACGTTTGCGCCAATCACCCGGGCGAAACTGGACAAATCACGGTGAATCCCGTCCTGTAACCTGGGAAACCGTTGGGCAGTAATCCTTTCGTAAGGAGGCCACTATGTCAGAAGAGCGGGTCGAAAAGACTCACGCGCAAGAAGAGGGGAACTACGATTCATCCGAAGACCAGCAGGAGTCTGGGGTGAGTCGCCGGGATTTCGTGCTAAAAACCGTGGCGTTGGCGTCTGGGCTGGCGCTGAGTTCATTGCTGCCTGAGTTCGCCGCCGAATCAGAGGCGGCTCAGGCGACTGGTTGCGCATCGGCGGGGCAAACCTTTATTCCAATCACCGAAATCACCAGCTCGACCTCCACGAAAACGCTTCAGGCTGTACTGAAGGTTCTAAATGAGAAGAAAAGCTACTGGGCGGCTTCGCTTCAATCGGGTCAGGGTCCGGTTTGCAACAGCGGACAGATGCGGTTTTTCTCTGGCTACAACCCAACCAACCCCGCACAGAAATGGCCAACAACGTCAGGAGTGCCTACTCCAGGGCCTACACTTCGGGCGCGAGTGGGCGACACGGTTCAGATCACGCTGCTGAATCAAGTGGACGTGAGCGCGTTTGGAAACACAATTGACGTCGCGGAGCAGGGGCAGGGTTGTGATACGGCAACTTCAGTGGGTCCGGGCGGCTCTGGTCTCAACACCTACCCCGGCAACCCGTCATTCGAGAATCCGCCAAATTGCTTTCATGGCTCAAGCTCAACCAACCTCCATTTCCATGGCACTCACGTCAGCCCAAGCTCGATCGCCGACAACGTACTGTTAAATGTTCGGCCTTCGCCGATCGTCAACGGGAAACCAGTCGTGAACGAGCAGTATGTGCAAGCCGACTTCGACCAGATCTTCAAGGCGTGCGTTCAGGGACACTCACCGCAGAAATGGGCTGACCTTCCGCCGACCTGGCAGCAGAAGCAACAGCAACTTTTGCAGGAGTATGACAAGACCGCCCCGTGGAAGGGCGGCAGGGGCTTGCCGCCCGAAGAACAGTTGTGGCTGCAGAATGAGGGAGCCATTGCCTCCGGCCAGTGGCCACAGTATTACGTCGGCGGTTACGCCTCTTGCTTGCAGCTTCCGATTTGGAACGGCCAGCCCACCAGCATGGGGCAGTCGCCGGGTACCCACTGGTATCACGCACACAAGCACGGATCGACCGCACTAAACCTTGCCAACGGCATGGCCGGGGCGTTCATAATCGAAGGACCCTATGACGACGCGCTGCGTCCCTTCTACACGAAACAGCTGGTCATGGTGTTGCAACAGATCGGCACTCAGCTCAACCTTCTTAGAAACGCCGCGCTGGCGCCCAGTCTGAAGTCGGACCTTGTTTTCGTGAACGGCCAAATGACGCCCGTCGTGCAAATGAAGCCCAACGAAATGCAGTTCTGGCGACTCATAAACGCGTGCCATCAGCGAGGCATCAACCTTGATTCACCGACCGGAATCAAATGGGTCCAAACCGCTCAGGACGGAGTGCAGTTCAATCCCAAGAATTATAATCCGTCGCTCACGAATGCGTCGTTTCCGATTCCGGCTAATTCACAGCCTCCGTTCGGCAGTCTCGCGCCTGGCAACCGGATTGATCTGCTCGTCCAGGCGCCCAATGCTCCAGGCACTTTTCAGGTCACCTTCGCCGGCAGACTCCTGCTGACCGTGCAAGTCACCAATGATCGCAGCATCCCGAATCCGATGCCGTTCCCAACGCCGTCACAGTTTCCCACTATGCCTGGATTCCTGAATGACATTGATCCCGGCAAGGTCACGGTGCGCCGGGATCTGCGCTTCAAGTCCACTCCGCCCAGGAACCGCGGAACGAACCCGCCTTATCCGCCGCCGGTGCACACGATCAACGACAAGCAGTTCAGTGGCAAGATCGACCAGACCATGACACTTGGCGATACTGAAGAGTGGACGCTCTATAACGAAAGCGCCGGAGCGGCCCACCCCTTCCACATCCACGTCAACCCGTTTCAGGTTATCGAAATACTAAACCCGGCAGTCAGCGCGACACCCGTCAAACTTCCAACGCCTTGGGTCTGGTGGGACAACTTCGCGATTCCACCAGCAGCTGTGCCCCCGGGCGGAACACAACAGGTCTCTGGGTACGTGAAGATATTGTCCCGGTTCGTGGACTTCACGGGAATATACGTGCTGCATTGCCACATCCTGGGCCACGAGGATCGCGGGATGATGCAGTTGGTGCAGGTTGTAACTGACACCACGATTCTAAAGCACCATTGAGCTGTCGATTGACTCGAGTTCTACAGGGAGCGGGCTGACGGGAATCGGCCAGCCCGCTTCCGGAAAAACGGCCTCAGAGATCCTGCAGGCTTCTCGATCAATAGATACCGAGCTGGTTAGAAGCTTTCATCAGCCTCAAGCTCCGAGAGCCCGCCTCGCTGAGCATCGGACACGCACTATGAACAATGGTCACGTGACTGAACGAATCCGCGTTCTCATCTGCGGAACAGGAAGTGGTGCTCATATGCTGGCGGCCAACGCGTCGAAAAATCCGCAGTTCGATGTTCGAGTCCTGACTCGAAGCGCCGAAAAAGCAGAGAGGTGGACCGAAATGATGCAAACGCGGCCCCTCTCAGTGTATGCAAGGGATGGTAATGATTATCGACTCAACTGGAGCACGAATTCGTTCAGCGTAACAGACCAGCCAGACCAGGTTCGTGGATGTGACCTTATTCTCATCGTTGTACCTGCCTTTGCGCATTCGGCTTATCTGAAGCTACTCGAGCCAATCATCGAGGAGGGAAGCATAGTAGTCGGTTTGCCTGGCCAGAATGGGTTCGAATTCGAGGTGCGCAAAAAGTTGGGAGAAAAACTGAAAAACTGCGTTGTGATGAACTTCGAGTCATTGCCCTGGAGTTGTCGTACCATCGAGTTTGGTGAATCCGTAAGGCTGAATGGAATCAAACAAAGGCTGGTTGGCGCGATTGAGGGAGACCTGAGCAAAGCCACACTTGAGGATCCACTCGCTGCGGTTCAGAGTCTTCTCGGGGATCCGCCAACGCTGAGGCTGGCCGGCCATCTGCTCGGTATCACGCTAATGTCTCTGAATGCTTATAGTCACCCTCCGATAATGTATGGGCGCTGGAAGCACTGGGACGGAACACCGCTCGATGAACCGCCGCTCTTTTTTCAAGGTGTCGATCCTGAGACAGCTGACCTGCTGGGGAAAATAAGCGACGAAGTGGTCAGAACCAGCAAGAGAATCACTGCCGAATGTCCCGAGGTAAATCTGTCCCAGGTCATTCCGATGTATCAATGGGATATCGCACATTACGGCAGCTTCATCAAGGACAAGACAAACCTAATGACGGCGCTGCGCACAAACGCGTTGTACCAGGGCAGAACCCATCCCATGATCCAGACCGAAGATGGTCGCTATGTTCCGGACTTCGGACACCGGTTTCTCGTGGAAGATATCCAATGCCTTGTGGTGATCCGGGGAATCGCAGAGCTTGCAGGGGTGGAAACGCCAAACATGGATTTGGTCTTGTCGTGGGGTCAGGAAAAGATGGGGAAAGAGTATCTCGTTGGTTCGAGGTTGACCGGGAGGGATCTGCAGACTACCCGTTGTCCTCAGCGATACGGCTTCTCCGAGATCGAAGATTTGCTCGGCTGATTTGCTCAGGCCTCGCCCCTCATCGCAATGAGCGCAGCAATTTCAAACGCCAGCGTGGCACCAAGCAGCGCGGTTATGTCTGAACAATCGTATGCCGGCGCTACTTCCACCACGTCGCCGCCTATGAACTCGAGCCCTCTAAGCGATCGCATCATTTCGAGCGCTTCAAAGCTTGTGAGCCCGCCCACCACCGGGGTTCCGGTTCCCGGAGCAAAGGCCGGATCAATGCCGTCGACGTCAAAGGTGAGATAACACGGGGCCGAACCTGCAACCTGCCGCAACTTCTCTACAAAAGTCTCTCGCAACCGCGCATCATGAAAGGAGGACATATCGAGAGTCTGGATACCAGCTTTGCTGGCATACTCGTTGGAGGCGGGACTGCCGACAGAACCGCGGATGCCTATCTGGAACACTTGGCTCCCACTGACCAGCCCCTCTTCTATTATGCGCCTCACGGGCGTGCCGTGGTGAAATCTCTGTCCCCATCCCTCATTGGTCGTGTCGCGATGCGCATCGAACTGAATTAGAGTGAGATTCTTGAATTTCCTGCTGGTTGCTCGGAGGATGGGCAAAAGTATCGAATGATCACCGCCCAGAGAAACGACCGCCGCGCCTCGTTGCTGGAGATCGCTCACACGGTTTTCGATTTGCCTGAATGTCTCGACGTAATCGAAAGGATTTACGTTCACATCCCCAACATCGACTGAGCGAAGTCGTTTGTATACGTCCACCCCCATCTGTTGACTGTAGCCTCGGCAACGCATCGATGCCTGGCGGATGGCATTTGGACCAAAGCGAGCCCCGGGCCGGTTGGTCACCATACCGTCGAACGGAATACCTAATATTGCCAGGTCGCACTCGCCGTCCACGGTCGTGGGAGCATACGGCAAACGGCCGAACGTCGAAATTCCGGCAAATGAGGTCTGATGGAGTGATGCTGAGTCTGCGTCGTCTGTATTCTTCAAAGCCGAAACCTTCTGATTGAAATGGGACAATCAAATTGGAATAAAGGTTGCAAAACTCTGCGAAGCGAAGGTAGTCTGGCGATTTCATTGTCCTATGTCAACGACGGAGATGCAGGTTACTAGTGGTTCTCCCCGAATCTCTGCGCCCTCGGCGGGTCTGCGATGAATCTCACATATCAGCTATTCAACGCAGAGTCGCCGAGGTACGCAGCGGTTTCAACAGACTCCCGAGTGATTGACGGTAAATGAGTGCCGAGCATACGTTGGACCACAAATGATAACGTCCCGAACGCAACCGGCCGAATTGCCAATCGCCCACTCGATAGCCATCGTGGGTCTCGGACCCAAGGGGCTCCACTCTTTGGAAAGGCTGCTGGCTGAAGTCAATGCGCGTCCGCTACGTCGATCCTTGCAAATCGAGCTTTTTAATCGAACCGCCGATTTCGGAACCAGCCCAATTTATGACCCTGCCCAACCAGAGTACATCCTGGTCAACGTGAGCATCGGCGAACTCGATTTCTGGACACCAGTAGACCCTCCCATCGCGGCCGGAAAAGGACCAAGCTTTGTCGATTGGTATCACGGGACCTTCAGTCCGGAAGCACCGCTAACCGGCAATGAATACTTGTCCAGGGCAGTTGTTGGACGCTATTTGATCGACTGCTTTCGACGAATCCGCAACGCCCTTCCTCCTGGCGTCACGGTCAGGTCCCATGTGGGCGAGGTAGTTGATATTGAACCTGGCGATCTGGGCTACAAAATACATTTCGCAGGCAGGAATGATCGGGTAGAGATTCGTGCCGATAAAATACTGCTGGCTACCGGTCATTCGAGGATAGTGCCGGACCCCGAAGAGAAGCGCTATCAGGAATTTGGAGTTCGACACTCCGGTGCGGCATTTATCCCGTTTGTGTATCCGGTCGTCGAATCAATGGCTTCGATCCCACGCGGCGCCAAAGTCGCTTTTAAGGGGGTTGGGCTCTCGTTTATCGATGCGGTGCTCGAACTCACAGAAGGACGCGGAGGCAGCTTCGAGCGAGTTGCCGGCGGCTGGCTTTCGTATACAGCGAGCGGCAATGAGCCTCTGTCGATCATTCCGTTTTCCCGCAGTGGTCTGCCCATGGCGCCGAAGGCTGATGACCTGCCGCCTTTCATGCGGCCGTTGACATTCTTCACACCCGAAGCGCTGGCGGAGATCAGGCAGCAGAAAGGTGGCCAGAAGCTCGATTTCGATCGCGATTTGCTTCCGCTGTTCAAACTTGAAATGGAGCTTCAGTACTACCGTGTCTTAATGCGCACCGATAAAGGCGTGGAACCACTTGAGTCGAGTGGTAACGATGCAGAGGCGATGCACCGGGTAGTCGATTCCTACTTGCTGGAAAATCCCTCCCGGAAGCGATTCGACTTTACGGAGGCTTTCGATCCGATAGGCGAGCGTTGCTTTGACAGTGGAAAAGAATTTGCGGTTTTTGTCGAGAAATACATGGAGCGGGAGATTGCTCGCGCCAGACTGGGCCAGGGCGGATGCGGCGTAAAAGCCGCAGTGGATATTTGGTACGAGGTGAGAAAAGTGCTCGGGTCAGTTCTCAAATTTGGGGGACTGAGTCCTGAATCCCACCGGCGGGTTCTGGAGTACTATTTCCCGCGCTTAAAACGGATAGTGTTCGGCCCGCCGACGATCAACATCGAGAAGCTTCTTGCGCTGGTAAGAGCCGGACTGGTTGATTTTTCGGTGGCGCGCAATCCTCGCGTGCTGCCCGACGAGACGTATGGGTGCTTCGAACTCAGGTGCGACGACATTCCCGGAGCAGTCGCGCGAGCCGAGGTTCTGGTCGACGCCCGTTATCCGGCCCCCAATATGCTCAGGGACGCGATGCCGCTTTACCGGAATCTTTATAATCGAGGCATGCTGAGGCCTTATCAGAACCGCACGCCCCTCTCGAACGGACCCAGGTACTCCCCAGGCGCCATTGATATGACTGAGAGATTTCATTTTGTGGTCGACAGCAACGGCGTAGGGAACGAAGACATTTCGGTTATTGGAATACCGACGGAGGGAAACCTTGTCGGGAACAAAAATCTGGCCCGCGATGATTACTCGGGCGTGTGGGCCGCGGAGGTGGTCAGACAGCTGCGATGCCGAGAGCGAGCACTGGAAGACGACCTCGTGACGACAAGTGGGTTGGTTGATTCTAGCTGGGACGCTTGAGTGTCCTGCTATCAACATCCCGAATGTGTTGCGCAAACTTCCACCGATGACCCTCCGGGTCCATGCACTCATACACGCGGTCACCATAGAACTGTTCAGTAGGTCTGCTGATAATGGTTGCGCCGGCATTGCGGGCTCGCTCGAAGTGAGCGTCGACATCATCCACGAAAATGTAGAGTCTTTGGCTGATCTTGCCGAGTGTTTTGGGACTCTCGCGCACCTCGCTCTCGGAAGTCAGCCCAACCATGACCAGGCTGTCCGCAACTTCCAGATCGCCGTGGACGACCGCACCCTGGTTATCGGTCATGCGAAGTCTTACTTCAAAGCCGAATGCTTTTACCAGCCAGTCGATGGCCGTGGCGACGTCGTCATAAAAAAGATGCGGCGTGATTCGAGGCATGTCGCCTGGAGGATTCGAGACCATTCGCTTCTCCAACTCAGTAATCGCGACTACAGGGATGCGCGACCGGTATTCTTATATCGAAACCGGAAATGGTTGTCCAATAAAAGACCCAACGCCAAGCAACCGCGATCACCGGTTGGAGCTTTTCACTTGTGTAATCTCTTTGACAAACGAAAAACTCGAAGCTAGCATTCAGCCGCGAAAAGCCGAGTGTGATGAATCTTTCATAGTGATGTAATGAAGATTGCTAACTCGATGAGCGGCAGGCAACGCACATACGGTTTGGGAATTTGGGCCCTGGGACTTGGCTATTTCCTCTTCTACGCACCGTACAGCGGTCTGACTAGAGCCCTGTCGAGAGGGCTGTTGCCGGCGATCGGCGGACCGGTAAATGGTACAGTGCTATTGCCGGCTTCAGTAGCGGCGCTGGTCGTCGCAATGCTCGTGTTCATCACCGCGATGGGATGGTGGAAATTCGCCGGGCATCGCCGCGTCTTCGGAATCAGCGTCCCCTTTCCCCGCCGGCTGACCTTTCTTTCGGGTGTCTGCCTGGCTACCATAATGGGCACCACCACCCTGGTTTTCACCTTTGCAGGTGTTTCAATTGTCTTCGTGCTGGTCCTGCTGCGCGGCGGCGTTCTGATCATTGCGCCAGCGGTGGATCTCCTGGTCGGGCGGCGAGTGCGTTGGTTCTCGTGGAGCGCAATGTCCATAAGCACCGTCGCCGTCCTCATCACGCTCGGCGATGCTGCCAATTACAGTTTGAGCCTGGGTGCGATATTGACGGTTGCCGCATACCTGCTCGCTTATTTCATCAAATTCCAGTTGATGAGCAAGATGGCCAAGACTGAGGACCAAGACGCAAACTTGCGCTACTTCGTCGAGGAGCAAATGGTCGCCTCTCCCCTGTTGCTCCTGGCTCTGGTCGCAATGGCGTTCGTAGGTTTCGGTGAACCGGCCATTGGGTTTCGTACTGGACTGACAACTTTCCTCGCAAGCGACGCAGTATTCTTCGCGCTGCTCGTGGGGCTGCTTTATGCAGGTCTTTGCGTTTGCACCACGCTTATCTTTCTCGACCGGCGCGACAATACTTTCTGTATACCGATGCACTGCGGTTCCAGCATGCTGGCGGGAATAGCCGCGTCTTATGCTCTTAACATCGGTTTTGGTCAACCGCAACCCAGCGCGCCTCAGCTCACCGGCGCCGGTCTGATCATTGTTGCGCTCGCATTCCTCTCGCCGCTTCATCATCTCCGCCGCTTTGCTGCGAGACTCAGGTCTTGGATCGGTCTCAGAAATCGGTTCGCGAACGTCGCGCCTGCGCGGATGAAAGCAGAGAGCCTGGGTTCGGTCGTCGGGTCAGGACGGGTGCTCCTGTTTGTCTGCAGCGGCAACACATGTCGCTCGCCGATCGCGGCGGCGATAGGCAATGCTGAAATAGCATCGAGATTTCATATTCCGGTTGAATCCCTTGACTCTGCGAAGCTGCCAGCGGTGAGCGCCGGAATTTCAGTCACTGTCGGGTCGCCGATGAACCACGACGCCCAGGAGGCATTGCGATTGCTCGGTATCCCTGTGATGCCCCATAGTGCTCGCAACTTGACCGTCGAGCTGGCGCAAGAAGTCGAGAGGATTTATTGCATGACTGAGGCCCACCGAAACGCGGTCATCGGCATGATTCCCGCAGCCGCAGCCAAAACACAATGTCTCGATCCAAACGGCGACGTTGAAGACCCGTTGGGCAGCGGACTGGCTGCATACGTAAACTGCGCGCGGCGCATTCACAGTTTAGTTCGGATTCGTTTCGACGAGATTGGCCTGCAGGCTCAGACGCAAAGTTAAGTGACACCGGTTCAATTGTTTTTTCGATTGCCATATACGATCGTTCCCACGTGCTCCCCACCCAACGCAGCGACGATCTGCTCAGGACGGCGGCCATTGACAATCTGAAATGACCGCAACTGTCTTGCATTCTCCAACAGGTCCAAAAGAACGCGCTCGAACGGTAGGCTTTCAAAATTTCGCCTCTTGAGATCCGAGCTGTCGATCTCGCGGATCAGGCCGACACCGGGATGATGTCGCGGATCCCGGTCGTAGAGCCCGTCCACATCTTTAACCAGCGTGAGTGACTTACACCCGAAACATTCGGCGAGCAGCAATGATCCCGCGTCGCTCCGATGCGGCGGTATTCGCCCCGAAGGAGGCAGATGTTCCCAGAGAGAATACGGCGGATCGCCGTTAAAAATCACACCCGGCGCGCTCGCTATGAACAACGGCAGAAGGTGGCCGAAGATTTCGGGAGGAATTGCTACAACACCGAAAGGCGCTAGAAGTGTGCCGAGGATGTGAGCGTTACCAAGCGAATCGGCAAGAGCCAACTGTGCGAGGACACCGGTGGGAAGACCCAGATCGATTCCGATCGACAGAACATGTCTGCTTCGCACGCCTCCGCCGGTGCCGATGATCAACTTTTTCGTTTTCAGACATTGCGCGAGAGCCTCCACTACCGGATATACAATCGCTCGCCCCGCATCCATAACTGATCGTCCCCCGATCTTGATCACGTGCGCTTCAGGGAGCATCTTGAAGACCGGGGTCTCGGTCGATTTCTGCACGTCCTTGTCCAGCAAACTCTCACGCATCAGCATCGACTGTACATGGTGACGACCGTCTTTCGATCCTGGTAGTTCGCTCAAAATCGGTGATTCCTCCTCGCTGATTCCTTTTTCTAATAAGCTTGTAGCTACCGTGACCCCCGGCACCGCAACATTTCCGGGTTACTCAGCGGTGATAATCGTACCGACGTGTTCCCCGTCGAGCGCTCGCGTGAGGTTGCGTGGTTCGAGACCATTGATTATCTGAATGGAGCGCCGGTGGGTCGCATTTCGCATCATGTCGAGAACGCTGCGCTCAACAACCAAATCCCGCAAATCAAGCTGCTCCAGTTCGGTGAGAGTAATTTTTCCTATGAACTTCGCGTTGCGGTCCTTTTTAGGATCCGCCGTGTACAAGCCTTTTTCATCTTTCACAAAGATCATCGATCTCGTCCCAAATACCTCACTAACCAGATAGCTGCCGGTGTCTGTTCGGTGAGGTGGGATGCGTCCTACCGCCGGATTGGCGTGCCAGTAGACGTAAGGAGGCATGCCAAAGAAAACCACCGCCCCACGTTCAGCCAGATAGTGGGGCAGTTGAGCAAACTGTGCCGGCTCAATAAAGGGGATTCCGTGCTTTGCCAGCAGATAATTCAGCATCCTGGCGTTCTGCATGCTGACGAAGGTTCCCAGCACGCTCAGCACGCCGGTGGGCAGCCCCAGATTCAGTCCAACGCTATAGGCATGCCGCGCTCTGGTGCCCGCGCCGGTCCCGATTATCATCTTGTGACGCCCCAGGTTCTCCACGATCTCGTCTATTAAAGGAAATACGGCCACCCGTCCACGATCGATGAAGCTCTGGCCGCCGATCTTAATTACATTGGCCTCGGGCAAAATCTGCACCGGAGGTGGCGCGCTGGTTTGCGCCATCAGACGTGCATCGTCGAGAGAACCGAAGACTAACGATCTGCCGAGTTGAGTGAGAAGATCATCTTCCATTTTTCATCGCTCACATCGCCCAAAGTTGAGGGTCTGAACTCTTCCAGGCTCTCGAGTTGGCCCGGCGTATCAATGTTTTGCTGACGGAATAGCGAGTGCCCTGATCACGTAAGCCTCCTCGAACTCAAACTCTTGATCCAGGGCGCCAAAGACTGTCACAGACCAACTCTCCAGCTCTTGAAGAATCTGTTCTCGAATCGTCTCCGGAACCAGAACGCCGCCCAAACCCGTAAGCTGCCGCCAGGAATTGAGCGACTGGCGTGGCGTCGCCGAAACGCGCCACTTAGCCACGCAGATGCTCTCCAGCACGTCAGCCCCCCGAAGTTTGCACGCTTCTACAAGCTTCTGATTGTGTCTTTGGTTACGGCGTCCCTTAAAACCACGCTCCTGCAATCGTTCATTCATTTCGCTGGCCATCCGCTCGCGTACGCTCAACGGATCGCGTTCTAGTCGACCAAGCAAAAAGACCGCGCCCGCTGGAGCGGCGACACGAAATACCTCCGAGACTATGCGCTCATGATTCAACAGGTGCATCGTTCGGGAACTGAAGATTACTCGCGCCGATCCATCGGCGATCGGCCAGCCGGCGTTGGCGTCGGCCTGGAGGAGCGCGCAGTGATCGGAATCACTACCGAGGCGCCGCCGAAACTCTTCCAGCATGCCGGCTGAAAGATCAAATCCGACATAACGCACCGGGGGTTTGAACCAGCGGCCGATCTGTCCTGTGCCGGCGCCCACTTCGACGACCAGATCACCCGGACCGGCTTTTCCGATCCCGACCGCAGTTTTAGCTATCTCGCGACAACAGTCGGACGGCAGGCCCGCCCGCTGGTCAAAGACTCCCGCTTGTTCGTTGAACAACTCGGGGCTCGCGCTGAAAGAATCTTCGCGCGAGGGTCCTTGCCCCTTGTACTTACTCGTAAATCTCATCACCCTCAGGTTGATTCGGAACAATGGTAGCTTAAGTCACAATGAAGCTGCGTCAGTATAACATGCCCGATGTGCCGCCTCGAAAGGCTGAGGCGCGAAAACTTCGGATGGGGTTCCGGTATCACAAATTACTTACTCTGGCCGCGGCTGATGCGGTAGGATGAATCCCGCGGGAACGAGGCCGGGAAACTATGATTCTGGAGACTCAAGCGCTCACTCGAAGGTTTGGCAGTCTGACGGCGGTAGACGCAGTGACGCTATCGGTGACGCCCGGGGAGGTGTTCGGGCTTCTCGGTCCAAACGGCGCCGGCAAGACAACCACGATCAAGATGCTCATAACGCTTTTGCCGCCCACTTCGGGCGCGGCTAAGGTCGCCGGCTTTGACATCGTTCACGACGCCGACAATGTCCGGCGGGCGATCGGATACGTGTCGCAAATGATCTCGGTAGATGCCTCGTTAACCGGTTTCGAGAATCTGCTGATCTTCGCAAAGCTCTATGACATACCTCGCAAAGAACGCGAGACGCGGGTGAGCGAAGCGTTATCTTTTTTTGGGCTGAGCGAAGTTGCGGGAAAACTGGTGCGCGAATTCTCGGGTGGAATGATTCGACGCCTCGAGGTAGCGCAATCAACGCTTCATCGGCCTCGCTTGCTCTTTCTGGACGAACCAACCGGCGGGCTGGATCCAATCGCGCGCAAGGCGGTATGGGAGCATATTGAACATCTCCGCTCCGATTTCGGTACCACAATCTTCCTAACGACGCACTACATGGAAGAGGCCGACACGTTATGCAATCGCGTGGCGATCATGCACCGCGGCAAGATAGTGATCGAGGATTCTCCGCGGCGTCTGAAGGAATCGATCGGTCGACGCGAAGCCACACTGGGCGATGTCTTCGTTTACTATGCGGGTGATACGCTGGATTCAGGAGGAAGTTATATTGAGACTTCCAGAGGAAGACGCGCATCCAGGCGTCTTGCCTGAACTCGCTGTCTCGGTCAGCTCAAACCCTTTCTCATTGATCGCAAGCTTCGTAAGAAAGACACTTGCTATCACTGAGTTGGAAGCCCGCAAACTGAGTCATGATTTCTCGGAGCTGATCACCCGAGCCATCCAGCCGGCGCTTTGGCTGCTGTTGTTCGGAACAGTCTTGTCCAGAGCGCGAGTGATCCCGACCGGCGGCCTTCCTTATCTCGACTTCCTGGCACCTGGGATTCTGGCTCAAAGCGTCTTGTTCGTATCTATCTTCTATGGTGTTGCGATCATCTGGGAGCGCGATCTTGGGATTACCAGCAAGTTCCTTGTCAGCCCTGTTCCGCGTTCGGCGCTGGTGTTGGGCAAAGCTCTTTCTGCAGGGCTGCGGTCGATTCCGCAGATCGTGATCATCTACGGGCTGTCGTTGCTTCTGGGTGTAGATTTGAAGTGGAGTCCGGTGGGGCTCGCGGGTGTGTTGATTACTACAATTCTCGGCGCGGCATGGTTCTCTACTTTTTCGTTGATCATTGCCAGTCTGGTCAAGACACGCGAGCGGTTTATGGGGATCGGACAGGTATTAACGATGCCGTTGTTTTTTGCCAGTAATGCAATCTACCCGATTTCAATGATGCCGGACTGGCTCCGAATCGCCTCGCGGATCAATCCGCTGAGTTACGAGGTGGATGCGCTGCGAACTTTGATGATTGAGAACGGAAGCAGCGGGTTTGGGTTGACGACAGACTTTGCCGTGCTTTCGATTTCGGCGCTGGTGTTGGTAGTAGTCGGCGCCCGCCTATACCCCCGAGTTGTACTCTGATAGGTGATTCTTAGCGAGTTGACGATCTTTTGCGATTGGGTCTTTTACGTCTTCCCTCTTCGTGGCTCACCGGTCCCTTGCGGACTTTGCGCGGAACTTTGAGCATCCCCCCTCCACCGACCACAGGGTCGGTGGAGGGGCTCAAGCCGATACTTGCGGAATCTCTAAGTCCACTAGTTGGTTCCCGAAAATCCTCACGACAGAGCTTCCAGCAAACGATCAATATCATGCGTGTCGTTGTAGATCGAAGGCGACACGCGCAAGAAGTGCGCTCCCAGTCGAACGTTGATGTTTGCCTTCTGCAAACGCGCCAACACCGGAGCCCTATCTTTGACTGTAAAGGTAATTAGCGCTGACTTTGTTCCCTCGGGCGTGATCGGATCAAAGCCCAGTCGCGGCATTTCCTGACGCAAGCGTTGCAGTAGCGGTTGCCGGTAAGCTTCGATTGCTGAAACTCCTATCTCTCTGATGTAAGTCAGTGAGAAGCCCAGAGCGGACATTGGTCCATAAGCAGTACTGCCTGATTCAAAGTGCGCGCTTGCATCACTGCCCAACTCCCAGGTGAACGGGGTGTCAGCAGGTGTATCAAACGGCAAAAAGTGCGTATCTATTCGACGTGCGGAATGATAACCATATTGCGGGCGACGGATTTTGCCCAATAAGTCTTCCCGAGCATACAAAAAACCAAGGCCAAAGTCGCCCATTAGCCATTTGAAACTCGAACACGAACAAAAGTCGACGCCGCTCGCGCGCACATCAATCGGCGTGGTGCCAGCAGCCTGAATGATATCTGCGTACACGTAAGCGCCGTGGGCATGAGCTAAATCGCATACCGCTTTAAGATCGTGCTGGAAACCGTTGTACATCGCGACCAGCGACACCTCAATCAGCTTCGTCTTTTTGTCGACCAGCTTCTCCAGGTCACGCAGATCAATCGATCCATTCCTAGGCAGTGCAATACGCAGATCGAGACCCTGATCACGTTGCAGCGCTTGCAGATGCAAAATCATTCCATCGAAGTGAAGCGCGTCGGTGACCACATTGCCACCGGACCCGACAACGCCGAGTGAATTGAAGACGAGATTCTCACCGGTGCTTGTGTTGGGGACGTAGCTAATCTCTGAAGGCTTCGCATTGATGAGCAAAGCAAACTGTTCCTTGACGGTCTTCGCCAAAGCATCATGTCCCGGATCATCGATGCGCCCGGGCCGCAATCGGTATTCGCAATCGCGCCGAATCGCGTCCGCAGCGCCAGTCGGTATCGGATGCGTGTAAGCGCCGTTGATATAAGTGAGACCTTCAGGAATCGCAAAATCGGATTTTCGCGGGAATGTTGTCTTTGTTTCTGTAACGAGCTCCTCAACTGCTCGTGCGCTCGATTTGTTCTTTACTGATGACAACGCCGTTGCTGCCACAAGTCCTCCCATTCCGGACAGAAGTTCTCGTCGATTAAATTGCATGAGTAATTCCTCACTTCAGGTGTCATTAGGGGTCGGACTTCACAGCCAGGGCAAATCCCACCAACGCAGAGGCGCTCAGCCAGAATAACCAAGGCAGTGACTGCGTGAAACCGGGCGAATAACACCAACGCTTTGTCGTAATCTTCACCGCATAGCCTTGTCCTATCGGCACCGCGTAGCC
>Ga0126382_10000208_pt1 | contig 22149 bp, 22 predicted proteins | sample PanSoiMetPlot_30_FD_92548 | JGI IMG/M metagenome (GOLD analysis project Ga0126382, IMG submission 92548) | Tropical forest soil microbial communities from Panama - MetaG Plot_30 | ecosystem: Environmental > Terrestrial > Soil > Tropical forest > Bulk soil | place: Panama | collected 2016-02-17
CAGGTCGATCTGATATTCGTTGCGATGCAACGGCAAGAGCACGGCCGCGAGGATGAGCGCGATGCTCAGCCGCACCCGCGACGGCACCGTCATCTCGCCGAGGCCCGGCAGCAGCATCACCATGATGCCGATACGCGCGAACACCAGCATGAAGGTCGCGGCCAGCACGGGCAGGAAGGAGACGTCGATTTTCATGCGATGCACGCGTCGAGCTGGGCGACCAGGGCGTTCATCCCCCGACGATCCGCGCGGCGATCCGAATCATCTCGGCCTGCAACTGGTCGGACATGAACGGCAGCACCAGCAGCATCGCAAGGAACATCGCCAGTATCTTCGGCACGAAGACGAGCGTCATCTCCTGCACCTGGGTGAGCGCCTGCAACAGCGAGATGGCGACGCCGACGATCAGCCCGACCAGCATCAGCGGGCTCGACACCAGGACGAGGGTCACGATCGCCTCGCGTGCAACGTCCAATACTTCCGGGCCGGTCATCGTGTCTCCCGTTTCATGACTGAGCGATGCCAAGTGGCGAATAGCGAGTAGCGAGTGGTGTTCAGCGCCACCCTTCCCTATTCGCTATTCGCTATTCGCTATTCGCTTCCTTCGTCAGATCGGCATCCGCATGATGTCCTCGTAGGCCGCGATCACCTTGTCGCGCACCGCGACCATCGATTCGATCGCAACCTCGGTCTCCGACACCGCCGTCACCAGGTCGACGACATTGGCCTTGCCCGCGGCCATGGCCTGCGTCTGCGCATCGGACTTGCGGCCGGCCTCGAGCACGGTGCCGATGGCCTCCTTGAGGAGCGCGCCGAAGCTCGGCCCGGATGCGCCGTCGCCGGCGGCCTTGCCGAGCGCGGCGGACGGATCGGCAAGACGGGCGAGGCTGGCATAGGCGCCGGCGGCCGTGGACGGAGTGGTCATGGCTGTGATTCTCCCGATCAGACCTTGAGGATGTCGAGGGTGCGCTGGATCATCCGGCGCGTGGCCCCGATCACGTTGATGTTGGCCTCGTAGGAGCGCTGGGCCTCGCGCATGTCGTGCACCTCGAGCATCGGATTGATGTTGGGATACTTGACGTTGCCGTTCGCATCGGCGGCGGGATGGCCGGGCTCGTACTTGAGGCGAAAGTCGGACGGATCGGTGCGCACGCGGCCGAGCGCGACCGTGCGCGCATCGAGCGAGCGATCTATCTCGGCGCGGAAGGTCGCGATCTTGCGGCGGAACGGATCGCGGCCCGGCGCCTGCGCGGTCGAATCCGCATTGGCGAGATTCTCTGAGATCACCCGCATGCGCCCGGCCTGGGCGCGCAGGCCCGAAGCCGCGATCGCGATCGATTTCAAGAAGTCCATGCTCCCCGTCCCCTCAATCTCCGCCGCTCACGTCGCCCAAAAAGGAATCCGTCCCGCCGCTCTTGGTCTGAGCATGATCTTTTCCGAAAACCGGTTCCCACGTTTCGGGATCATGCCTTAGCGCTTGCCGAGCGCGCTCTTGATCATTCCGAGCCCGCGCGAATAGAGAGCGGTCGCGGCCTGGTAGTCCATCTGGTTGGCCGCTACCTTGAGCATCTGATCCTCGAGGTTCACCGCGTTGCCCGCCGGCCGGACCTCGAAATCACTGCGACCATCGAGATGGAACTGGGAGGCGCCGGCGCCGACCCCGCCCATGTGACCGGGGTTGGTGCGCGTCATCGTCACCGCCGCGGATTGCTGCCCCAGGCTCAGATCCGGCGGGGCGAGGTCGCGCGGCTTGAACTGCGGCGTGTTGGCGTGGGAGACGTTTTCCGCCAGGATCTGCTGGCGCTCCTGGTGCCACTGCATGCGGGTCCGCAGCATCGAGAAGATCGGAATCTGGGATATCGGCATGATGCCCCCCTTGGCAGACGACGGCCGGCAGATGGTCCTGCCGTGGTAGGGCGGTAGCGGGCGCCGTTCCCTTCGCCCTCCTCCCCGACCGGGCAGATTTTGCCGGGCACATGGTTAATGGCCGGTTAAGCCGGGTTCCCGAGGGTTAACCGGCCCGAGCCGCCTTCAAACCGCCGCTTACCGCGCCAAAGGTACGAAGGGGTGGATGGATTGGGGTGGAAGGATTCTTGGCGCCCTTCTTTCTTAATTCTTTGTTAGTATTCGGGGCGGCAAATATTGCCGCCAGCGTTAACCATTCGGGCGTGGCGGATCGACGTATCGGGCGCTTCGCCGAGCGCTTCCACGCCGAGCCCCTGGGGCGCAGGGAGGAGTGATGTTGGACATCTTCGGGGACCAGACGGCGGTCAAGGTCATCCTCGTCCTGCTCGTCGTGATCTGCCTGATCGCGGCGTTCTTCTGGGGCTTGCGCCGATTCGGCGGCGGGAGCCTCGGCGCCGCCGGCGGCCGCGGACGCCAGCCGCGGCTGGCCGTGATCGACGCGGCGATGGTCGACGGGCGGCGCCGCCTCGTGCTCATCCGTCGCGACAATGTGGAGCACCTCCTCATCATCGGCGGGCCGACCGACGTCGTGGTCGAACAGAACATCGTGCGCGCCGGCGGCGCACCGCGCGAAGCCGTACCGGCGCGCCCACAGGCGGCGCCCGACGCGCTGCCGCGTCCGGTTCCACTCGGCGACGGCAACATGTGGCCGCTGCAGCCGGAACCTGCACCGAGAGAACCTGCACCGCGAGAGGCTCCGTCAGCACGCGAGCCGTCGATGCGCGAGCCGTCGATGCGCGAGCCGCCACTGCGCGAGCCGCCACTGCGCGAGCCGCCCCTGCGAGAGCCGCCACTGCGAGAGCCGGCGCCCCGCGAGCTTCCGCCACGACCCGAGCCGCCGACGCGCCTCGATCCTGCCGCCCGGGCCGAGCCGCCGCTTCGCCTCGAGCCGATCATGCGTTCCGAGCCCGCGGCGCGCGGCGAATCGATTCCGCGGTCCGAGCCGCGGCCGCAACGTGCGCCGCCGGCACCGCCGCCGCTGCTGTCGGTCGCCGACGAGCCGATGGACTGGTCGGCCGAGCCGGAAGCGCCGCCACCCCCGCCGCCCCCTGCTCCGCCGCAGCGCGAGCGCAGGACGCGCACCGCCGATCCGCTCGCCGGACTGGCCGAGGAGCTGGCACGCGTGCCGGCCGCGCCCGAGCCGATCAACATGGACGAGCCGCCGCCAACGCCCGCACCGGCGCGTCAGGCACCGCCGCGACGCGCGACGCGTCCGCAGGCCGCGCCGCCCGCCCCGCCGCCGCCCGCCCCTGCGACAGCCGCATCCGCCGACGCCCAATTCAATTCCGCCGCCGACCAGAACCTTGCCGAGATGGCGCAGCGACTGGAGGCGGCGTTGCGCCGCCCCGCCAAGAATGACGACGCGCGCGCCGCGCAAGGATCGTCACCAGCATCGTCACAAGGGACGTCACCAGCAACGCCGCAAGCCGCGGCACCGGCCGCCGCGAAGGCGGCGGCGGAGCCCGCACAACCGGCCAGCACCGACGACGAATACACGCCCGCGCCACCGGCGACGTTCGCTCCGCCCGCCACGCGAGCGGCGGAGGCCGGACGCCCCGCGCGCGCCGCGCCTGCCGGCGGCGGCGCCAAGCCGGCGCCGCAGAAATCGCTTTACGACAGCCTCGAACAGGAGATGGCGAGCTTGCTCGGCCGTCCTAACACCAAGCCTTGACGGCATCGGCGATCGCCCACCGCGTTCGTCTCGCGACGGTGGTGGGCGGTGTAGCCGTGATGCTCCTGACCGCGGCGTCGTCCGCGGTCGCCCAGGACATCAGCATCAATTTCGGCCAGGGCGGCGCCCAAGGCGGCGGCGGGCTGACCGAACGCGTCATCCAGCTGGTGGCGTTCCTGACGGTGATCTCGCTCGCGCCGTCGATCCTGATCATGATGACGTCGTTCACGCGCATCGTGGTGGTGCTCTCGCTGCTCCGCACCGCGCTCGGCACTGCGACCGCGCCGCCGAACGCCGTCATCGTCGCGCTCGCGATGTTCCTCACCGCTTTCGTGATGGGCCCGGCGCTGCAGCGCGCCTACGACGCCGGCATCCGCCCGCTCATCAACAACGAGATCACGGTCGAGCAGGGCTTCGAGCGCGCGTCCGAGCCGCTCAAGGTGTTCATGCAGAAGAACGTGCGCGAGAAGGACCTGGCGCTGTTCAGCAACCTCTCGCGCGAGCCGCAGCCGGCGACGGCCGAGGAAATGTCGCTGCGCATCCTGGTGCCGGCCTTCATGATCTCCGAGCTCAAGCGCGCCTTCGAGATCGGCTTCCTGTTGTTCCTGCCCTTCCTGATCATCGACCTCGTGGTGGCGTCGGTGCTGATGTCCATGGGCATGATGATGCTGCCGCCGGTGGTGGTCTCGCTGCCGTTCAAGCTGATCTTCTTCGTGCTGGTCGACGGCTGGAGCCTGGTGGCAGGCAGCCTGATCCAGAGCTACGGGACGTAAAGCCGCTCGCGGGCGCCGGCTAGCGCGGAGTGGTACGGGTTGGCGTCGGGCGCACTGCGGCGACAGGCGCCGATGGCAACGGCGAGGAGGCGGCGGCGTTGCGCCGCGTCGCGCTGCCGGTCGTCACCGGATCGGCCTTGCGGGCGGGCGCCGCAAGCAGCGTGCGCGGCTCGGGAGGCGTCGCCGCGGCGGCGGTCTCCGGAAAGCGGCTGCGCAGGTCGCGCAGGAAGGCGTCGAGCGTATCGATCGAAGCAATCGAGCGCGCCACCTCGCGGAACTCGGAACCGTTCGCCTCGATCGGCGCGGTGATGACGTCGAAGGCGTGGCGGTCGGGCCCGTTCGCGATCTTGCCGGCGTATTTCTCGCGCAGGCGGCCGAGCCCGATCGGATCCTCACCCAGCACGAATCCGATGCCCGCGCGCAGCACGTCACGGCGCTCATCGGCGGCGAGCGGCTCGAACTCGCGCCAGCGGTCACCGTAGAGCAGCTCGATCTCCTCGGCCGCCTCGCGCCAGCGCTTGCTCGCCCACAGGATGTCGGCACGCAGCCTGATCTTCTCGCGGCCCGGAATGTTGGCGATCACTTCGAGCGCGACGTCGTTGCGGCCGAGATCGGACAGCGCGCGCGCTTCCAGCAAGAGCCGCTGGGTGCGCAGCTCGCTGGTGATGTCGGCGGTGCGGGTCGCGCGCAGGGTCGCCAGCGTGCGGTCGGGCTTGCGGTTCATCAGATAGATGACGGCGAGGCGGGTGGCGACCTGCGCGCGCGCGGCGCCCTGCAGGCGATGGTCGACCTGGTGCTGCAGGAGCTCGGCCGCCTGGTCGAGCAGATCGACCGACACCAGCCGGTCGGCCAGCCGCCGGATCATCTCGTCGCCACGCCGGCCGATCGGGGTGAGCTCACGGAAATCGTAGAACAGGCTGAGCGCGCCGACCGCCGGCATCGCATCGCCCTTGCCGGCGAGGAACAGGCTGTCGAAGGTCTCGGCCGCCTCGTCGTGGATGCGGCGCGTCATGTCGGAGTTGGGATGCGCCGCCAGCGCGATGCGCATCACGTGGAAGGCGTCGCGGTGGCGGCCCTCCTCGGCATAGAGGCGGGCGAGCAGGTGCAGCGCCTCGACCTCGGTCTCGTCGCCGCGCCAGGTGGTGGTGAGCGCCTCGAGCGCCGCGGTCGCCTCGACGCGCGGCAGCTTGCCGAGCGCATATTGCAGGGTGAGCTCGCGCAGCCGGCCCTGCGCGGCCACCGGGCGATCCCAGGAGTCGGCGGCGGCTTGGTAGGCGCGCAGCGCGTCGTCCTTGCGGCCGAGCCCTTCGGCGATGCGCCCCGACAGCACCGAGATCTGCGCCTCGAGCTCGCGCGGAACGCCGACCGCCTCGAACTCGCGCATCTGACGCACCGCGCCGGCGATGTCGCCGACCTCGACCGCCGCGCGCACGATGTCGGTGAGCATCATGCGCTGCACGTCGAGCGGCAGCGTGCCCATGGCCAGGCCGGCGGCGCTGAAACCTTCGCGCGCCTCGCTCCACTTGCCCTGCCGGGCGAAAATCACGGCGCGCCAAAGCGGCGCGTCGTGCTGATTGCCGACCAGCGGATGGGCAAGATCCTTGAGCGCGCCGTCGAGCCGGCCGATCATGATGCTGGCGATCGCCCGCAACACCAGCGGGGTCGAATCCTCCGCGGTCGGCGGGCTGTCGGCAAGGGTGACGTCGAGCACGGCCTTGGCCTCGACTCCCATGCCGCGCGCGAGATAGAAGCGCGCGAGATCGGCCCGCGCCATCGGGCGTTTGGCGTCCGGCGCCTCGGCGGCGAGGCGCACCAGCTGCGAATAGCGCTGATTGAAATCGGCCTGCCGGTCGAGGCTCCAGACCTGCGCATGCAACACGTGCGGCTGATAGACGGTGGCGTCCAGCGCCCGCATGCCGCCGTTGACGGCGGCGGCCGACAGGACCAGTCCCGCCGGCCGGCTGATGACGATCTTGTCGAAGGCGAGCTCGGCGCCGAGATCATCGGCGATCGGCTGTACGACCACGCCGTGGGTGGCGGCCAGCGCGCGGAACTCGACGAAGTCCTGGTTCTTGACGAAAGCGCGGGCGGGGCCGAGCGCGGTCACCACCAGCAGCGCGTCCCCCGCCTCCGGGTCGGCCAGCCGATGCAGCCGGCGCGCGTCGTCGAACGGAATGGTGATGCTCGAGCGCGCCGACCCGATGATGTTGCGGCTGATGCGGACCGGCCGGGTCGGCTCGAGCACCTCGCCGCCCAGCGTGATCGTCCAGGCCGGGCCGTCGGTGGCGGCGCTGACGAGCCGCGGGCGTTCGAGCTTGAGACGCAGCACGACCGAGTCGTCGCCGCGGGTCACGACCGCGCTCTTGATGGTGCCGGTCCCGTCGCTTTCGAGACTATCGATCACGATCTCGGCGGGCGTGTCGAAGACGAGCCAGAGCGTGTCGGCCCGGGAGAACACGGCAGCGGGCGTCAGCCCCGCAAATGGGAACGTGAGGTTGACGTTGTCGCCCTGCCGTTTCAACGCGACGCGCACCAGCGCCTTGCCGGAGTCGGCGCCGGCCGCGGGCGCGGCGGCCGGTACCGGCGGCGACGGCGGCGCGGCCTCGGCCTTCGCGGCCGCCTTGGGCATGCTGTCCTTGGCGGGAGGCGGCGCCGGCATCGCCGCGTCGGTTGATGGCGCGGGCGTCGGCGGCGGCGCCGGCGCAGGAGCCGCATCGGCGGCGACATCGGCCGGCGATCGCGCCGGCATGGTCTGCGGCGCGTCGAAGCTCGCGGGCGGCGCCTTGCTGCGCGCCGCCAGATCCATGGCGGTGGCGGACAATTCGTCCGGCTTGACCGCGCGCTCCTGCCGCTCGCTGAGCGACTCCATCGGGGTGACGTCGACGATGTAGCTCAGGTCCTCGCGGAAGGTGCGCACATCGACCTTGCCGGCAAAGATGAAACGCACCACGGCGGAGTCCTGGTCGATCTCGGTATCGACCGCCCCGATCACGCCCGGCAGCGCCGCCTTGGCGTCGGCGAGATCGAATTTCAGCAAGGCATCGAAGGTCAGCGTCAGCTTGTCCTTGCTGTTGTTGGCGGAGACCCCGATCAGCTCCGGCAGCTCGAACACGTAGCGCGTGAACGTCGGCTGGGTAGCGATGCGGACGCGGATCGGCGTCAGCTTGTTCTGGCGGGTGAGCTGGCGCTGCTGGCGCACTTTCTGGTCGGCGTCGCGGGCGCGCCGGGCCAGATCCTCGATCACCTCGCGCGGCAGGCCGGGCGGCAGGCCTTTCCAGTCTTCCGGCAGGAGGTCGATGAACAGCCGCTCGGCCGCGGAGATGGAATTCACCGTCACCTTGCGCGCCAGCGCAATGCGGATGCCCCTGCCGTCGGGATCGCGGCGCGCCGCGCTGACGATGCCGGCAAGATTGGTGTTGAGCCGCTCGACCACGAGGTCGACCGGCCGCTTGAAGGTAACGACGATGATGCCGTTGCCGGCCTTGACCTGCGACTCGATGTCCTCGTTGAGGGTGATGACGATGCGCGCGAAGCCGTTCTCGACGGTGGCGCTGACCTCGCCCTTGACCGGCTGCTGGGCGGCCGCCGGCCACGGCAGCGCGAGCATCGGCAACAGCAGCGCGGCGCGAAGGCAAGCACGCATAGCAGCGTGCCCGAAGGTACGCCGCACGACCGCCGCCAACTCACTCACCACGCGAAATTCTTTCACGTCGAAACCGTCCGGCCAGGCGCGCCGTTCACGCCAGAGCGCGCTGCGGAGGGTTGCGAGCCTAGGACCGCGCGTTTAATGGCGCGTTAAGATTTTAGTCGAAAAAAGCAGGCAATTTCAGCATGTTAAGGCGAGTGCGGGGCCTTTTCGCCGGTCCGGGAAGCCGCCCACCCGTATCTGCCGTCAATTGGTGGGGGTGGGCTTGCCCTCGATCTTCGGCAGCTCGGCGGGCTTGTCCTTGTCCTTCGAGCGGGCGGCGAGCTCGACGGTGAGCTGCTGCGCCGAGTCCGGCTGCATCTGCGCCAGGATATCCGACATCCGCCGCGGATTGATCTCTTTGGCGACCTCGACCAGGATCTTCAAATCGAGGCGATCGAAAATCTTCGCCGCCTCCTTCGCCTTCATGTTCTCGTACATGGTGACGACGTTCTTGAAGCGCGCGGCGTCGCCATCGTCGCGCTGTTGCAGCGTCGTGTTGATGCGCGCTTCCAAGTCCTTGAGCTCGTTGATGCGGGCCTCCACCCGCTTTTCCGCGGCCTTGAGCAGGTTCTCGCGCATATCGAGATCCTTGGCGCGCGCGTCGAGCTCGGCACGGCGGTCCTGCAGCCGCTCGAGGATCGCAAGCTCAGCCGCCGACTGCGGCCGCGTACCGTCGAGCGGCACCGGCTTCCAGCCGGCTGTCCCCTTGGGATCCTTGGGGTCCTTGGGCGGCTCCTTCGGCGGGTCCTTCGGAGGCTCCTTGACCTCTTTGAGCTCCTCCGGCCTGCCGCGGTCGTTCTTGGCGGGCGGTTTCGGCTCGGGTTTGGGGTCGCCGGCCGCCCCGGTCGTATCGGGAAAGTTGAACATCTGCTGCGCCCAGGACTGCGTGCCGGGCGGCTTGCCGCCGGGCCTGCCGCTGTTGGACATGCCGTTGGCGGCGCCGGGAATCGTGCCGGTGAGGTCGGCGGTGTCGTCGAGCGTGTAGTGGCCGTCGAGCACGAGGCCGATCGTCTTGAGCGCGAACAGCGAGATGGTCGCGAACAGGACGACGGGGACGAGCCGAACTTCACGCAGGTATTGGATCATGCCGCGAGACCGTCCGGGCGGCCCCGCGCGCGCACGCTGGCCCGATCGGCAAACGCGCGCGCCGCGGCCATCACCGCCTTGGGATCGGGCGAGCCCGCGGGGATCGGTGCCGGCGCCGGGGACGCGATCCCGCTGCGCAACAGCTCGCTCAGCAGCATCTCGCCGGCCTTGAGCTGGCGCTCCATGCCGGCGGAGAGCTTCTCCGCCGCCCGCATGCGCTCGCCGAGCGTGCCATCGCAATCCTCGGCGGTCGCCTTCAAGCCGGCCACCGCGCGGCCGGCGATCTCGGTCGCGGTGATCAGCTCCGCGATCGTCGCCTTCAGCGCGCTTTCATCCGCCTTGAGGCGCTTGAGCCGCTTGTTGAGGATCACGCAATACCCGATCGTGAGCATGAGCAGCAGGGCGACCAGGCTCTCGATCATCAGCCCGAATCCGTAGCTCACTGGGCCTCCATCCGTTTGGTGGACCCGTCCGCCCCCTCGAACATGGCCAACGTGGTCCGGGGTTTGCGCAAAGGCTTGCTGACGCGCACCGACACCCGATCGCCGACGCGCCCCATGCGGCCCTCGGTCAAGGTCACGTCGCCGCAGCGCACGGTGACCAGCGCGTCGGGCCTGAGCTCGAGCAGAAGCGTGTCGCCCACATCGAGCTTCATCAATTGCTTCAACGGCAACCGCTGCTCGTAAAGCACGGCATCGACTGCGATTTCCGCCTGCCCGATCTCGGTCGCGAGGTGCCCTTCCCAGGTTGGGTCGCGGCCGAATTTCTCGCCCATGAACATCTGCAACAGCACGTCGCGGATGGGCTCGATGGTCGCGTAGGGCAACAGCAGCTCGACATTGCCGCCGCGGTCCTCCATGTCGATGCGCAGGCGCACCAGGATCGCGGCGTTCGCCGGCCGCGAGATCGCGGCAAAGCGCGGATTGGTTTCCAGCCGGTCGATGTTGAACTTGACCGGCGAGAGCGGCTTGAACGCGAGCTCGGCGTCGGCCAACACCACCTCGATCATGCGCTTGATCAGGTTCGATTCGATGGTGGTGTAGGGGCGGCCTTCGACGCGGACCGCGCCATGGCCGCGCCGGCCCCCGAGCAGCACGTCGATGATGGAATAGATCAGGTTGGAATTGACGGTGATCAGCCCGAAATTGTCCCACTCCTCGGCCTTGAACACCGCCAGGATGGCGGGCAGCGGAATCGAGTTGAGATAGTCGCCGAAGCGCACCGAGGTGATGCGGTCGAGCGAGACTTCGACGTTGTCGGAGGTGAAGTTGCGCAGCGACGTCGTCATCAGCCGCACCAGGCGGTCGAAGACGATCTCCAGCATCGGCAGGCGCTCGTAGGAGACCATCGCCGAATCGATGATCGCCCGGATGCCGGAATTGTCGTTGAGCGAGACGTCGGCCAGGCTGAAGCCCAGCAGGCTGTCGATTTCTTCTTGATTGAGAATGCGCTCGGCGCCGCCCTTGGCGCTTTGCATGAAGTTGGCGTCGTCCACGCCCCATTGTGAGGCGGCGGCGTCGGAGCCCTCGAGCCCGCCGCCGTTTTCCCCGCCTTCGGCGCCCGCGCCGTCGGCCTCGAGCGCGAGCCCCCACTCGGCTTCCAGCGCGTCCTGGTCGATCTGGTCCCTACCCAGCGTCATGGCTCTTCACCGGCGATCCATCGGCGGTTCACTGGACGACGATTTCCTTGAACAGCACGGCGTTGACCCTGCTGGGGCTGATCGCGGCATTGACCCGGCGGGTCAGCTCCTCCTTCAGGCGGTAGAGACCGGCGGAACCGTCGAGGTCGCTCGGCCGCAGCTCGCGCAGATAGGTCTGGAATGCGTCCATCACTCGCGGCATCGCGGTCTGGATCTGCGGCTGCAGCATGGGGTCGGGCAGTTCGAGCACGACCTTGACCTTGAGATACTGGGTGCGGTCGGTGCCGACATTCGACAGGTTGACCAGCACTTCCGGCACGTCCATGAACGTCGCCGACTTCGTCGCCACGGCCGCGACCTTGGTCTCCTTGGCGCCGCCGAAGATGAAATAGGCCGCCGTCCCACCGCCGCCGAGCACGACCAGCGCGCCGCCGGCGATGATGGCGATCAGCTTGAGCGGAAGCTTGCGCTTCGGTTGCGCGCCTTCGCCTTCCTCGTCGAGGTCGATGTCGTCATCCACGTCCTCGGCTTGCGCCTTGCTGGTTTTCTTCGCTGCCATGGCCCGGCCCCGTCCTGCTCACGCCCAAGAATTTCAAAGAAGGAGCAAGCGGCGGACCGCCGCGCACCGACGCGGCGAATACGTGCATGTCCTTAGGCGGCAACGTTAGGTTCGGAATGGTTAATGGATTATTTCGGCGCGGCCCCAAGGCGGAAAGATTTGCCGGGTCTGTGGTTTAGGCGGCATGAACTTGCCGGGCTGGCGATCCCGCGCATTTTAGCCAACTCGTTGACTTCTCACGATTTTCGAATTTGGCACGCGCCCTGCAGTGTCGGCGGCGTGACGCCCTCGTGCGGCCCCAGGCTTGGGAGAGCCGGCCGCCGGGAATGAGGGCTCGGCCTGGGAGGGCCAAGCCGGCGTCAGAGGGAGCAAGGCCGATGGAGAATGCCCTCCTGATCGGACTGTCGCGGCAGATCGCGCTTCACCGCGAGATCGACGTCGTCGCGAACAACATCGCCAACATGAACACCACCGGCTACAAGGCCGACGCCGCCTTGTTCGAGGAATTCCTGGCGCCGAATGCCCGGCATGGGCACTTCTTCGGCGGCGATCAGCGCCTGAGCTACGTGCAGGATCGCGCGACCTGGCACGATTTCCGGCCGGGCCCGATCCGGCCGACCAACAACGCCCTCGACGTCGCCATCGAGGGCGACGCCTTCCTGGTGGTGCAGACGCCGCGCGGTGAGCGCTACACGCGCAACGGCGCGCTGCAGATCAACGCCACCGGCCAGCTCGTGACCGTCGAAGGCTATCAGGTGCAGAGCGAGGGCGGCCCGATCGTATTCCAGAATACCGACTCCAACATCGCCATCGCCGACGACGGCACCGTCCGCGTGCGTGAGAACGGCGACAGCAGGTCAGACGCGCTGCGCGGAAAATTGCGGCTGGTGCGCTTCGACCAGGTCGGACGGCTGCAGAAGGACGGATCGAGCCTGTTCACCGCGCCCGCCGGCATGGTGGCGCAGGCGCCCGAGCCCGCCAACCGCGTGCGCGTGATCCAGGGTGCGCTCGAGCAATCGAACGTGCGCGGCGTGGTCGAGATGGCGCGCATGATCGAGCTCACCCGCCACTACCAGCAGGTCGCCAACCTGCTGCAGTCGCACGGCGACATGCGCCGCAACTCCATCGACAAGCTCGCCGAAGTGCCGGCGTAAGGCGAACGAGGAAGCAGGAGAAGTCCCATGCGAGCGATGCGCACCGCGGCGACCGGGATGATGGCCCAGGAGCTCAACGTCCAGGTCATCTCCAACAACATCGCCAACATGCGCACGACCGGCTACAAGCGCCAGCGCGCGGAGTTCCAGGATCTGCTCTACGAGCAGGTGCGGCGGGTCGGCACGCAGACATCGACGCAGGGCAACATCCTGCCGGTCGGCATCGAGCTCGGCGGCGGCGTCAAGACCGCCGGCACCCCGCGCATCATGACGCAAGGCACCATCTCGCCGACCGGCAACACCTTCGACGTCGCGATCCGCGGCGAAGGCTTCTTCAAGATCCAGATGCCGGACGGGACCTTCACCTATACCCGCGACGGCTCGTTCCTGATGGACGCGCAGGGACGCATCGTCACCCCGCAGGGCTATGTCGTGCAGCCCGGCATCACGATTCCGCAGAACTCGACCTCGATCACCATCAACGCGCAGGGCCAGGTCTCCGCGCTCACCCCCGGCAACACCACCCCGACGCTGCTCGGCCAGTTCACGCTCACGCTGTTCGTCAACAAGGCCGGCCTGCAATCGGTCGGCGACAACCTGTTCGTGGAGACGCCGGCCTCCGGCACGCCGCAAGACAACACGCCCGCCACCAACGGCATGGGCGACCTGCTGCAGGGCAATCTCGAGCAGGCGAACGTCGAGGCGGTGACGGAGATTTCCGATCTCATCGCCGCGCAGCGCGCCTACGAGATGAACGCCAAGGTGATCTCGGCGACCGACCAGATGCTGCAGGCAACCGCAAACATGATGCGCTGAGGACGAAAGCTCATGAACCGCACCGCCATTCGCATCGCCACGCTGCTCGCCGCCGTCGCGCTGTCGGGCGCCGCCGTCGCGCAGACGATGAGCTTTCTCTCTCCCGCCCCGCTGACGGACGAGGGCTGGATGCCGCGTCCGGCGGCGAAGAAAGCCTCGCGCCTCACCATCGAGCCGCCAGCGCCGGCGCCCGCACCGGTTCCGGTTGCGGCCCCCGCTCCGTCCCCGCCCCCCGCTCCCGAGCCGGCCGCTGCTGCGGCGGCCCCCTTGCCTGCCGTGCAGGAACGCGCCCAGGAGCGCGCCGAGCCGGCCGGACCGACGCTCAAGCGCGAGGTGACGGTCACCGGCGACATCGTGCGCATCGGCGATCTCGTGGACAATGCCGGCGCGGTGGCCGAGGTGGCGATCTTCCGCGCGCCCGATCTCGGCCAGACCGGCAGCGTGTCGGCGGCGACGGTGCGCGAGGCGATCCGGCCGCATCACATCATCTCGCTCGACACGCGCGGCCTCGCCGCGGTGCAGGTGACGCGCGCCAGCCGCGCGCTCACCCCGAAGGAGGTCGAGGCGCGCCTGCTGCGGGCGCTCGCCGCACAGTCCAGCCTGGCCAATGTCAACGATCTGGCGGTCAGCTTTGACGGCGAGATGCGCATGCTCCACATCGAGCCGAACGCCGAGCTCGGCATCTCGCGTCTCGGCTATGACCAGCGCACGCGCCGCTTCGAGGCGATGCTCGATCTGCCGGCCGGCGCGGCGCGCCGCCCATCGCTGCGGGTGACCGGAACACTGGTCGAGACCGCCGAGGCGGTCGTTCCACTGCGCGCGATCGCGGTCGGCGAGGTGATCAAGGCCTCCGATGTCATGATCGAGCGCCGGGCGAAGACCGAGGTGATCGCGATCGAGGAGGTGCTAGGCCTCGCCGCCAAGCGTCCGCTCAAGCCGGGCCAGGTCATCCGCGCCGGCGACGTGGCGAAGCAGGAGCTGGTCGCCCGCAACGAGACCGTGACCATCTACTACGAGGTGCCGGGCATGGTGCTGACGGTCAGCGGCAAGGCGCTGGACGCGGGCGCCATGGGCGACGTTGTCAACGTGCTCAACACCCAATCCAAGCGCACGATCCAGGGGATAGTGAGCGGGCCCGGACGCGTGAACGTCACCGCCGGCTCACCGCGGGTGGCGTCCAATGCGCCGCCCGCGCCAGCGAAGGCAGCACGCTGATCCCAAAAGACCGTCATGAAAGCCAGCGTCATGGAAGTAAGCGTCATGAAAGTAAACCCAGCGCATCGCCATCGCCCCGCAGGGCAAGCAATGCGGCTCGCCGCCATCGTCGCCCTCGCCTGGTCTGCCGGCGGCTGTGCCGCGATCGAGCGGCTGCGGGTCCTCGGCGACCCGCCGCCGCTGACCGCGATCAACAATCCGACCGCGGCGCCCGGCTACAAGCCGGTGCAGATGCCGATGCCGGCGCCGCAACCCGCGATCTACCAGCCGAACTCGCTGTGGCGCACCGGCTCACGCGCCTTCTTCAAGGACCAGCGCGCGCACCAGATCGGCGACATTCTCACCGTCAAGGTGAAGTTGTCCGACAAGGCCACCATGGACAACGAAACCCAGCGCAGCCGCAACAACAGCGAGGATTCCGGCATCACCAATTTCTTCGGCAAGCCGAAGGTGCCGATCATGAACACGCCGGTGCCGACGCGCATCTTCACCGCGGACTCCAACGCGCTGAGCAACGGCACCGGCTCGATCGATCGCAAGGAGGAGATCAGCACCAACGTCGCCGGCGTGGTGACGCAGGTGCTGCCGAACGGCAACCTGGTGATCGAGGGCAAGCAGGAGGTGCGGGTCAACTTCGAGATTCGCGAGCTGATCGTCGCCGGCATCGTGCGCCCGGAGGACATCGAGAGCGACAACACCATCGACTCCACCAAGATCGCGGAAGCGCGCATCGCCTATGGCGGCCGCGGCCAGATCATGGACGTGCAGCAGCCGCGCTACGGCCAGCAGGTGCTCGACGTGCTGTTGCCGTTCTGACGACGATTTTTCGACCTCCCCGCCGGCCCGCAGCGCGCGAGCGGACGGCGCAACGACGCGGCCTCCGGAAGCTCCCCTCCGGAGGCCGCGCACATTTCGCAATCGGCCTTGTTCTAGTGCGACGGTCCGGTCTTCGCCACGACCGACTCGAGCGCGGTGATCATCCTCGTCGCGCGCGCCCCCGCGTCGCTTGCGCCGCTTGCGTAGAAGCGCGCACAGGACAGCGCATCCACGAGCTTGCGCCGCAGCTCCATATTTTCCGCGCGAAGTTGGCTGATCGTGAGCCGAATATGGTGGTGATAGAAGCGCCGCAACGTCTCCTCGACCGCCGGATCCGGTGATCGGGCCATGCCCGGAACCCATGTTTCCGCGCGCGCATGGGCGACGGCGTCGGCATGCCAGGTCAGAACGGCATCCCGCCACGCGGCCCAAGGCTGCCCGTCATGGGCGAGAGCAATGTCGTCCAATTCCGCTGCAGCCAAGTCCTGCTCCACGAGATCAACGCGCACGTGGTAGCTCCCCATCCGAGCGCACTCCAGGTGCCATGCGCCCCCAAACCCCATTCCGCAGCGAACATATGTGATTCGCGTGGAACCCTAGAAGTACTCGGGTAACTCGCGCGGCAGTGGCATACCGAATTTCGCAAATAGTAGCGCGCAATCCTTACGTACTTGTACGCAACATGCCGCTCTGAAAACGGTGACAGCTTTTCGGAATCAGGATTCGCGTACCGTCTTTACTGTAGCGTGACACCGGCGATCTTCACCGCCTCGCCCCAGCGCGCGATCTCCTTGCCGATGAAGCCGGCAAATTGCGCGGGGCTGGCATCTGCCGCCGGCTCGACGCCGGCCTTCTGCATGTTGGCGACGAATTGCGGATCGGTGAACGCGCGCGCGATCTCCGCCGCCATGCGGTCGACGATCTCCTTCGGCGTCCCCGCCGGGGCCATTAGCCCGGTCCAGGACGTGAAGTCGTACCCGGGATAGCCGGAGGCGGCGATGGTCGGCACCTCTGGCGCCTCGCGCGAGCGTGCGGCGCTCGACACCGCCAGCATGCGGACCGTGCCGGCGCGCGCCTGCGGCAGCGCCTCCGAGATCGGGATGAACATGGTCGGGACATGGCCGGCGATGACGTCGGTCAACGCGATCGACGTGCCACGATAGCTGACGTTGCTCATCTCGAGGTCGGCGCGCCTGAGGAACGTCGCCATCAGCAGGTTGCTCACGCTGCCGGGACCGCCGCCGCCCGCATAGACGAGCTTCTCCTTCTGCGACTTCACGTAGGCGACGAACTCGGGAACTGTGGTGGCCGGCACCTTCGGGTTCACGATCAGCACCTGCGGCGAGGTGCTGAACAGGCTGACCGGCGCGAGATCCTTGGCCGGATCATAGTTGACCTTGGTCATCGCGGGGAAGATGGCGATCACCGACGTGCTCGCCCACAGGAGCGTGTAGCCGTCGGCCGGCGCGCGGGCGACCGCCTCGGTCGCGAGGATGCCGTTGCCGCCGACCCGGTTCTCGACCACGAACTGCTGGCCGAGCGTCTCGCTCAGGCGCCCAGCCGCCAGCCGCCCCATGACGTCGATGTTGCCGCCGGCCGCGAACGGCACCAGCAGCTTCACCGGTCGCTGCGGCCAGGATTGCGCGAGCGCGGCGGTGGCGATGAAAGTAGCGACGAGCGAACAGCCGATAGCCAACAGGGCTCGAGACTTCACCGTTCGCCCTTCCCTATTCGCTAAACACTATTCGCGGCTTTATTCGTCGCGATAGATGCGCTCACGTCGCTCGTGACGCTCCTGCGCCTCGACCGACAGCGTGGCGATGGGCCGCGCCTCGAGCCGCTTGAGCGCGATCGGCTCGCCGGTCTCCTCGCAGTAGCCGTAGGTGCCGTCGTCGAGGCGGGTGAGCGCGGCGTCGATCTTGGCGATCAGCTTGCGCTGGCGATCGCGGGCGCGCAGCTCGATCGCGCGGTCGGTCTCGGAGGACGCGCGATCGGCGAGATCGGGATGATTCTCGTTCTCGGCCTGCAGGTGGGCCAATGTCTCCTTGGCCTCCTTCAGGATCTCCTCCTTCCAGTCGAGCAGCTTCTGGCGAAAATATTCGCGCTGCCGCTCGTTCATGAACGGCTCTTTGTCGGACGGCCGGTAGCTCTTGCTCTTGTCAAGTACTGCGACGCCGTTCTTCTGCGAAGACATTGCAACCCCGTCAAAACTACGCGAACCCCCTCGCTCGCGGGGCGAGCTTATATCCGCCTACGCGGCCACCGACAACATCGGAATTGTGGCGGAGTACGGATCGCGCTGCGGTGCGGAAAATTTGACATCGGCGCGACACAATCCTGTCGGCCGGCCGGGCTCGATTCCCGTCGGGCGGGTGCGCGAGGGCTGCCTATTTCCCAGACATTTCCCGCGATACCGCGGCCGGTTCCGCGCGCATCCAGTTCAACGTGGCGCCATCTTGGCAATCTCGACCTCGACCCGCAGCTCGATTTCGCCGAGCACGCTGTCGAGGCCGGCGTCGCCCGAGCCGCCCTTGAGGCCGCCGGCGGCGGCGCGCAGCTTGCTCAGCGTCGACTGCGAGAGCGTTCCGCCGAGCAGGCCGAGCTTGAGCTCCTCTAGCACGTCGAGCGCCAGGCGGCCGCGCTTGAGCGCCTGCCGGCGCCGCTCGGTCGGGTCCTCGAGACCCTGCAATGCAATCAGCGCATCAATGCCCCCGACTGTGCGCAGGGCGGCGGCCGCGCCGGTCCCCCGGGACGCCGCCCCTTCCGCAAGGGTGAAGGAGCCGGACGCGCCGCGGCGCCCCGCAGGAGCGCCGGCGACCGTCGGATTCGCGTTGGGTCCGGAAATGCGCATTGGGTCGAGCCCTCAATCCCCCGCTCAAACTCGCCTGCGATGGTTAATGGCCGGTAAACAGCCCGGCAAAAGCTGCCGCCGCCGGGCAAGAGGCGACCGACCGACCCCGCCGGCGATTCCGCAGGCCAGAAAAATCTCCATTCAATTCAATTCGTTACGCGGATCACCGGCTGGCACGGGATTCGCTAAGGCTGGCTCGGGTCCGAACCTCTTGGGGAGCAAGGGATGACGAGGACAGTGAGTGCCGCAGTGGCGGCGGCGTGCATGCTGGCGGCGGTGGCGACCTGGTCGGCGCCGGCCGCGGCGGCTTCGCGCATCAAGGACATCGCCAACTTCGAAGGCGTCCGCCAGAATCAGTTGATCGGCTACGGCCTGGTGGTCGGCCTCAACGGCACCGGCGACACGCTCAACAACATCCCGTTCACCAAGCAATCCATCCAGGCCATGCTGGAACGGATGGGCGTCAACATCCGCGGCGCCCAGATCCGCACCGGCAACATCGCGGCCGTGATGGTGACGGCGAACATGCCGCCCTTCGGCACCCAGGGCACCCGCATCGACGTCACGGTGTCCTCGCTCGGCGACGCCAAGAGCCTGATGGGCGGCACCCTCCTGGTCACGCCGCTGCTCGGCGCCGACGGCAACGTCTACGCCGTCGGCCAGGGCTCGGTCGCGGTGGCGGGGTTCAATGCGCAGGGCCAGGCCGCCAGCGTCACCCGCGGCGTGCCGACCGTCGGGCGCATCTCCAACGGCGCCATCATCGAGCGCGAGATCGAGTTCGCGCTCAACCGGCTCAACCAGGTGCGTCTGGCGTTGCGCAACGCCGACTTCACCACCGCCAAGCGCATCGCCGCCGCGGTCAACGACTTCCTCGGCAATCCGGTCGCGGAACCGCTCGACAATTCCACCGTGCAGGTCACGCTGCCCGACAAATACCCCAGCAACATCATCGCGCTCCTGACCGAGATCGAGCAGCTGCAGATCGAGCCCGATCTGCCGGCCAAGGTCCTGTTCGACGAGCGCTCCGGCGTGATCGTGATCGGACGCGACGTCCGGGTATCCACGGTCGCGGTGTCGCAGGGCAACCTCACCGTCAGCATCGCGGAGACCCCGCAGGTGAGCCAGCCCGCCCCGTTCTCCCGCGGCCGCACCGTCGTCGTTCCACGCACGCGCGTCGGCGTGCAGGAGGACGGCAGGAAGCTCGCCATCGTCTGGGAAGGCGTGTCGCTGCAGCAGCTGGTCGACGGGCTCAATGCGCTGGGCATCGGCCCGCTCGACATGATCGCGATCCTGCAGGCGATCAAGGCCGCCGGCGCCATCCAGGCCGACATCGAGGTGATGTGAGATGACCGCCATGCCCGCCCTCGCCTCCCGCACCGGAACCGCCTCGGTCGGCGCGCTCGGTTTCCTTGCCGCCTCGGATGCGCGGCTCCCCGCCGACACCAAGGTTCCCGCTGACGCCAAGGCCAGGGCGCAGAAGTCGGCGGTCGATTTCGAGGCGGTGTTCCTCAACACGATGTTCAACCAGATGTTCACCGCGGTCGAGGGCGAAGGGCCGTTCGGCGGCGAAGGCGCCGTCGGCGTGTGGCGCTCGTTCCTGAGCGACGAATATGCCAAGTCCTTCGCCAAGGCCGGCGGCATCGGGCTCGCCGACCATGTCTATCGTTCGCTCCTTGCGGTGCAGGAAGCGAAAGGAAACTGAGCCGAACCGGAGCAGCCATGGCCACACCGACCCCGCATTCGCCGACCGCCGCATCCCGACCGGTCGCCCACATCGCCGAAGCCGAGCAGCTGCTCGGCCACCTCGGCGACGCGATCGACCAATTGTCGGCGCTGCTCGACGAGGAGACGACCCTGGTCCGCGCCGGACGCCTGAACGAGACCGGCCGCCTGGCGCCGAGCAAGACCGAGCTTGCCCGCCTCTACGTCGCCGACGCCGCGCAGGTGCGGGCCAATTCGGCGTTCATCTCCCATCATGTGCAGGCCAAGCTCGCCGCCTTGCGCGAACGGCACGAGCGCTTTCAGGGCCGGCTCGAGCTCAACCTCAAAGTGCTCGCCACCGCGCACGCGGTGTCCGAAGGCATCATTCGCGGCGTTGCCAGCGAGATGGCGCGGCAGGCGGCGCCGCAAACCTATGCGGCGAGCGGCCGGCCGGCGCCGCGACCGGCGGCACGCGCCACGGCGCCGATCTCGCTCTCGCGGATGGCTTGAGCGCGGTCGGGCCGGATGCTCAGCGGCTAGTGTCCCGGTTCCGACGTTCGTACCGTTTGCCAGCACGTGCTCTTACGAACGTCGGCACCAGAGGGACACTAGCAACTCTATGATTCTGGTGTGGCCTTGCATTTGACGTTCCTATCAAGGACTCGCAGCAAACACTGATAGGAACGTCAAAATGCAAAGCCACACTCGCGACACGTTCGACACGCTGCACGCGCGCGGCCTCGGCGAGCTGCAACAGGGGAACTATCAGGCGGGCGTGAACCTCATCACCGCCGCCTTGCGGGCGAACCCGGCGTCGGCGGAAGCGTGGGCCAATCTCGGCCTGGCGCTGGGAGCGCTCGAACGCCTCGACGAAGCGGTGACGAGCTTCGACAAGGCGCTGGCGATCAAGCCGGATTTTGCCGAGGTGCTGTGCAGCCGCGCCGTCGCGGCGGGACGGCTCGGCCGCCACGACCAGGCGCTCGTCGGCTTCGAGCGGGCGCTCGCGGTCAAGCCCGGTTACGTGGACGCGCTCTACAATCGCGGCGTGACGCTCGGGCTTCTCGGCCGCCACGCCGACGCCGTCGCCAGCTACGATCGGGCGCTGGCGCGCGATCCGACCCATGCCAAAGCGTTGAACAATCGCGGCGTTGCACTCGGCGACCTCGACCGCAACGAGGAAGCGGTTGCAAGCTTCGACCGCGCGCTCGCGCTCAAGCCCGATTTTACCGAGGCGCTGGTCAACCGCGGTCTGACGCTCGCGGACCTGGGCCGGCACACCGAAGCGATCGCCGACTACGATCGTGCGCTGGCGGTCGACCCCGACCATGCCGAGGCGCTGTTCAACCGTGGAACCTCGCTCGCCACCCTCAACCGGCCCGATGACGCCATCGCCAGCTTCGACCAGGCGCTCGCGGCCAGGCCCGACTGGGCCGACGCGCACAGCAATCGCGGCACCGCGCTCGTCAGCCTCAATCGCCAAGACGTGGCGATCGCCGCGTTCCAGCGGGCGATCGCCATCGCGCCCGACCATCCGGAGGCGAATTGCAACGAGGCTCTCGCCTGGCTGCGGCTGGGCGATTTCCGCCGCGGCTTGGCGAAATACGAAACGCGATGGGCCTCACCGGATCTCGCTTCGCAGCGCCGCGCATTCGCGCAACCGCTGTGGCTCGGCCACGAGCCGCTGCAGGAAAAGATCATCCTGCTGCATGCCGAGCAAGGGCTCGGCGACACCGTGCAATTCGTGCGCTACGCACCGCTGGTCGCGCGCCTCGGCGCGCGGGTCGTTCTGGAGGTGCAGCCGCCGCTCGCGGCGCTGCTGTCGGGGATCGAGGGAGTTTCGGAAGTCGTCGGCAGGGGCGAGCCGCTGCCGGACTTCGACGTTCATTGCCCGCTGCTCAGCCTTCCGCTCGCGTTCGGGACCGAGCTCGACACCATTCCCGCGACCATTCCTTACATCGCTGCGCCGGCCGTCGGCGTGGCGAAGTGGCGGGACCGTCTGGGCGAGACCACGTCACCGCGGATCGGCATCGCCTGGGCCGGCAGCCGGAGCAACCGCAACGACCATAACCGCTCGATGGCGCTCGGCCCCCTCGCCCAGGCCATGCAGATCCCGGGCATCGAGCTCGTCAGCATTCAGAAGGAGATCAGCGCAGAGGAACGCGAGCTGCTTCGCGCCTGCAGCCAGATCAGGCATGTCGGCGACGGTCTCGAGGA
>Ga0126382_10000209_pt1 | contig 22054 bp, 17 predicted proteins | sample PanSoiMetPlot_30_FD_92548 | JGI IMG/M metagenome (GOLD analysis project Ga0126382, IMG submission 92548) | Tropical forest soil microbial communities from Panama - MetaG Plot_30 | ecosystem: Environmental > Terrestrial > Soil > Tropical forest > Bulk soil | place: Panama | collected 2016-02-17
GCTGTTTGAGTTGCCCAAGGATTATCTTCTCTCGTTGCCTGATAATCCGCCTGCTGGTTTTTGCTTAAAGTCAGAGTGATGACTCTCGCGTCAGGGGCGGAGTTTTTCGCCCAGAGGTAGGTTATCCTGGCGGAGCCGGTGCCAAATTCAAACATGCACGTTGCCTGCTTTGCCAGAACGGATAACACCCAGGTCTCTATATGGCTGGTTCCTCCCCACACGCCGCCCCCAATGAAACTTACCTCGCTTTCCAAAGCGGGGCCCAGTCCGTTTTGAGTAAACAACTGATGAAATTCATCGAGCTTGATTGACGTAATAGGCGAGTCAGATGTCCCTTCGATCTCCCTTAGCCGAGACCCATGGCGCAGATCGGTTTTCCTTAGCTGGGATCTATAGCGCAGAATGCGGCGCGCCGCCTCAATCAATAAGAGCAGAAGTAATACGTTAGAAATCAATAGAAAAATTTGCATAGGAGATGTGCACTAATCTAGCATAAAAGGCATCACAAACGACGCCGTGCGCGCGGTATCCAGTGACGCAGCCGCCTGAAATTAGACTGGTTTCGGCTCGACGGGTTCACAACCAGTTGACCAGTATCTACCAGTGGCCTTAAATGTGTTGCTATTGTTACCGGGGTGTCAGCGGGATAGATGAGAGGAGCGCCGACCCAATAGTCCCGATCAATTACGTCTTAACGCATATGGCGTACATTGCTGTGTCAAAGTGCCAGTTACAAATGGCATTGAGGACTACGTTGCCCTGGTATGAGAGCACGTCTTTCCAACCTCGGCTGACATGCACATCATCGACCCCAAATTCTATGATGTCGAACCCATGTCTCCTGATCGTCCTGCGGAACACCTGTGGCAGAAAGTGGACAAGATGTATTTCATCGCCAGGTCGGAAAGGGCCAAACGGACTCCTGCGACTACGGCTGAGCCGCTGGCCCCAAATTGGCACGGTTTCATTGGGCACTGCGACTGCCAGGATACCGCCTGAAGCGAGCAGGCGGCGTATCTGGTTGAGCGCAGAAGACGGGTCATGAAGATGTTCGAGCACATGCCAGAGCGTTACGACATCAAAACGGCGCGCCCCGAAATCAACATCGTCCAAGGTTCCTTGCCAGTGATGGAAGCCCCGCGCCTGGATATATTCACCACCCCGTCTTGACACTTCTGTTGCAAAGGTTTCAAAGTGCTGACTGGCAAAAGGCAGGAAAAAGCCGTCACCCGTGCCAACGTCAAGGAGCGTACCGGTCGTTTTATACTTCAACAATTTGCGGAGCCGTTTGTGCCACAGGTAGCGCCTCTCGTCGGTTTCTTGCTGCCATCTGTCATAAGTGGTGCTTGTATCATAATAGTGTGCTACTGCAGTTTCGGTGGGGCGCGGATTTCGGAAATACAGGCCGCACGCTTGACACAACCACAGATCGGGCGCAAAGGCTTCACGAAGCCTATGCCCTCGACAGCCGGGACACGAAGTGGCGCTTTCCAAGCTGAGGGAAAGCTTGCGCACGGTTACCCGATCCTTTCTCTTATTACGTCAATAGCATATAAAGTGGTGACTCGTACGGGATTTGAACCCGTGTTACCGCCGTGAAAGGGCGGTGTCCTAGGCCCCTAGACGAACGAGTCGAGCCTGATGGAGCGCTGATACATTCAAAAGACCCAGCGACGAAAGAGGAAATATTAGTGGACGTACCACGCGTTAGGCAAGGGAAAGCATTGTTCAAAACCAGAGAGAAATCAATTGCCGCGTCCTTTGCGAATGGGTTGGGATTCGTGGCCGTCCTTTAAACGCAAAGCCGCAAAGACGCGAAGACGCAAAGGTTGAACCGTTGATCATCCGATAACGACTGTTCACTCGATATCAACTCGATTCGTCGCGCTTATCAGCTCATAAAGATTATCTATTTGTCCCTATTTTCAAATCGTGGTATCCAGTATGACCTCAGCACGAAAATTGTTCAGTTCGTATCAGTTAGGAAACGCGATTGAGTGACCGATTCGCTGAAAGCAACCGATAGGTGACCTCAACAGAGATTTCAACAATGATGAAGCAATCAACGAGTTTTGGGGTGTTCGAACAGCTCTCCAGCACATCCCTGCTCGGTTTAGTCGTTGTAGGAATTATTCTGCTCCGCGGCAGCGGATGATGGTCGCGCACAACGATTAGCGCAAAGGCCACCATCTGGAATCAAGGATGGTGGCCTTTTGAAGTTTTTGCCGTTCGTAGTACCGCCTTCAGGCGGAAGTTCGTAGCGATCGCTCGCGGACCAGCGGTTCTAACGAAAACTTCTTCCTGAACTGAACTTAACACTGAGGAGAACCGAACTTGGCAGCGAGAGTCGAGCAAAAACCAATAAGCGGCATCTCAACTGACAGCCCGAATCCCTCTCAATCACCTGAGCCGATGCGCGGCGCACGAATCCTATGCGAAGCGCTCCTCAAAGAAGGCGCGGACACGATCTTCGGTTACCCCGGCGGCGCCGTCCTGCATATCTATGATGAACTTCACAACATGCGCGGCCGGCTCCATCACGTGCTCTCTAGACATGAGCAGGGCGCGATTCACATGGCAGAGGGATATTCCAAAGCAACTGGGAAAGTCGGCGTAGCATTGGTTACTTCCGGACCCGGCGCTACGAACGCAGTGACTGGAATCGCCAACGCTTTTATGGACTCCACCCCGCTTGTTGTCATCTCAGGCCAGGTGCCGCGAAAAATGATCGGCACCGATGCCTTTCAGGAAGCAGACACCGTCGGTATTACGCGGCCATGCACAAAGTACAACTACCTGGTCAAAGATGTTGGTGACCTCGCCGAGATCGTTAAAGAAGCCTTTTACATCGCTCGTACTGGTCGTCCCGGTCCGGTTCTTATCGACATACCAAAAGACGTAACCGCCGAGAAGGCGCCGTTTGTCTATCCGGATCGGCTTTCATTGCCAGGTTACCGGCCTAGTGTTCACGGAAGACTATCGGAAGTAAAACGGGCCGCAGAGCGAATCTGCGAGGCCCAGAGGCCAGTTCTGTATGTCGGCGGCGGAGTGATTCATTCAAATGCTTTTGATGAACTGCTCGAGCTTGCAGAGAAGCTCTCGCTGCCGGTCACTCCGACTTTGATGGGGCTCGGCTGTTTTCCATCAGGCCATCGGTTGAGCCTTGGCATGCTCGGTATGCATGGGACCTACTGGGCAAACATGGCGATCTCCGAATCTGATTTGATAATTGCGATCGGCGTGCGGTTCGACGATCGCGTAACCGGAGCTCTCGAGAAGTTCGCTCCACACGCGGAGATCGTTCACGTCGATATCGATCCGACATCGGTAAGTAAAAATGTTCGAGCTCACATCGGAATTGTCGGAGATGCGAAGAGTGTTATTCGCCAGATAATGGATGTCCTTCCCGCTCGGGCGTGTGCGAGCAGCGAGGAACGCCTGGAAAATTGGTGGGCGCAGATAGGTGAATGGAAAGAATTTGCTCCGTTGAAATACGAGAACAGCGACCAGGTGATTATGCCTCAATACCTGATCGAGGAGTTGTTCAAGCTCACCAGAGGAGATGCGATCATCTCGACCGACGTAGGCCAGCATCAGATGTGGCTCGCGCAGTACTATCCGTTCAACGGTCCGCGACAGTCGATCACGTCGGGTGGGCTCGGCACGATGGGCTTCGGCTTTCCGTCGGCACTCGGAGCACAGATCGCATTTCCTGACAAGCAGGTTATAGCGTTTGTGGGTGACGGCGGATTCCAGATGACTGCCCAGGAGCTCGCCACTGCGGTCCAGTACAAGACCAACATCAAGATAATCGTGATGAATAACAATTATCTCGGGATGGTGCGTCAGTGGCAGGAGATTTTTTACGACGGCGCGTACTCACACGTGAACATGCAATGGCTGCCTGATTTCGTGAAACTTGCGGAGGCGTACGGCGCTGTAGGACTTCGAGCAACTCGCCCGGATCAGTTGTCAGGAGTTTTGAAACGCGGTCTTGCTACTCCGGGTGTTGTTGTTATGGACATTCTGGTATCCGAGGAAGAGAGCGTATATCCGATGGTTCCGGCAGGAGCCGGGCTCAAGGAGATGGTGCTCGGATGAGGCATACGCTTTCGATAATGGTTGAGAATAAGTTTGGCGAGCTGTCTCGGATCGTCGGCTTATTCAGCGCTCGCGGCTACAACATCGAGAGCCTGACGGTTGCCGAGACCCTCGATCCGAAGATTTCTCGAATGACGCTGGTGACAACCGGCAATGACGAAACGATCAAGCAGATCACTCGCCAACTCGACAAACAGGTTCGCGTGCTCGAAGCGGTGGATATGACCGGGTTCGCGCATATCGAGCGTGAGATGGCTCTGATAAATGTGAAGGCGGGGGCGGGCGTCGAGCGCCAGGAGGTACTGAGTCTCGTGAATATTTTCCGGGCGAAGGTAGTCGACGTTTCCAGTGACGGCATCATCGTGGAGGCAACCGGAGATTGGGCCAAGGTTAGTGCGCTGATTGAGCTGCTGAAGCCAATGGGCATTCGCGAGATTGTGCGTACCGGGACCGTGGCGATCGCTCGACTTTCGGAGGCGAGCACAACGGTTGAGGAGTTGGATGAGGAAGAGTTAGCGGTTTAGTTGCCTTTGGGTGTTTGCGGTTCTTGGCCTCTTTGCGAGAAACGCGCATTCAAATTCAGGTTTCGCGCCAAGACGCAAAGGTTCGCAAAGACGCAAAAATGATACGGGAGAATTCATGAAAGTTTATTACGACAAGGACGCCGATCTTAGCAATTTAAGAGGCAAGAAGATTGCAGTCATCGGCTATGGCGCCCAGGGATATGCGCACGCCAACAACCTGAAGGACTCTGGCTGCGACGTCATCGTAGGGCTGAGATCCGATAGCCCTTCGCGAGAGAAAGCACAGACCGCGGGGCTTGTGGTCCAGGATACGGCGGAAGCGGCATTCAACGGCGACGTGGTGATGATCCTCGTCCCCGATGAGCTCGCCCCGAAAATCTACCAGCAGGACATCGCAAATAACCTGTTCCCCGGAAACTATCTGGCGTTTGCGCATGGGTTCTCGATCCATTTCAAAAAAATACTTCCGCCTGACGATGTGAATGTATTCATGGTTGCACCCAAGGCGCCCGGACACTTAGAGCGTTATGAGTACACACAAGGACGCGGCGTGCCTTGTCTGCTCGCCGTTCACAAGGATCCGACCGGCAACACTCGCGACGTTGGGCTTGCTTATGCATCGGCGATAGGAGGCGGAAGGGCCGGCATCATCGAGACGACTTTCAGAGAAGAAACCGAAACGGATCTTTTTGGCGAGCAAGCAGTGCTGTGCGGTGGCTTGACCTCTTTAATTCAAGCCGGGTTCGAGACGCTGGTGGAGGAGGGATATTCGCCGGAGATGGCCTACTTCGAATGCCTGCACGAAGTGAAGCTGATCGTCGATCTGATTTACGAAGGCGGAATCGCCAATATGCGGTACTCGGTTTCGAACACTGCGACATACGGCGATCTGACGCGTGGACCACGGGTCATTAACGGATCGACTCGCGATGCGATGAAGAAGCTGCTTGCGGACATTCAATCCGGTTCATTTGCTGACGAATGGATGGCAGAACACGAGGCCGGCAAGACCAGGTTCAATGCTCTGGAGGAGAAGGCGCGGACCCATCCGATTGAAGAAGTAGGTCGGCAGTTACGCGGGATGATGCCATGGTTGTCGGAGAGGCGATTAGTGGATAAGGCGAAGAATTGAAGTAGCGCAGGCTGTCTAGAGGTAGCGTAGACTGTCCAGTCTGCGAATTGGTCTCGATGTTTATGAATATCAAACATGCGCAGACTAGACAGTCTACGCTACCTCTAGACAGTCTACGCTACGTCACGGGGAGAAAGTATGGGGTTTTATGATTGGGACAAAATAGAGCCCGAAAACATTTCGGAGCTCTACACACGAAAAGTTGCGCGGGGCCACAACCTGGTCGTCGCCAGGATCGAGGTCATGCAGTGGGCGGTTACTCAGCCTCACACGCATGACAGCGAAGAGGTAATCATGGTGCTGAAAGGTGCGTGGCGGTTTCATCTGCCGACCGGGGATGTAACCCTTCGAGCGAATCAAATGCTGTCGATTCCACCCGGAGTCAAGCACTCTTCTGAAGCGCTCGAAGACACCGTCGCGCTGGACATCTGTACTCCGTGTCGTCTCGATTGGATTACTGGCGAGGACAGGCTCCTGCATCACGATCCCGACGAAGGTTTGTGGGCAGTGTGACGCCATAGGACAAGTAGGACCTATATGATCTCTAGGACCTATTTGAACGAAGCACCGCACCAATTTCGGAGATAAGGTGACATTCGATAAAACAAACTGGGTTTGGATGAATGGCGAAATGGTTTCATGGAGCGGCGCAACGACTCACGTTTCTGCTCACGCGCTCCATTACGGCAGCGGCGTCTTCGAAGGGGTTCGCTGTTATGAAACTCACGCTGGCGCATCGGTTTTCCGATTGTCGGAACACCTCGATCGGCTGTTTGCTTCTGCCGAAGCCTACGGAATGGAGATTCCTTATTCGAGGCGTGAATTGGGAGATGCCATTTGTGAGACGATTCGTCTAAACGGGTTCACAAGTTGTTATGTACGTCCACTCTGCTTTCATGGCAGTGCAAGTTTGGCGGTGCATCCGCGAAACTGCCCGGTTGAAGTCGTTGTTCTCGCATGGCCGTGGGGTGCCTATCTCGGTGAAGACAGTTTGGAACGAGGCGTGCGGGTCACCGTGTCGTCTTATGCGAAATTCCATTCGCGAATGCTTCCGACCACCGCAAAGGGCTGCGGCGGCTATCTGAACTCGATGCTGGCGGCCCGAGAAGCGGCGTCGGGCGGGTATGACGAAGCGCTCTTACTCGATGAGGAAGGAAAGATAGCGGAAGGCTCCGGCGAGAACTTGTTTCTGGTTCGTGATGGCCGCTTGCTGACCAATGATGAACGATCTTCGATCTTGCTGGGAATTACTCGTGATTCGGTGATCACGCTCGCTCGTGATTTGGGTTACGAGATAGAGGTGAGAAATCTTACGCTTGAGGATTTGCTTTTGGCTGACGAGGCGTTTTTTACGGGAACCGCGGTAGAAGTCACTCCGATTAGAGAATTGGATGGCAAAAGAATAGGCGAGGGGAAACGAGGACCGATTACTGAACGAATACAGCGAGCATTTTTGACGGCAGTATCGGGTCAGGATAAGCGATATTCAGAATGGCTCCGTCCGGTTGCGCGTAAGCCGGTGGCAGTGGCTATTTAGACTCAGCGTTCCTCTGCGGCCTCTGCGGTTGAGAATGATCTAACCGCAGAGAACTCGAAGGATCGCGGAGGTCCTGGTCAGAGATATATGGAACTAATGCAACTCGAGATGTTTGTGGCGATGGTTGAGGAAGGCAGCTTCCGCAAAGCAGCTGATCGTGTCTTTCGAACTCAACCCGCACTGACAATGGCGATTCGCAAGCTCGAGCAGGAGCTGGGCGCCCCGCTGTTCGATCGCTCAAACCGCAGCGATTACGTGCTCACTGATTCCGGCGAAGTGCTCTACGAACACGCCAAGCGACTCCTGAATCTTCGCGATGAAGGCCTCGCCGCGCTCGAACAGCTTCACACCTTTCAAAGCGGGCGAATTCGCATCGGCGCAAACGAGAGCACCAGTCTTTATTTATTGCCCCGACTTATTCTGGAGTTTCGCGAACAGTATCCAAAAATAAAGATAGAAGTATCGCGTCAACTCTCAGCCAGGCTTCCGTATGAGCTTCATCAGCGCAACCTGGATTTTGCAATACTTTCATTCCTGCCTGACGAAACCGATCTCGAAGCGACGCCGATCATGCGCGATGAGCTCGTCTTCATCGTCAGTCCGAGACATAGGCTGGCAGGCGTAGACGGTGTCCACATTCGCGATCTTGGCGCAGAATCTTTTGTCGGCCACAATGTGCGGTCGCCGGCCCGCGAAAAAGTGATCGAAACGTTCCGGCGTTTTCAAACCCCACTCAACATCACCATTGAAATAACTACCATCGAGACCATCAAGCGGTTCGTTGCTATGAACCTCGGGGTCGCTTTCGTGCCACTGATGTGCGTTCGCGAGGAATGTGAACGCGGCGAATTGGTGGTCGTGCCCACGGAGGGCTTTCGCCACGAGCGCACCCTGTGGGCAGTGCGTCGGCGCACGGACGCTCACTCCCATGCGGCACAAGCGTTCATGCGCGTGGTGGAGTCGATAAGCGCAAAGCTGCTCAATAACCAGCCTTCAGGACCCGTTCGCAATTCGGAAGACGCAATTTCCGATTCAGATGTAGTAAACTGAAGCCCGCAACGAAAGCAATTTACAACCCATTATCTGAATCTTTGTGGCAAATTCCGGACTGACCACAGAACACGAGGGAAGGAGTGCCCATGAAAGATAACCGCAGAAGTAGAGCCATTACTCAGGGTGTGCATCGCACACCGAACCGCTCAATGCTTCGCGCAGTAGGTTTTGGCGATAACGATTTCGATAAACCGATCATCGGAGTTGCAAACGGGTACAGTAATCTCACGCCGTGCAACCTGGGCCTAGGCGATCTGTCCGAGCGAGCTATGTCGGTTCTTCGAGAAGCGGGAGCTATGCCGCAGGTCTTTGGAACCATCACCGTAAGTGATGGCATATCGATGGGCACCGAGGGAATGAAGTTCTCGCTCGTCTCGCGCGAAGTAATCGCCGACTCAATCGAAACCGTTTGCAACGCACAGAGCATGGATGGGCTGATGTGCGTGGGCGGCTGCGACAAGAATATGCCTGGCGCAATGATCGCCATCGCGCGCTTGAACATACCGTCGATTTTCGTTTATGGCGGAACGATAAAAGCGGGCCATTATCGTGGTCAGGATCTGACAATTGTAAGCGCGTTCGAGGCGGTCGGCGCCTACAGTGCAAAGAAGATCAGCGAGCTCGAGTTGCTGGAAGTCGAGCGTCACGCGTGCCCCGGCGCCGGATCCTGCGGCGGTATGTACACCGCGAATACGATGTCCTCGGCGATCGAAGCTCTGGGGATGAGCCTGCCGGGTTCTTCGACGATGGCCGCCGAGGACTCTGAGAAGTCAGACAGCGCCGCCGAGTCTGCCGAAGTTTTGGCAGCTGCATTACGCAATCAGATTCTTCCCAGCGATATTTTGACTGGCAAAGCGTTCGAGAACGCGATCGCTGTGGTTATGGCGGTCGGTGGTTCGACAAACGCCGTGCTGCACCTTCTGGCGATTGCGCACGCGGCTGGAGTACCGCTGACGCTCGATGACTTTGAAACAATTCGTGCGGGAGTGCCTGTGTTATGTGATTTGAAGCCATCGGGCGCCTACGTCGCAACGGATCTTCACCGGGCCGGCGGGATTCCTCAGGTGATGAAAATGCTGCTGGTCAACGAACGCTTGCACGGTGATGCTCTAACAATCAGCGGACGAACGATTGCCGATGTGCTTAGCGGTGTGCCAGACGTTCCACCGGACGGCCAGGATGTGATTCGTCCATGGAATGACCCAGTCTACGAACAGGGTCATCTTGCGATTCTCAGAGGTAACCTTGCTACTGAAGGTGCGGTAGCTAAGATTACCGGCGTGAAACATTCAAAAATCACCGGGCGAGCTCGGGTGTTCGAGTCCGAGGAGATTTGTCTGGAGGCGATCCTGGGCGGGCAGATAAAACCTGGCGATGTGGTGGTTATCCGATATGAAGGGCCGAAAGGTGGGCCAGGAATGCCGGAGATGCTTGCGCCGACTTCGGCGATAATCGGTGTGGGGCTGGGCGATTCGGTTGCGTTGATCACCGATGGCCGTTTTTCTGGTGCAACATATGGGATGGTAGTTGGGCATGTCGCGCCGGAAGCTGCGGTGGGCGGCAATATTGCGTTGGTTGAAGACGGTGATTCAATTACGATCGATGCAAATGCGAGGTTGCTGCAGCTCAATGTGTCGGATGAGGAGTTGTCGCAACGGCGGACAAAATGGACGCCAAGAGAGCCTCGTTACACTCGCGGAGTGATGGCGAAGTACACGAAGCTTGTATCGAGCAGCAGCATCGGCGCGGTAACTGATGGCTCGAGCGTCAACTAAAAGTGAAGCCTCCGCCAAAGAGTTGGCTAATTGGAAGAGCGATGAGCTCCTTTGCGTGCTTTGCGGAACTTGGCGACTTTGCGCGAAACCTGCCTGAGAATCAGAGAACTTACGCAAACGCCAAGGTCACTCTTTCGCCATCGCACTGTACGCGGTCGCTGCCGATATGCTGCGTGAGATGCCTAGCGCGCAATGAACATACACGTTGCCTCGTGAGCAATGTTCGGCGATAAAAGCAGCTGCGATCCCGAGCTGCTCTCTTGAAGGCTCGGTCAAATCAAGGATTGGAACATTCAAATACTCGACAGTGTTTTTGAGACTGCCGTTCATCTGGAAATGGCGCGGGGTGCGTTGTGAAAATTTGATGTTGCGGAACTCGTGAGTTTCAGAATGCTCCGCGGTCATATCAAGCACAGCTGTGATTCCTAACGTCTTCAAAGGCGTTACGTCCGACCACGTAGGTAGCCTGCCGCAATAAATACCAGGTGCAATCTCTCTCCAGGCCGGAAAGCGATTCTTATAGAACAACCGACGAACAAACATCCCAAGAAGATAAGGACCGAGTATTATTCTGGAGCTAATCGGAATGCGGCCCTCCGATTTCCGAAAAACATTTCCGTTTCCCCTCAAATACGCGATCGAGATAATCGCTAGAGATGACGCGGGCCATAAGAGCATCCATGCCCACGAGCCCAGCACTATCGCAAGAAGACTCAAAGTGGCCGAACCCGTTGCGCAGCGTCTCGCGATTCTTACATTTGGGGTTGAAATGAAAAGTAATCGGTGAGTGGAAATGTATGCGGACGCTGAATTCGTTGATCGGCCGCTGAACGCCGCGGAACTCTGGAACTCGGCCGGTTGCTCAAACCGTTCAGGTACACAAAAGATACAGAACTGACCAAGCATCGCACCGGTGACTACATCGAGCACGTGGTGCTGCCACGTAAAGAGAGGTGACACCACGATCATTGCGAACCAACCATGAATCAACCAACGGAGCGGTCCGCGCGTGTGCCGCGCATAAACAAGCCAGAGGAGCGACGCAAGAGCAATGTGCAGAGATGGAACCAGGTTGTGAGGTTTGTCAAAGGACCACAGGAACTCGAATAGCGAACCAGTCCAGCCGCTTACGTCAGGACGTGCGTACCCAACCGTTAGCGGAAACATCACAAATGCAACGCCGGCTATCAGGATTGCCAACGCAATCCGACGCGAGTGTGTGCGCAGTTCAACCGCATTAACACAGAGCAGAAACGACGCTACGAAGAACAAATCGATGCTCAAGTAAGGGATGATCAACAGAGGCACAAACGGGATTTGTTTCTCCCAGGGAAAGAAAGCAGTTCGTAACTCGCGTTGAGAAGCAAGCTCATTGGCCCCTCCGTAAACGATCACGAACAGAATTGAGAGGAGCGCTGACGAGAGAATAGCGGCTTTCCAGGGGCGCTTGGATCTGGAAAACACGCTCTTTCCACGTAGTGACGAATTTATTCGTTCTGGTGTTGTGAGGGTTATTGACATTGAAGCCACGGGTCACGAAAAGAAGCAGAGGTCCGAAAAGCACGCAAAAGAATCGCCCCTAATTGTTACCTCATTTCTCGTTCGATCTTGGGTCGACGCACCGCAATCGATACGGTGAAGATCCCCCGACCACCCACAACGGTCCTGATCTTCTCGAAGCCTGCCTCCCTGACCAGCTCATCGAGCTCGCGTTGCGTTCGGCGTCGCATGATCCAAGGCTCCCCTTCGCGATTCGTCAGTACTCTGGCGATCATTTCAATCTGCGGATGCCATGGCTGGCCGGTGTAGACAAGATAGCCGCCTTCTTCTATAGCATCCGCAATTCCATGCAGGCATCGCCGGACCGGCGCGTTGTCAGGGAATAACTCCAGGAGTCCCGAGACAATCGCAATGTTCGGCCGAGTGGTCATCTGTTCGTACGAAGCGGGATCAAACGCGTCGGCTTGCTCGAAGGTAACACCGTCGATACGTCGCTGCGCTGCGAGCGCTCTTCCGGCTTCGACATTCGCAAGAGAATAGTCGCGCAAAGTAGCCCTAACTCTCCCTTCCGGCAGCTGGGCAATCGCATCCAGGACATATCGCCCTTGCCCGGTCGCCACGTCCAAAATTCGCGGCTGCGCTTCACCCTCGATCACTTTTTCGATCGCCTCGCGCAGCAGCCTTTCCAGATTAACCTTACGTTGTCTGATGCCGGCCCACGCAGGCTGATTTAGATAACAACGATCAATGATTCGCCCCAGCAGTAACGAACCACGGGCGCGGTTTTCATAGACGTAATCAAGCGAACTTCCTGAATCGAACCCCGCCTTCCATCCGATGCGAATGCCTTCGCTCAGTCGCCCGTAAGTTTTTAGAAATGTTCTCTGCGCGGAGAACCACAAGCGCTTCGCAGAGAATCGAGGAAGCGGCGCGCAAAGACGAGCGTATTCGTGGTGCGTATGAGTCTCGTCGTCGGTGTCCGATAAGATTTCGTCCCGGGCGAACGCGCCGTAAATGAACACCCTGATATCGTTGAGTACCGCACGACGGTCCCTCTCATGAAGAATGTCGTGATGCATTCCGTCGAAGACCCGCATTCGCTTGATGTTGGAGCCCATACGATCAAAAAAGTTGCGCTCCGTCTTTAGATCAACAACCCAATCAGAACCGCCTGCCAGCACCAGTGTGGGAGTTCGAATAGTTCCTGCGTCCGCGATCAATCGAGTCGCGGTGTCGTGCAGACCAAGCAGAACGTTGACCGCTATCGTACGAGAGATCAGTGGATCCTCATCGTATTTGCGTGCCTGTTCCTCATCGTGTGTGAGCAGGCGACCCTTTACGTAGCTCGACACAAATCTTGGTTTCCTGCGAGAGAGCAGTCGCAGTAAACGGAGTGCCTGGCGGGCGAATGGAACATACAGCCTCACTCGCAGCGCCGGGGTCACCAGCACCATCGCGCGAATCGGCGGAGCATAATCGTGAACCCAGGCCGATACTGTAACCGCGCCGACGCTGTGGCCAAGAACTACCATATCGCGTAGCGGCATCCCGTGCGTCGTTGAAATGTGTCGAATGAATTCGTCCGCGTCGCGAGTGATCTGACCAAAGGTCGAAGCGTAACCTCGTGGTCCGCCAGAACGACCGTGGCCGCGCGCATCCCAGGCGAAGACCGCGATGCCTCGCAGATGTAGGCCGCTCACTACGTCCTCGAGACGACCAGAATGCTCGTGGCCGCGGTGAAAGATGATCAGAGATTTCCTGGTCGGCTCGCTTGGAATCCATGCGCGGTAGAACAACTCGGTGCCGTCTTCGAGCAACATGACGTGCTCGCTTGGCGTGATGTCGGGTATTGTGTCTGTCTGCGTGATTAGATTGATCATTGATAAGCTTCCTTTGAAAGGCTTCGCGAAGTTTGCCGCCTGGTTTCAGATGAAAGTGCAAGCACGGCGTCGTGAAGTTCGTTGGAGATTTGGACCGCGCCGGAATCGCTTTGCTCGATTTGCTCGAAGGATCGAGGTTTGCCGATAACAAGTCCGACTCGTGAAGGGCGCGGGATCAAAGACTTCTTCGGTAAAGCGTGAAAGGTTCCTTTCAGATAGCACGGCACAACTGGATAACTCGTGCCCGCTACCAGCAGGCCTATTCCCCTTCTGAACATACCGACTTGCCCATCAAGAGTACGGGTGCCTTCGGGAAAAACGATGAGCACATTGCCTGGTTTCTCCAGTAATTCTTTGCAGTGGTTTAGCCCTTGCCTGCCGCTGGCATCGCGATCGAAAAGCATCACGTTTGCAATGATCGCAGTGAGCGCAAGACGTAACCGGTTCGCATCGAAGTAATCGCGCGCGGCGAGCGGATAGGCGCTGTGCACGCATCGCAACCGCAAAGCGGCGAGTAACGCTACCGTATCCATGTGGCTTGCATGATTCGAGACCATTACGAATGAGCGGTCTCCAGGTAGATTATCGCGACCAACGATTTCGAACCGGTTGTAGATTCTCATTGCGGCGCGAATTGCAATTGCAGAAACAGTGCGCGCGGCATAGACAAAGGGATCTGGCTCGCGTGGACAACGCCTGAGCCGGTCGAGAAAGGAGAGCCCGAAGTCGGTTGCAGTATCGTAATGCCAACTATCATTGTTCATGATTTCTTGATCGCCCGTTCTCCTTTCTGCGTTCTCCTTCTGCCTTCTGCTTTCCGCTACAAGCCGTGTGCGTATCGTGTGAAGTGAAAAAACAACGGCGCGGTATAGAGCAAACTGTCGATTCGATCGAGGACACCACCGTGTCCCGGAATCAGAGTTCCCATATCTTTAACTCCGACATCCCGCTTGATAACGCTGATCGCAAGATCGCCAAGATGGCCTCCTACGCCGACTATTAGACCAACAATCACGCACTCGATCGCCGAGAATTCCGGCAGAGCAAAACGCACCGCAAGCGGGAAAAGCGCGGAGATGACAACTGCACCAATCGCACCCTCCCGAGTCTTCCACGGGCTTACGTTGGTGCACAGCGGCCGTCGACCGAACAGCTTTCCGCACGTGTAAGCCGCGATGTCATTCAGCTCAACCGCAAATAGCAGGTAGAGTAGATAGCCGTAAGCATTCCGGGCGTTGGCGAGAAACACAACGTGACCGAACATCCACCCGATATAGACAAACCCGAAGAGTGAAAGCGCGACCACCTTGAGTTGACCATCGGGCCTGTTTCTAAGGACAGAGATCAGCACCAGCATTACACTGACAAAAACGGGCGCGGCCATAAAAAGCCCGTACACACCAGGCGCGCCGGTTTGCGGGTCTCGAACTATAGCCGCCACTGCTATGCCGATGACACCAACCAGACCGGCAGAAGTCATCGTCAGGTCTCGATGAAGTCCTGTGGCGCGGGAGTACTCGATGAATGCGGCCACTGAAATAAGCGTGAAGAAACAGATCGCGGTTTCGCGTCCGGCAAAAAGGCTCACCGAGATGATCGGGACCATCACCAGCCAGCCCCGGTAAGAATCCCAGGCGTGTGATACGTTCTTCGCAAAGCCGAAACGAATCAGCGCAATCACTCCGCCACCCACAATCAGTAAGCCGGTGGTAAGGAACGCAAAGATACGGAAGATCTCGCTTTGAAGAGCTGCTGAAGGTGACATCGCTGCCTCCGAATGGATCACCGGCTGAAGCAACCAGCGAGCGGGCTGTTTTGCGAGACCATTGATGCGCAGAAGCGCAACAAGGTTGGTTGTCTTCCGGACTGTGACTGGCGAGCGGTATCTATCGAGATAAACGATGACCGGAACTTTCCATTAACGGGTGCAGGTAAGGAGCAGGAGGAGCAGTACCGAAATGGCGGATAGAAATGAATGGTTGATTCGCACACTGCACGCGCCTCCTCGACGCCGATAAGACGGCTGTCGATTCAAAAGATACACTCGACCTAAGAGTTGGACTGCGCAGCTTGTGATGCTTTCGAGAGTGTCACAATCAGACAGATATGGTGAGAAAAGAGTTTGCGGGATGTTTTGGGGCTGGGTGAGTCGATCAGGGGGTAACGAGCTCCTCACGGGCCGTTTTGACGATTCCGATGAATTGTTTTGCCCGAGTGGTAATCACCTGGTCCTCACCCGAGCGAAGCGCCGCAGTGTCAACAAGGTCAGTTCCAACACCGAGCGCAGCCGCTCCAGCCTTTATGAAGTCGCTCGCATTTTTTAAGGAGACACCTCCCGTGGGAATTAACTCGACCTGGGGCAGGGGCGCTTTCAAAGCCTTAAGGTAACTTGGTCCTCCCAACGCATGCGCAGGAAAGATTTTTACGAGATCGGCGCCAGCTTTCCAGGCGGTCACCACTTCGCTGGGAGTCATCGCGCCTGGCATCACCGGGATGCTGTAACGACGGCAACACGCGATTGTATCGAGATCAAGTGCGGGGCTGACGATGAACTGTGCTCCGGCAAGAATGCAGGCTCGAGCGGTCTCGGAGTCGAGCACGGTCCCTGCGCCGACTATGGCGTCATCTCCGAAACGCCGAGTAACATCCTCAATGATCCGAATCGCGCCGGGTACCGTCATTGTGATTTCGAGTACTGATATTCCGCCCTGCCTGATTGCGTCGACAGCGCGCATTGCGATATCGGATGAGTCGGCGCGGATGACCGGAATCAAACCGGTCTCCAGGATTTGCGCTTTGATCGAGTTGGTCATATAGGTCCTATAGGTCGAATCGGTCCTATGATAGGTCGAATCCATCCTGTTGGTCCAATACGTCCTATTGGTGCGATGGGGTTGTCATCCTGACGGCTTTTAGGATACAGAAAGGGACATGGCTTACAAGCTCTTCGAATTAACAGGCAAGGCTGCGGTGGTCATTGGTGGAACATCCGGAATTGGGCGGGCGATCGCTCACGGCCTGGCAGAAGCCGGCGCAGATGTGATCCCAACCTCCCGCCGCCCTGAGCAGGTTGATGCAGCTGCCGCCGAAATTGAAGGACGGGGGCGCAGGACTATTCGTGTCACATCGGATGTAGCGGACCGCGAGTCGATCGAGCGTCTGTTGAACGCAGCCGTCGGTGAATTCGGAAAAGTCGACATACTGATCAATTGCGCAGGCCGCACAAGACGGGCGCCGACCCTGGACTTTCCCGAAGAAGACTGGGACGCAATTATTGATACAAACTTATCCGGAACCTTGAGGGCATGTCAGGTTTTTGGCCGGCACATGATTGACCGCGGTTACGGCCGTATCGTAAACATCGCATCGCTTTCAACATTTGTTTCTTTGTTTGAGGTAGCCGCCTATTCAGCGAGCAAGGCGGCAGTAGCTTCGCTAACAAAATCATTGGCGATCGAATGGGCGAACCGTGGTGTTTGCGTAAATGCGATTGCACCCGGTGTCTTCCGCACGCCTCTCAACGAGAAGCTTTTGGAAAGCGAGCGCGGCCGCGAGTTTTTATTGCGCACTCCAATGAATCGTTTCGGTAAAGTGGAGGAATTAGCCGGCGCAGCGGTGTTTCTCTCTTCTGACGCCGCGAGTTTTGTTACTGGTGAGATCCTGGTGGTTGATGGCGGTTTCCTGGCAAGTGGCGTGAATCAGTAGAGATGTAGCGTAGACTGTCCAGTCTGCGCATCTGACACTCGTAAGCATAGAAACATCGTGCGCAGACTAGACAGTCTACGCTACATCGAACAATGAGCAACGAGAAATCATTTAAACACGTTCGTTATCTCTGGGATGAAAGTGTCGCCAAATCGCTGTCCAATCGTGATCGCCTCGTCTATCGTTCGAATAAACTTGGCGAGGACCTGACCCTCACAAACACCGGCGGAGGAAACACATCTTCAAAGCTCATCGAAGTCGATCCGCTTACTCGCAACAATGTAGAGGTCCTGTGGATAAAAGGATCGGGTGGCGATCTCAGGACTGCGATGCGCGATAGTTTCGCCTCGCTTTACCTTGATAAGGTCCGCGCCATGAAGTCGCTTTATCTCGCCGAACCGGAACGCGGACCAAAGACCGCGATCGAAGATGCAATGTACTCGATGTATAGTCATTGCGTTTTCGGTCTCAATCCGCGCGCGTGCTCGATAGATACTCCTCTTCATACTTTCGTTCCGTTCAAGCACATAGATCATCTGCATCCAAACGCGGTGATAGCGATTGCCGCATCCGCCAATCAGGAAGAATTGTGCCGGAAGATTTACGGAGAAGACGTAATTTACGTTCCGTGGCAGCGGCCAGGTTTTGAATTAGGTCTGCAGATCGAAACGCTTATACACGATCACCCGCAGGCCAAGGGTGTTCTGCTTGGACACCACGGCATGAGTTCCTGGAGTAACGACGACAAAACATGCTACGAGACAGCTCTCGAGATAATCGAACGCGCCGCATCTTATATTGAGTCGCACGACCGCGGAGACAAGACGTTTGGAGGACAACGTCATCGCGATATCTCAGATGCCGATCGCCGGATGATCTTAATCGAAGTGCTTCCGTGGTTGCGTGGACGACTCTCGACAAGCAAGCGAGGCGTCGCGACCATCCAGACCGACGAAACAACTCTGCAATTCGTGAACAGCGTCGACGGCCCACGCCTCTCGAGTCTTGGGACCTCGTGCCCGGATCACTTTCTGCGCACAAAGATAAAACCACTGTTTGTCGATTGGGACCCGCGCACGTTGGACATTGAGGGTCTTAAGCTTTCACTTGATGAAGGACTGGATCTCTATCGTCGTGACTACATCGCATATTATGAACGCTGCAAAAAGCCCGATTCCCCTCAGATGCGGGATGCCAATCCGACTGTAGTTTTGATTCCAGGTCTCGGGATGATCGCCTGGGGAAAAAATAAGAGTGAATCGAGAGTGACCGCCGAGTTTTACAACTGCGCGATTCAAGTGATGCGGGGAGCTGAGGCGATCGATAGCTACGAGGCGATGGATGAGCAGGAGGCGTTCGACATCGAGTACTGGAGCCTCGAGGACGCGAAGCTGAAGCGCTTGCCGCCAGAGAAAGAACTCGACAGACAGATTATCGCGGTTGTCGGGTCCGGTAATGGCATTGGGAAGGCAACAGGTCACCGCCTGGCCGCGGAAGGTGCGCACCTGGTGTGCGTAGATGTCGACGAAGCGGCCGCGCAGGCGACCGCCAGCGAGATCATCGCGACTCAGGGTGAAGGTATTGGCCTCGCGGGTTCCGGAATCAGTAATTGCGGACCGGCGATCGGACTCGTGTGTGATATCACACAACGCGAGAGCGTCGCCCGAATGCTTGATGAGGCTGTTCTCGCATATGGCGGTTTGGATGGGCTTGTCATCACGGCAGGGGTATTCATTGCACCCGATCAGAATGGCCAAATCGACGACAAACAATGGGCGAAGACTTTTGGTATTAATGTGATCGGAGCACATATCGCTGCTGATGAGGCGTTTAGGATTTTCAAGCGCCAGGGGCTGAAGGCGAACGTCGTGTTAACCACCAGCGCGAACGCAATCGTCGCCAAGAAAGGTAGCGTTGCTTACGACACGAGCAAGGCGGCTGCTAACCATCTTGTGCGTGAGCTTGCGGTCGAGATGGCACCGCTCGTTCGCGTGAACGCAGTAGCTCCTGCGACAGTGGTTGCGGGCAGCACGATGTTTCCGCGCGAGCGAGTGATTGCTTCACTGGCAAAGTACGACGTGCAATTCGGCGATGATGAACCAACCGAAGCGCTTCGGGACAAACTGGCAGATTTTTATGCGGCGCGATCTCTGACCCAGAGCGCGATTGTGCCTGAGAATCAAGCCGAGGCGATTTTTCTTCTGTTATCACGACGGCTCTCGAAGACTACCGGGCATGTGCTCCCGGTTGATGGCGGACTGCAAGACGGCTTTTTGAGGTAGCTACGGTTTGTTCACCGCATATGAGGTTTTTCGTTTAGCGCCTAGCGTTCGATGTTCGGGGTGTTGCATTGAAGATTGAGAATGTTGAACTCTGCAAACCGAACCGAAAACGTTGAACGCTGAACCTCGAACGCTGAACTGTAAAGGACAAACGCTGAACGCTAAACGCGCGGTACTACGAACTGGCAAACGGAGGCATTTATGTCCAATCGGTTTGAGATCGAAGATACCTTGATAAATGAACAAAACGCGAAGATGAAGAAATGGATCAACGAAGACTTCGATCATCTCGCTCACGTGCTGAAGCGCAGAGAGCTGGACATAGAAGATCTTGTTACCAAAGCTCAATCGTTTCGCGTTGCCGTTCCGTCCTGGGGAGTGGGAACCGGAGGAACCCGTTTTGCGCGATTCCCGGGACCCGGCGAGCCTCGCGATATCTACGAGAAGATCGAGGACTGCGCAACGATTTTCAAGCTGGTGAGGTGTACTCCTGCGGTCTCTTTGCATATACCCTGGGACAAGCCCGATGATCCGAACGATCTTCGCGAGTTTGCTCGGTCACGAGGCCTCGCATTCGATGCGATGAACTCGAATACGTTCCAGGATCAACCGGGGCAGCCGCTCTCTTATAAGTTTGGAAGTCTTACTCACCCAGACGCTGAGGTGAGGCGTCAAGCGGTCGAACACAACATCGAATGTATCGAAATCGGCAAGGTGCTTGGGTCTAAAGCGCACTCGGTTTGGGTCGGTGACGGCGGAAATTTTCCGGGTCAAATGCATTTCCGTCGCGCGCTGGAGCGATACCTGGGAAGCGTTAGTGAAATATATGACGCGTTGCCCGACGACTGGCGAGTTTTTCTCGAGCACAAGTTTTATGAGCCGGCGTTTTACTCGACAGTGATCAACGACTGGGGCACCAGCTACTACTGTGCAAGCCAGCTGGGACCGAAGGCATTTTGTCTGGTAGATCTGGGACATCACGCTCCGAACGTCAATATCGAAATGATCGTGTCGCGGCTCATTCAATTCGGCAAACTTGCGGGTTTTCATTTCAACGACAGCAAGTATGGTGATGATGATCTGGATGCAGGTTCAATCAAGCCGTTTCAATTATTCTTGATTTTCAATGAGCTGGTCGATGCAGAGCTGAGTCAGACAGCTGGTTTTGATCCGGCGTACATGCTGGATCAATCGCATAACGTTACTGATCCTATCGAGTCGTTGATGGTAAGCGCGGCCGAGTTGACCCGAGCTTATGTCCAGGCGCATTTGATCGATCGAGCTGCTCTGTCCGAAGCGCAAGAGAAATGCGATCCGTTGATGGCGTTGACGGTGTTGAAGTCAGCTTTTACCACTGATGTTAGTCCGATCCTGGCGAGAGCGAGGGAACGATCCGGCGGTGCGATTGATCCGATCGCGGCTTATCGAGCCAGCGGCTATCGACGCTTTAAGCAGGATGAGCGGCCCGCACAAGCGAGTATCGCTGCTGGAATAGTGTAGAGCGTGTTTATGAGATTTGTTGCGATTTGCACGATGATTCTTCTGTCATCTGCGGCAGGGTCTGCTGAACAGCCCATCACAGTCTACCTCGCCGGGGACTCGACGATGGCGGAGAAGCTTCCTGAGAAAAGACCCGAGACAGGCTGGGGCGAGGCACTTCAACAGTTCTTTAAGCCTGGCAAGGTGAGGATCGAAAATCACGCCAGGAATGGGAGAAGCACGCGAACGTTTATCGAAGAGAAGCTCTGGCAGGGAATCATTGATAAGCTCACGAAGGGTGATTTTGTTTTTATCGAATTTGGTCACAATGACGCGGCGAAGGACCGGACCGACCGATACACGCCGCCGGAAGAATATCGACGCAATCTGATAAGGTTCGTAACGGAAGTACGTGAGAAGCAAGCGAACCCGGTGTTACTCACGCCGGTGATGCGGAGGCGTTTTGACAAAGATGGCAAGTTTCAGGATAGCCACGGTCAGTACCCGGATATCGTTCGAGCGGTAGCTTCGGAGCATAGAGTGACGTTGATCGACATGCATCTAAAGAGCGAAAAGGTACTGATCCAATACGGCCCGGAAGAATCAAGAAAACTGTTTCTCCAGCTTAAACCAAACGAGAATGCAAACTATCCTCAGGGGATCGAAGATAACACTCATTTTTCGCCACTCGGGGCGGAGGTTATGGCGCGGTTGGCAGTGGAAGGAATTCGTGAACTGAAACTTAAGTTGGCAATGTTTCTACGGTAGCGCCAGCCAAAAAAAGGAAATCTCGTCGGCAGATCAGTTGAGTCATTATTGAAATTCATTTGTGATTTGTCTTCGAGAGAACAGGAAACGGATGAAACGTATCGTTACTCTGCTAATCATCGGCTCGATAGCGATCGCTTCGGAATCGAGTGTGTTCAGTCAGCGAGACCAGAGCACCACCGCGTCGATGCTCAGATGTGAATACCTGGTGGACCCTCTTTGCATCGATGTTCGCCAGCCTCGGCTAAGCTGGAGACTCGAGAGCGGTGAGCGCGGTGCGAGCCAGACCGCCTACCAAATCCTGGTCGCGACCACCCC
>Ga0126382_10000210_pt1 | contig 22053 bp, 24 predicted proteins | sample PanSoiMetPlot_30_FD_92548 | JGI IMG/M metagenome (GOLD analysis project Ga0126382, IMG submission 92548) | Tropical forest soil microbial communities from Panama - MetaG Plot_30 | ecosystem: Environmental > Terrestrial > Soil > Tropical forest > Bulk soil | place: Panama | collected 2016-02-17
GCCTTTGCGGGTGGTGCCAAGGCATTCCTCTTCAGCCACTACAAAGCCATTGCCTGCATAACTCGCCACCAGGAATTTGCGGCCACCCTGGTAGGGCAGTGCTGCTACGACGTCGGCGTCTTCGAGATCGATAAACAGGCGGACCGGCTCGCCGTGGCCGCGACCACCCGGAAGCTTCGACGCTTCGATGGTGTAAAAGCGACCGTTGCTGCCGAAAATCATGATTTTGGCTGTCGTCTCGGTCGGGAATGCGAATTTCAGCGCGTCATCAGTCTTGAAGGTGACGCCAGATAAATCGGTCACGTTACCGCGCAGGGCTCGGATCCATCCCTTGTCCGAAACCACGACGGTGATCTGCTCGCGCACGACCATCGCCTCTTCGATCGCAGCTTCGTCATGTGCGGGCGCGATGCCAAAGGTCGTTCGGCGTTTGCCGATCTCGGTCTTGGGGCCAAACTTTTCCTTAAGCTCCTTGATCTGACCCGAAATTGCTTTCCATTGTTGCGCAGGCGAACCAATCAACGCCTTCAGTTTTGTGCGTTCTTCGCGCAACGCTTGGTCCTCGGCGCGGATCTCCATTTCTTCGAGCTTGCGCAAGTTGCGCAGCCGCATGTTAAGGATGGCCTCGGCCTGGACTTCGCTGAGCTTGAAGGTCTTCATGAGGACGGGCTTGGGCTCGTCCTCGCTGCGGATGATCTTGATCACCTTATCAAGATTGAGATAAGCGACGAGATATCCGCCGAGCACTTCCAGGCGATGTTCGATTGCTGCCAGCCGATGGCTGGAGCGCCGCAGCAATACCTCGCGCCGGTGGTCCAGCCATTCGCGCAAGGCTTCGGCAAGGCCGAGCACCTGCGGGATGCGGCCCTTCACCAGTACATTCATGTTGAGTGGAATGCGACTCTCGAGCTCGGTGAGCTTGAAAAGCGATTCCATCATCAGTTCGGCGTCAACGGACCGCGAGCGAGGCTCGATGACCAGGCGGATATCCTCAGCCGATTCATCGCGTACGTCCGCGACCAGCGGCAGCTTCTTCTCGTTGATCAGCTCGGCAAGCTTCTCCACCAGACGCGATTTCTGCACCAGCCACGGAATTTCGCTGATGACGATTACGTATGTGCCGCGGCCTGTGTCTTCCTGCTTCCATCTCGCGCGTACGCGAAAAGAGCCGCGGCCGGTGTTGTAGGCTTCGGCGATTGTTTCTGGGCTGTCGACGATGACACCCCCGGTCGGGAAGTCCGGCCCCTTGACGTATTTGAGCAACGTCTTGCTGCGCGCTTTAGGATTGTCGACAAGAACCAGGGCAGCGTCGCACAACTCGGCGGCATTGTGCGGTGGGATGGCGGTCGCCATGCCGACCGCAATGCCCTGCGAACCGTTCGCAAGCAGGTTAGGAAATGCCGCCGGCAGCACCACGGGCTCTTTGTTGGTGCCGTCATATGTTGTGCGAAAGTCGACGGCATCTTCGTCGATGCCGTCAATCAGTAGCCGCGCTACTTCCGTAAGTCGCGCCTCGGTGTAACGCATGGCGGCTGCATTATCGCCGTCGATATTTCCAAAATTTCCCTGCCCGTCAACTAGCGGATAGCGCTGGGCGAACTCCTGCGCGAGCCGCACCAGCGCATCGTAGATTGCCTGGTCGCCGTGCGGGTGGAAGTTGCCCATCACGTCGCCGACAACTTTTGCGGACTTCTTGAAAGCGGCCCCTGGGTCGAGGCGCAACAGCCGCATGCCGTACAGAATACGGCGATGCACCGGTTTGAGCCCATCGCGCGCGTCCGGAAGCGCACGATTCATGATCGTGGAAAGTGCGTATGCGAGATAGCGCTCTTCCAGCGCCTCGCGTAGTCCGACCTCCTCTACCTCGCCTTTGTCGGGGAGAATCAGTCTTTTTCCCATGCCCGATAGCTAATCGGTTGTCCGGCGATGGACAAGCGATGAACGCACCGGCCATCCAATCTTCCATCTTTTTTTATAGTATTCGCGACCCGAAGGTCTGGTCGGTGTTAACTGCCGACTCTGTCGGATTCAATCTTTACTAGGATAGAGGAAGCCATGCGCCGAATTGTTCTTGCGACTGCCGCCACGTTCGCCATTCTCACGGCGGGTTCACTCGCTCCAAATCGCGTCGGGGCCATGACGGTTACGATACCGACTGGCCTTCAGGCTGCGATCGATACCACCACCCTGCTTGAGGATGTGGCCGTCGTCTGCCGCAGAGTCTGCGGTGTATACGGCTGTGTACAGAGATGCCGGCGGACTGCGCCTTATTACGGCTACTACGGTGGCTACGGCTATTACGGCGGCGGCCCCTACTATTACGCTGGCTAGTACCGGCCCTGGCGGCCTTGGTGGCTGTGGTAAGTTAAGCGACGCTCGGCAGCGCGCGGTTTAGCGCGGCTATGAAATGAGCGCGTTCATCGCCCAGTGCGAGACCGCGCGCCTCCAGCACATGGCGCGTTAGGAAATAGCCCGTGAGTGCAAACCCATCGGCTATATCGTGACCGATGGGTTTGGCGTCGCGGTCGCGCAGAAATGCGGGTAGCCGCAGCATTTTGTCGGCCCAGGGCCCGCCGGCGGTGCGGGACACCGCCCGGCCAGACCTTGGCGATACAAAGACTAGATCGCCGGAGGCACCCGTTGCTACACACCGTGCAAGATCGAGACCAAACCCGAGCTCGGATAGAACCTGCATTTCAAACCGGACAACCATCGGTGCTGCCAGGATCGCATCGTCGAGATGGCCGAGAATGTCGTTGAGCGAATGATACAGACCGGCATGCGGGTCACGCTCAGGCAATAGCCGCATCAATGCGGCGAGATAGGTGACACCATAAATCGCGTGAGGCGCGGAAAAGAAAATCGCGGCCCGCAGGGCGAGTCCTTCCACTGTGTAAGTGCCGAGATGCTCGTCGAGCCGCGCCCGCCAAGTGACGTTGAGGGTATTGCCAGGCTGCAGCACATGCTTGAGTCGCGATCCAAAGCCGCCCCGTACAAGGCCAAGATGGCGGCCGTGCTCGCGCGTTATCAGCTCGAGGATAGCATTCGCCTCCCCGTGACGCTTGACCCCGAGCACTATGCCCTCATCGGTCCATTGCATGACAGTTCACTGAATCATGCGCATATATTTATTATTTATGTCATCACCGGGCTGGCGCGAAGCTCCCTGACCCCGGTGGATCCCGTTTAGTTGAAAACCTTGGCCATCCTTATCGGGATCGCCGGGACAAGTTGGCGATGACAAGGAACTCAATCCTTCGGAAACTCCAGCCCCATAGGCCGGTAGCGTGCTGGATCCTCACCCCAGCCTTCGCGCACTTTGACGAAGAGGAACAGGTGCACCTTGGTTTCAACAATTTCCGTAATTTCCTTACGGGCAGCTTCGCCGATCGCCCTAATGGTTTGTCCGCCCTTGCCAAGCACAATTTTGCGCTGGCTTTCACGTTCCACATAGATGGTCTGCTCAATGCGAATGTCGCCTGCGCACAGCTCTTTCCACACCTCGGTTTCCACCGTCGAGTGATAGGGCAGCTCCTGGTGTAGCCGTTCGAATAACTTTTCGCGCGTGATTTCCGCCGCGAGCTGCCGGAGTGGTGCGTCCGACATCTGCTCGGGCGGATAGAGCCAGGGCCCTGCCGGAAGGCGTTCCGCCAGCCACGCTTTGAGATCGGCGACGCCATCGCCGGTCAGCGCAGAGACCATGAAGGTGGCTTCGAACTTTGCGGCGTTGTTGGCTTCATTTGCCAGGGCCAGCAGCACCCCCTTGGCCACTAGATCGATCTTGTTGAGAACGAGCAACTTCGGCGCCTTAACATCGCGCAGGCGCTGCAAAATCTGTCTCGATTCCTCAAATCCTTTGCGCGCGTCAATCAATACACCCACAAGATCTGCCTCGTGCGCCCCGCTCCACGCCGTCGTCACCATGGCACGGTCGAGCCGCCGCCGCGGCGAAAAAATTCCGGGGGTGTCGACAAAGATCAGCTGTGAGCGGCCTTCAATTGCGATCCCACGCATCAGTGCGCGTGTCGTTTGCACCTTCTGCGATATGATGCTGACTTTTGAGCCGACGAGTGAATTGAGCAACGTCGATTTACCAGCATTGGGCGCACCGATCAGCGCGATGAAGCCGCAGTTTGTTTTGCCGTTCTGGGCGTGCGCGTCAACCATCAAAGTTTATCCGCCGGCACGCCGACGCGCGTGAGCATAACGGCTGCGGCGGCTTGTTCAGCCGCGCGCTTGGAGCTGCCGCGCCCTTCCGCCGGCGGCCGATCAGGCAAAACTACCGCGACACGGAATTCGGGATCGTGGTGCGGCCCTGTTCGCGCTAGCTCTCGGTAAGCCGGCGTTGGAAGGCCGCGAGCCTGCGCCCATTCCTGCAGCATGGTTTTTGGATCGCGCAGTGGACGAAGTGGCTTGAGCATTCGTTCTTTCCAGAAGCGTACGATGAGTCCATCCGCCGCCTTATAACCGCCGTCGATGAATACCGCACCGACTAGCGCCTCGCAGACATCAGCAAGAATTGTGGTACGGCGACGCCCGCCGGCATGCGATTCCGAATTGCCGAGCTTCAGCGCCGGGCCGAGATCCATCGCTCGCGCCACTTCGGCGCAGGTCTCCTTGCGCACCAGATCAGCCAGACGCCGCGAGAGCTCGCCTTCGTTCGCTCTCGGAAACGCGCGATAAAGCATGTCCGAGATGACGAGGCCAAGCACGTGATCGCCCAGAAATTCCAGCCGCTGATAGCTCGCCGCGCGATTGCCTCCCGATAGCGCGGAAATATGCGTGAGGGCACGTTCGAGCAAATCCTTATCGACAAATTTGTAGCCGATCCTGCTCTCAAGCGCCGTCCTGTCCTTGGCCTTGCGGCTCATTTGACGATCGTGAACAGCCTGCTCCAGCGCACTGATACCGGCCAGCGCCAGAATTGCCAGGCGCGCTCGCCCTCGAAGACCGAAAAGAAAATGATCTGAGCCTTGCCAACGATATTCTCGAACGGCACCATTCCCACTTGGCTGAAGCGACTGTCGGTTGAGTTGTCGCGGTTGTCGCCCATCATGAAATAGTGATCGGGCGGCACTGAATAGACTTGGGTATTGTCTGCAAAGCCATTGTCCACCAGATCGAGTGCGTAATAAGTCACGCCGTTCGGCAGTGTTTCCTTCCAGCGTTTGACTGGTGCATCGCGCGTGCCCTCTTCCGTTTCGACGAAATCGGGAGCGCGTTCGCGCTTGACCGGGACACCATTGATATTAAGGACGCCGTCGACAACCTGAATTTTGTCACCCGGCAAGCCGATCACACGCTTAATGTAGTCCGTCGAAGGATCCTTGGGCAGCCGAAATACAACCACATCGCCCCGCTGAGGCAGCCAGTCGCCCGGGATTCGCCCGGAGAACAGCGGTGGCGACAGGGGAAGGGAATATTTGCTGTAACCGTAACTGTATTTCGAGACGAAGAGGTAATCGCCAACAAGTAACGTCGCCTTCATCGAGCCGGAAGGAATATTGAAAGGCTGAAACAGAAAGGTTCGGATCACAAGCGCGATTATTAACGCGTGAAAGATCACGCGCACGGTTTCGGTGACGCCGCCCTCTTTTCGCTTTGTTCCAGATGTCACACTCATCGGCCTTTCGTCCCGCCAAATGGCACACGCACCCCGGCGATCTTGTAGCGGCTGAGACACTGCCAGGCAATGAACAAGGCCGGAAAGTTACAAACGTTTGATCCGATTGAAGGGTCTATTTTCCACGTGAAGCTCCCGGCGTAACTGCCGGCACCGCGGAAATAATAACGATAGCCTGAGCGGTTGGACCTTCATCGGTCAGCGACACATCGATCCTGGCTTCGCAGCCGGGCGGTGTGATAGCCTGCAACCGCGTGAGCGCCCCACCGGTAAGCTTCATTGTAGGCCGCCCGCCCGCGAGATTGACGACACCCATATCGCGCCAGAAAACTCCGCGCCTTAATCCCGTGCCAAGTGCCTTAGCACAAGCCTCCTTGGCGGCGAAACGCTTGGCATAAGTTTCAACACTATTTGCGCGGCGCTCAGCTTTGTCCCGTTCAATCGTCGTGAATATCCGGCCAAGGAAGCGCTCGCCGTGGCGTTCGATAACGTCGGCGATCCTTCGCACGTCAACGATGTCGGAGCCAAGCCCAATGATCATGCGAGTGCCTTTTTGCGGCCACGGTCCATGGCAGCACGCATCAACTTGACCGACTCGGCAAGACCCGCGAACACCGATTCGCTAATCAGGAAATGCCCGATATTGAGCTCGACCACTTGCGGCAACGCGGCGATCGCCTCCGCAGTGCCATAGTTAAGCCCGTGGCCGGCATGTACCTCCAACCCCAGGCTTGCAGCGAGCTGTGCACCGTCGCGAATGAGCTGCCACTCCACATTTGCCTCAGCGGATCGACCTTCAGCCAATGCGTCGCACCAGGAACCGGTATGGATTTCGATAGCCGGCGCGCCCAGCGCAGCAGCGGTCTCGATTTGTACCGGTGCTGCTCCAATGAAGAGCGAAACACGAATACCGGCATGCTTAAGTTCACGCACGACGGGAGCAAGCTGCGAACGCTGTGCGGCCGCGTCGAGGCCTCCTTCAGTTGTGCGCTCTGTCCGCTTTTCAGGCACCAGACAAACCGCGTGCGGCCTGGTCTTGAGCGCGATGCCGACCATTTCTTTTGTCGCCGCCATTTCGAAATTGAGCGGCTTGTCTATTTCTGTCTTCAGCCGTGCAATGTCGTCGTCACCAATATGGCGGCGGTCTTCGCGAAGATGAGCCGTGATACCATCGCAGCCGGCCGCGATCGCAAGCTTGGCCGCGCGCACAGGGTCAGGATGGCGCCCTCCGCGCGCATTGCGGATGGTGGCGACGTGATCGACATTGACGCCAAGGCGGAAAGGTTTCATGTGCTTTCCTTGCGGATGAACCTATTCGAGAACCCGCTCTCAATTTTCGGGGTCTCGCGCTAGCCGTTCACGCGTTCCGCCTTCGCCACCACCGGTTTCGCACGCAACTGGGCGAGGATGGCGGTGAGATGCTTGAGGTCATAGACCTCAAGATCGATCGTGACGTCGGTAAAATCGGGCGCCCGCCGCGTCATGCGAATGTTGTCGATATTGCCGTCATGCTCGGCGATAACTTGTGCAATTTGCGCAAGCGAACCCGGTTCGTTTACGGATTGCACGGCAATGCGCGCAGGGAAGCGCCGAGGCGCTTGCTCCTCCTCATCCCAGCGCACGTCCAGCCATCGTTCGGGCTTGTCCTCGAATTCGCTCAACGCTGGCGACTGGATCGGGTAAATGGTGATCCCCTCGCCGGGCGTGAGAATGCCGACGATTCGGTCGCCGGGCACGGCACCTCCGTCCGGCGCGAAACGCACGGGCAGATCGCCGTTGATGCCGCGGATCGGAATCGCGGGCCCTACCGTGTTTTCGGGCAGCCTGAACTTGACCGAAGTCAGCTTCTTCAGCCCGAACCAGCCGCTTTCCGATTTGGGCTTTGCGGCCATGGCGGCCGCGCGCTCTTCCTTGTAATCAGGATACATGGCGCGTGCGACATCGGAAGCTTTCAGCTCACTGCGCCCCACGGCCGCCATGACGTCATCGATCGACGAACGCGCCAGTCGAGACAGCGCGCCCGTGAGATTTTCATCCGAATAATCGATCTTGGCGCGCTGGAAGAGCCGCTCGACAATGCGGCGGCCAAGCCCGGCATATTGCCTGCGCACGGCGACACGCGTTGCCCGCCTGATCGCCGCGCGCGCCTTGCCGGTGACGACGATCGATTCCCAGGCCGCGGGCGGCGCCGCCTGCGCTTTCGACGTAACAATCTCGACTTCGTCGCCGTTGACGAGCTCGGACGTAAGCGGTGCGATCTGGCCGTTGATCTTGCAGCCAACCGCCATGTTGCCCACGTCGGTATGCACCGCATAGGCGAAATCGATCGGAGTCGCATTGCGGGGCAATGAAATCAGCTTTCCCTTGGGCGTGAAACAGAACACCTGATCGTGGAACAATTCGAGTTTGGTATGCTCCAGGAACTCTTCCGGGTTCGAACCTTCTGCCAGGAGCTCGATTGTGCGGCGTAGCCAGGCGTAAGCGGTCGATTCCCGCGAAAGCAGCTCGGTTGGCGAGCCGACGTTATCCTTGTAAAGCGGGTGAGCGGCGATGCCGTATTCGGCGATGTCGTGCATCGCCACGGTGCGAATCTGTAGTTCGACACGCTGCTTGCTCGGACCAATCACGGTCGTGTGGATCGAGCGATAGTCGTTGCCCTTGGGTGTCGAAATGTAATCCTTGAAGCGGCCCGGCACCATCGGCCACGTGCTATGCACGACACCAAGTGCCTGGTAGCAATCGGCCAGTGTCTTTACGATGACACGAAATCCGAAAATATCGGATAATTGCTCGAAACCGACCGATTTTCGTTCCATCTTTCGCCAGATCGAATAGGCGCGCTTGCGCCGTCCAACCACCCGGGCTTCGATGCCTTGATCGATAAGGTTTTTCGCAAGCTGCTGTTCGATCTCCCAGATCAGCAGCTTGCTGCGCTCGGTCAGCGCGTTGAGCCGCGCAATCACCACATCGTAAGCTTCAGGGTAAAGCTCGCGGAATGCCAGATCGTCGAGCTCTTCGCGCATCTCATGCATGCCCATGCGGCCCGCGAGCGGCGCGTAGATTTCCAGAGTTTCCTCGGCGGCCCGACGGCGTACTTCGGGCGGCATGTACCCAAGAGTGCGCATATTGTGCAGGCGATCGGCGAGCTTGATCAGAAGCACCCGCACATCGTCGGCGATTGCCAGCAGCAGCTTGCGCAAGTTTTCTGCTTGCTTGGCTTCCTTGGTAACGAGATCGAGTTTTTTGAGTTTAGTCAGGCCCTCGACCAGCGTGCCGATATCGTGTCCGAAGAGACTATCGATCTCAGCACGAGTGGCTTCTGTATCCTCGATGGTATCGTGCAACAGCGCTGCGGCGATGGTGGCATCGTCAAGCTTCAGGTCCGTGAGTATCGCGGCCACCTCTATCGGATGCGAGAAATAGGGATCACCCGAAGCTCGCCGCTGCTCGCCATGGGCCTTCATGGCGTAGACGTAAGCGCGATTGAGCAGCGCCTCGTTGGTGTTTGGGTTGTAACGCCGCACCCGCTCGATCAGGTCGTACTGCCGCATCATCGGCAGCTTTCTCGACAACGGCGGCTTTTCGACTATGCGCTTGGCGGTAGCAACAGCCGGAGGGCGCGGAGCCCGGATCGGGGCCTGCTTTTGCATGCGCGGAAGATCAGAGCGCGTGCGTGTCATTCTGCTGCCTCGCGGCCGTCCTACTATTACCACCTCAAGATATCATGCCGTTTCATCATGGCGGCAAGGCTTTACGTAGGTGATAAACACGAACGGCCCGGCATTTGGCCAGGCCATTGCGTTGAATTAATGCAAAAGCCGGATGATTATTCCGCGTCTTCTTCCGGTGGTTCCTCTGGCGGGGCGAGGCCTTCGAGGCCCTTCAGGAGTTCTTCCTCGGTCATGCGGTCCGCAGTTACCTCTGTATCGTCAGAATCGACACTGGCACCGGCGCCGGCACCGATCAGAGGCACTTCGGGCTCGGGCTCGTCGACCTCGACGTATTTCTGCAGGCTATGAATCAGATCTTCCTTGAGATCGCCGGGGGACACGGTGGTCTCCGCAATTTCCCGCAACGCCACGACCGGGTTTTTATCGTTGTCGCGCTCGACTGTAATCTGCGAGCCGGATGAAATCATACGCGCTCGATGACTCGCTAGCAGGACAAGGTCAAAGCGATTGTCAACCTTGTCTATGCAATCTTCTACGGTAACGCGGGCCATAGACTCGCCGCTCCATCTGTTGGAACTTGTCCTGAATTTGCCTGCTAGGTATCCTCTTGCGCATGGAATTTCAAGCATTTTTGTCTTGGTTTAGCCGCAAGCCTCTGTTACTCGACCATTGCGAGATCGCAGGCAAGCCGATGGCAAGGGATTTTATCGGCCCTACGTGATTGCTCAGGCGGCGAACCAATTGATTGGAGAGGCCGCAATGCTCAGCGAACTGCGACCCGAAATCGCGCGAGGCGCATTCTGCGTTTCGCGCAGTCGGGATTTGGATGTAACCCTTAATGATTTGTGAGAGAAAACCATGACCGTACCGGGTGAAAAAATCGCTTTATTTATTGATGGAGCCAATCTTTACGCTACGGCAAAGTCTCTTGGTTTCGACATCGATTACAAACGCTTGCTTCGTGAGTTTCAGTCACGCGGTTATCTGCTGCGTGCGTTCTATTATACGGCTATTATCGAGGATCAGGAATATTCCTCGATCCGCCCGCTGATCGACTGGCTCGATTACAATGGCTATTCAGTCGTGACCAAGGCCACCAAGGAGTTCGTCGACCAGACCGGGCGCCGCAAGGTCAAAGGGAACATGGACATCGAGCTCGCGGTCGATGCCATGGAAATTGCCGGCACGATTGACCACATGGTGCTGTTCTCCGGCGACGGAGATTTCCGCTCGTTGGTCGAAGCCGTACAGCGCAAAGGCGTGCGTGTCACCGTCGTCTCGACGGTATCCACGCAACCGCCGATGGTCGCGGATGAATTGCGCCGTCAGGCTGACGTATTCGTTGACATCGTCGAACTGCAGACCAAGATTGGACGCGATCCGTCCGAACGTCCTGCGCGGGAAGCCCGGCCCCCACGTGACGATCGCGCAGCATCGCATACACCTCAGTTTCTGCAACGCCCGCCGACCGCGCCTCAACGTGCCGGAACGCATGTCGGGGCTGACGACGACGAATCCTTCGAATAGCGGTGCAATGGCTGGGGCCGACGGCAAGCCTGGGCGGGACTGCCCGCGCTGCCCGCGGCTTGCCGAATTTCGCACGACATGGCGCGCCAAAGAACCGACCTGGTTTAATTCGCCGGTCCCCTCATTCGGACCCATCGATGCACGTGTGTTGGTCGTTGGCCTCGCGCCTGGACTCCAGGGAGCCAATCGCACCGGTCGGCCGTTCACAGGCGATTATGCCGGCGTGCTGCTCTATGAAACGCTCGGCAAGTTTGGCTTTGCGCGCGGTAATTACGGCGCGTACTCTGGCGATGGGCTGGAACTCATCGACTGCCGGATCACTAATGCAGTGCGCTGTGTTCCGCCAGAGAACAAGCCAACACCGGAAGAGATACGAACCTGCCGCGATTTTCTCACGCCGACCATCACTGAAATGAAAAAGCTCCGCGCCATTGTTGCCCTGGGCCGCATCGCGCATGAGACCACGGTGCGCGCGCTAGCTGGGAAAATATCCGACTTGAGCTTCGAACATGGCGGCCGGTATCAGCTCGGCCCGCTGACGCTGTTTTGCAGCTATCACTGCTCCCGCTACAACACGAGCACAGGCCTGCTCACGCCCGAGATGTTTTGCGCCGTATTCAAAAAGGTCCGCGCTTACCTGGATAACTGAAGCCAGGCGATAACTTCCTCGGCGCTCTTGTCCGGCGGGAAAACCGGGTAGAAAACCTTGCTGATCGCGCTGTCGTCGACGACGAGGACCATGCGCTTGAGAAGTGTCATTCCGGCAGCGAGAAAGGTCGGTAGCTTGAGCGCCCCCGTGAGTGCGAGCTTCTCGTCCGACAGAATTGGGAACGGCAGATGTAAGCGGCTTGCCGCCTCCTGCTGATAGGCCGTGTCTTGTGTGGACAGGCCGTACAGTTGCCCCACGCCAAGCCGCCGGAGCTCGCCGAAATGATCGCGGAATGAACAGGATTGCGGCGTGCAGCCTCGCGCGCCTGGGATTTGATCCCACCCAGCCGGCGGATCGACTCCAGGCACGCCAGTCCGCGGATAAATGTAAACAACAGTGCGGCCCTTGAGCCTGGACAGATTAACCGACGGTCCCTCAGTCGCCGGCAATGCCAGATCAGGTAGTTTCATTCCGGCCAGATGGCGAGCAGCTCCATCATCCTGCGGGACCGGAATATCGGGCGGAAGAAATTGCGGGTTATGAGTGCCGGGCGCTTCGCTCATTTATTGATCTCCATAGCTCATAAATTCCATTAACGAGCCATCCGGATCGCGGAAATAGATCGACGTACCCTGCCCTTTGGCGCCGAAACGCGGCATTGGTCCGCGCTCGACGGAAATTCCGTGCTCTTTCAGATGCGCGATCGCTCTTTCGATCGGGCCTTGCCATTCAAAGCAAAGATCGCTGTTGCCCGGCTGTACCGGCAACCGTGCGACCTCTGCTGGTTTCACGCCTGGGCCATGTACATTGAGCTGTTTGTCGCCGAAACGATAAGCCCAGCCAACGGGTCGCTGTACCAGCTCGGCTCCCATCACCTCCCTGTAGAACTTGTTAGAGCGCTCCCAATCGGAAACGTGGATCACGCAATGATCGAGTTTAGTAGGCACCATGTTGGTCCAACTCTTAAAAATGACACTCACAGCAACTTGATTGTAACGGTCCGTCAAGACTCGCGCCGTCGCCTGGGTGTGGAGTATGCTCGTTGCTGCCGAATGATCAACAAGCCCAGGGGGCGACATCATGACAATTCTGCAATGGATAGGACTCGGCGCTCTCGCCGCAGTTCTCCTTGCAACGCCGGTGCCGCCGGCCGTTGCGCAAAGCGTCAGCGCTACGTTAAAGAACGCTGAGGGCAAGGACGTCGGGTCTGTACAATTAACGCAGACACCCGCCGGAGTGCTGCTCAACCTTTCTGTCAGGGGCTTGCCGACGGGAGAGCACGCTTTTCATGTGCATGCGGTCGGCAAATGCGAGCCACCCTTCACCAGCGCCGGTGGTCACTTTAATCCCGGCAACAAAAAACATGGCCTGATGGCCATGGAGGGACATCACGCCGGGGATATGCCCAATCTGCACATTCCGGCAAGCGGCGAATTAGCGGTCGAGATTCTGAATGACTCGATCACACTCGAGAAGGGTAAGCCGAATTCCGTACACGATGCTGATGGCTCAGCAATCGTCATCCATGCCGGTAAGGATGACTACAAAACTGACCCGACCGGTGAGGCCGGCGGCCGTATCGCCTGCGCTGTGATCCAGTGACGAAACGGCGCGGATGGCTGTCAGCCTTTCATGCGCATCAGCCGCCCGCGCTCGCGCTCCCACGAGCGCTTCTTCAGTGTCTCACGCTTGTCGTGCAGCTTCTTTCCTCGCGCGAGTGCGATCTCGATCTTTGCTCGACCCTTCTCATTAAAGTAAAGCTTTAACGGCACGATCGTCATCCCCTCGCGCTCGACAGCCCCTACCAAGCGGTTGATTTCCCGCTTTTGCAGCAGCAATTTGCGCGCCCGCTTCGGAGCGTGGTTGAAGCGACTGGCCTGGAGATATTCCGGGATATTCGAATTAATCAACCACAACTCGCCTCCGCGTGCGTCAGCATACGATTCTGCGATCGTGGCCTTCCCGGCGCGCAATGACTTCACCTCACTGCCGGTGAGAACAATACCCGCCTCGAAGGTGTCACCGATCGCGTAGTTAAAGCGCGCCCTGCGATTGTCGGCGACCACCTTGAAGCGGCGCTCGGGTTTTGCAGCCATGGGATTGCGGTGTCGGCGTTCAGCGCGATTTAAGCTGGTCGCGAATTTCGGTAAGCAGCTTCTCTGTCATCGTGAGTGGCGAGGGCTTCTCCGCTTCCTTGTGCGAAAACCGATTGATAGCGCGAATGACCAGGAAAAGTACGAAGGCGATGATGACGAAGTTAAGCGTGAGGGTAAGAAAATTACCCCAAGCGAGCACCGCACCCTCCTTTTTTGCTTCGGCCAATGTCGTGGCCGTGATCTTGGAAGATAGTGGAAGGAAATAGTTCGAGAAATCGAGGCCGCCGGTCAGCGACCCGATCAAGGGCATAATGACGTCGGCAACAAGCGAATTGACGATGCCCGAAAACGCGGCACCGATGATCACGCCTATGGCGAGGTCGACTACGTTTCCGCGCAAGGCAAACTTTTTGAATTCCTCGAGCATGGCTATGCCATCTCCCAAAATGACTTCCTCGTGGCCTGGTTCGTCACCACAAGTTGGGTACCCGAGTTGTGGCTAGTCATTTACCGCGAAAATCGGCAAGCGCCAATTTGCCACCCACGCTTTTAAGGCGCGTCATGCCCGGTACAAGGCCGGACATGACGCGAAGTGCAGCGCACACCCGACCACGACACGCGTCAATTGATCAGCCCGGCGTGCACCATTGCCTGGCGCACGGCGGTCTGCGCCTTCCCGCTTGCAGGCACCATCGGCAGGCGCACTGTATTGGCACATTTGCCGATCAGCGACATCGCATACTTGATCGGCGCCGGACTTGTTTCCACGAAAAGGTTGATATGCAGAGGCGCGAGCTTATCTTGCAACCTAAGCGCGGCGGCGAAGTCCCCCTTCAGGCAGGCTGCCTGGAATTCAGCGCACAGGCGCGGCGCTACGTTCGATGTCACCGAGATACAGCCGTGGCCCCCGTGCGCCATGAACCCGAGCGCCGTGATGTCTTCACCGGAAAGCTGATTGAAGTCCGGCCCCATTGCGGCGCGTTGTTGCGATACGCGCGTCATGTTGGCGGTTGCATCTTTCACGCCAGCAACATTCTTCAATTCAAAAAGACGCACCATGGTTTCGACCGACATGTCGACGATCGAGCGGCCCGGAATGTTGTAGATGATGATAGGAATACCGATGGCGTCATTGATCGCCTTGTAATGCTGATAGAGACCTTCCTGGGTCGGCTTGTTGTAGTAAGGCGTGACGATCAGCACGGCATCAGCGCCGGCCTCCTCGGCATGACGAGACAGCTCGATCGCCTCGGCTGTCGAATTCGAGCCCGAGCCAGCGATGACTGGTACCCGTCCATCGGACTGGTCGATGCACCACTCCACGACCTGCCTGTGTTCGTCGTGCGAGAGTGTTGGGCTCTCGCCAGTAGTTCCAACCGGAACCAGCCCGTTGGTGCCCTCGGCGATCTGCCAATCCACTATGTCCCGGAAGGCCTTTTCGTCGAGCGAACCGTTCTTGAACGGCGTGACCAGCGCGGTAAAAGAACCTCGAAAGCTCGTCTTGACGGTCATGACACGACCTCTCCCATAAGGGGTTCCGGATTCAGGACCCATAGATATCGGGTTGGCGGAGGCGATGATAGCCCTCTGACCTTAGTATAAAAGGCTTTGCCGCGTTTTTGCCGTCTCCGTAAGTAGAGTGCCCGGCACATGAATTTTTTGAGTATCATTCCTCAATGAATCTGGCCTAAAAAGGGTCAGCGAGTCTGCGGCCTCTGCCCGAATCGGGGGTGCGGGATCCGATAGCATGGGGTGGAATGACAGCGACTAAGCGAAGCCGCTTGAGCATTTGTCTGGCGTTGGCAACCTCATGCGGGTTGTGCGCGGAAGCCCTTTCGGCCACGGCACAGACAGTTCCCTTGCCGCGCCCGCGACCGGCCATCAATACCGTCGAACAGACGACGCTTGGTGCCTCTGTCCAGCCTTCTGATTCATTGCAACCGAAAAGCGCCCCGCTTCCCCGGAAGCGTCCGCCTGAAAACAGGGCCGGCCTTTCCTCTTTCGCGCAGGCCAATGTCGCTGTGCGCGGTGTGATCTTCGAAACGCGCGCGTTCTTCAAGCCGCTCGCGCGGCCAACTGCCGGTCCATTTGCCATAGCGCCGACAGCAGCCACGTCCGCGGCGGACATCGCAGCCGTAAAACGAGTCATTGAGGCTACGCGCAAGGGCAAGGAAGCAGAAGCCGGCGCGGCCGAGGCCAGCATCAGCGATCCGGTTGCGCGCAAGCTCGCCGAATGGGTGATCCTGCGCTCAGACAACACCAACCCGACGTTCCAGCGCTACGCCGCCTGGCTCGAGACGAATCCGAGCTGGCCGCACTCGCCGTTGTTCCGACGCCGTGCCGAGAATGCGTTGTGGAACGACGGCGTGGACGATCGCACCGTGCGCGCGTTCTTCGCCAAACAACAGCCCGTCACTGCCAAAGGTCGTTACATGTTGGCGCGCACATTGCTCAACCAAGGCGACCATGACGGGGCTGCGGCGCTCGTGCGCTATGCATGGCGCAACGATGACGCCAGCGAGGGGGTTGAAAAACGCGTGCTCGAAATGTTCGGCAGCATGCTTAGCACCTCCGACCATAAGGCACGCATGGATCAACGTTTCTATGCCGAGGATGCCGCCGCAGGCATGCGTGCTGCCGAGCGGCTCGGCGGCAACGAGCTCGCCATCGGACGCGCGCGCGCCGCGGTGCTGCGCAAGGCTGGTAACGCCAAGGCGCTGCTAGACGCCGTGCCGGCTTCTGCGCAAAGCGACCCCGGCTATATTTTCTCGCGCGTGCAATGGCTTCGCCAGAGCAATAAGACAGAAGATGCCGGTAGGCTGATCCTCACCGCGCCGAAAAATCCGGAGGCGCTAGTCAATCTCGATCAATGGTGGCTTGAGCGCCGCCTACTGGTGCGTAAGCTGCTGGACGAGCGTGACGCGCAAGCAGCCTATCGCGTCGCGCGCGAAGCGGCTCCGCCCATGAAAGGGTTCTATCGCGTTGATGCGCATTTCACCGCGGGCTGGGTAGCGCTGCGTTTCCTGCGCGATCCCAAGACAGCGGCTGAACATTTCGCTCATATTGCCGAAGGAACCGAAAACCCGCACGCGCTTGGTCGCGGCGGCTATTGGCAGGGGCGCGCAGCAGAGGCCATGGGGCAGCACGCACGGGCCAAGGCATTCTATGAGGCCGCGGCCCAGCATACCGCCACCTATTACGGCCAGCTGGCGCGTGCCCGGTTAGGGTTCAAGGATCTCGGCCTGCGCGGGCCGCCGGTCTTCACGCCACAGGAGCAAAACGTTCTGAGCAATCTCGAAATCGTACGTGCGGCGGAAATCCTCTATGCGCTGGGTGAGCGTGACATGCTGGCTCCGATCTATGCCGAACTTGGCGAAAGCGCGACCGACATCGCTGGCATGGCCATGATGGGCGAGCTTGCCGCCAAGAATGGTGATGGTCGGTCCATGGTACTGCTCGGTGAGTACGCATATGCGCGCGGACTACCGCTCGACTACTACGCCTATCCGACAGTCGGCTTGCCCGACTATCAGCCGATCGCGCCACCGGTCGAGCATGCGGTCACGTACTCGATTGCGCGCCAGGAGAGCCATTTCAACCAGAAGGTCGTTTCAAGCGCTTACGCTATGGGCCTGATGCAGGTGACACCGGAAGCCGGTATCGACACGGCCGCGAAGTTTAAGGTCACCTACAACCGTGATCGGCTCCTAAAGGATCCGGTTTACAACATGCAGATGGGCGCCGCCGAATTGTCCAATTTGTTCAGCGGCTACAATGGCTCCTACATCCTCACTTTCGCCGGCTACAACGCGGGCCGCGGCCGCGTTAGACAATGGATTGCCGACTATGGCGATCCGCGCGATCCCCATGTCGATCCGGTGGACTGGGTCGAACGAATCCCGATCGCCGAGACCCGCAACTATGTCGCGCGCATCATGGAGAACCTGCAGGTCTACCGCGCGCGCTTCGGCGGCAGCAGCAAGCTCGTGATCGAGGCCGACCTCAAGCGCGGAGGCGCGCATTGAACTTGCAACGTGAATGCGCGGGTAAAGTCCCACACATTACGCTATGGGCAGGCGCCCCGCAGCCCGCAATGAACCTGGCGGCATGCTACAACCTCCTCCATGCAAAACGGCGGCACCAGCACCTTCATTACCGCCCCCGATGGGTTGCGTCTGCACGCCTGCTGCTACGGCCGGCGTAGCGCGCGGACGCCCGTCGTCTGCCTACCGGGACTTGCCCGAACCGCAGCCGATTTCGAGGCGCTTGCCTCAGTGCTATCGCATGGTGGCCCGCACTCTCGCCGGGTAATCGCGCTCGATTATCGCGGACGTGGGCTTTCCGGCTACGACCGCAATCCGACGAACTATTCGCTGCCAATCGAGCTTGCTGACGTGCTCGCTGCCGTGACAGCGCTCGACGCCTCGCCGGCCATTTTTGTCGGTACCTCGCGCGGTGGGATCCTGGCGATGCTACTGGCGGCCGTGCGCCCGACCGCGATTGCTGGCGTCGTGCTCAACGATATCGGCCCGGTGATCGAGCCGAATGGCCTGATGCGGATCAAGAGCTACGTCGGCAAGCTGCCGCAGCCGAGAAATTTCGAGGAAGGCGCCGAAATTTTGCGCCGGTTGTTCGCCGGGCAGTTTCCAAAGCTCGGGCCCGACGACTGGCTCGCCGGTGCTCATCGCACTTTTAAGCAAGAAAAAGGCCGGCTAGTGCCTACCTACGACGTCAAGCTCGCCGCCGCGATGAATGGCGTCGACGCTGAGCGTCCGATCCCGCCACTATGGAAGGAATTCGACGCACTTAGCGCCAGGCCGGTCATGGTCATCCGGGGCGCCAATTCAGACATTCTGTCCGCCGAGACGATCGAGGCCATGCGCGCGCGGCGAGTCGCGCTCGAGACGCTGGAAGTGCCCGACCAGGGCCATGCACCCCTCCTGGCGGACGCGGACACGATCGCGCGCGTCGGGAAGTTTGTTGGCGATTGCGACGGGTCTGTTCATTAGTGTCGAGAAACCAGGAATAGAAAAATCCCGGCAGTTTCCCGCCGGGAGTATTACCTTCCCGCTATACCAATGGTCGGGGCAGCAGGATTTGAACCTGCGACCTTCTGGTCCCAAACCAGACGCGCTACCAGACTGCGCTATGCCCCGCCGGACACTGGGGTTCGATACACGCTTCAATTTGGCGCGGCAAGCGAGCTTCAATGAGGATTGAAGATCGGTGAGGCGACGCGGTCGCCCGGCGCTATGCCGAGTTTCCTCGTTGTTCCGCCTATGACTTCCAATACCGCGCGTACCGGTCCACCCGACGGGATAAGCCGCGTCGACAACGGTTCCGTGTTTTCTGCAATGCGCAGGATGCTGCCATCGTTCCGGATGAACACCATGTCGAGTGGGATGTAGGTATTCTGCATCCAGAAGTTGACTTCCTGCTCGCGGTGGAAGTCGAACAACATGCCCCGCCCTTCCGGAAGCTCCGTGCGATACATGAGACCTTTTGCTCTTTCGGCATCATTGTCGGCGATTTCGACAGCGAAGACATGAACCCCAGTCTTGCTGGCGATCTCGAGCGTTTGCCGTCCGGCCGGCCATACCGGAGCAACAGCGAAAAACAAGCTAACAAGAATAAGAGCAATCGATTTGGGGGCGCGCATAGGCCTGCCTTTAGCGCGGCCTGGCTTTCGTCAGCAATCGCAAAATCGGAGATTTTAGTGGGAGGCGAGTCCCAGGGGCCCACCGTCGGGCCGAACCTCAGCTGCCATTAGACCCTTTGGTCCCGGTCCAAATCGAACCAGCACTGTCTGGCCCGGACGGAGTTCCGCAATGCCATAACGGCGCAGGGTCTCCATGTGCACGAAAATGTCAGGCGTTCCTTCACCGCGAGTTAGGAAACCAAACCCACGTAGCCGGTTGAACCATTTGACCTGGGCGCGCTCCAGTCCACTCGTCGGCGTTACCGTCACGTGCGTACGCGCCGGCGGCATTTGCGCCGGATGCACCGCAGTCGACTCGTCCATGGACACAATGCGGAAGGCCTGGAGCCCTTTGGGACGCTGCAGAACCTCGCAGAGGACCCGAGCGCCCTCATAGGCCGTCTGGTAACCGTCGCGGCGCAGGCAGGTTACGTGCAAAAGGATGTCGGGCATTCCATTATCGGGGACAATAAATCCAAATCCCTTGGAGACATCGAACCACTTAATAACGCCAGTTAATTCGATGAGATTGGTCGCCGTTTCATCGACGAGTTCTCTGACCGTTCCTGGCCGGAGATTGGTCCCAGACATTTTCGATTCGATCCCGTCCGACGCCATGACGCCGTACGCCGCCGCTTTGCTGGCGCCTCTTGACGGGCGCTTCGACGAATCTTGCGGAATCGAAGATAACACCGGCCAAAGATCGGCAAAGGGCAATTATGTGCTTGCACACAGCCCTGTGCACAACGCAGCGCACGACGAATCAGTGGGCGATGAACGGACGGAGCGCGTCGCCGATATCATTGTGGACGACCAGATCGGCGACATCGTCAAACTCAGTGGGCTCACGATTGATGATGACAAGCGCTGCACCGTTGCGCTTGGCCATCAAGGGAAAACCTGCAGCCGGCCATACCACCAACGAGGAGCCGACCGCCAGAAACAGATCACAGCTCTTGGTCAATTCCTCAGCGCGTTGCATAGCTTCAGATGGCATCGCCTGACCGAATGAGACTGTCGCAGTTTTGATGTAACCGCCGCAAGCACAATCAGGGGCATGGCCTGAAGCGTCGAATTTTTTTCTGACCCAAGATAGTTCGTAGCGCTTGGTGCAGTCGAGGCAAATGGCGTACATCGTATTTCCATGCAACTCGACGACATCCTCCACCGCAATACCTGAGGCCTGATGGAGATTGTCGATGTTCTGCGTGATCACGGCCGGGGCCTTGCGGGCGCGATAGAGGCTCGCGAGGGCCTGATGACCCCGGCCGGGTTTGGCCGCGGCGAAATTCTCCTCCATGACAAAGCGCCGGCGCCAGGCTTCGTCACGCATCTCGCGGTTTGCCATAAAGGCATCAAATGAAATTGGCTGGTTCTTGGTCCATAAGCCACCGGGCGAGCGGAAATCAGGGATCCCGCATTCGGTGGAAATTCCTGCCCCGGTGAATGGAACGATCACCGATGCATCATCGATCAGGCGGCGCAGGCGGGAGACCGTTGTCGGGAGATTGGCGGCCTTCATTTTTGTATAGTGAGGTTTCCTATTCGTCAGTCAGTGAGGTTAGCCCATGCGATATCTGCACACCATGCTGCGCGTCCGCGATCTCGATGCCGCGCTCGATTTTTATTGTAACAAGCTCGGCATGAAAGAGACGCGCCGCCGGGTCGACGAGAAGAACCGCTACACGTTGGTCTTCGTGGCCGGTCCGAAAGACGAAAAACTGGTCGAGGCCAGCAAAAAAACTGGCCGCCCGGGCCCGGAGGTGGAACTTACTTACAACTGGGACACCGAAGACTATGGGGAAGCCCGCTATTTTGGCCATCTTGCGTTTGAGGTGGATGATATCTACGCAACCTGCGACCGGCTCATGAAGGCGGGGGTCACTATCAACCGGCCACCTCGCGACGGCGTCATGGCTTTTGTGCGCTCACCCGACAAGCATTCCATCGAGTTACTGCAAAAGGGCGCAGCCAAGCCCCCGCAGGAGCCATGGAAATCGATGCCGAACACCGGCAAGTGGTAACCGCCATTCGCTTGCCGCTGCCGGCGAAGCTCTTTATACCCCAGCCACCTGTTCCAGCGCCAAGCCGGAACAGCTCGTTGTGGCAGCGCTTTTGCGCCCTTCGTCTAGAGGCCTAGGACATCGCCCTTTCACGGCGAAAACGGGGGTTCGAATCCCCCAGGGCGCGCCAATAAAATCAGGCGCTTTTTGAATCGGCTAAATCGATGTGAAAGTTTTGTGAAGAATTTTTTTCCGGGGCTTGGGTGGGCTAGCAAGGTGGCCGGGCGGAAATGCGAGGGGGGTGACAAATGGGTTCGCTTAGTATTTGGCACTGGATCATTTTCTTTTTTTCATTGCGGTTCTGGCCATTCCGATAGCGAAAATGAGGACAAAAAAATGTCCGTACTGTCAGAAAAAAATGCCTAGAAAAGCCACCAAATGTATTCACTGTGGGGAATGGGTGAACAAGCCCACAGAGACGTAATGGACGATTGTCTATTTCATCATGATCGGTTTTGTTTTGATGGCGTTCGTGCATTAGCCGGGCGCGACGCGGGTCAAAGAAGATAAGGCAAGTAGGGACCCGTGCTCAATCGTCGTCATTGTAATCAGGCGATTGCTCGATCACACGCTGTCGCTCTCGCGCCTCTTCCTCTTCGATTTTCCCGATTTGGCGCATGAGCATCCAGACCATGGCTGTAATGAACAGGCCGACTAGCAGCCCTGCTATGAACAGCAATAGCCCAACCACTTACTTACTACCTTGTTCACACTGGCCCCCTGCCC
>Ga0126382_10000211_pt1 | contig 22046 bp, 17 predicted proteins | sample PanSoiMetPlot_30_FD_92548 | JGI IMG/M metagenome (GOLD analysis project Ga0126382, IMG submission 92548) | Tropical forest soil microbial communities from Panama - MetaG Plot_30 | ecosystem: Environmental > Terrestrial > Soil > Tropical forest > Bulk soil | place: Panama | collected 2016-02-17
ACTTGATGCCCGCCTCAGCCGCAGACACCGCGGCATCTTTGGCCATCGCCGGGGGAATGAACATGACCGCGACATCACCCCCGACCTTCGCGACCGCTTCGGCGGTGGTCGCAAATATCGGCACTCCGACGTGAGTTTCGCCGGCACGCTTCGGGTTGACGCCCGCGACCACATTGGTCCCGTAGGCCAACATCTTCTCGCCCCAGAAAGTGCCCTGCTTGCCCGTAATACCGAGCACGACGACACGATCTTTCCTCCGCACGATCATTGTGCTGCCTTCACCGCCGCCTGGATGGCGTCTTCCATGAAATCATAGGGCTCGATGCCGAGCGTGTTGCGCACCAGCGCCACCGCTTCGTTCTCACCCGTGCCGTGGATGGAAAAAAACACCGGCACACGTGGCGCGAGCTTGTGCCAGGCGCGCACCACACCTTCGGCCATTACATCAGTACGCGCGAAAGCACCGCAGAAATTGATAACCAGACTTTTCACGCCGGGATTAGAAAGCACCAGATCGAGCGCGATCTCCGACTTGGTGTAGGCCTCGCCGCCGATTTCAAGGAAATTTGCGGGCTTGCCGCCGTAGTGCCGGATCACATCCATGGTTGTCATTGTGAGTCCGGCGCCATTGGCCAGAACGCCGACATTGCCATCGAGCTGAATCAGTTTGAGGCCATTCTCAGCCCCACGCTTCTCAAGCGCCGTCATTGAGCCGGCAGCACCGGCCTTTGCAAGTTCGGGCTGGCGGTAGATTGCCGCGTCGTCGAGCACAAATTTGCAATCGAGTGCGACCACGCGACCGTCGCCCAGTACCGCCAGGGGATTTATCTCGAGGAGTTCGCCGTCGTATTTGCGATACGCCGTGTAGAGCCGCTCGAGGATTTGCATGATCTGAGTCTCGGCTGGACCAAGGTCGAGTCCTTTAAGCATGCCGGCAATGTCGGTCGCATCCGGGTTGCCATCAATATCGAGCAGCAGGCGCCGGATGGCGGCGGGCTTCGCCGCGGCGATTTCCTCGATATCCATACCGCCTTCAGTCGAAAACAGGAATAGGGGCCTTCGCGCCACAACGTCGTGAAGACCGGCGGCATAGAATTCGCGCTCAATTTGGGCCAGCTCTTCGACAAGCAGGCGTTCGACGGTGTAGCCGCCGATACTCATGCCGAGGATCTGTTCGGCAGTCTTGCGCGCTTCGTCGGACGTGCGGGCAAGCTTGATGCCGCCGGCTTTTCCACGTTTGCCGGCCGGCACCTGCGCCTTGACGACACAGGGTCCGATTTTCGTCGCGGCCGTCGCGGCCTCGGCGGCGGTGCTGCAAAGCATTCCACGGAGTGTCGGAATGCCCGCAGCATTCAGGACGAGCGACTTGGCCGCGTGTTCCTCAAAGTTCATTACACATCATCCAACGTGGCGCCCAGTTCGCTCGACATCAATCAGCGTCCGTATTTTTTCCAATAAGCGCCGAACAAGTCTTCCTCGCTCGGCTTGTCTTCCGGAATTGTCGTGACGAGGTGCGTAATGTTGAGGAAATGCTTGTAGTTCAGGTTCTCCGTAATGCTGTTGCCCCCCCAGGTACCGCACCCCATGCTTAGCGTGAAGTTGAGACCGTTGTCGTATCCACCGCCATTCCCAAATGTGTGCGCCTGGTTGATCAGCACACGCACCACATCGGTGCGCTCGGCCAATGTACGGCCCCGGTTCGCATCCTTCGTATGCAGGCCCACCGAGTGTCCCCGCCCCTGATGCGCGAGAATCTCATTCGCGCGCGCAATCGCGGCGTCGAAGTCTTTGGCGCGGTAAACGGTCAGAACCAGTGACAGCTTTTCGCTGGAAAACGGAAAGCCGCGGCCCACGCCGGTTTCCTCAACCATGAAAAATTTCTTTGATTGTGCCGCATCGGACAGGCCACACCCGCGCGCAAATACGTCGGCATCGCGCGCAATCAGCGTGCGGCTCAACTTGCCGTCGGGCCACAACGCAGCCTGGATCTTTGACTTCTCTGCCGATGAAGCCATGTAGCCGCCCGCGCGTTCAAGAGCCGCGATCGCCTTGTCATAGACCACGTCGACGAGGACCACGGAATTTTCAGACGAGCAGGAGGTCGAATTGTCGAAGATCTTGGAAGCGCAGATTTTCTTCGCGGCATCATCGAGATCGGCGGTTTCGTCGACAATCACCGGGACATTGCCGGTGCCTACGCCTATTGCCGGCGTACCGCTCGAGTAAGCGCGGCGCACATTGTCCTGGGAGCCTGTGGCCACGATCAGGTCGGCCGCCCGCATCAATGCCTGCGTCATATCCTTTGAAGCGGGCGGCGGCAGAATTTGCACCAGATCTTGGGGCAAGCCGATCTTCTTGAGCTCTGCGCGCATGTACTCGACCGTGCGCATCGTGGTTTTCAATCCGGCTGGCGATGCCGCAATGATGATGGCGTTTCGGCCCTTGATCGCCATCATCGCCTTGTTCACCGGTGTCGCACCCGGATTGGTCGATGGAGTGATGGCGCAAACGAGACCGACCGGCTTCGCGTATTTGACGATGCCGAGTTTCTTGTCTTCCTCGATGATGCCGACCGATTTCACACGCAAGAGATCGCGCAGCGTGCCGAAGGTCTTGCGCTGCTTCTTGATGATCTTGTCCGGCACATTGCCGAGCTGAGTATCTTTGACCGCCAACTCGGCCAGCTCTTTCGCATGCGCAGAGTTGTAAAGAGACCAGGCAAGCGCGGTGACTGCTTCATCCACCCGTGGCTGGTCGGCGTCGGCGAATGACGCCATCGCCGCGCGGCCACGCCGCACCAGCTTGTCGACCATCGTCGTTACGTTCGGATCGGCCGCCGGTTTTACTGCGACAGTCATCTCATCAGCTCCGCATTCACAGGTGGGCCGTTTGTTGTGGACGCATGTCCTCGCGCTTGATGCCTGCCACGACAACCGGTTTCTTCATGGCATCGCGGCGGAACGGTTCACCGAGCTCCTGATTGAGCATGACCTCGATGAAGGTTGTGACGCGCTTCTTCTGCGCCTCGCACGACTGCCGAAGAGCCTCCGTCAATTCCGTCGGCGTCTTTACTACTACGCCCTTGAGACCGCAGGCTTCGGCCACCTTTGCATAGCTGAGATGCGGATCGAGTTCGGTGCCGACGAAATTGTCGTCAAACCAAAGAATCGAATTACGCTTTTCGGCACCCCACTGGTAGTTGCGAAAGACCACCATGGTGATGCCCGGCCATTCCTCGCGGCCGATCGAACTCATTTCGTTCATTGAGATTCCGAAGGCACCATCACCGGCAAAGCCGATACAGGGCGTATCCGGGTTGCCGATTTTGGCGCCGATGATGGACGGAAAGCCGTAACCGCAAGGCCCGAAAAGCCCGGGTGCCAGGTATTTCCGGCCTTTGTCGAATGTCGGGTAAGCGTTGCCGATAGCGCAGTTGTTGCCGATGTCGCTCGAGATGATCGCATCTTTGGGCAGTCCTGCCTGGATGGCCCGCCAGGCCTGTCGCGGAGACATCCGGTCTGCATCGCGCTTGCGCGCGTCCGCATTCCAGGTCGTGCCTGGGTCATCGTCTTCATGATCCATGCTGGACAAAGTCTGCAGCCATTTGGACCTGGTCGTGTGGATTAAAGCCTTGCGGTCCTCGCGTCCGGCATTTCCAGCCGAGGAAGACAGTTGCGCCAGAATGCTTTGGGCGACCAGTTTTGAATCGCCACAGATACCGACTGATACGGGCTTGGTCAGGCCGATGCGGTCGGCGTTGATATCGACCTGAATGATTTTTGCGGTCTTCGGCCAGTAGTCGATGCCGTACCCCGGCAGGGTCGAGAACGGATTGAGCCTCGTCCCGAGCGCAAGAACCACGTCGGCCTTGGCGACCAGTTCCATTGCCGCCTTTGATCCGTTGTAGCCGAGTGGGCCAACCGCGAGCCTGTGGCTACCCGGGAAACTGTCATTGTGCTGGTAGTTGTTGCAAACCGGCGCGTCGAGCTTTTCGGCGAGGGCAACGCATTCGGGAATTGCGTTCCCGAGCACGACACCTGCACCCGACAGAATCACCGGGAATTTGGCGCCCGAGAGAAGCTTCGCGGCCTCCGCCACAGCCTGGGCACCGCCCGACGGCCGCTCGAACTCGACGATGGCTGGCAAATGGATGTCGATCACTTGCGTCCAGTAGTCACGCGGGAAGTTGATCTGCGCGGGTGCCGAAAGGCGTTTGGCTTTGGTGATGACGCGATTGAGGACCTCTGCTGTACGCGACGGATCGCGCACTTCTTCCTGATAGCAGACCATGTCGCGGAACAGCGCCATCTGTTCCACTTCCTGAAAACCACCCTGCCCAATCGTCTTGTTTGCCGCCTGCGGCGTCACCAGCAGCATCGGCGTGTGATTCCAGTACGCGGTCTTGATGGCGGTGACGAAATTCGTAATGCCCGGACCGTTTTGCGCAATCGCCATAGCAATTTCCCCGGTCGATCGCGTGTAGCCGTCGCAGATCAGACCGCCGTTGGTCTCGTGCGCAACGTCCCAGAATGTAATGCCGGCCTTGGGAAAGAGATCGGAAATCGGCATGAATGCCGAACCAATAATGCCGAAGGCGTGTTCGATGCCATGCATCTGCAACACCTTTACGAACGCCTCTTCAGTGGTCATTTTCATAGTTACGTCCTCTCAGCCCTGTCCTTGATGGCAGGTCTTGTCCTAGGTTTTGTCTTGGAAAATCTCAGCTAGCTCTTGGGCGGCACCCCTCAGTGCCGGCAAATGGCGGCGCGCCGTTTGAACATTCATGCGTGCTTCCGGTGCCTGGATAGCAAGAGCCGCGAGCATCTCACCGTTGGTGCCCGTTACCGGGACGGCCATGCAGACGACGCCTATGAGATACTCTTGCCGATCGAAAGAGACTTGCTCCTTTCGGATCTGACGAAGCTCAGCATCGAGCCGATCACAGTCGGTGATGGTACTATCAGTATATCGCCGCAGTTCCAGACTCTGCAGCAGCCGCTTGCGGCGCGGCGAGGCAGCCAACGCAAGAAACAACTTGCCGATGGCACTGCAATGCAATGGCACGCGCGAGCCACTGGTGTAGTGCAGGCGTAGTGGCCAATGCTCGGCCTCAACGCGGTCGAGGTAGACCACCTCCCCATTCAGGAGCGTGCCGATATTGCAGGTCTCGTTGAGCGTATGGACGAGGCGCTGAAGCACGAAATGCGGCGTGTCGTGACGCATCGAGGACGACAGCGCGCCAAAGGCAAGATTTGCCAGTTTCGGCCCGACAATCAGCCGGCGCCGGCCGGGCTCGCGCGCGAGATAACCTTGGGTCACAAACCAATCAACCAACCGGTAGGCCGTCGCCTTGGGTAGTTTCACTGAAGCGATGATATCGAGCACTTCGACCGGTGCACGCGAGCTCGCAACATGCTCGAGGATAGCAAAGGAGCGCGCTGTTGCTCCGAGCTTGTGCTCGCGGGCGGCACTCCTCTTTGAAGGACTGAGATGTGGCTTGAGTTCATCCACATTGTGCTGTTCGTGAATTCCAAGATTGCTACGCATGGGTCACCTACCTAACCCCGGTTTGGGCAGTCATCAGGCGGCTTCTGAACAGACGCTGCACGAATGGCAGCAGCAGGACGACGATGGTCAGCGTCACGATGGTTCCAGAGATCGGTCGCGTGAAGAACACGGTCCAGTCATTCGAAAAACTGATCATCGTGTTCATGAACGCCTCTTCGGCAATTGGACCGAGGATGACACCGAGCACGAGGGGCGCGATTGGAAATTTCAGGCGTTCGAATCCATAGCCGAGAACACCGAAGCCAATGATCAGCCAGAGGTCCGTGATGTTGTTGCGGATCGACAGCGCGCCAATAAAACAGAGAATCAACACGTATGCCGAAACGACCGCCTCGGGGAAATCCAGAATCCGCACGAGAGGACGGATCGCGAAATAGCCGAGCACGCACATCAGCGCGAGGCCGAGGAAAAGTGAAGCAAAGACCGTATAGACAAGCGGCGCCGAGCTCGCGAGAACCTGCGGACCCGGTTGAATCCCGTGCAGCATGAAAGCGCCGAGAATGACTGCGGTTGCACCGCTGCCCGGAATGCCGAGCGCAAGCAGATGAACCATGGCCCCACCGACTGAAGCCGTCGCCGCCGCCTGCGGCGCGATTATTCCTTCGGCAATTCCGGTCCCCATCTGCTCCTTGCGCTTGCCGAAGCGCGCTTCGATTCCGTAGCTGACGAACGACGCTATGGTGGCACCGGCACCCGGCAGAAGGCCGATGAGATCGCCCACCACGGAAGAGCGAAAAAACATGCCCTTGACCTCATTGAGCTCCTTGAGGGTCGGCAATTCGGTGCGCGCGTTCGAAACCTTGTCGAGCGGTTTGGTGGCAAAGCCCGACTCCAGACGCGTCAGAACCTCACCTACGCCATAGGCGCCGACCATAACCACGAGAAACTCGATACCGTCAGCGAGAATGGGCGAACCGAAAGTGAAACGGTACGCGCCGTAGATCGGATCCGTGCCGACAGTCGAGATCAGGATGCCGACGCTCATGCTGATGAAGGCGTTTGCGAGCGAGCCCTTGCCGGTCGCCACCACGCTGAGCAGGCCAAACATGATAATCACAAAATATTCGGGCGAGGAGAAACGCAGGGCGAATTTGGCAAGGGGCTCCGTGAGCGCCACCATGACAACCGCCGAGAGAAGCCCACCGCCGAGAGCCGCGACCAGCGTCCATCCGAGCGCCTTGGCCGGCTTACCCTTGCGCCCCATCGTGTAACCGTCCCACAGCATGGGGACGTCAATCGGTTCACCGGGAATCCGGAAAAGGATCGCGGTAAAGGCGCCACCATAAGTGCCCGACACGTACATCGCGGTGAGCAAAACGATCGAGGCAGTGACATCCATCTTGTAAGTGAAGGGCAAAGCCAGCGCGACGCCCATCACCAGCGTCAGACCTGGCAATACCCCGATCAGCAGACCAATGACGATGCCGACCACGAGCATCGCCAGGTTAAGGGGCGTCAGGCAATGCACGAACCCCGAGGCGAGCTGAGCGAGAATGTCAATCATGCACTCACCAAAGGCTCGGAATTGCAAAGAAAATGTCAGTCGCGCGATCGAATGGCGGAATGCCACGCGGCAGCGAAACATAGGCTATGCGCAGGAACAGAATTCCGCAGAAGATCGTCACCACCGCGCTGGTGCCCCATATGGCGCGGTGCTCGCGATACCCGCCGACATACATGAAGGCCGCAAGGAAGAAGAATGTGCCGAGGATGAAACCGAGCACAGGCACAAGCACGGCATAGATCGCCATCAGAACTATGCCGCCGATCAGCAATTTTGGATAAACGGGCTGTTTCTCCTCCACATCCGGCTCGCGATCGAATGCCTCCATAAATCCGGTGGCTTCCTGATTGCCGATGATCAGCCGACGTGAGATTTCGAACAGGCACGAGCCGCCCAGAAGCAGGATCGCAATGCGTGGCCACACATCGGGCCCAAGTTGCCCGGGCCGAGGTGTGTAATCGAATGTGCCTGCATAAAGATAAAGAGCGGCCGCGATGGCGAGACCCACCACGTAAGGCACAATCGAGCGGAACAGCGCCTTGTCCATGAGACGTCTTCCGGCGACTTCAGTTCGTCGCTACGGTCTTTTTCATGTCCTCAAGCTGCTCGTTCACGAAGGCCGGGGCCTTCGACGCGTCCTCGAAACTGTTCGGATCGGCGTATTGCTCCTCGAGGAATTTCTTGTACTCGGGCGATGCGTAGACCTTCGCCAGCGCATCCGAAAGTTTCTTTACGATGTCGGGTGGCGTGCCGGCCCGTACGACGATCGCGCGAAACTGCGGCAACGCCACCTTGTAACCGAGTTCAAATGACGTCGGCACGTCCTTAAAAGCCTCCAGGCGCTTTTCACCGAACAGCAAGATGGGGCGCATCTGTTTGCCATTCAGAAATTGCGCAACGTCTCCCGCCTGCTCATAGAGCGCATCGGCATGACCGCCGAGGATCGACACATAACGCTCGCTGGGCTTGGAGAAAGGCACCTGGACGACCTTGATGCCGCCGCGGTCAAGCACCGTGAGCGAGAAATCGTCGACGCTGCCGAAGCCAAGCGTCGCGACTTTCAATTTGTTCGGATTGGCCTTGGCTTCTTTGGCAAAGTCGTCCCAGCTTTTGAACGGGCTATCTTCTTTCACGAAAATAAACGATGGACCCTTGATCATCACCGCGACTGGCGTGATGTCGTTCATCGTCCAGCGCGGACTTTTTCCAGCGAGCAGCGCATGACTATCGGCGATATAGATCGCCATCGAGTACCCGTCAGCAGGCGCTGCAAGAAGTTTCGCCATCCCGGTCGCGCCGGTGCCACCGGGTACGTTCACAACCGGGATGCCCTGTCCGAGCATCGGCTCCATGAGTTTGCTGACGAGGCGCGCAAGTTGGTCAGCGCCACCACCCGGACCCCAGGGAACGATTAGTTCGATAGGCCGCTCGGGATATCCGGCCGCGACCGCCTTGCCACCGAACAGGGCGGCACTGATGGCCAACAGCAAAATCGTGACACTTCGCATGGTCGAACGCATGGACTCCTCCCTGCCAATCGGCCGCTTGCTTGCATGCCCTGCGCGCGGCCCGGCAGGAATGCTCGTCCGGCTTATGTTTGCCGGCTGATCGCCCAGGGGTGGGAATTCCACCCTGACGAAGTCTCGTTTCATGAGACCTGTGTTCTCACCACGCTAACAGAAGGTCTTGGCCCCGCAAGGGTGAATCCGAGGCGCGCGGTCTCGCCAAGTGAGAATTTATTTCCGGCCGGTTCGTCTTGGGGATTCTTTGGTCGGCCCTGAGTCGCCTATCGCCGGTCCAGGGACACATAGGTGCGGGCATCAGGCCCGTTATAAAGCGTGAGCGGACGCAGAAGGATATTGTTCTCGAGCTGCTCAAGCACCTGGACGACCCAACCGGGCACGCGGCCGATGGCAAAGATCGGCACGAACAGATCGCGCTTTATGCCAAGCAGGTGATAGACAACGCCGGAATAGAAATCGACATTCACGTTCACGCCGTGACGTGCATAGGGCGCCATCGCCGCGACCACCGCCTGCAGGATCTCGAACCATTTCGGCTGGCCCATTTCCTTTGAAAGGCGCTCCACGCCCGCACGCATATGACGGGCGCGCGGATCTTCTGCACGATAGACACGGTGACCGAAGCCGGTGACCGCTATTCCGGCTTTGCGCTTTTCTCTTACATACTCTGCGGCACGCGACGGATCGCCGATCTCCTCGGCCATCTTCATCACGTCTTCCGCTGCGCCACCATGTGCAGGGCCGGACAACGCGGCAATTGCCGCCACGATCGCAGCATGGAGATTTGCTTCCGTACCGATCACGACCCGCGCGGCGAACGATGAAGCGTTTGAGCCGTGTTCGGCATGCAGGATCAGATCACGGTCGATCAGCTGCCCAGCGTCCGCGCTTGGCTTTTTTCCCGTCAGCATCCAAAGCAGATTGGCGGAATGGCTGAGCGTCTGATCGGCCGGCACAGGATCCTGATCGGCACGGATGCGTGAGTGCACGGCAACAATGATCGGTATCTGCGACGTCAACCGGACGGCCTTGCGCAGGGTTGCTTCCCGCGAATTGTCCGCTGTTTCGGGATCAAACGCAGAGAGAGCCGACGCCGCCGTACGCAGAACATCCATGGGATGCGCCGACTTGACGGCACGAATGATGTCGAGGACTGGGGCCGGCAGCTTGCGGGCTGCCTTGAGATCAGCATCGAAGGCGGCGAGCTGCTGCTTATTGGGCAATTCGCCGTTGAGCAAAAGCCACGCGGTTTCCTCGAAGCTTGAATGCTCGGCGAGGTCGTGAATCGAATAACCACGGTAGCGCAGTTCGCCCGCCTTGCCGTCGATGAAGGTACAGGGCGAACGGTCAAAGTAAACGCCCTTTAGGCCGCGTTGAATCTTGATCGCTTGGGCGGTTTCGGTCATTGATGCCCTCGCTCGCAACTTCGCGTCTTTCTCACGCGGTGAGAAGCATGGATTTGGTCAATAAGCTTTTTGATATCGCACGGCAGCGCAATCGCAAAATCGTTTTGCCGGAAGGCGACGATGAACGGATCATTGCTGCTGCCGCGCGCCTCGCGCGCGAAAAGATCGCCTCCCCCATCCTGCTCGGTCATACTGAAGAAATCACCCGGATTGGCGGCCAGCATGACCTCTCGCTCGCAGGGATAGAGATTGCCGACCCGCGAAGCGATGCACGACTGGAAAGCTATGGTTCAGCACTCGCACGGTTTCGTGAGTCGATGACCCCGTCGATGGGCACGCGGCTCGCATCGAAGCCGATCTATTTCGGAGGCATGATGGTTCGGGAAGGCCATGCAGACGCGATGGTCGCGGGCTGCGCCAACCCAACCCGGCGTGTGATTGAAGCGGGCCTGATGACCGTCGGATTGGCAGACGGCATCGCGTTGCCGTCCAGCTACTTTTTGATGATTGTGCCGGATTTTCTCGGGCAAGGGCGAAAGTCATTCATCTTTGCCGACTGTGCGGTCAATGCCGACCCGACATCCACCGAGCTCGCCGATATCGCGATGACCTCGGCACGCAGCGCGAAGGCGCTGCTCGGAGAGACTCCGCGCGTGGCCATGCTGTCTTTTTCCACCAAGGGCAGCGCGCAGCATGCGCGCGTCGACAAGGTGCGCAAGGCGATGGATCTCGTGCGGCAACGCGAACCGGAACTTGCCATCGATGGCGAGTTCCAGGCTGACGCGGCTCTGGTGCCGAGCGTCGCGCTAAACAAAGTAAAGGAAAACAGCGCGGTCGCCGGGCAGGCGAATGTCCTGATTTTTCCCGACCTTGATTCAGGGAATATCGCGTACAAGCTCACGCAATGGCTTGGCGGCGCCCAGGCGATCGGCCCGTTCCTGCAAGGTTTTGCCAAGCCGGTCAGCGACCTGTCGCGCGGGGCGAGTGTTGAAGACATTGTTACGACGTGTGCCGTGGTGGCCGCGAGGTGATGCGAGAGGCTCAGGCCGTGCCCATCAATGCTTCCACTCCGGCGCGGGCACCGGCTTCCACGAACGCGTGAGCTTGAGGTCGTCGACGATCGCGTTGGCGGCGATGTAGCCCGGGGCCCCGTTGATGCCGCCGCCATTTCCCGACGACGAACCGCAGAGATAGAGTCCTTCCACCGGCGTGCGCGATCCTGGCATTAGAGGATGCGGCCGGTTGATGCCAAGCTGGTTCGGCACATAGGCCCCGACACGCACGGCGCCCTGGCGCATGTTCGCGTTGAGCTTTTCAACGTCGAGCGGTGTGAACAAGTAGGTCCCGATCAGGTTATCGCCTTCGAGATTGGACGCGTAGATCCGCCAGTAATCGAGCACACGGCGGGTGTATGCGGCGCGATTGCGCTCCCACTCCTGTGGCGAGCCATCCACTGAATAGGGAGCAAACGGCCACCAGAACGCAACATGCTTGCCACCAGGTGCATAACTCGGGTCAAACATACTGTTGCACGCGCCGTTGCCCATCAGCACGCTGGGAAATTTCTTCGCCGCGCAATCCTCGAAACAGCTCGCGACGTCGTCAATGTGATCCATGCCGAAAAAGATATTGTAGGCACGCGAAACATCGGCATCGAAAGAAGTCGCGCGGTAGGCCGGAGGATTTTTGAGCGCCAGGTGCAACGTCACCAAGCTGTGGTTCCCCCAGTGCCACGACTTGGCTTTTTCCCGCACCGGTTCGGGAAACAATTCTTCTCCAGTCATCTGCATGGTCGTCGGAAAATCGATCGCACTTGCCACGAATTTGCGACCATCGATCGTTCGACCATCCGACAGTTTGACCCCGGTAGCGCGTCCGTTAGCGACTTTGACCTCTTTCACGTCAGCGTTTGTGATGATTTCACCGCCGCCAGACTCCACCACTCGCGCCAGCGCGAGCGCAAGTGAAACTGCGCCGCCAACCGGCAATGCAAAGCTGGCGATATTGGCAAAGATCGCCGGAAAAACGATTCCCGACCCTGGCACATTTTCGGTCGTGATCACGTGCATGTAGGACGTGAACAGGGTCCGAACGCGCTCGTCGACAAAATGCTTCCGCACGACGCTGAAGAGATCGTGCTGGGCATGCGAAAGCAGTTCCTTCGCCTTGGGTCCGCTCAGCCGGTCGATCAACTGCTCGCGCGGCATCGGTGCGTTGTAGAGCAATGACACCAGCAACGGCCGCATTTCCTCGCAGTAGGTGTGCCACAACGCGCGGAATGTCTCGGCGTCCTGCCGCGAAAAGCGTGCAAGCGACGCACAGCTCCTGTCGAGGTCCTTGTAGATGACAATGCCGGTGCCATCGCGAAACACGGCCGCTTGCTGAACAGGTGGTTCGATATAGGAAAAACCGTACCGATGGAGCTCAAGGTCCCGCAGCAAAGGGCAAAATCCGATGCCCATGTAGAAATTTGCGTGCAGATTGAGCCTGTAGCCTGGAAGGATCCGCTCCTCGGTACTTGAGCCCCCACCAATGCGGCCATTGCGTTCGAGTACGGCAACTCGCATGCCGGCGCGCGATAAATAAGCGGCAAGAGCGAGTCCGTTATGGCCCGCCCCAATTACGACACCGTCGAAATCCGGCATGCTACCCCGTTATGCACTGGCGGCTTTTACCCCAAGACCGCGCATGAAACGCTCGCGAATTTGGACCGGGTCGCGATCGGTCGTCGCCACCGCCGGCTTGTCGTCGATGCGGACGGCGATCAGGTTCGGTCCTCCACCCTTGAGCGCTGTTGTAACCAAGCGATCGAAGTCTGTCTCATCAGCAGTCCAGGCGCTGTTTGCAATACCGGCACCGCGCGCGATTGCGACGAGATCGGCCGCGGGATTTGCAGTCGGCTGCGAGCCGGTGATCTGGTAGATGCCGTTGTCCCAAACGACGATCGTGAGGTTCTTCGGCGCGCGTTCACCGACGGTTGCAAGACAGCCAAGCTGCATCAACAGGGAGCCGTCGCCTTCGAGCGCAAAAACGTGCCGGTGCGGCTGCGCAATGGCAACCCCAAACGCGATCGGTATCGCGAGCCCCATGCTGCCGAGCATGTAGAAATTCTGCGGGCGTTGACCACTGGCCCAAAGGTCGAAATTGGCATTGCCGATGCCGCCGATGACGGCTTCCTCGTGTTTGAGCTGACCGACAAGCCGCTTGGTCAATTCGAAGCGGTTCATGATCTTGGCATTGTGCGCCCGTGTGGATCCCGACGATTTTGCGTTTGTCACGGCGTCACCCCTCGAACACTTTGCCGCCTGTGAGTAACGGCGACAGGATAAAAGTGACAGGCGCCTGTGTGGCCACGGCCTGCTTGATCGAGCGATCGACAGTAAAGGCCAACTCGTCCTGGCGCGTGATCGTGACGTTCTCGACCGCAAGTGAATTGAGGACCGGACGCATCGTCTTGTACACCAGCGCCTGTCCGAGATTGAATTCGCCGAGCGTGCCGCGTTCCGAAACAAATATCAGCGCCGGGATCTGACAAGGCACAACGAGTGAGGCGAGTGCATTTGGAATCGTACCGAAACCGCTGGTCTGCATGAGGACGGCGCCGCGCAATCCGCCCATCCAGGCGCCGGTTATGATGCCGATAGCTTCTTCCTCGCGCGTGGCAGCAAACGTCGCGAAAAACTTATCGGCGTGAAGCGCCTTGATCAGCGGCGTGAACACCCGATCGGGTACGTAAACGATGAGTTTGACGTTATTCTGTTTGAGCGTCGCGAGAATGATCTCGTGCCAGGTGGCTGGCTGTACTTGATTTTCTTTCATGGCCGGAAAAACCGCGTACACCCGTACTGAAATTCGTATCGTTCATCGCTGAGCTATCAGCGCTCGCTTGAGGCCATTGCTCGCGCAATCGCAAAAGCTTAGCCTAACAGGAACAGCTCAACTAATCAGAAAATGTTGGCGAAACTCAAGGGGAGGACGATGACAAGGTCAAATGGACACTGTGCGCCGTCGCGACGCAGCATCATCAAGGGCGCTGGCGGCGCATTGGCGGCGGGAGTTGCCGCTCCATTAATCCTGGGCCTGCGCTCGGCCTATGCCGCTTACCCCGACAGGCCGGTCAAGATAGTCGTCGCCAATACACCGGGCGGACCGTCCGATATCGTCGGACGCATCACGGCAGGCGCACTCCAGCAATCAACGGGCAAGACTTTCATCATCGAGAATATCGGAGGCGCGGGCGGAAATATCGGCTTCGGCAACGCTGCGCACGCTACTCCGGACGGGTACACCATTCTCCTCGCGACCAATGCCTGGTCGGTGAATGTCAGCCTGTACAACAAGATCCCTTACGATCCGCTCAAGGATTTTGTAGGCGTGAGCGAGCTTGCAACCTCGCCCAATACATTCGTCGTCAGGTCGGATTTGCCGGCCAAGACCATGCAGGAATTCGTCGCGCTGGCGCGAGCCAATCCGGACAAGTTCAACTGCGCTACGCCGCCGATCGGGACGACTCCCCAGATTCAGCTTGAGGTGCTCAAGATCCGGGAAAAGCTGCCCAAGCTCGAGAACGTGGTCTACAAGGGCGGCGGCGATGCCATTCAAGCTCTGCTGAGCGGAACCGCCCAGCTGAGCTCCGGTTCGCTCCCTCCGGCAGCACCGCACATCAAGGCCGGGACGATGCGATGTCTTGCGGTCACCGGTGACGCACGCTGGCCGGACCTGCCGGATGTTCCGACGATGGAGGAATCCGGTTACAAGGATTTCGTTTTCGCAACTGACACCACTTTGCTTGCTCCTGCGAAGACACCGCCCGAAATCGTGAAGTGGCTGGAGGTGGAAACCATTAAGGTACTCGCCACTCAGGAAATGAAAGAGAAGCTCTATCAAGCCGGTTTCCAGGTCCGGCCCAAGGGCGCGGATGCGGCCTGGGCTCGCGTGACCAAGGAGATCGATCTGTTCAGGAGCATCATCGACCAGGCCGGGATCCAAAAGCTGTAGAGAGCAATCATCGGCTGGAAGCCTGCATGAAAATCAAGACAATTGAGCCGATCGCAGTCAGCCTGCCTATGCTCAAGCCCGTCATCATGGCGGGAGAGGAAGTCCGACGTGCCGACAATGTGCTGGTGCGTATAGAGACCGACAGTGGCGTTGTCGGCTGGGGCGAAGCCGCCTCTGCCCCGGTGATGACGGGTGAGACACTCGAGAGCATCGTCTCCGCAGTCCATTATCTGAGTTCTGTGCTGCGCGGACGCGATCCTGAAGATATTGCCGGCGCGCTCGCCGCCATGAATGGCCGCATGTACGGCAATCATGGCGCCAAGGCCGCAATTGAAATTGCACTGCACGATATTGCGGGCCGGTCGAGTGCAAGACCGGTCCATGCGTTGCTTGGCGGGAAGAAGCGAAACCGCATGCCCCTGCTGGGCGTGATCGGAGGTGGCGATCGTGATGGCGATCTGCTCGACGCAGAAAAGAAGAAAGCAGCAGGCGTCACCGCCTACAAGATCAAGGTCGGTATCGACACAGCGGAAAATGATGCGGCGCGCACACGCGATATCTGCAAAGCTCTCGGCAAGGGCATGCTCATTTCGGCTGATGCCAATCAAGGTTTCAGTACGGCGCAGGCCATTGCCTATGTGCGCGCTGTAAAAGGCGCTGGACTTGATTTCTTCGAGCAGCCTGTCGCGGCTGACGATCTCGATGGAATGGCGGCGGTGGCAGCCGCAACAACCGATATCGCGATCGGCTCGGACGAAGGCATTCACTCTTCCGAGGACATCAGACGTCACCACGAACTCAAGGCGGCGCGCGGTGTAAGTCTGAAGGCCATCAAATTGGGGGGTCTGAAGGCGCTGACCAAAGCCGGAAGACTTTGCGACAGTCTTGGCATGAGCGTGAACATTTCATGCAAGACCGGCGAGTCCAGCGTCGCTTGCGCTGCGGCGTTGCACGTGGCTTCAGTTATTCCCAACATCGCCTGGGGATTGACCCTCACCCATACCGGAATCGCGGACGACGTCGTGGCGCAACCGATCCCGACCGCCAAGGGCCACGTCGACAGCCTTGACCGGCCCGGCCTTGGTGTCGACGTCGACGAAGATGCCGTTCGCCGTCATCGCGTTACGATCGCCGCACGAAACGTTGCTTAGGCCGGGGCCAGACCAAGGATATTGCGAGCGTCTTGGCCCTCCAATCAGAGTCGAAGGCGCACAGGGGGGTTACGCCTTTCCTTATACTAAAGATGATGACTGATGAATGTTGACTTTTATCACTAATTACATATCATGCCTGGACTGGAGGCCTTCCTATGTCGTACCAGGCAGTTTTTCCCAGACTTTTCAATGGTTTGACCGTCCTGCCGGTCCTTGCCCTCGCGGCCTGTGACCCGATGGCGGCCCAGCCGACTGTGCCCACCCGGCCTGTCCTCGTGACAAACGTCCACTACGAATCGCAAGTCAGCGAGCGCAGCTTCGTCGGAACGATCCGCCCGCGAATCGAGAGTGATCTGGGCTTCCGGGTCGCCGGAAAGGTCGCGAAACGCTTGGTCGAGGTCGGCACACTGGTTGAAGCAGGTCAGCCGCTGGCATTGCTCGACGAAGCAGACCTCACGTTGCAAGCCGAGCAGGCCGCTGCAGAACTCTCCGCGGCGAATGGCGTCGTGGCGCAGGCAACCGCCGCGGAAGCGCGCGCGAAGGAACTGCGGCAAAAAGGGTGGTCGACCGACGCGCAACTGGACCAGGCCAAGGCCGCAGCCGATGAAGCGCGTGCTCGGCTGAATCGGGCCGAGCGATCGGTTGAGCTTACGAAAAACAGTCTCTCGTACGCGCGGCTTGTCGCCGACGCTGCCGGCGTGGTCACCGCTACGCTGATCGAACCCGGTCAGGTCGTGAGTGCGGGGCAAACTGCCATTCGCGTGGCGCGCCTCGCCGAAAAAGAGGTCGTCGTTGCAATCCCCGAAACGCTGTTGGCGCGTGCGAAAGCAGGTGATGCACAAGTGGCTACCTGGTCCGAACCGGGAAAGACCTATGTCGCCAAGCTTCGTGAGCTTGCGCCGTCGGCCGATGCGGTGACGCGGACTTACCTTGCAAAATTTTCAATGCCGGGTGCCGGCGACGCTGTGCAACTAGGGATGACGGCGACATTGACTTTGTCCGACCCCGCCAGCGAACAAGTTGCACGCCTTCCCCTGTCGGCATTGTTTAATCAAGGCAATGGGCCTTCGGTTTTCGTCGTCGATGGAAACACCGGCGCGATTACACTGAAGCAGGTTTCCGTCAAGTCATACGAACGCAATGACGTCCTCATCAGCGGTGGTGTGGACGAAGGTACGAGCGTCGTCGCGCTCGGCGTACAAAAACTCGACCCCGCGCAGAAAGTGAAGATCGTCTCCTCGCTGTCGTTCTGAGCGCGGGTCCACGAAGTATTGTCGGATCGTTAAGGGAAAAAGCCATGCGTCGCTTCAATCTTTCAGCATGGGCGGTCAAGCACCCCGCCTTGATCCTGTTCCTGATTGTCATGTTCGGTGTGGCTGGGTTGATTTCCTATCGCAGCCTGGGTCGTGCGGAAGATCCCTCGTTCACCATCAAGGTAGTGGTGGTAACCGCCATGTGGCCCGGTGCGACTGCCGCCGAAATGCAGGCGCAAGTCGCCGACCCGATCGAAAAGAAGCTGCAAGAACTGCCTTACTTCGACAAGGTGACGACTTACACCAAGCCGGCCTTTACGGCGATGCAGGTTGCGTTCAAGGACAACACGCCTGCGCGCGATGTACCCCAGCTCTTTTACCAACTGCGTAAGAAAATCGTCGACATCAAGGACGACCTGCCCGCCGGCATCATCGGTCCTTCCGTCAACGACGAATACGGCGACGTCGATTCGATTCTTTATATGCTCACCGCCGATGGCGCAGACTATGCGCAGATGAAAAAGGTCGCCGAGGCTCTGCGCCAACGGCTGCTCAAAGTGAAGGACGTCACAAAGGTCAACCTCTACGGCACGCAAGCTGAAAAAATCTATGTCGAGTTTTCGCACGCCAAGCTTGCCACGCTTGGTGTAACGACGGATCAGATCTTCCAGTCACTTGCGAGGCAGAACGCCGTGGTGCCGGCCGGCATTGTTGAAGCTTCAGCACAGCGCGTGCCGTTGCGCGTGACCGGGGCACTCGATGGCGCCAAGGCTGTCGCGGAGACGCCTGTCGAAGCTAATGGTCGCGTCTTTCGGCTCGGCGACATTGCGACTGTGACACACGGTTTCGCCGATCCACCGGATTTCATGGTCCGGCAGAAAGAGAAGCCCGCAATCGGCATCGGCATCGTCATGGCGAAGGGCGCCAATATTCTTGAGCTCGGGCCGGCCGTAAGTAGCGCCACCGCCGATTTCATGGCTGCCGTACCGCGGGGATTCGATCTTGAGCAGATCGCCGATCAGCCGGCTGTCGTTGAGCACGCAGTCGGTGAGTTTGTGCACTCGTTCATCGAAGCGCTGGCAATCGTCTTGTTCGTCAGCTTCCTCGCGCTCGGCTGGCGCACGGGCATCGTCGTCGCTCTCTCGGTACCGCTCGTTCTGGCCATCGTGTTCATGGTCATGAACGCAATGGGTCTCGACCTGCACCGGATCACGCTTGGGGCACTGATTATCGCGCTCGGTCTATTGGTCGATGATGCCATCATCGCTGTTGAGATGATGGTCGTAAAAATCGAACAGGGCTGGGACCGCATTCGGGCCGCATCTTTCGCGTGGGAATCGACCGCTTTCCCGATGCTGACGGGAACACTGGTGACAGCGGCTGGTTTCCTGCCGATCGGCTTTGCCAATTCGTCTGTCGGTGAGTACGCCGGTGGCATTTTCTGGGTGGTCGCCATTTCACTGGTTGCGTCATGGGTGGTGGCAGTCACCTTCACTCCGTACCTCGGGGTCAAGCTCCTGCCCACACTCAAGCGGCTCGGCCACCGGCACGACCCGCATGCGATCTACGAAACCCGCATCTACCGCGCGTTGCGCAGGGTCATCGAATGGTGCGTGCAGCGCCGTGTCACCGTCGTGCTAGCAACGATCGGCGTATTCGTCTTGTCGATTGTCGGATTTGGTCATGTCCAGCAGCAATTCTTCCCTCTGTCGGAACGGCCGGAGCTCTTCTTTCAGCTTCGCCTGCCTGCGGGTACTGCGTTCGGCACAACGCTTGATTCTGTCAAGCGCGCTGAATGGCTGCTCAAAGGCGACGAGGATATTTCAACCTACACCGCCTATGTCGGTCAGGGCTCGCCGCGGTTCTGGCTCGGGCTTAACCCGCAACTGCCGAATGAATCATTCGCCGAGATCGTCATCGTGTCGAAGGATGTCGAGGCGCGCGAGCGCATCAAGGCGCGAATTGAAAAAGCGGTAGCCGATGGTGCCCTTTCGGAAGCGCGCGTGCGTGTCGACCGGTTCAACTTCGGGCCCCCTGTTGGATTCCCAGTGCAGTTCCGAGTCATAGGACCCGATGCGAAAAAGGTGCGGGACATTGCTTATCAAGTTCGTGAGGTTATGCGTGCCAACGACCAGGTGATCGACCCGCATCTCGACTGGAACGAACAAACGCCATCGCTGAAGCTCGTGGTCGATCAGGATCGTGTGCGGGCGTTGGGAATGACGCCACAGGACATTTCCAAATCGCTGAGCATGTTGCTTTCGGGCGTGCCCATTACCACGGTGCGCGATGGCATCGAAAAGGTTGAGGTTGTCGCGCGCGCGGTCCCTGCTGAGCGGCTCGATCTCGCCCATATTGGCGACCTGTCGCTCTATTCGCGCAACGGCATCGCCGTCCCACTGACGCAGGTCGCCAAGGTCGAGTACACCCACGAGGAGCCGATCCTGTGGCGCATCAACCGCGATATGGCAATGACCGTGCGCGCCGACGTTGTCGATGGCGTTCAGCCCCCGGACGTCACCAATGCCATCTGGCCGAAGTTGAAACCGATCCGCGACCGTCTCGACCCCGCTTACCGGATCGAGATAGGTGGGGCCATCGAAGAATCTCAGAAGGGCAATGCATCGATCTTCGTGCTGTTTCCCGTCATGATCGGCGTCATGCTTACGTTGCTGATGATCCAGCTCCAGAGCATTTCGCGGCTGGTTCTGGTTTTCCTGACTGCTCCACTGGGTATCATCGGAGCTTCGCTTGGCCTGAACCTAACCGATAAGCCATTCGGCTTTGTCGCATTGCTCGGACTGATCGCTTTGGCTGGCATGATCATGCGCAATGCGGTCATTCTGGTTGACCAGATCGAATCGGATGTAGACCAGGGTCTCACGCGAGGTGAAGCAATCGTCGAAGCAACGGTCAGGCGGGCGCGGCCAGTTATCCTCACGGCACTGGCCGCCATTCTCGCGATGATTCCGCTGTCGCGCTCTGCCTTCTGGGGTCCGATGGCCATCACCATTATGGGTGGTCTGTTCGTGGCAACATTTCTGACCCTGTTGTTCCTGCCAAGCCTCTATGCATTGTGGTATCGTAGACGACTCGATGAGCGTGGCGTGGCCGAGCATAAAGTGACGGATACATCGGACCACGTGCGATGGTCCGGCGCGGGTTTGCTTGCACCCGCTGGCAAATGACGGAAAGGCTGGGCTGTTAAATGAGTTACGTGGCCGACCACATCGAACGGGATGTGCGGGAACAAATACTGGTTACCGCGGAGCGCCTGTTTCGCGAGATCGGCTACCAAAAGACAACGGTAGCCGACATCGCCAAGGCATTGCGAATGAGCCCGGCGAACGTTTACCGCTTTTTCGACTCCAAGAAGTCGATCAATACCGGCGTTGCCCGACGGTTGATGAGTGAGGTCGAACAGGCGGCTCAGACGATCGCCAACAGCAAGGGAAGCGCCGCGGCGCGCCTGCGTAAACTGCTGACGACTGTCCATCAGATGAATTCGGCACGTTATGTCGCCGATTCAAAGATGCATGAGATGGTCGCGTGCGCGATGGAAGAAAATTGGGACGTCTGCAAGGCCCATATTGAATTCATTACGGGGGTCATCGGGTCTGTGATCGCATCGGGCATCGCTTCAGGCGAATTCCATACCCGCGATGCCGGCACTGCCGCATTGTGCACCTGCGCCGCGATGATCCGCTTCTTCCACCCCCTGTTTATCGCGGAAGCCGCCGGCAAACCCGGTCCCACGCTCGATCAGATGATCGATTTCGTCACTGCAGGTTTGCGTAGCCGCGAGTAAGCGGTCAACCCACGTAAAATCCACTCCACCTCAAAGAAAAATCCAGACCGTCTCCAAACTTGCGGCCGCCAGGTCGGCTATTTGCAAGCGCATTCCCGTTCGACGGTGTGCAGAGCACGCCTGCCAACAAAATTCTCTATCCGTAATGACTGCATGCGCTAGTATGGGAAAAAGGTCAGGCGATGCAGTTATGGCGTATCTTTAGTTGGCTATCGGCGGCGCTGGCGGTCTCCGCCTGCGCGGATAACACCAATAATCTGCAGAATTTCTATCTTGAGCAGTATGCCAACCCGAATCCGACACTGACGGATCTAAAGGTATGCCACGGCTTCGCCTGCGCCGAGCGATCACCCGCGACCATTAGCGAGGATCAGTGGCGGCGCGTCACTGCGCTGTTCAAACCGCGCGCGAAGAATGCGCAGCTTGAGCGACACCAGATCGTGCGAGGCGTGGCAATGATCCAGACCATCGTCGCACCGCAAACCGGAACAAATGCTCACCAATGGACGCATAAGAACATGTACGTCCTTCCCAATGCTGGTGACCTGACGCAACTCGACTGTATCGACTCCTCGGTCAACACGTGGACCTATATGACGCTGATGGAGCGCAGCGGACTCTTCGCCTTCCACAAGGTGGCGCCGCTTGCCTACGGACCTTTGCGCAATACCGCGGTCGTGCAGGAAAACAACGGTGGCTATTACGCCATCGACGCGAGCTTGGTAGACGTCGGAGTGCCACCTCCGATAATGCCACTGGCGGCTTGGTTGGCCTCTTGGCCACCCGACCCTGCTGCGATCGAGCGCGTGGATCGAGCGGGCGCGACAGGGGC
>Ga0126382_10000212_pt1 | contig 22039 bp, 17 predicted proteins | sample PanSoiMetPlot_30_FD_92548 | JGI IMG/M metagenome (GOLD analysis project Ga0126382, IMG submission 92548) | Tropical forest soil microbial communities from Panama - MetaG Plot_30 | ecosystem: Environmental > Terrestrial > Soil > Tropical forest > Bulk soil | place: Panama | collected 2016-02-17
CGCACTGACTTGATCCATTGCTTCCCAGCGCTGCGCAGGCTGGACAGTCTACGCTACCTCTGCGGACTGATTTGAGCCATCGCTTCCGCTGCGCAGACTGGACAGTCAACGCTACCTCGGAAAAATCGAACATTAGTTGACCTGCAGAGTTAAAGCTCAAAAGAATCCAACCGTGGAAATTGCTGGTGTGCGCTGTGACGCAAACTGGTGTTGATTCTAAGGAGGAGATCTATGCAAGGCTGGTCATTGCGCCGTCTAATTCAGAACTTTGCGTGTCTGGTTTTACTCTCATCGATTGCCTTCGCGCAGTCACACGATCGCGCGAAACTCGAAAAAGATATTGAAACGCTGAGAGACCAGCTGAGGCAGAAAGAAGCTGAGTTTCTTTCCGCGGCTCCAGAGGATCGTGCTCAGTTTGCCGATTTTCTCCATCAGACCGGAACAGGACTAGCTCGATTGCTTCCGCGAGAAAAGTATCGTGAGAAACTGAGCGTTCGTGAAGGTGGTGCTTATTTCTCTTTTACAAAACTCAGCAATAGTTACGACCGTGATCCTCAATTGGGGCTGGAGCAGGAACAACTGAGCACTGGGTTTGCCGGGGCGAACTTTGGCTTTCTTGCGTCGCTGGGCGATACGCCACTTGAAAACGTCAACATGGGAGATCCGTCCGTTCAGTACCTGGCAGCGTTCGTCACCCCGACCGCAGAACCGGAGCAAGGGAACAGCAACGGAGAAGCAGTGCCGGGATTGTGATTGGAGCTAATAGATACAAGAATCGCCTGCCGGTAGCTATAGGTGGAAGCTACATTCTTCGCAGCGTCAACTATGATAGTTCTGACGTACTCGTTGCCTTCAGAATAGTCAGGCAGGATACAGATGGCAGTTTGATTTTGCTTTGGAAGAAGTTGCGAGAGTTTCCAACCCGTTCTTAACACGGCCCTGATTTTGAAATACAACCCACGCCAATGACTTGTGAAAAGTCCTAATTCCACCACCTGTGTTGGTGAGCACAGTCTTCGGCGTGGGTGGGGATTACAGTTTTTCGACAATTCTCGAATCGGAGCGTACGTCACACGTTCATTTCGAATGTCGATCAAGATAGTCCAGCAGCACGTTCGACATTACCTTCACTCCAACCACCAGGCTCTCTTCATCGACGTCGAATTCCGCTGTATGCCACGCGGGTGCTAATCCTTTTGCTTTGTTGCCCACCCCCAGGAAGTAAAAGAAACCAGGAATCACTTGTTGGTAATACGAGAAGTCTTCAGCCGGCATATAAGGCTTGAGTGTCACCAGATTCGTTTCGCCGACCAGTCTTCGAATCGTCGGAAGGGTCTGTTCGACAAGCTGCGGGTCATTGTAAGTAACAGGATTTGAATCATCGATTGAAAGCTCAAACTTCGCATCATAGGCGGAAGTGACACTTGCAAGCGTTTGACGCATCAACTCCTGCGCGCGCGAGCGAACTTTTTCGCTCAAAGTGCGCATTGTGCCTTCCATCTTCACCTCGTCGGCGATGATGTTGTTGCGATCGCCGCCCTTGATCGTTCCGATGGTGATAACCAGAGGCTCGAGCGGGTCGATTCGGCGGCTGCGGATCGTCTGCAAGGCGGTGATACATTCGGCGGCAACAACAATTGCGTCGACCCCGCCTTGTGGCACTGCGCCGTGAGACTTCTTCCCACGTATAGTTATGGTGAACTTATCGGAAGAAGCCATCGCCGGGCCGGAGTGAAAACCAATCTGTCCGACTTCAAAACCGGCAGTGTGCAAACCAAAAATTGCCTGTGGCTTCGGATTCTCGAGAGCGCCTTCCTTGATCATCAGGTTTGCGCCACCTTGTTCACCTTGTGGGGCGCCTTCTTCAGCGGGTTGAAAGATGAACTTAATTGATCCCGAGATCTGATCGCGCATCTTGCTGAGAACCTCAGCGACACCCAGCTCAACCGTCGTGTGCACATCGTGGCCGCAGGCGTGTTTGACGCCTGGAGTCTGGGATTTGTAAGGCACATCGATGGTCTCTTGAATTGGAAGAGCATCCATGTCGGCCCGGACTGCAACGACCGCTCCCGGCTTCGAGCCCTTGAGCAAAGCGACGACACCGTATTTACCAACGCCTGTTCTTACTTCATCCAGACCTAAGGCTCGCAGCCGCTCGGCTACGATTCGTGAAGTGCGCTCTTCTCGATTCGAAAGCTCGGGGTGCATGTGAAAATCGCGTCGTTGTTCGACGAGCTTGGCCCGCAAGCTTTCGGCGGCTTGAGCGATCTTCTGGTCGCGAGCTGAAGGACTTATTGCGGTAGCCGAAAGATGATTGGCTAGTGCGAGAGCGATTGCAGTGGCAAATACAATTGACATTCGTTTCATCGAACGCCTCCATGTTCTTACTGTGTTGAGAGAAGGCAGAATATGAGGTTGATCGGGCGACGGTCAAGCAAGGCGTTGTTGGCAGTGATTTGAATTAACTGTCCAGCCTCCATGCTTGAAAGAAAACTCCTTGCACCTTGTTGACCCTGCCTAATTGTAGTGGTCTAATCCTCTCGAAATATCCAGCTTCGGCCGTCCAAGTCTTGAGACTTCTTTATGTACGGAGGGAAATATATGAAACGCCTTGTAACAGCAATTACTCTCAGTCTACTTTGTGTTGCCGCTGCGTTCGGCCAACAGAAGCGAGCGATGACCTTTGAAGATGTTCTCAAGTTAAAAGGCGTTTCGGATGCGCAAATATCGCCAGATGGCAAATGGGTCGCTTATGTCGTTACGTCCGTGGATATGACCGAGAACGCGAATGACGCCGATATCTGGCTGGTGTCTACCACAGGCGGCGAGCCTTCACGCCTCACAACAAATAAGAAAAACGACAACCAACCGCGCTGGTCGCCTGATGGAAAAAAGATTGCCTTCTTGTCCGCAAGAGAAGAGAAACCACAGATCTTTCTGATCTCGCCGTTCGGCGGCGAATCGGAGAAACTCACAAACTCAAAATCAGGCGTTCAATCATTCCAGTGGTCTCCCGATGGAAATCGAATAGCTTATGTCGCACCTGTAGAGCCGACAACGGAGGAAGAAAAGAGGATCAAAGACAAAGATGACGCGCAAGTAATCGATAAGGACTTCAAGTTCACCCGCATCTGGGTGATCGATGTTGCCTCCCGAAAACCAGTCGAGGTCGTTAAAGGTGATTACAATGCGACAGATCCGCAATGGTCGCCCGATGGCCGGCGGATCGCCTTCGTGATCAATCCAACACCCAAAGCGGACGATGGTACGCTGTCTGATATCTGGATAATCGACGTAACGAACGCCGGCAGTTCAGAGACGCAGGCTCTCCAAAAGAAACTCGCCGAGTTAAAGGAAAGTGTTGCGCCTTTGGAATCAAAAGGCGGTCCAACTTACTTCCGCTTCATGGAAGTCCAAAGCCAGATTTCTTCGCTCCAGCGAGAAATCGCAGAGAAAAGCGGGCTCAGGAGGCTCACAAATAATGATGGCCCTGATTCATCGCCCCGGTGGTCACCCGATGGCAGATCGATAGCTTACTTGAGTCGAGAACTCAAGAATTCAGTCGTGGGCCAACTTCGATTGGCGCTCATGAATGTGGAGAGCGGCGCGATCCAACCGCTGGCACCAAGCTTCGAATACCAGCCCGGTGCGGCGAATTGGTCTACGGACGGTAGCAAATTGTATTTTACGGCTCCAGTTCGAACTGAATCTCGTATCTTTTCGGTTTCCGTTGCCGGAGGCGAAGCGAAGGAGCTGCCGGGCATCGCTGGCGTAATGAGTCAAGCGTCCTTCTCCCGCGATGGCAGTATGATCTCGTTTACAAAGTCTGATACCGAGCACCCCGAAGATGTTTACGCCGCCAAAATTCCAGCAGGTCAAGTCACTAAACTCACCGATCAAAACCCGCGGGTAAACAATCTGGCGCTAGGTGCCAGCGAGGTAGTGCGCTGGAAGAGTAAAGACGGCATGGAAATCGAAGGTATCGTGCTTTATCCAGTCGGCTATCAGGCAGGAAAGCGGTATCCAACTATGGCATTCATACATGGAGGTCCTTCCGGCGTTTGGACAAAGAGCTTTCCGAACTCGTGGAGCAACTTCGGTCACGTATGGGCAGGTCGAGGATGGGTGGCTTTTTACCCTAACGTCCGCGGGTCGTCGTCATATGGTGAGAAGTTCCTTGCCGCCAACGTGCGCGATTGGGGCGGCGGCGATTACCAGGATATTCAAACGGGACTTGATGCTTTGATTGCCAAAGGAATCGCCGATCCGGATAAGCTGGGCCAGGCAGGATGGAGCTACGGCGGCTATATGACTGCGTGGACGTTGACACAGACAAACCGATTCAAAGCGGTGATGGTGGGTGCCGGCCTGACCAATATGTTTTCAATGTACTCGACCAATGACTTACAACGAGTCCTGGAAGCATACTTTGGAGGTCAACCGTGGGATGATCTGGAGGCATACAGGCGCGCTTCAGCGATGACATTCATCAAGCAAGCTAAAACGCCCACCCTGATTCTGCACGGCGGATCGGATACTCGTGTACCTCCGAGCCAGGCGCAGGAACTGTACATGGGTCTTCGAAAGAACGGGGTGCCTGTAGAAATGGTTCTGTTCCCTCGAGAGCCTCACGGATTGCAAGAGCCGCGACACCGGCTGGACAAGATGCGCCGCGAATACGCTTGGTTTTCTAAGTATGTTTTGGGAATTGAGATTACGGAATCTCCTGCAGCCGATAAGGGTGAAAAGAAGGCTGACGAGAAACCTTCGAATTGAGCGGGATAAGCACTCGGCTTACCTCAGAAGGATCTTTTGCGTACGCGATCTGCGGATCCGTGGGGTTCAAAGATTACACACTTTGCAAGGGAACAATTATCCCTTTCCCTTCCTACAAATAAGCCTCCTGCAAGTAATTGATTGTACGATTTTGTGTCGTGTGCCGCGTCGGCATGCCTTGATACCAGTCACAAAGTGAAAGCAAATTTACTCCCTTTTCAGGCCTAAAACGGCACGTTGATTGCGCTTGCGTGGATCGTTCGTGTCCTCGTAGTAACAACTTTAGTCGTTGACGTGTTATCAACGCACTAGAGTCGTTACTGCGAAGGGTAACTATCAAACGGAGGGCTAAAATGAGCGTTCGAAGATTTGGAACAGCAGTCTTGTTAACATGTTTTCTTGGAGTCAGTGCCCTATCACAGGTTGTTGAAGTCAGGAGAGTACAAACCGACGGTCCGGTGGTGATCGCCAAACGTCACACTCTGGCGATCAGATACAAGGACAATGACGATACGTCCGTTAACATAATCGGTACAGCTCTTAATCCCCGTGTCTTTGGCAAAGCCGAGGTGAAACGGAAGGACGGGCGAACCCGAGTCAAACTCAAGATTCAGGATCTCGGACATCCTCAGGCGCTCGGTGCTTATTACACGACCTACGTTCTGTGGGCCATCGCTCCCGAAGGGCAAGCGGACAATCTCGCAGAGCTGCCCATTAGAAATGATTTCGAGGTTGAGGTGACAACAGCCTTTCAAACCTTCGGATTGATAATTACCGGAGAGCCTCATTCGGCGGTCAAGCTTCCCAGCCCGATTATTGTAGCCGAGAATACACTCAGGAGAGGGACCGAAGGTGGAATTGAAGCAAGCAGAATTGAGTACCGAGGCGATCCAGGCGATCTGTACGTAGTCTCAATGCAGAACAGCCCTGCTCTGCCTGCGGACTATTACACGCCTCTATTGATCCTGGGTGCTCGTCGGGCCGTTGAGATTGCTCACCGAGCGGGGGCGCGACGCTTCGCCGATCAAGAGCTGCGTGAAGCTGAAATAAAACTGGCCGCTCTCGAGCAAGTGTGGCCCTCGAAACGAAAAGAGGAGCCAAAGTACACCGGTCTTGCGCACGACGTGATGCGGTTGGGCGAGCGCGCGCGCGAGCTTGCGGTTGAGCGAATCATACAAGCGCGACTTGACGAAGAGCGCCGCGCGGCGAGCAATACGATTGCAAGAGCTCGGACAGAGGCGGAGATCGCCAGAGATGAAGCGGGTCGCGCAAGAATTGAAGCGGCCGCTTCGCAGGAAGCTGTTGCGCGTGCCGAGAGAGAGTTAGCCGATGCTCGAAGGCGAGTCGACGACGCGCAGAGTGAGGCCGATAGAGCGAAAGCCAATGAGGACCTTGCCCGTGCAGAAGCCGAGCGCGCGCGTCTCGACGCTACTCAGGCCAGGATGGACAAGGATGAGTTGCAGCAGAGACTCTACAACTCCATCGCGGCTATTTTGGAAACGAGACGTGAGGCCCGAGGCCTGATTGTCAACCTCTCGGACGTTCTATTTGATTTCAATCAGGCGTCTCTCAAGCCAGGCGCTCGCGAGAAGTTAAGTAAACTCGCGGGAATACTTCTCGCCTATCCTGGTTCATATCATATCGAGGTCGAGGGTCACACCGATGCGGTTGGATCTCAGGACTACAATCAGAGGCTCTCAGAGGACCGGGCTCAATCGGTCAGCAGTTATTTATTGAGAGCCGGAATAGCTTCTGAGCGTGTCCTCGCAGTACGAGGCTTTGGCAAGCTAAGACCGGTCGCAACCAACGACACTCCGGAGGGGAGACAGATGAACCGGAGGGTTGAGATCGTTATCACGGATCTTTATTCACAGCCAATTCGCTGATCGGAGGAGGTCTCACAATTCTGTTAGCAGCTCTTTGCGGTGGTCGCTGAACCAGCTTAGAAGCTTTTCGAGGAGGAATAACGATGAGCTCTAAACCAATTCCAGCGTATGACCCACAGCGCCTCGCCGAAACCGAGGTTCGGGCGCTTTATAGACAAATGATTAACTCGTGGAATCGCCGCTGCGCGAATGCCATTGGCGAGTTGTTCGCCGAGGAAGGCTCGGTGATCCAATGCGATGGTTTAGAGCTCAAGGGCCGAGACGAGATTGTGTCCGGACATAAGCAAATCTTCGAAGATCACCATACCGGCGCCTTCGTGGGAAAGGTGAGAAGTGTTACGTTTCTCGACACTGAAGCTGCAGTGTTGAGAGCGGCGGCCGGCATGGTGATGCCCGGTGAAACGGACTTCGATAAAGGATTGAATGCGATTCAGACGCTGACAGCTGTAAGGAACGATGGTCGCTGGCAGGTGGTGCTGTTTCAGAATACCCCAGCACTGTTCAGGGACCGTCCGGATGAAGCTGCCGCATTGGCGGATGAGCTTCGACGCCAGTTGTAGTGACTCGATCAAACATTCTGTGCAACCTCTGCATGTTTGGCGTCTGTGCGTCGACCACCGCACAGACGCCGAGCACGCGTAGGTTACGCAGAGATATGATTGTGAGTGGTTCGATTGCGAACCTAATCAGCGAGTTCCAACACTGATGCCTCAAGCGCTCGGGTAATCTCTTGCCTCGTTCCACTCATCTCGCGCGGCGCACCGATTCGAATCTCACAGAAGAATGGCACTGGTATGAACTCACCTTTGGGGAGACTTCGCCCCATATTGATCAAGTAGGCCGGCACAACCTCGACGTTCGGCATCTTTTCCAGAAGGTGTGCCACCCCCGAGCGAAACTCTCCCATCTTTTCGCCGGAACCTCGCGTCCCCTCAGGAAAGACGAGCAGTGAGTCACCGGCTTCAATTGCTTGCTGCATTCGGCGGAGCGGATTGTTCTCGGTTGTAATGTTCTTCCGTGCGATGGGCAAAATGTTAAAGATCGTTTTGGTAAAAACGGAAACAAACTTATTGCGCTCGAAATAATCTGCTGCAGCGACCGGTCGAATATGTCGCAGCCGGCTAAGAGGGAATAGACTGAGTAACGAAATCGTATCCAGGTGGCTGGAGTGATTAGCGATCAAAATAAACGGGCCGGGACGAGTAAGATGCTCTCTCCCGCGCACCCGTAGACCGATGAATAGCGTCATGAACGGTCGTATCAGGAGTGTGAAAAAGACAATTTGTACAAAATCGCGAAGAGTAATGTGATTCTCCTGGGATTGGACCAAATAGGACCAATAGGACGAATAGGACCGAAACGTCCTATGTGTCCTATGTGTAAAAATAGCGAACGTAATGAAAAAATATCGGCGCCGCGTAACACAATGAATCGACGCGATCCAGCATTCCACCGTGTCCCGGTATAACGCTGCCGAAATCCTTTACTCCGAAGTCCCTCTTGACCGCGCTCATAACCGCACCACCGAAAAACCCCGCTACCGTAATCAGGAAGGAAACAAAGAGTGTCTCAGGAATTGAAAACGGCGTGAGGAAACGTATTGCGAGACTCAACACCATTGCGGAAGCTATCCCGCCGGCGAAACCTTCCCAGGTCTTATTCGGGCTAACTGTCGGAATTATCTTGTGTCTCCCCAGAGTCTTTCCCCAGATATACTGAAGAACGTCACTCATTTCGACTACAAAAACGAGAAACAGGACCAAAGTGCGCCCGCTCGCCGCGCTATTACCTAAAGGTGTCAGCGTCAGCAGAAATGCCAAATGACTCAACCCGAAAACAAAAATCATCAGGCCCCATTGGATTTGTGAAGCAGATTCCACAAAACCCTTCGTTTCTTTTGACAACACCATACGCACCGGCAAGGACAGAAGCATGTAGACCGGAATAAATATTATGAACATCCCGTACCACGGTGGGTTTAGTGCAATCCAAAGATACTGAACCGGGATTGCAAGAAACGTGAGTACAAGAGCGTGGTGATCGGCGGGCCTGGTCTTTAAGAGAGTGACATACTCTTTCATCGCCCAGAAGCTCATGAGCGCGAAGAACACCAACGAAATGCGATTGCTGACTATTACAGTGGCGAAAAAGATCGACGCCATTATCCACCACGCTCGCACGCGTGCCGTGAGCTCGGAGAAATTCTTGTCCGGTTTGGATCGACGAAGCCCCGCGACCGCGACGGATGCTACGACCAGCACGCCAAGGACCAGCAAGCCGATCTGAATCAACGGCGAGGCATTCTTTAACGAGCTCAACATCTCGAGTTTATCCTAATACTCGAGCTACGCAGCACGCAGCTCTTTCAGTGCTCTCCTCAGCCGATTGAAGCAGGTCAGTACTGTGAGAATAGTTGCAATGGAAAAGATCCAGGGCCAGGCCTTGACGATATCTGGAAACAAAAAGTTCGCCAGTCCGAGGGCGCCCACGACGAATGCCCGGTCGCTCTTGCCCATCGGCCCGTCATAGCGACGGGTTGCGCCGAGCGCGCGCCCCAACACTCCACTGAACTCTGTAAGTACGGCCCCAATCGAGAACGCGACGACGGGCCATCTCGCTGGTTCATAGACAAAGGCAAGCGGAAGATACAGGCCGAGGTCTGAAATCGCGTCACCTAGCTCATTGAGGATCGCGCCGAGATGACTGGACAGGTTGAGCTCGCGGGCCATCATGCCGTCAATGGCGTTCAATGCCATTCGAATGAACAACCAGATTGGCAATAGCAGTAGAAGGAATGGCCGGCGATCTGAGAATGAAACAACCGACCCGACGACGATTGAGCCGATGACTGCCGTCAGCGTTACCGCATTTGGTGTCACTCCGGTTGCGGCGAGGGCGTGCATAGTTGGCCTCAGCAGTCCTTGAAAGCGGGGTTTCAGATCGTAAACAGATGCCATTTCTTTACCTGTTGAGAGCGATGCTGCGCGCGCCTCAACTTCTTAAAAGAATTCAGGGGCTCAAAACCGCGGGATTATAGCACGTGCTTCGCAAAAGTCAGGCGAATTTTGGCTCAATTATGATCTTTGAGTTTGTGAAGTGGTTGTGAAGAGATGTGTAATGTTTTCGGGATTTAGACATGAAGATATGAGGGAAGGTGCGGAGTTTTGGGCTTCATGGGCTCAAAACGTTCAGCCTTCATCGTTGAGTTAAGAGTTACCGTGCCTTCGAGCGTAATTTGCGTAATCTGCGGATGGTCGTTATCAAACTAGCGACTGATCCGCGTATGATAGGGTTACACGCGCGACCAAGGCGCAGAATACACAGAATGCAACGTTGAACGCTAAATCCTGAACGCTGAACGAAATACTATCTCGTTGAGGCAAGCGTTCTTCTGTGATAAAAATACAACCGCAACAGATTGGTCTGTTGGGCCGGATTGAGATCGACTGCATCGATCAAACCTCCAGAGCTGGTCCCGTGAACGTTGGCAAAGATCGTCGTGCGTTGGTTCGGGCTGAGTCCACGAGGCTCGGTCGCTTCTATACGTGTCACAATTTTACATTGCGTGGGAACTAATTAAACGCGGGAGATAAGGATGACTAATTACGACAAAAAGTGGTTAGTGATGATCTACTTGTCTGGGGACAATGACCTCTCAGAAGAATGCGTTTGGTCGCTAACAGAGATCCTTCGAGCCGGCAAAAGCGACGATGTAGCGGTGGTAGTGCAATTCGACCCCAGGGTAGGCAATATTCGCCGCTTCGACGTTAACCGGCTTCTGAAAGATACACCTGCGCAGAAGTCCGTTGATCTGCGAACTCGAGAATTGGTGACGCGCGGCTTTGATCTCGAGAATGACGACATGGCTAACGTCGCTACCCTAAAGAATTTCATTGTTGATAGTAAGGCGTCTAACAATGCTCGTCACAATATGCTTATATTGTCCGGGCATTCAGGGGGTCCCACCGGCACTGGGTTCTTGATCGATTTCTTCCCGCAGCACGGGTTGAGCCTTGATGAAGTCCGAGAGGCGATTGAAGGAGCCGGCGGGGTAGATATTCTTGGCATCGACTCTTGTGGAATGGCGATGGCAGAAGTTGGGGTTCAGTTCAGCGATTGTGCAGATTTTCTGGTTGCCTCAGAGGGGTTTGAGCTGAATACAGGCTGGCCGTATTTTTCCATTTTGAGTGCGCTTAGAAATGGCACGGAAGTCGATCCGCGAACACTAGCGTCAAGGATAGTCGAAATTCACACCGATTATTATGGAAGTTACGAAATTGCCGGAGTTTCGACCGACATGTCCGCTTGCGATCTCAAAAAAGCTCCCGCGCTTGTTGAGAAAGTAAAGCGTCTGGCCTTTGAACTAACACGCAGTCTCTTGCTCCAACAACATTTCTCACACCGCAACGACTCCGTGCGGGACAAGAGGATCTTCGTCGAGGACCTCCCGCTCGAGTCTAGAGCGGTTGCAGACGCAATCGTTCTCGCACATTGGCGTGCCCAATCATACAGGTTTGAACGCCATACAGATCTTGTCGACTTCTGCGAGCTGCTGCGTGATGGCACTCGCGACGAAGGCGTTCGGAAAGCGTGCTCGGATGTTATTTCCATCATCAATGGTGAGAAACCTGGGGACGGATACGTATTCAAGACATGTCACAGTGGTGGCGCATTCCAGTACTCAAACGGAGTAGCGGTGTTTTTCCCTTGGGCAGCAATCGATGAAGCGTACGGAAAGCTAACGTTTCCGAATGAGACTGGCTGGGAACTTTTTTTGAGATCTTATCTGAGAGTGACTCGCAGACGCGCTCGAGAAGACTCGCGCACAGTTGAGCTCGTGGCGCGCCCTGCTGACGAAATCGCAATTCGCGAATTTCCCGGACTAGGAACCAAGGATTTTCCAGAGTTCGACGAGAAAGACTTTCCGGAACTGGGCACGAAAGACTTTCCGGAGCTCAGCACTAAGGATTTTCCGGAATTAGGTACTAAAGATTTCCCGGAGCTGGGCACTAAGGATTTTCCAGAGCTGGGCACCAAAGGAAAGCTATTGGTTCCGGTCATGAAGAACTCACCGAAAGTTTTCTTTAAAGACGAATGTTGAGGCAGCTCGCCGCAATTCAACTGCTCATTTTGTTTGCTGCACAAGCAAATGCAGTCTACCCCTGCCAATTTTCAGCATACAAGCACATAGCGGGCAATCTATCGTCGCTGATCTTCAGTCAGCTTGTCACAGTCAACCCAAAACGGCTTGATGCGAGTGATGCCAAAAAGTCCGGACGTTCTCCAAAAACAAGGGAACAATTGGGGAATACTGGTCGAGTTACTGCAGAACGATTGACGGCAGAAGCGACGGGACTTCGGGAAGACGGAACCTCGTCGTCGGCTCGGATAGCGCTTGCCAAATACGAGCAATCTATCCGCTACTGGCAAGCTGCCGGCGATAAGGCTGGTGAGAATAACGCATTACATTACATTGGAGAAATGCACCAATCGCTCGGCAGTCCGAAAGAAGCTCTCGATTACTACAACCGCGCCTTGCTGTTCAGCCGAGAGTCAGGTGATCGCCAACTGGAGTGCGAACTGCTGAATGATATAGCTCACACTCAGATTTATCTCGGTGATACTCAAAGAGCGATCGAATCTTCTAACCAGGCGTTGAAAATCAGCCAGAATATTGGACAGAAGATTAGCGAAGCACAGGCGCTCAACAATATTGGCAGGGCGAACTACACGATCGGAAATAAACGCGAAGCACTCGACTATTATCGGCAGGCATTAGCGATTTGTGAGCGCAATACTCGAGTCGAGGCCCAGACCCTCACGAACCTCGGGAATGTCTGCACCGATCTTAGCAATGCCGAAGAGGCATTTAATTATTACCAACAGGCGCTCGAAGTCTGGGATTCGCTCAAAGACAAACTGGGCTCAGCGAGCACACTGACAGGAATGGGTAACTTGAATTCGAGGCTTGGAAGAAAACAGGCAGCACTTGAGCTCTATCAACGAGCGAAGCCTCTCCTCAAGACAGTCGGCAATGGACGTGAAGAGGCGAGGATGTTTAACGGTCTCGCATATGTCTATAGAGAACTGGGTGACCGGGAATTGGCGCTCGACTATTACAACCAGGCCCTGAGAATCTATCGAGATATCAAATATAAGAGAGGAGAAGCCGGATCCTTGATTGTGATCGGCGGACTCGCGTACTCCGCGGAGGGCTTCGAAAAAGCCCTTTCTTATTTTCGCCAGGCATTGCTGCTTATTAGAGAATCGAACGACAAGCAATATGAAGCATATGCCTTGCGCAACATCGCGTCTCTTTATGACTCTGAGGGAAAGAAGCAGCAGTCACTTGAGTACTACAAAAAAGCTGCTGAGCTCTTGGAAGGTGTCGATGATCCGAGAGGAAAGGCTTATGCCCTCAATGGTATTGGCAAAATCTATTTCGAGTTTGGTGATAAGCAAGGAGCACTCGCCCAGTTCAGAGAATCGCTAACACTAAACCGTAAAGCTGCTGATGAATTTGGTGAAGTATCGACGCTGTTCAACATCGCTCGTGTTGAGCGGGAGACCGGCAACATTGCCGACGCATTAACTCACTGCGAAGAAGCGTCGAAAAAGATCGAGGCACTACGCTCAGCCGTCGCAAGCCAGGAGCTGCGTGCATCGTTCTTTGCGACAGTCCGCAGCAATTTCGAGCTGAACATTGATTTGCTAATGCTCTCGCACAAGCGCGACCGGTCTAAGGAACTCGATGCCAGGGCTTTAACCACAAGCGAGCAGGCTCACGCGCGAAGCTTGTTGGAGCTACTGGCGGAGTCGCGCGCCGACATCAGACGAGGCGTCGAGCCTGCGATGCTGGAACGGGAGCTTATGTTGCAGAAGTCGCTAAGCAGTGTAGCAGAGCGCTATAGCAATCTGTTGACAGGGCGTCACACTGACGAACAGCTGAATGCCGCAAGAAAAGAGATTGACTCTACAACAATCGAACTTCAGCAAGTACAGTCACAGATTCGCTCCACCAGCCCGCGCTATGCGGCGCTGACTCAGCCGAGGCCTCTAACGCTAAAAGAGATTCAAAAAGAATTGCTCGATTCAAACACCCTTCTGCTTGAGTACGCCTTTGGTGATGAGCGCAGTTATCTTTGGGCGGTCACGCCTGATTCGCTGACAAGCTTCGAGCTTCCAAAACGCAGCGATCTGGAAGCGTCCGCGCGTGTTGTTTACAACCTGCTTACGGCGAAGAACCAGGAAGTCCAAGGCGAAACAGCGCTGCAGAAAACGAAAAGGCTCGAACGGGCAAATGCCAGTTATGCGAGCGCAGCCGCAACTTTGAGTCAGATCGTGCTCGGTCCAATCGCCGCCGAACTTGGCACTAAACGGCTGTTGATTGTTGCCGACGGTGCCCTGCAATACATCCCGTTCGGTGTGCTTCCAAAGCCGGTGCCTGGAGGGATGAGCGAGCAGCGTGCGATTGGCTCGCCGCCTCTGGTCGTTGACCACGAAATAATCAGCATGCCATCTGCATCTACACTTGCAGTCATGCGGCGCGAATTGATCGATCGACAGCCAGCTGCAAAGGCAGTTGCGGTGCTTGCGGATCCTGTGTTCAGCGCGCTCGACTCGAGAGTCGCTCTAAGGCCAAGGACAAACAGCCCCCGCGCTGCTCCAATGAACAGCGCGCGAGACTTCGATCAGGCTATCAAGGAGGTTCGTGGGTCTCGTGGTAGAAGCGGAGTTGCGCGTCTGCCGTTCTCTCGTGAAGAAGCTATGGCGATAAAGGCCGCTGCGCCACACGGCCAGGTTTTGGAAGCTGTCGATTTCAATGCAAGTCGTACCACGGCTATGAGCGAGGTGCTCAAACAATTTCGAATAATTCATTTCGCCACTCATGGTTTGCTTAACAGCGAGCATCCGGAATTATCGGGATTAGTTTTTTCACTCGTAGACGCCAAAGGCAAGCCGCAAAACGGATTCCTTCGGCTTCACGAAGTTTACAATCTTAGTCTCCCAGCCGAGCTGGTGGTGTTGAGTGCCTGCCAAACAGGGTTAGGTAAAGACGTTAAAGGTGAGGGGCTTATTGGATTGACTCGGGGCTTTATGTACGCCGGGGCTAAGCGGGTGATTGCGAGCCTGTGGCAAGTAGATGATTCGGCAACCGCCGAATTAATGCAACGGTTCTACGCCAAAATGTTTCGTGACGGCTTGCGCCCCGCGGCGGCTTTGAGAGAAGCTCAGGTTGAAATGTGGAAACAGAACAAGTGGAAAATGCCTTATTATTGGGGCGGCTTCACACTTCAAGGCGAGTGGAACTGAATTCACCGCCCAATCAGCATTACAACCATCCGGCGTAATATTTAGAGCCGCAGCCTAAGGGGTGAGTCAGATCAGCAAGTGGGATCTCGATCAGGAAACCTTCGGAAAGCTCCTTGCAATGTTTGACTCAGACATCAATGTTGCGGGAGAGAAGTACGAGTGTGTTCGGTGCGGCATAGTGAAGTATTTCGAGTGCAGGGGCTGTCTTCCCGCGCTCGATCTGGCAGATGAGACAATCAATCGCGTAGCTCGTAAGCTCGGGGAGGGAGCCGAGATACAGCACGGCAGTTTCTCGTCTTATTTCTATGGTGTAGCTCGTAACGTCTTCCACGAACATCTTCGCCGCGTCGATAGAAACCTGGCACCGGTCGAAATACTATTACCCCACCAGCATCCGTCTGTAAGACCCTTCGAAATGCATGAAGGGCGATCAGACCAAGTTGATCTGGAAGCGAAGCTCGCTTGCCTTGATGCGTGTACTGAATCATTACCAGAAGGGACTCGCAAAATGATCCTTTCTTATTATGAAGGAAAGGAGCGAGCCAGAATTGAAAATCGTAAGCGGTTGGCGGAAACACTTGGCGTACCGATGAACAGCCTCCGGATAAGAGTTCACCGTATCAGAGAAAAGCTGGAGGGTTGCCTTATTAACTGTCTCGCACGATCGGTAACCGGCCTGAAACAGAATCACCCTCATTATCACTCATAAGTAGAGGTGAATTTGAAACAGGTTGAAGAAAATGACGATTTGCTGACCCGTTACCTGCTCGGTGATTTGAGCGAGGAAGAGCAGGAGAGGGTCGAGGAGCGTTATATCAGCGATCGCGGGTTTTATGACCAGCTTTTAGCGGCCGAGGACGATTTGATTGACTCTTATGCTGAGAAAGCGCTAACTCCGCAGCAACTTGTCAGCTTCGAAAAGTATTTTCTTCGCTCGCCGGAGCGACAGAATAGAGTCGCATTCGCCGAGGCTTGGATGGCGTATGTCTCTCATCAGTGGGCCGCTGCAAAAGCCCCGGCAGCAGCAAAGAAGACTACAGACACGAAGAGGAGCCTTTTTGAGTTTCTTCGCCCCGCAGCCTGGCCGTTGGCGCTGCGTGTTGGCGCGGCTGCATTGTTAATTGTTGTTGGAGGTTGGCTTACCTTTGAGGTGTTCAGGCTGAGAACTCAGGTTCAACGGGCAGAAGCGCAGAGAGCTGCGCTACAGAAACAAAATGAGGATCTCGAGCAGCAGATTTATGCAGAGAAGAATCGTTCGCTGGAGCTGGCCGAGAAGCTCGAGCAAGAGAGAATACAGCCGGTTCCGCCGAATCAAGTCAGCTCTGAAATTGTTTCATTTTTCCTTACGCCGGGACTGGTGCGGGGAACCGGTGAAGCGAAGAGAAATGTCATTCCGGCCAGCGCTCGCGACGTGAACCTGCAGCTGAGCTTCAACGATGAGCAATACGAAAGATACGATGTCGTTATAACGAATGTCGAAGGTCGTGAGATCTGGCGCAAGGACGCCGGCAAGCCGCAATCCAGGAACGGAGGCAAGACCATAGCAGTTCGAGTGCCGGCCGCCCTCTTTAAGACAAACGATTACATTGTGAACGTCATCGGTACTGATTCAAGCGATAAGGTTGCCCGATACGCATTTAGCGTGCTGAGGAAGTAGCGGATCAAAATTTGCCTTTCAACCAGTGCCTTCCTATAATCACTCTCTCAAAAAATAAGTCTTCAATCCGTTCCAGGAACCCTGCTGACTGTTTTGAATGGAGGACAAATGCTAGTTCCAAAGGTGCAACTGATTCCCTCGCCAGAGCAAGTCACCAATCTGCTTCGCGAGACGGGTGCGTTGCGTGAAGGCCACTTCGAATTCCCAACGGGCCTGCATTCCAGTCACTATTTTCAAATGCCTCTGGTGATGCGCTATCACGGGAACGCCCGGGTTTTAAATGTTGCGCTTTCGCGTCTGCTTCGTCGTGAGCCCGAGGTTCTTGCGGCGCTTCCCAATTGCGCAATTGTGGCGCCTGCTGCGGGGGGCATACCGGTGGCATTCGGCGTGCGCGAAGCGCTGAACGCCGATCAGATCTTCTGGGCCGAGAAGGACGAAGGTCGTTATCACTTCCGCCAATACCTTGATGCGCAGGGTCTCAAATGCATACTGGTGGATGACGTCGTTCGATCAGGCAAGGTGATCACACAGATGATCGATCTGATTAGAAAAGCCGGGGCGCATGTGGTGGCGGTCGGCTCACTTGTCCATTTCAAAGACGCGCATTTTGACACCAGCGAAGTACCATATTATTCATTGTTAGAGGTGAATACGCGTTTCGTGGAGCCGAGCGGCTGCCATTTGTGCAGAAGCGGTGCCGCACTCGAGAAAGTATGGGCCTAGTTTCCAGTTTAGTCTCTAAGTGAGGGCAATCAAAATGAGACTTACGAGTGTCAAAGCAAAGGAGTCAATGTCGCGAGCTTTCATCGCGGCGTTTGTACTGTGCGCTTTTTGCGCCAACACGTTTGGCCAGAATGGCGCGGGTCAACCTTCGCTGCTAGCCAACAGGCTGTCACAAACCCAGCCTAGTGTAGTCTCGCTCGACAGAATAACCCAGGACGCGTCCATTGCTGACAAGTGGACCACCGTCTACGGCGCAAAGATTCACTATCTTGAAGCGGGCAGCGGACCGGCAGTAATTCTGATTCACGGGCTCGGCGGCAGCAGCGCAAACTGGGCTCCGACCATCCCGCCGCTTGCACAGAAATACCACGTAATTGTCCCCGATCAGATCGGCTTTGGAAAATCGGACAAGCCGATGCTCAACTACCGGGTTGGAACGCTGGTTGATTTTCTGGATGGGTTTTATAAGCAGGTTGGGATTCAGAAAGCCTCTCTCGTAGGGAATTCGCTCGGTGGATTCGCCGCGGCTGCTTATGCGATCGCTCATCCTGAGAAGGTGGATAAGCTGGTACTGGTCGATGCGGCAGGGTTTAGGGTGACCGGGGACATTGATCCCAAAGTTCTAAATGGCTTGAATCCCTCGACTAAGCAACAAATCAAAGATTTACTCGGTCTCGTGTTTTACAACAAGGAAACGTTCGCTAGCGATGCGGCGATTGAGGGATTTCTGGCGAGCAGAGTGACCGCGGGTGACCAGTACACAATTCAACGCTTCATTGATTCGATTGGACGTGGCGAGGACATTCTCGACGGCAAGCTAGGCGCTATCAAGCATTCCACTTTGATTGTTTGGGGAAGGGAAGACGGGCTTACGCCGCTTGCGATGGGACAACGGTTCAATAAAGAGATTAGCGGTTCGCAGTTATTTGTGATTGAAAAGTGCGGACACGTGCCGCAGCTCGAGAAGCCGGCAGAGTTTAATGCTGGGTTGTTAAAGTTTCTGGGCGAAGCTAAATAAAGGCGAGCGACGAGAGATTTTCTCTGCGTAACTCTGCGTCCACATCGGCTCTGCGGTGATACTTCCACGCGCTCGAACTTCATCGGAGAGACGCGGATGGTGCGGAGATTCGCAGAGTCTATTCAGACGCTTCGCTGGATGCATCCTATCTCTTTCCTTCCTGTGAAGATGACCGCGCTGTTTGCATATGCATCAGAAATTCCTTAGCTAGTCTTGGCCCTGCAAAGTCCCCATTCCACGCAGTCACCTTACCGCTCGAAACTACTATGCTGCTAGCGGGATTAGTGGCGGTGAAGGAGTATTTGAAAGAGAATTCCGCACGATTGATATCGATTAGAATGTCAGCTGCGTTCTCGTCCTTCACAATCATCAAGCCCATCGCGTTGAACTCCGGACGCTTACGAAGGTCGTTCTCAAACTGCTGGGCCTCCAGATAGACGGTCATCGAACGGACACAGATCGTGCGGGCAGATCTCATTATTGCATTCGGGTCAGATCCAATGGCGCGCGGCACGACTGTGCGATTAGCTCCGCCCGCCTGGTTTGGCAACCTTAGTGCACTCGCCCTGGGCGAGAGGACGATTACGCTAGCGACGTGATCACCGAGCTCGAGCTCTATGGCGAGGTCGCCGAAGTTCTTATCCCAGGCATCGCGTCTTATTCCGCCGTCACGCACCAACAGTTGACCGTAACCTAGTCCCAGAAGCCGTGAACTCATTGCGATCCGAGATTGAAACTCTCCGAGTTCCAGACCCGCTTCTGCGGCGGCTTGGCCCACAGACATCTCGGAGAAAAAGCGTCGGGCCAAAGCATTAATTGGCTCGGCTTGAGCGCTGGCTGCTGACGCACCTATTGCCGTGGCAGCCTGTTGAAATCGATTTCGATCTCGTTCAATCAACCTGTCCAATGTGTCTTGTGCAGGATAGATCGAGAGAACTTTCTGTCGATCGAATGAAGCAAAAGGCAAGCTGCGTACTACCGGTCTCACCTCGTCTTTGAAGGACTGAATGCCGCTGAAGTGACAGCTCATACAGGACCGTCCGTTGCGAATCACAGGGTCATCAGGATTGTTGCGATCCGACACAATCGAAATAGGAGCTTGATCGATTCGCTGTTCGAATGAGTTGATGAGGAAATAGGCTTGAAGGCCGTTTGGCAAATTGAAAATGATTTCCCCACCAGCCGGGTTCAATCTAAGCGGATCTTTAAATATGTTCTGATCATCAAGATTGCTTTTGAAGTCGAAGCTCTTCCAGTACGCCCCGTGTTGTGACACGTGCCGTTCCAGCACTCGGTTGTTCTGCGAAACCGCGCTTGAGCGCAATCCGGCACGCGCTACGTTTTTTTCTTCTTCTAGATCTCTCGCAGTATCGATGCTGAGGATTTGTTCCAATTCACGAACTGTCTTGGGCAATCCCAGGATGTCGTGATAAAGCGGCGGGATCGATGCGTTTGCCACGAACCAGTCCGCTCGAAGGTATGGCAACGGCGAACCGGAGAGCTGGTCGATAACGCGCGAATCCGCGCTGCGAATGCCGTAAGGATAAACAGCCAGCAACAGATTCCAGGTTGCGGCAGTCCAGTTATAGTCACGTAAGTCGATGCGAAAGACTGTTCGAGCCGGGTCGATTGGCGCGAGAGGAGCGATCTCGCGATGCCACGACAGACTGTTGAGGAGTTTCGATAAGGCCGCCCTGCCTGTCTCCAATTCCTCATCACTGATCCCTGCGTTGTATAGATGTGCAAGGCTGAAGTACCGGAGGAAGGGACGGCTCCTATCGCTCGTCAGCAAGAGGTCGTTACGAATCAGCGCCAGCAACGCGGGTTCGGTCAAAAAGGTTCGAGTGGACCTGTTGGTATCGTCCCAGTTGGGTGCGCCCCTTGCGATCCAATTGCGAAGGACAGTCTTCTCGTCTTGGGGGAGTTCTGGTCCACCCATCGGCATCGCCCCGGACTCAACCACGCTGAGAAGCGATGAGTTTGTATTCCCTGGAATTACTGTTCGTGAAGCAACAAGTCGATCTCGTTCTAGAACGAAGATATTTTTTCGAGCGACTCCATTCGCCCCATGGCACGCGAAACATCGACGGCTCAGGATGTCGCGTGCCAGCGCGCTAAGTTCACGGTCACTATCATTGGTCAAGGCGACGCTGGTGAACACTGCCGAGATCATTATTAGCGCGAAGGAATAGATAAGCAGACGACATCGCTTTAGCCGCGACATACGACACCTCCAGTGAATTGTTATGTTGTGTACACTGCCTCAATAGCAATAGTCATACCGACAGGCTAAGTTGTGGTTCTCTTGATAATAACGTGATCTAACAGGTCGATGAGGTGCCGTCAGGATGTTGCACGTGCAGTCGAATGGCGACGGCTTGAGGCCGAGGTGATAAGGGCTGCAGACCCGATTACTGGTCTGGGTTCTTGATTTTTGGTGTTCTGTGGTTTTTCAAACGATAAGTACCGCTACAGTCCACGCCGTGTCCAAAGCCACAGGCGAAATCATCGCCTTTCTGTGAGACGACCACCGAGTTTGTCTTGAAATCAAACCGAATCTCGCATGGTCCATTGAACTCGGTCACGTGGTACGATGCGATACCGTCCATCACATCGACTGTTCCTCTTGCGAATCCGCTATTGTAGGAGGGCGCGCCCCGGTTGCACTCGAGAGAGAATTCGATGCTCGTTGGAGAAAGCTGACGGACCAGGAACGTTCCACCGGCGCCCTTGCGTCCAGGCATTACGTAAGTGCCTGTGAGTACGGAACGCTTTTTATTTGAACTCGACCGTTGTCTACCGACGACCGCTGAAGGCAAGAAAAGAGCCAGCGTCAATACCGTCAATGAAGTAAGTCTCACAGTTTGGGTACAAGTCAGAAGGCTCGTGACGTAAGTTTGGCAGTGATTCCGATCCGACATGATGCGTTAGCTCTGTTTCGGCAACAGCACTTCCCGCTCTATCTCGAAGACCTTTTGATTGAACTTCTCGTCGAACACATCCACGCCTCGGTGCAGCAGGCTATCAGGGGTTTCGTTCTTTACGCCGACAAGTTTGAATCGCACGATTCCAGACTGAGAATTGTACATTCGTTTCTCGAGCACGCGCGAAGCAGCATACAAGGTGTCACCGGCAAGCACCGGAGCTGGATGACTCCCTTTGTCATAACCCAGTTCCCAAAGCACATTAGCCGTCGTGTCCCGGCTCGCAAGCGATGCGATCCAAGCAAACACTAGTCCACCTTCGACGACCCTTGTTTTCGCAAAGCTCCGCTCGTTGCAGTAGATTTCGTCGCAGTGCAAGGGGTGACTATTGCGAGTCAAGATGGTGAGTTGCATATGTTCACTCTCGCCAACTGTGTGACCGATCCCGTGGGTGAACACATCACCTGTCTCGAAGTCCTCAAACAAGCCTCGCGGGCGTCCGAGCCAGCGCGGAATCTTGATTTCAACAGAAAGCTCGGCTGGAAGTCTTCTTCCTGGCGCAGGTTCCCCAGAGCTGGAAGATTCAGTGCTTCGCTTTTCGACATTATGCGGCTGCTGACTAGAGTCGAGGTGCGCGCGATCTTTCAGGTTGCCCTTCGGGATAAGAGCCTTGCGTTCGAAGGTTACCAAAATGAGACCATCCTGATTTATTCCGGTCGTCCGCAAGTGAACCACGCCGCGA
>Ga0126382_10000213_pt1 | contig 22032 bp, 22 predicted proteins | sample PanSoiMetPlot_30_FD_92548 | JGI IMG/M metagenome (GOLD analysis project Ga0126382, IMG submission 92548) | Tropical forest soil microbial communities from Panama - MetaG Plot_30 | ecosystem: Environmental > Terrestrial > Soil > Tropical forest > Bulk soil | place: Panama | collected 2016-02-17
CTGGCGCCGCCGGCGCCGCGGCCGGGGCGGCCACCGGGGCAGGCGGTGGGGCTGGGACCGCGGCCAGCGCGGCCCGGGCAAGCCAAGGCCGCACCCGGTGCCAGTCGCTCAGCCGCAGCCGCTGCCCCACTGTGAGCATGCTCGGGTTGCGCACCTGATGCCGGTTGACCCACCACAGCGCCGGCCAGGCTGTCGCACGGCCGTACTCGTGGCGGGCAATGTCCGACAGCGTGTCGCCCGCCCGCACCGTGTAATGCGCCGGGCTGTGGTGAGCCGCCGCCGGGTGCAGCGACATCGCCGCCACAATCGCCGCCTTGGCAAGCCCGGCTGGAATACTGAACATGTCGGGGGTTCCTCCTAAGGTTGTCCGACACAAAGTCCCGGCCGCGTGCTGCGAACACCTGGCCGGGACTGCTTTTAGCTAGCGCGCGATACCCGTAAAGTCCACCTCCTGCCCCAACCGTGTGGGGCTATAACGCGATATCACTGGGTTTCCTCCTTTGGCTCGCGCTCTGCCAGCCACTCAGCGATCATAAGCACAACATCTTCCAGCACATGTGCCAGTACAGCGGAAATTCATTCGTTGCGGCGCGAATTCCGCTACGGGTGTGCCTGTGGCAGAACTGAGTTCATGATGAGGCCCTTGCTTCTGCTGGTGCTCATCTGGCTGCTGTTGCAGGATTTAGTTTGTGAGGTCATTCTGGCGCTGGGGACTGGCCGAAAAGACCCAGAAGGGCGTGATGTCGCGACGTCACAATGTGACGCAGCCAACGTCACGGGGCGCCGGGCGCCCCGTTCTCTAGACTCGCGGCATGTACTCGACGCAGGTCTCGTGGCATATCAAGGCCCCGCGTTCGGCCGTCTACCGCGCGCTGACCGACCCGGCCGCGATCGCGACCTGGCGGGTGCCGGACGGCATGAGCAGCCGCGTGCATGAGTTCGATGCCCGCGAGGGTGGCGCGTTCCGGGTCTCGCTCACCTACGACGCTCCGACCGCCAGCGGCAAGTCCGCACCGCACACCGATACCTACCATGGCCACTTCGTCAAGCTCGTGCCGGACGAGCAGGTGGTCGAGGTTTTCGAGTTCGAGACGGGCGATCCCGAGCTTCGCGGCGAGATGACGATGACCACCACGCTGTCCGACGCGGCCGGCGGCACCGACGTGCTCGTCGTGCACGGGGGAATTCCCGGCAAGGTGCCCGCCGCCGACAACGAGACGGGCACGCGGATGGCACTGGCAAGGCTCGCGCGGCTCGCCGAGGCGGACTAGCTCCCGGGCGGCGGCGGCGGGGATGCGGCGCGGTGCCCGGCGGCGGGAGATTCCACCCAGCCGGCACTGTCGGGTGACGCCCCGCGGCTATTACGGGCTCGGCGGGACCGTCGGCATGTTCGGCACGCCGTCCTCCGAGGCGCAGTGGCGCGCGATCAATCTCGCGGGCGTGGCCGTGCTACTGGTGGTCGCGCTGCTGCCCGTCGCCGCGCTTTCCCTGTGGCGGCGTCCGCGCTGGCGGAGTGCGCTGCTGGCGCTGTGCTGGGTGCTGGCGGTCGGGTTTGTCACGCACGCGCTAGTCATGGACACGCAGCGGGTTCTGAGCCTGGCCGGTGTTGTGCATATCCGCTACCCGCCTCGCTGTGGATCACCGTGGACACCCGCGCCGCCGATATCCAGGATCTGGCCTTGAACGAGACCTGGTTCCTGGCCGAAGGGCTGCTGTGGGGGAGTCTCGCGCTGATGGCCCTCGGACCATCGCGTGCCCGCCGCTTGTGGACCGGCACCGCGCTCGCCGCGATCGCCGTGCTGACATCGATCGGATTGTTCAGCGCGGTCGGCCTCGTGGGCCGCGCCGTCGTCTTCTGACGGGAAGCTGCCTTCTGGCGGGCGGCGCGCACGCGCGCGATCGCCCATCGACTGATCGCACGGGCCGGGTCACGGGCCGAGCGGCTGCTCCGGCTCGGGCGGGCCACCGATGACCTGCGTGTGGGCGCGGCACACCTCGGTCAGCGCGTCAAGGTGGTGGGCGCACCTCACAGGCTCCGCCGGGTAGGCGCACAGCAATGCGAACGGGAACTGGCCGCACAGCTCATTCCACATCGCTTCCACTTCGATGGCCGCGCTCACCAGGCCGGAATCCCACAGCAGCGAGACCATCTCGCCGAAGACGCGAACCGGCTTCCCACCGGTGGCCGCCCGCTGGAGCAGCGGGCTGATCGCCTGCCAGAAACCGGCGGGATCGGGCCGGTCGGCGACCATGAAGCCGCGCATCGTCTCGCGCGCGTCCAGCGCCAGGTAAGAGCCGCGCTGGCGGGCGGCCGCCAGGTCGGCGCCTGCGACGGCCAGCCGCTCTTCAAAGGACCGGCGGTGCCTGGGCGTGGCAACCACGATCGCCACGCCGTCGTCCCGGGTAGCCGGGAGAAGATGCTCGCTGACCCGCTCGACGAGCTCCTGCTCGTCTGGGTAGAACACAACAGCATGCTCGTCGCGGCCAGTATCAAGGACCTCGGGCCCGGTAGCCACGGCGTCCCCCATCTCAACGCGAAATCGGAATCCAGCTCCCATAGTACGCGGCGGGCCATCCCGCCCCGCGGACGCGTGGGCGCGGCGGGTGCCTGTGGGCTGCCCGGTATGCACAAGATTGCCGGTAGTTGCCCGCGTCATCCTTCGCGCGGCACACCAGGCGCGCCGCGAATCTGAAGTTCTGGTAAACCATTGGCGCATGGAAGGCGACTTATGTAGTGGCTCCACCAAGACCGGCATTGTCTCACCATGGTTGACGCCAAGGTCTACGGTGTACGGGTCTGGCTCGCGGAGCTTTCCCGGCACAAGGAGGTGGCACGTGCGAAGACTGGCCACGGTAATGGTGGTGGTTGGCTCGACCCTTGCAGCGACCATGGCGGCCGCGCCGAGCCTGGCGGCTGCGCCCAATGCAACGCCACGCTGGATCCTGCACATTGATCGCTATCCGGGCGGTGTCTCGAATGGCGTCCGGGCCATGGTCTCGCCGCGGGCGATGGCCGCGCGGGCGGCGAGGCACTCGATATCGGGCGCGTCGGCGCCGGTTTCCTTCGGGCCGAACGTTCAGATGAATACCGATTCCGACCCGCCGTTGCCGCAGAACGAGACGGCGGTCGCGGTCAGCCTGACCAACCCGAAGGTCGCGGTGGCGGCCGCCAACGACTATGTCAGCGGCGGGAACGTCGTCATGCGCACCTCCGACGGGGGCCGGACTTGGAAGACGACCCGGGTGACGCCGTTCTTCAACGGCACGCGTGACGTGTGCAACGGCGGCGACCCGACGGTCGCCTACAGTCGGCGCGACCACGTGTTCTACATGGGCCAGCTATGCTTCTTCCGTACCCAGCCGTTCTCCGAGGTGCAGATCTACGTCTCGCATGACAACGGCCGCACCTGGACACCCGGGCGCCAGTCCGCGCGCGCGGCGACCAACTTCAACTACACCACCGGCACCGTCGACGCGTCGATCTTCAACGACAAGGATTACATCGCGGTCGACAACACCCCGACGAGCCCGCATTACGGCCGTCTCTACGTCGGCTATACCAAGTTCCACCTGCTGCCCAGCGGGTTCTCCGACTACTGCCCGCTGCAGCTCTCCTACACCGACACGGTCAACATGGCGAACCCGGCGCTGACAACTTTCCAGCACACCGCCATCCAGCCCGATAACCCGGGCGGCGACGGCACCGGGTCGTCGGCGAACCAGTTCTTCACACCGCAGGTCGAAAAGAACGGCGCCCTCGACGTGGCCTTCGTGAGTGAGGACTGCAACGACGCATTCGACCCGCACATACTGTTCCAGCGGTCCACCGACGGTGGCCAGTCCTTCCTGCCGCAGGCCGTCCAGGTCGACAAGCCCGGCCAGTACATGGACTTCCTCAACGCCGCCAGGGACGACACCCTCCCGCCCACCTTCTTCCGGGCACCCAACACCCCGTCGCTCGCCTACGACCCGCGCACCGGGTCGCTGACCTTCCTGTACCAGAACAACATCAACCGGCCGGTGTCGAAGGCGGACATCTCCTACCAGCGGTCCACCGACGGCGGGCAGACCTGGAGCGACGCGCGCTTCCTGTCGGTCAACGCGTCAGGCAACCCCGCCCGCAACGACCAGTTCTTCCCGTGGGTCGCGGCGGCCAGCAACGGGAGCCTGTACGCGATCTGGTTCGACCGCCGGCTCGACCCCGGGAACGTCCGCATCAACACCTGGGAGGCGCGGTCGCCCAATGGCGGCGTCACCTGGACCAGCCGCCGGATCAGCACCCGCTCCTGGAACCCCAACAAGGGGTTCTTCAGCAGCGGGGCGTTCATCGGGGACTACAACGGCATCGCGGTGAGCAGCACCAACGTCTATCCGGTGTGGACGGACGGGCGGAACAACGCGATCGCCCGCACCGGCATCGGTGAGACGGACATCTTCACCGACGTCGAATCCAGATAACACCGGCTCCTTGGGGGCGCACCGCCGGATGGTGGGGCGCCCCCAAGGGACGTGGGCCAAGATCCCCTGGATGGCGGGGTTCGGGCAACTGGAACCGCACGCTCGCCGGGTGCGTCCAAGCGGCATGAGGACGGGTATTCTCCCGGCGCGGTCCGGTGCGTGGCATGTGCTGGTCGCGCTGCTGTGTGTGGCGGCGGCCACAGCATGTGGGAGCGTACGCGCTTCCGGCCAGGCGAACGCCGGGGCGGCCGGGCACGCCTCGGCGGGCGCGGCCTCCGCCGGTGCCCGGCTGGTCATCGAGGTGACCAGCCACCCGGGCGCCAAGCCGCGTCGGTGGACCCTGACCTGCCATCCAGCCGGCGGAACTCACCCCCACGCCCGCGCGGCATGCCAGGTTCTGGAGCACGCGAAGAACCCGTTCGCTCCTCATGACCCGAACATGATGTGCCCGCCGCCCCCGTCCTCGCCGACCGCGACCATCAGAGGCACCTGGTTCGGCCACCCCGTCGACGCGACCTACACGCAGAACGGGTGCGGCCTGTCGCGCTGGCGCCGGATGTGGCCCGTCTTCCCCAGCGGTAACCAGGCGGCGTGACGACGGTTACCCGGCAGCCGCCGCGAGGGCGGGGGGACCCTCGGTTCCCTCCGCCTGGCCGGCACCGAGGGACGCGAACGCGGACGGCCTGAACCCCTTGACGATGAGCCAGACGGCGAGGCTCATCTCCCACACGAACACGGGGACCGCCGCGATCATCCCCAACGCGGAGACCTGCTCGTAGAGGCCGAACAGCACCGCGGCCGAGGATGCGAAGATCAGGGGGCCACCGGTGAGCCCGATCACCGCGACGAGCCGCGGGACGAGGCGGGACCGGTACATCAGGTACGCCAGCAGGAGGGTGTTCACGCCGATCGCGAGGCCGGGCCCGAACAGGAACGTCCAGTCGTGCAGCGCTACCAGGGTCTTGCCGGCGGTCACCAGAGAGGCGGCATTCGCGCCCGCGGCGCCGGCGGCGTCCCGCCGCAGCGTCACGACCGACAGCAGGCTGATGATCCCGGCGACGATGACGACCGCCTCGAGAACGCGGCCGGCCACGTAGCCGAGAGCGATCCCTTCGCTTTGCCGCTTGACGACCGGGAACAGCGTGACCGCGGTCCCGATGACCGCGATCGCGAGGATCACCTCGAAAAATGCCCCCAAGAGCACCCTGGCGCCACCACCGGAAGCCGTGACGATGTAATGCGGGTCGTTCAGAACGGGGCCGTAGAGAACAAGGCCCGCGATGGCCGCGGCCGCGGCGACGATAAAGAACGCTCCCGCCGCGACCGCGGTTTTCCTTGCTGAGCTCATCCCGAGTCCTCCCTCCCGTGGGCAGCCGGCCCGGCCGGTTGCCTGCTTCCGTGGTGTACGCCGTACACCACGGGCGTCACGATAAGGTGTACGCTGTACACTTGTCAAGCGGGGCATCCACCCGGCGGCTGGCGTGAGGGAGGATGACCGGCATGGCTCAGCAGACGGGGGCCGTGCGCCGCACCCCCCTGAACAGGGACCGCGTGCTGCGCGCCGCCGTGGCCCTCGCCGACGAGACCGGCATCGGGTCACTCAGCATGCGCAAGCTGGGGCAGCAGCTCGGCGTCGTGCCGATGGCCCTCTACAAGCACGTGGCCAACAAGGAGGAGCTTCTCGACGGCATGGTCGACGTCGTCATCGGCGAGATCGACCCGCCCGCCCGCCACACCGACTGGAAGGCCGCCGTCCGGCAGCGCGTCCTGTCCGCGCGGCAGGCGCTGCTGCGTCACCCGTGGGCGTCGCGGGTGATCGAGACGCGGACCTACCGCACCCCGGTCGTGCTCGCGTACATGGACTCGATGACCGGGATGTTCCTCGCCGGCGGCTTTTCACCGGACCTCACTCACCACGTCATGCACGCCCTCGGCAACCGCATGTGGGGCTTCACCCGCGAGCTCTTCGACGATGGGCAGGGCGCACGCAGCGCCGGACCGGACCGGCCGCAGCCGACGTTCGACGAGATGGCCAAGAGGTATCCGCACATCGTCGAGATAGCGATGGCGGCAACCCAGGGCGACCCCTCCGCGGTCGGACGGGGCTGTGACGAGCAGTTCGAGTTCGAGTTCGCGCTCGACCTGCTGCTCGACGGCTTCGAGCGGCTCCGCGATCGGGGCTGGACGTCCAGGCCCGACCGCGGTTCAGCCGGCGCGCGTGCCTCCGGTCAGGCCCGTCAGGTCAGGGGAGGCGCGGCCCGGTAGCTGTCGGGAAGCGGCGTCCCCGTCTCCGGCGACTCGATCTCAACGATGTCGCCGCGCATCGGCATGATCAGCCCGACTACCTCGTCGTGCTCGGCCTTGGGGACGTTGAGCTCGTCCAGCGCCCCGTCCAGGTGCCGCATGACGATGTCGAATTCGCCGGCCGTGACGCCCATCCCGGTGTGTGTCTCGATCATGCTCCGGCCGGTGTAGGTGCACGGCCCGCCGGTGACCTCACACAGCTGGTCGGCGACCTCCTTCATGAGCCGCGGGATGTCGGTCCGCGCGAACTTCCCGTTGGCCCGGTCATCGCCCCCCACGCGGGCCACCCATGCTTCCGTCAGCGCCTGGATCGCGTCGAGACCGCCGAGCCGGTCATACAGCGACTTCGTCTGCACCGTCATCTTGTTCCCCCTCAAATCGCCTCGTGAGGCCGTGGCCGTGCCCATGCCTGGAAGCCACCTGCGGCCCGGCCGGACCCGCCGCGCGGATACTGCTCGAGGTGACGGGCAACGTTCGCACGGACGTGCGCCTCAGAATGAACGCACCGGCATGCCGCGGCCGAGCTATGCCGCAGATTCCCCCTGCGGGGCCTTGGCCCCCTGTCACTCAGCACCGCAACTCGCCGATGTGCAGAAGAGATGCAGAACGTGTGCAGACGGCATGGAGATCCTGGCCCCGCCGTGTTCGCCGGGCCACCACGCCGCCCGTTCAGAATCCGGCGAGCGCCACGACGCGCCCGGGGGTCCCCGCCGTGCCTCGCGTTACCCGCAGCCCCGGTCGTGGACAATTCGAGAGGGCAGATCGCGGATGTCTACGGCGGCAGCCGCGGCTCTTCCCTACACGAAGCGGAATGGAACCTAGCTCATGACGCGGCTCAACGGCGCACCCGACGCGGTGGGGCGTGCCCTGGCGGCGCTGATGCCGGCAGGGACACAGCGTGATCGCCCCGCCTGCGTGCCGGCCGGCCCGTGGCTCCGGCTCGGCGTGGGCGCGACGGCATTGCTGGTCACGGCCATGGCGGCGCGCCGCGGCCGTATCGGCGCGTGTGAGGCGAGAACGTTCCGGGCGGTCAACGACCTGCCTGACTCGCTGTACGTGCCCACCTGGGCCGTCATGCAGCTGGGCACCCTCGGCGCCGCCCCCGCGGCCGCCGGCGCGGCCTGGCTCGCCGGTGAGGGCGAGCTGGCGGTCCGGCTCCTGGCCGGCGGCACCGGCACGTGGGCGCTCTCGAAGCTGGTCAAGCGGCTGGTGCAACGCCCCCGGCCGGCCGTCCTGCTGGCCGGTGTCCGCTGCCGTGGCCGCCCGGCCGCAGGGCTCGGGTACCTGTCCGGACACGCCGGCGTCGCCGTCGCCCTGGGCGCCGCCGCCCTTCCCCACCTTGGGCCGGGCGGCCGCGCCTCCGCGCTGGCCGCCGTGCCCGTCGTGGGCCTGAGCCGGGTGTACGTCGGCGCCCACCTGCCGCTCGACGTTGCCGGCGGCGCCGGGCTGGGGCTTGCCGTCGACGCGGCGGTGGTTCTCGTCATGGATGCGGCCGCTGGCTGCCGCCGCAGCAGCCTCAGCCGGGCTTCGGCACCAGGTAGACGACGGGGGCCTAGTCGGCGTCCCGGTGCGGCCCGGATCCGGCGCGGTCGGCGTCGATGAGGTCGGTGAGCAGGGTGATGACGGCGGCCGCGACGTTTCGCAACTCGGCGTCGGGGGCTGTGCGGTCGCTCTCGAAGGCCCGCCGGACGGTTTGGGCGAGGAGGTCGGCCCGCTGGTCCACGCCGTCGGCAGGTGCGGCCGCTTCCTGTTGCAGGAAGCCTTCGAAGGTCGCCTGGTAGGCGTAGCGGATCTGGTCGGCGTCCATGTCGTCGCGGAGCAGGCCGTGCCCGGCGAGCAGCTCCAGGAACGCGCGGGACATCGCGATGTGGCGGTCGTCACGAGTGGTGTCACGGGACGTGGCCAGCCTGCCGAGCAGCTCGGGGTCGGCGAGGAGGAAGCCGCGCAGCAGCGGCCTGTTCACGATCGCAAGAAAGTAGGTGCGCGCAAAGCGGTGCAGCAGGCACACCTGCGGATCTTGCCGCAGCGCCTGCCGCAGCTCATCGATCGCGCGGAGCACCTCGCGCTCGAAGACCGCGCTGAACAGCTGCTCGCGGGTCTTCCAGTGCAGATAGACCGTGCCTTTGCCGATCTTGGCCCCGGCGGCCACGTCGTCGATGGTCACCCGCCGGTAGCCGTGGCGCAGCAGCAGGTCCGCCGCCACATCAAGGATCGCCGTGGCCCGTTCGGCGCGATGCCCGGCGTCCCGTAGCCGCGTGGTCCCGGTTCCCACGCGGCCAACGTATGACCAAGTGTGAGCTTCAGTCAACCTGCTCTTACATACTTGACTAGTTTTCAAATTTAGTCATATAGTCAAGAGATGACGACGGGCCTCAGCGACGGGAGCGTGTGATGGACGCCAGAGCCAACCCGACGGTCCTGATCTCCGGAGCCGGTGTCGCCGGGCCCACGCTGGCCTACTGGCTGGCGCGGTATGGATTCCGCCCGACCGTCGTGGAACGCGCGGCCGGGCTGCGTTCGTCCGGCAGCCCGGTGGACGTCCGCGGGCCGGCCGTGGCGATCGCCGAGCGGATGGGCGTCATGCAAAGACTGCGCCGGGCCCGCACCGACGCGATCGCGATGAGCTTCGTCAATCGCTCCGGCCGCCAGGTCGGCCGGGCCAACACGCGGGCCCTGCAGCGGGCGACCGACAGCCGCGAGGTGGAGCTGCCGCGGACCGATCTCGCGGCGATCCTGCATGAGGCCAGCCGGGACTCGGGCGATTACGTGTTCGGCGACACGGTGACCGCGCTGACCCAGGACGGCGACGGCGTGGACGTCACGTTCGAGAAGGCAGCACCACGCCGGTTCGACCTGGTGATCGGGGCCGACGGGCTGCACTCGGCCATCCGCCGCCTCGCCTTCGGGCCCGAGTCCGAGTTCGTCCACCATCAGGGCATCTATGTCGCCACGATGCAGCTGAACGCCCCGGCCGAGGACACGCGGGCGGTCGTCATCCATAACGCCCCGGGCCGGATGGTCGCGATCCACCCGGTCCGCGGGCACGCGATGGCGGCCTTCATCTTCCGCCACCCGGCGGTCGTGGGCATCGGCCACGGCGACATCGAGCAGCACAAGCGGCTCGTCACCGACGTCTACGCCGGCGACGGCTGGCGGCTGCCGGAGCTGCTGGACCGGGTGCGCGCCGCCGACGACCTCTGGCTGGACTCGGTCAGCCAGGTGCGGATGGACCGCTGGGCGAACGGCCGCGTCGCGCTGGTGGGGGACGCCGCCTCGTCGGTGTCGCTGTTCGGCGACGGCTCCACCCTGGCGATCGCGGGCGCCCACACGCTCGCCGAGGAACTCGCCGCCGCCCGGACCGACCCCAGGCCGGCGTTCGCCCGGTACGAGGTTAGGCACCGCACACTGGTGGACCCCCGGCGGGGGAGCATCGCGATCGCCGCCGCGCTGATGGTTCCCGCCACCCGGACCGGCATCGCGGCCCGGAACCTGGCGTCCCGGCTATGGCCGGCCGCGGCCGCCGCCGGATGGCTGCGTAAGCAGATCGTCCCGCGCCGTTCGCGTGCCAGCCGGGGGCCGGCTGGGCGATGGTGAGCGCGGCCAGTGCGCCGGTGCCTCTCTCAGTCGCTCGCGGGCTGGCCGGTGGCCACGGTGGACGGGAGACCGAGGCAGCCCCGCAAGGTGCTCTCCAGCGCGTCGACCCGGTCGTGGCTCCCGGCACTGCCGGTGACGAAACCGATCGTGTAGCCCCCGGTCGTGCAGGTGCCCCCGTAGCTTCCGCCTGTCCCGCCCATCCCGTAGCCGTCGTCGCTGATCCCGAAGCCGAGCCCCCATGCGCTGTCGCCCCCGAGCACCCGGTCAGGGCCGGCGCACTGCGGTCTGATGGCCTCGGCCAGCGTCTCGCCGCTCAGCAGGCTGTGCGCGGCCAGGGCGTGGTAGAAACCCGCCACCGCCCGGGCGGTTCCATGCCCGTTGATGGCGGGGATTTCCGCGGCCCGCCACGCGGCACCGTTGACGACACCACCGTCGAGCGCGCCCGGCGGGTTGGTCAGCGCCAGCCCGTACAAGGGCGGGCGGCCGGAGGCGCTGGACTCCCTGAAAGCGGCGTCCAGGCCAGTGAGGTCGACCACGCGTGCCTGCTGTGATGGGCTCAGCCCAAACGCGAACTCCAGCCCGGCCGGCCCGCAGATCTCCTCGCGCAAGAACCGCCCGACGCCGCGCCCGTCCACCCGCCGAACGAGCTCACCGACCAGGTGCCCGTAAAACAGTGCCGACTCGCCGTGCGCGGTGCCTGGCTCCCACGACGGTTTCTGGGCGGCCAGCAGGGCGCACAGCCAGTCCCAGTCGTAAAAGGCCTCAGTCGGCGCCGGCTGGTCCAGCGCCACTACCCCGGCCTGATGCGACAAGATGTGCCGCACCGTCGCCTGGGCGCGGAACTCAGGCCAATACCGCTGCACCGGTGTGTCCAGGTCCAGCCGCCCGGCCTCAACCAGGCGCAGCGCGCACACCGCTGCGAACGGCTTGCTCACCGAGTACGGCTGAACCAGGCTGGACGCATCCCACGGCCGGCGCCGCCCCAGATCGGCATGACCGCCCCACAGATCGGCCACCAGCCTGCCGTCGCACCAGGCGGCAAAGGCCGCGCCGGTGCCCGCCTGCCCGCCGACAACCTCGGTGAAGCACTCGCGGACCGGGCCGAACCGCGCGTCAACGTGCCCCTGAACGCCCATACCGCCATCCTCGCCGATGGCGGCGCGCGGCGGCGGGCGCGGTAGCGACACCCTGGCGGGGCCGTTGCGCACCGGCGCGAGAGCATGTGGGGATGGAACTGCGCCGGGACGATGGCAGTGTGATCGCGCTGGAGGTTGTTGGCGAGCCGGACGCCACGCCGGTCCTTTTCTGCCACGGGCTGGCCGATTCGCGGCTGTCCGTGCACTGGTTCCGGCAGGCGGCGGCCGACCTGGGGCTGCGCGTGATAGCCCCGGACCGCCCTGGCATCGGCGGCTCCGACCCGCGCCGGCTGATCCGGGTCGCGGACTGGGTCGAGGATGCCACGCTGGTCCTGGACGGGTTGCGGGCCGACTCGGCGGCGCTGCTGGGAATCTCCGCTGGCGGGCCGTTCGCGGCGGCGTGCGCGGCCCGGATTCCCGGCCGCGTCCGCAGCCTGCTGCTCGTCTCGCCGCTCGGCCCGCCCGAGTGGCCCACCCGCGGGATGGCGCCCGGGGAGCGGTTCTCCCTGGCGTTCGCCGGCCACGCTCCCGCGTTCAGTGGCTGGTCGTTGGGCCGCGGGGCCGTGCTGACCCGCCGCTGGCCACAGCTGTTCTTCCGCCTGGCCGCGACCTCGCTGCCCGAGATCGACAACCGCGCGCTCGGGCAGCCCGGCACACGCGACTCCTTCCTCGCCAACTACGCCGAGGCGTTCCGCCGCGGGAGCGGGGGGGTCGCTCAGGACCTGCGGGTACTCACCCGGCCCTGGGGTTTTGATCTTGGCTCCATCAACGTGCCGACGCTGATCCGCCACGGGGACGCCGATACCACCGTCCCGCTCCAGCACGCCCGGCGCTATGCCGAGGTGATCCCGGGCGCACGGCTTCAGATCCACCCCGGCGACGGCCACTTCTCGATCCTTGCTGACGCCCGGGAGCTCCTCGCACCGCTCGCCAGGCAGCAGACCTAGCCCAGCGGCCGGATGCAGTTGGCCGCGATCGATGCGGTCCGGCCGCCTGACGCTGCTGGGCCTTCCAGTCGTGCGAGACAGCGGTCTTCCTCGCCCCCGCCGGGTTCTGCTCGTGGTGGATCCCGCCGGCCTAGACTTGGGCCAGCTGACCTGGACTGGGGAGTCATGGCTGAGACCGGTCTCATCCGCACGCCTGATCAGCGGGTGCGGGTCTTCGTGAGCTCCTCGCTGCAGGAACTGGCCGCCGAGCGGCGGGCGGTACGCGATGCGATCGCCGGGCTGCGGCTGGTGCCGGTGATGTTCGACCTGGGCGCCCGGCCGCACCCACCGCGGAATGTGTACCGGGCCTACCTGGCGCAGAGCCAGGTATTCGTGGGCATCTACTGGCAGAGCTACGGCTGGGTCGCGCCCGCGGAACCGATGTCCGGGCTGGAAGATGAGTACCTGCTCGCGGCAGGGCTGCCCCGGCTCATCTATGTCAAGTCCCCGGCGCCGGCCAGGGCTCCGCGGCTGGCGGAGATGCTCGGCCGGATCAAGGACGACGGTGACGTCTCCTATCAGCACTTCTCGGATCCGGCTGAGCTGCAGAGCCTGGTCGAGAACGACCTTGCCTTGTTGCTGAGCGAACGGTTCGAGATGGCACGGGCCGACGACGGCGCGCCCAGGGAGGCGCCGGCGTCGGTGCTGCCGGCCCCGGCAACGCCGCTTGTGGGACGGGAGCGGGAGGCCGAGGCGGCTGGTGACCTGGTTCTCCGGGAGGGCGTGCGCCTGGTCACCCTCACCGGGCCGGGGGGAGTGGGGAAGAGCAGGCTGGCGCTGGAGGTCGCCGCCCAGCTCGGCCCGAGCTTCGCCGATGGTGTGCGCTTCGTCGACCTCGCACCGGTTCAGAGGGCGGACCTGGTGGCGGCGGCCATCGCCGCCGGGCTGGGGCTGAGGACCTCGGGCGGCCCGTTGATCGCTGACGTCGAGGCGTTCCTGCGTTCCCGGCGCCTGGTGCTGCTGGTGGACAACTTCGAACAGGTGACCGCGGCGGCGCCGCTGGTGGCCGAGCTCCTGGCCGCGGCGGCCGGCCTGGTGGTGCTGGTGACGAGCCGGACTGTGCTGCGGCTCCGCGGAGAGCACGAGTTGCACGTGGCACCGCTGCCAACGCCGCCGGACACGCCCGGCGGCCTGCCGCTCGCCGACCTGCAGGGCTACCCCTCGGTGCGGCTGTTCGTGGAGCGCGCGCACGCGGCGGCCCCGGACTTCGAGCTGACCAGCGAGAACGCTGAGGCCGTCGCGGAGATCAGCCGTCGGCTGGATGGCCTGCCACTGGCCATCGAGCTAGCCGCGGCCCGGACCCGGCTGCTGCCCCCGCGGGCGCTGCTCTCCCGGCTCGACGACCGGCTGACCCTGCTGACGGGCGGCGCGCGCGATCTGCCCGAGCGTCAGCGGACGCTGAGGAGCACCCTGGACTGGAGCTTCGGCCTGCTGCCGCCTGCCGAGCAGGCGCTGTTCTCGCGCCTGGGGGTGTTCCCGGGCACCTTCGACCTGGAAGCTGCCGAGGCCGTCGGCAGCACGGACGGCTCCGTGCCGGCAGGCCAGGATCAGGCCGGTGAGATCATCGACACGCTGGGCTCTCTGGTGGATGCCAACCTGATCCGCGAGGAAGACCGCGCCGGCCAGCCGCGCTTCTCTCTGCTGCGCACCATCCGCGATTACTCCCGCGAACGGCTGCGCGAGAGCGGCAAGTGGAAGGAATCGCGTGACCGGCATGCTGCCCATTTCCTGGAGCTCGCCGAGTCCGCCAGCGCTGGGCTGGAAGGTCCCAGCCAGGTGGCCTGGCTGGACCGGCTGGAAGCCGAGCACGACAACCTCGGCGCCGCGATGTCCTGGTTCCTCGAGCTGGATCAGCCCGAACGAGCGCAGCAACTGGGCGCGCTGACCTGGCGGTTCTGGTGGCTCCGCGGTCATGCGGAGGAATTCGCCCACTACGGTCAGGCGATCGTCGCCAACGGCGAGAAGCTGCGGCCGGACCAGCTCGGTTACGCGCAGAACGGGCTGGGCCTCATGCTCATCGCCAGCGGCGACCCTGCCCGGGCACAGGTGCTCTTCGAGCAGGCCCTGGCGCTGTTCCGCCGTCTCGGGGACAAGCTGGGCATCGCCATCAGCTCCGGTTCCCTGGGCCACCTGGCCGCGCTGAACCGCGATTATGCGCGAGCCAGGGAGCTGCTGACGGAGGGCCTGACGCTGCATCAGGAGCTCGGCAACAGCGTGTCCGTCGCCCTGCTGTACAACTTCCTCGGTCAGATCCCGCTCAGCCAGGGCGACAACGACGCGGCGGCCCGGCTCTTCGGCCAGGGCCTGGAGGCGGCCCGCCGCGTCCCCGACCGGTTTCCCCTCATGATCTCGCTCTACGACCTTGCGCTCAGCAGCCAGGCCCGGGGCGACCCGGCCGGTGCGGCGGAACTTCTGCGGGAAGGGCTGTCGGTCGCCAGCGATGCCGGGGACGAGTCCTGCGTCGGCTACTACCTGCAAAGGCTCGCGGCTCTGGCCAGACAGCGGGGAGACCCCGACCGCGCCGTCCGCCTGCTGGCCTCCGCGAAGGCTTTGCTGCAGGCCACGGGCACCGGCTGGCTGCTGGCCTACGTGGCGGCGGCCCCTTCTGAGGACGGCGCTCTGCCCGGGTTGCGCAGCCAGATGGGAGACAACGCGTTCCAGCAGGCCTGGGCCCAGGGCACCGCCATGGGGCGCCGGCGTGCGGTGGAGTACGCGTTGAAAGACTGACGATCCCGGTCGGCCACGTTCGCGTGCAGCGGCCGGTTTCTGGGCGGGTTCAGACGCCTCGCGATTCCGCGAGGCGGCGCATCCAGTAGCGGAACCAGTCGCCGCCGTAGGGCACATACACGCGCATGGGGATGCCGCGGGCGGCGAGTTCGCCCAAGACCGCGGGGCGGACACCGAGCAGTTGCTCGACCGGCCGGGGGCCGAGCGCGGCGAGCAGGGCCTCGCGCAGGACGCCGTCGTGGGTGGCCAAAGCGAACTGGGCCCCGGTGTCGGCGAGCCGGTGCGCGAGGCGCAGGTAGGCGACGTCGGTGGGTTCGCCGTAGGGCAGCGCGCGGTCGCGTGGCTCGGGGTAGGCGCCCTTGACCAAGCGGATGTAGACGCCTGCCGCTACGAGGCGTTCCAGGTCGCGCGGTGTGCGGCGGAAGTTGGCCTGTGCCGTGGCCCCCAGCCGGCCGGCCAGGCCCCGGCCGGCGGCGGACTCGATGCAGGCGAGCACGGCCTCGGCGCGGCCGTAGTCCTCGGCTCCGACCTGGATGCGCCGGCCGGCAGCCAGGCGGGCGGCGACCACGGCGAGGCGGTCCGCGCAGCCGTGCGGGTCGACATCCAGGCCAAGGTGGGACAGGTCGGCCGACAGCCATACCCCCGCAGGGAGGGCGTTGACCTGGTCGGCCAGGCCAAGATAGGCGGCAGCGACCCGGTCGGCGGTCGCCGTGTCGTGAACGGACTCGCCGAACAGGTCAATGCTGCTGCCCACGCCCCGCTCGTGGAGTGCCCTCGCTGCCCGGATGGCCGCGTCGGCCGTCGTCCCCGCGACATAGCGTGACGCGGCCCGCCAGGCGAGCCGCTCTCCCGGCGGCGCAGCCCGCACGGTGCGTTCCAGCCGCTGGCTCGTGGCCAGCCGGACCAAGATCGTGCGGGCGGCGACCATGATCCCATCCTGGCAGACACAGCGGCGCCGAGGTATCGTCGCCGGATCGGCCCGGCCGATGAGTCGCGAGCCGCCGGACAGTCCAATCCACTAGGGCTGCACGCGAGTGCCCCGGGAGGAGCCATGGCCGTCGCGTTTCCTGGTGAGTCCGCCGAGTACCGGACCGAGCGGAATCGGCTGCTGGAGCAGGAGATCGAGCTGCGCCGCGCGATGGAGGCGGTGGCTGCCGAGCGGCGGCGGTTGCCGCCCGGCGGGGTGGTGCCGCAGGACTACGTCTTTCAGGCCCAAGGGCCGGGCGGCGGCCCGGTCGAGGTGCGGCTGTCGGAGCTGTTCGCGCCCGGCAAGGACTCGCTGGTGATCTACAGCATGATGTTCCCCCGCGCCCCGGGCGACGACCGCCCCGGCCCGGCGAGCGGGCAGACCGCGCTGCTGCCGCTCGCTGAGGGCCCATGCCCGTCGTGTACCGCGTTCCTGGACCAGCTGGACGGCGCGGCCGAGCACGCCTCCCAGCAGGTCAATCTCGCGGTCGCCGGAAAGGCGCCGATCGAGCGCGTCCTCACGTTCGCCGCCGAACGCGGCTGGCGGCGGCTGCGCCTGCTGTCCTCGGCCGGGACCAGCTATAACCGCGACTACCTGGCCGAGACCCCCGACGGGGAGCAGCTGCCGATGCTGAACGTGTTCCACCGCGACGGGAACACGATCCGCCACTTCTGGAGCTCGGAACTGTTCTACGCGCCGGAAGACCCCGGGCAAGACCCCCGCCACGTCGGCACGATAGAGCCACTGTGGAACGTGTTCGATCTGACCCCGGAGGGCCGCCCAACCGACTGGGATGAGCAGCTGAGTTACTGACGCCTGCGTCGCAGCGGCGCCCGCGCTCCGCGCCTAGTCAATCGCGTTGAAGACGACGCCTGCCAGGGTATGGGCGTGGTGCACGCCGGCCTGGGCGGCGGCGGTCAGGCCGACCATCAGCGCCGTCGCGGCGATGCCGAAGCCTGCCGTGATCCAAAGTCGTATCCGCCGGGTCATCGTGACCTCCTTCACTCGATGCGTCCCGTGCTCTGGGATCACCGGTGGTTCGACGCCGGCCCGGCGGCGGATGGGATCTGGCTGAGGATCGGCGCCCGGGTCAGTCCAGGCAGAGACAGAAGGGGTGCCCCGCCGGGTCGAGGAACACCCGGAAGGACGTGCCGGGCTGGTGCTCGTGCTTGGCCGCGCCGAGATCGAGCACCGCCGCCTCGGCGGCGTCGAGATCGTCGACGATCACGTCGAGATGCATCTGCTGGGGCACCTCCTGGTTCGGCCACCTAGGCGGGGTGTAGTCCTCCACCTGCTGGAAGGAGATGCACTGACCGTGCTCCCCGCGGATTTCAGCCCAGTCTGAGGAGACGTCGGCCTTCCAATCCAGCATCGCGCCGTAGAACGTCGCGAGAGCGCCCGGATCGGGACAGTCGATGACGATGCTTGGGAAGCGTGCGATAGCCATGCCCGCACGGTACGCGCAACCGCCGACGATCCACGTCGCAGCGACCGTCGTCATCGTTGCCCTCCGGCTCCGTCGGCGGCCCCCGCAAAGTAACGCCCGGCCGCCGAGTGCCGTTGTGAGCACCCCGGAACAGCTGACGGCAACGCGGCCTGCACTGTCGCGCGTCTACGCCGTGCAGCTGAGGGGAACTGATCTTCCATGACCAGGTACGTGATCGGTCCGGACGTCGCCATTCGCCTGGCTCACGACGAGGCGGTGATTCGCGCCGAACACCAGCTCCTGGCCCCGACGCTCTTGCGCTCGCAGATGCTGTCGCTTCTCTACCAAGCGGTACACCGCGGTGAGACGACCAGGAAGGATGCCGAGCGACAGCTCAACTACGTGCGCGGGCTGCGGATCCGGCTGCTGGGGGACCGCGTCCTTCAAAACGTCGCCTGGAAGGCCGCCGCCCTGCTCGGGTGGCCAGACACCTTTGACGCCGAGTACGTCGCCCTGACCCAGCTCCATGCCGACGCGCTGATCACGCTAGATCGGCACCTCGCCGATGCCGTGAAGGACCTGGTGACGGTCGCACCCTTCGAGGCCCTGTACTGAGCGAAGCAGGCCGACCGCGGGGACACTGGCCTGATGGCGGCCGCGCAGGTCAGATGCGTACGGTGCCGTCTGGATTGATGGTCCAGCCAGGGTTGTGAGCCACCTCCCACACGTAGCCGTCGGGGTCGGCGAACGCTCCTGTCGTGCCGCCCCAGTCAGCGCGCGCTGTCGGGCGGACGATGGTGCCTCCGGCGCGCTCGGCTTCGGCGAGCAAGGTGTCGACGTCCTCGGGTGAGCGCACGTTGTGCGCGAGCTCGATCCCGGGGGCGCCGTGGCCGCCTAGCGCGGTCCACAGCCCGAAGACCATTCCGCCGGCCTGGAAGAAGCAGATTTCGTCGTCGGGCTGCTTGGCCCCGCTCCAGCCGAGCGCTTCGTAGAAGGCGCGCGCCCGGGCGAGGTCGGCGACGCCGAGCGTCACCAGGCTGATCCGCTGGTCCATTGTCACGGTCCTTCCTCGATCAGCAGGCCGATACCCACTCTCATGCCCGTCATCTTGCGACCCGTCGCCGCCCGATGTCTTGAACGCAACGGACACAACAGCGGCTCACCAGCCAGGACCGCATCATTCGGCCTTTACGTACCATGACTAGTTGTGGGACACGAGGCGCCGACCTCGAACACCGCGAGCACGCTCTGCCCGGTCATGGTCGGGCGCGGCCGCGAGCTCGCCCAGCTCCAACGCGCGTGGCGGGCGGGCGGCCACATGCTCGTGGTGCGCGGTCGAGCCGGGATCGGTAAGAGCCGCCTGATCCGGGAGTTCGCGGACTGGGTCCGGGACGCGGGCGGCACTGTCTTGGCCGGCCGGTGCAGCCCGACCGCCGGGGACGTGCCGTTCCGCCCGTTGCGGGAGGCCCTGCTCGCTGCCGCCCGGGTCGGGCTTGCGCCATCGCCGCGGCTCACGGCCTTCCGGCCGACCCTGGGGTCGCTGGTTCCCGAGTGGTCGGGGGAGCATGCCGGGGGCCTGGACGGCGGGTTGATCGTCCTGGCCGAGGGTGTGCTGCGGCTCATGGTGGAATGGTCGCCAACGGACGCGCCCGCGCTCTTGATCATCGAGGACTTGCACTGGGCCGACAGGGAAACGCTCGAGGTGATCGAGTACCTTGCCGATAATCTGTCCGGGCACGCTCCCCTCGTCGTCGTCACCTTGCGCGATGATGAGCCGGGACCGGGCGGCGAGCTGGTGTCCGCGCTGTGGGCTCGCCGGGCGGTCCAGCCGATCTCCTTGTCCCCGCTCGATCCGGTGGAGTCCGAGGTCATGCTGCGGGAGTGCCTGAACGCCACGTCGCTGCTACCGGAACTCATCGACGCCGTCGTGGCGAGGAGCGATGGGATCCCGTTTTTCATCGAAGAGCTGCTGGCGGCCGCGCTAGGCGGCGCGAATTCAGGGCGGCTCGTTCCAGGTTCTATCGCCGCGGCCGTCGATGCCCGCGTAAGGCTGCTGCCGGAGCCGGCAGCACGTTTCCTCGGCTTCGCGGCGATGCTTGGGCGTAACTTCGACTGGCACGTCGTGGCGGCGGCGACCGGGTGCCCGCCTCTGGAGGCGATCGACCGGCTCCGCCAGGCAGCCCGGGCGCAGCTCATCGACACGGACCGAGCGGGATTCCGGTTCCGCCACGCACTGACGGCGGAGGCAGTGCGATCGTCCCTTCTCCCCGGGGAACGGCAGGCTATCTGCGCGAGCCTCCTGGAGACGCTGCAGTTGCTGCACCCGGGCCTTGAGGGCGAGACCTGCCAGCTCGCGGCCAGCCTCGCTGCCGAAGTCGGCGACCAGCTGCGCGCTGCCGACCTGTGGCTGGAAGCGGCCCGCCGGGCGTTGCGGGAGGGGTCGCTCGGCTCCGCCGAAGCTCTGGCCCTTCGAGCGCAGGGCGCGCGGCCCCTGGCGGCGGATCGCGTCTTGCTGTCCACATGGACCATCGCCGGCCAGCCACGGCGCGCGCTCGAAGCCGGGCACCGCATCCTTTCCGCCGGCAACTGCGACCCGGCGGACCGAACAGAGGTGCTCTGCGAGCTGGTGGACGCCATGATCACCGCCGGGCGCTGGGAAGACGCCGATAGCTACCTGGAGACCTTGCGCTCCGCACCCGGGCTGGACCGGCCGGGTTCCGCCCGCCGGGCCATCGGGGAGGCCGAGGTGGCACAGGCCCGAAACGACAACGCGGCTGCCGCCGCCTTCGCCCGGGCCGCGCTTGCCGCCGCCCGGGATGACGGGCTCGCGGAGGTGACCTGCCGGGCCTTGTGGGTGATCGGCCGGGTTGAGCGCGGGAGCGGCACGGACCTCGCCCGCGCCGCGTTCGAGGAGGCATACGCATGCGCCTCGCGGAACGCCCTGCCGGTCTTCCGGGTGAAGTCGCTGCAGGAACTCGGCACCCTCGACATGTTCGAGACGCTGAGCACCGCTCGGTTCGAGGAGGCCCGCCGGGAGGCGCTTGACGCAGGGGCCATCTCGATGGTCGCCATGGTCGATCTTCAGCTGGCGGCGACCTACAGCACCCGAGGCCAGGCGGGTCTGGCGCTGGCTGCTGCGGCTCGCTGCGAGGAGGCCTCACGCCGGTTCGGCCTGGCCTCTCTCCCGGCGAGCCTCGCGCTCCAGGCGGTGGTGCACGGTTTCTCCGGCAATCGCACCGCGATGGAGGCCGCTGCCGCGCAGGCCCGCGCGATCGGCGGTGATCGCGACACCGTGGAAATGATCACGCTGGCGAACGGCGTCGGCCTGTACCACCTCGGCGAAGGGCGACTTCCCGAAGCGCTGGACGCGATGGACCGCGCGATGGACGTCCTGCGGGCCGCGGGTGGCGCGCATGACTTCCCGGGCAGGTGGGCGCTGCTGCGAACCGTCACCGACACGGGCGGGGAGCAGGCCCGGGACGAATGCCGGCGGCTCATCTTCGACACCGCGATGAGCCGCGCCACCCTGGGCGCGGCTGACGCCGTGGCCGCCGGCCGGGAGGGCGGAGACGCGGCATCGATCTTCGCCGCGGCGGACCGCGCCCTGGGGCGCATCGAGAGCGGATTCACCCGTAGCCTGGCCCGGCTGCTGGCCGCCCCCTGCGCGTACGGCGACGGGTGGGGAGAACCGGTCGTATGGGTGCGGGAGGCCTTGTCGAACTTCGAGGACCTCGGCCTGCCCAACTTCGCCGGCCAATGCCGGGCGGCGCTGCGTGCCATGGGCGAAGCTGTGCCACGCCGCCCCCGGAGCGGGGCGCGGAGAGTGACCGGCCTGCTGGCCGCCCGGGGCGTCACGCCGCGGGAGGCCGAGGTGCTGGCCCAGGTCGCCGCCGGGCGCTCCAATCGGGAGATAGCCGAGGCGTTGCACCTGTCGGTCCGCACCGTGGAGAAGCACGTGGAACGGCTTCTCATGAAGGCCGGTCACAGCCGCTCTGAGCTGGCCCTGTTCGCCGAGGGCGCCGGAGTCCGGCCCGCCGTCTGACGCCGCTACACACTGGCGGGGCCAGAACCCAGCTAAGTACGTAGCCGGGACCGCAAATGCCGTAGTGCTCTACCGATGGCGGCGCGGACTCGGCGCCGGAGCATGTTGGCAGGCACAAGAACCCAGCCCCACAAGGGGAGGAAATTACCTTGAGCACGACGATCGAAGGCAAGGCCGTCCTGGTGACCGGGGCCAACCGGGGCATCGGGCAGGCGCTGGTCACCGAGGCCCTGCGCCGCGGCGCAGCGCGCGTGTATGCCGGGACGCGGCAGCCATACGCCCACCCGGACCCGAGGGTCACCTCTCTGGCGCTGGACATCACCAACGAGGGGCAAGTGCGGGCGGCCGCCTCCCAGGTCGAGTCCCTCGACCTCCTCGTCAACAACGCGGGC